>SXGR01224453.1_pt1 | contig 23715 bp, 25 predicted proteins | sample 3174711 | NCBI WGS metagenome assembly SXGR01 (sample SAMN11356860, study PRJNA531348) | freshwater metagenome | isolation source: freshwater sample F1-60 | place: China: Fuxian Lake, Yuxi | collected 2017-12-25 | reverse complement strand
TTGTGCGACGCAACCAGACCGGCCGGATTTTCGTTGGTATAAGCCTACTGCTTCTGCAGATGAATTTCATAGCGATGCTGGCAGTTGCAATTCAACGGGCTGGGTATCACTGCGCTCCACCCATCGGCAGTTGCGATGCCCGCCCAAAAAGGCTTGAGTGAGCGCCACTCGGGTCAGATCACCCACTCCTTGACGATGAACACCGCGGTCGCCAGCACTGACGTGGCCAGCAGCACCCCCCGCGGCGCGATCCGGTGACCGAGCGCGCGCAGCACGAGTTTGGAAACGCCGAGCCCGGCCAGCGTTCCCGGCAACAGCGAGGCGGCCAGCGCCAGCGTGCTGCCGGTGAACCGCCCGCCAAGATAGAGCGCCACCAGCGAGAAGACCGTCGACAGCCACAGGAACACCGCCAGCGTCGGCCGGATCGCCGCGAGGTGGCTGCCGCCTATCATCAGCATGCCCAGCGGCGGGCCGTTGACGGAAGTGGTCGTGCCGCAGACGCCGCAGATTGCGCCGACGATGCCGACAACTCCACGCGTGCGCAGGACCTTCGCCCTGAGCGCAACCGCCGCGATGCCCCCGATCAGCACGGCGACCGTGAACACGACGAATGCGTCGCGGCTCATCAGCGTGAGCGCGAGGATGCCCAGCACGGTGTCGGGAATCGCCCCGACCACCGCTGGGATGAGGATGGTGCGGTCGATCTGTGGCCACTCTATGGTCGACAGGAACGAGACCAGCACCAAGTGCGCGATCAGCAGCGGCGCCGGCACCAGTTTGTCGTCCAGCGCCAGCAGCAGCGGCAGCGCGATCAGGTTCATGCCGAAGCCGACCGAGCCCTGTATCGCGGCGCCCAGCGCCACCGCGCCATTGGCCAGCAGGATGATCTGGAGTTCCGTCACGCGCTGGTAACCCGTCGCCGGGTCAGGGCAACAGCTCGATCTCGATGAACACGAATTCCGTGGCGTTGGCGTTGACGACGTTGTGCTCGACTCCGGCCTCGCGGGCATAGGGCTGGCCGGCGTGGAGTTCGGCGTAGCGGTTGCCGCCTTTCTCCTCCAGCAGCAGCTTGCCCGTGGTCATCGGGACGACGACGTAATCGTACTCGTGCCGGTGCCAGCCGGTGTCGGCGCCGGGGGCGAAGCGCCACTCGGTGACGAGCGCCCGCGGGTTCGAAAGCATCGGCGTCGGCACGGCCTTCGGTCGTTCAGTGGTCATTGCGTTCTCCCTCTCGGTTCAGTTCCAGCGCTCCTTCCCCGCCAGCGCGGCGGCGAAAAACAGGATCGATACCCCCATCGCGACGGCTGTGGCGCCGAACCCGCGCTCCATGTTGAAATCGGATTGGGTCTCGGCGAACAGGTAGCCCAGGCCGGCGGTCCCCATCAGGTATTCGGCGATCATCGCGCCGAGCACCGAATGGCCCGCGGCCACGCGCAGCGCGACGCTCCAGTTGGGCACTGCTGCCGGCAGCGCGAGGCGCAGCAGCCGGGCGGACGTGCGCGCGCCCAGGACCCGAAACAGGTCGTCGGCGCCGGCCGGCAGCGCCTTCAGGCCCGAGGCGGTGAACACGTACGCGGGGAAGAAACAGATGATGACGACGATTGCGAGCACCGTCGAGAAGTCGTAGCCCAGCAGCCGCGCGACGATGGGGATGATGGTCACCACGGGAACCGAGCTGAACAGCACGGTGAGCGGGTTGAGCATGCCTTCGAGCACGTCCGAGAGCCAGGCCAGGATCGCGAGACCGGTGCCGAGCGCCATCCCTAGCGCCAGCCCGATCGCCGCGGCGCCGAAGGTATAGACAGCGTTCTTCCAGAACACCTCGGGAAATCCGATCAGGTCCTGCAGCACGCCGAGCGGCCACGGCATCACGATGGCATTGAAGTTCAACAACCACCTTGCTACCCGGCAAAGAGCTGTTGTCCTTCTGGATCTGAAAGGAGCCGCCTTCGCGCACCAGCGTCACATGGTTCTGCGCATCGATCGGGTCCTCTTTCTGGTTGGGACCGGGCCAACGCTGGTGCGCTTGTTTGGTTTCCACCGGCCGTTTCGCTTGGATGTTGCAGCGCCTTCGGTATGCCGGCCTCAACGTATCGGCGCATATCTTCCACGGGAATTGCTGCGGCAGGTCACGTCTCGACAAGCCGGAAAGGATACCGTCCGCCCTCCAGACGGTAGGGTCACTTAAGGGCCGCCTCGATGAAGCGCAGGTCGAAGGCATCTGCAAACTTGAAACTCGACGGCAACTCAGGCTGCTTGCGGGAACGATTATCAATGTTGAGAAACTCAACATTGATGTCGAAATGCTGCTGTGTCGGAACCGGTGTCTTCATATACATACCCACATTATTAGCAAACACTGGCTCAAACAGAGCCACATCGAGGTCTTTAAAATACTCCCGCGCAAAGGCCTTGAAGCCAGCTGGATCGCCATGAATGTCACGTAATGCCAGCGCAATTCCCTTGCAGTAGGCGGTCAGTTCTTCGGGTTTTTCCTTAGCAGTTTTTTCTGTCACGCTCGCTGCGATGTACAGAAAATCGTCCAGACCCGACGGCGGATTTGTCACCATATTGAACAGATAGGCGCCCCCGAATTTACTGATAGCCACATCTGAGGTGGGCGACGATAGGCAGAACGCATCGATCTGACTGCGATCGAAAGCCGCCAGCATGGCACTAGGGCCGCCCTGAACGGTGGTCAGTTGAACATCGCGGTCAGCATCGAGGCGCGCCCGATGCAAAAAGTAACGAGTTAGTTGATCGGGCCCACCGCCAGGCCCTGTGGTGCCAATACGTAGTCCCTTGAGCAACGCCGCTTTGGCGTCAGGCGGCGACTGCTCGTTGAGGCTCGCCTTGTCGAGTATGGTCTTTTTAACCACGACGTTGGACGCGAACTTGTTCACCCATCCACAGATCATTTTGACGGGACGCCCCTGCGCCTGTATCCGCATATTGGTCGCTGGCGAGCCCAATAAAATGTCAGCTGCGCCTGACAGCAACGCGTCTTGATTGACACCACGATTGGTTGCCGCAAATTCAACCGTAAGCCCCGACCGATCAAAATGCTGCTTGTGCTGGGCAAAGTCTTCGGCACTCCAGAGCCATGACCGAGAAGTCGAGCGAAGGCTTGATACCTTCGGCTTGGTCTGAGCGATCGCCTGACCCGACACAGCCAGCGTCGCACCAGATGTGACTGCAGTAAGAAACCCCTGCAGTACCAGGCGTCTATATTGAGGGGAATTCATGGGTTGTCTCCGTTATGTTGACGTCGATTCAATGGCGCGCGCCACGGATCAGTTGACCCGGAAGACGCCACCCTGATTCAGGAACTTGTCCAGGCGCTGGCAACGCCTGTCCGTTAACCCACACCTGCTCGATGCCGCGTGGCTTTGAGATGAGTCGGTCGGCATTGGCCGGTAAATCGTAGACGCGCTCGAGGGGACCCGCAGCAACCTGGTTGGGATCCAACAAAACCAGATCAGCAGCAAACCCTGGCGTAATCTGCCCGCGTCCCGCAATCTCGAATACAGCCGCCGTACGCCCGCTCAACATATACACAGCCTGCTCAAGCGTGAATGCTTTACGTTCTCTAACCCAGTGCCCCAGGAGATGGGTGGGGTAACAGGCATCACATAGCTGCGACAAGTGCGCACCCCCATCGCCCAGACCCAACACCACTTCCGGGTGCGAGAGAATTTCCTCCACCTCGTCTTCCTGGAAGTTCACCAGGGGCGTTCTGAAACGTGCCTTGAGGCCAGATTGCAGTGCGATATCGAGCATGAGATCGGTGAATTCAGAGTGTTGCTCGCGAGCAAGGTCGATCAGTTTGCGCCCGACCCACTGCGGATGGTGTTCGCTGTGCGATAGTTCAGTCATCAGCAGACTGGCGCGACGCATTCGCCCCTCGTCCGAGCCTCCGGAAAAGAAGCCGTCACGCCCACCTTGTCCCGCTAGCTCCCGGATGAATTCAATGCGGAAATCAGGATCAGCGTATACGCGAGCAAGGGCCGCCTGGCCAGCGCAGCGCCTGACCGGATCGAATAGCGCCCAGGTGTCAAAAATAACAGGTGACTCAAAGCTGAATTCGCTGACGATGGGTCGACACGCGACCTGCGCATAAATTGGCAGTCCCCGGGCGCGCAAAGCGTCGTTACGCGCAAGAACCTCCCGGTGGCGCCATGGCCCAAGCTGCCCCGCCAACAAGGCAGTCCAGCACACGGTGGCACCACTGGCCTCGTGCATGGCCACATAGTCGTCGAACCTGCTTTCGCGTGCGACGTTGTAGTGAATGATGCCGTGCCCCGCCTCGCGTACCGCCCTGGCCATCGCAAGCATTTCATCACGCGCAGCCAGGCGACTGGGAACCGGCTTGCCGTCAAATCCGTAATGCACCGTTGAAACCGAGGTGGCAAAAGCGAGGGCACCCGCGCGCATGGCCTCGCGCACCAAGGTTTGCATCTGGGCAATTTCTTCATTGGTCGCCGCACGCTCGACCGCTTGCTCGCCCATTACGTAGAGGCGCACCGGAGTGTGTCCGACCATCACCCCAACATTAATGGCCGTACCACGCGTCTCGATCGCATCGAGGTACTGAGCAAAACTTTCAAACGGCCAGTCGTCTCCAAGACCCGCCTGCAGAGCCGAAAGGCTCATTGCCTCAACACGCTCAAGCGTTCTCAGGATGAGATGCCGGCCTGAGGGCCGAGTCGGCGCAATACCAAAGCCGCAGGAGCCCATCACCGCCGTGGTCACACCATGCCACGGGGATATGGTCAGAAACGGGTCCCACAGCACCTGAGCGTCATAGTGGGTGTGAATATCGACAAAGCCAGGGGCAAGCACCAGCCCCCGCGCATCGACAACACAGCTGGCGGGGTCAGAGACATCGGGGCCGACTGATGCGATTCGACCTGCCGAGATCGCCACACTACCCATGAACCGGGGCGACCCGGTGCCGTCGACGATGCAGGCGTTATCAATTCGCAGATCACATTTCATGAGCCAGCCTTCCAGCGCAGAGTTCGTTTCTCAAGCAGTTTGAGCAGCGCGTTAAGGACGATTCCGGTTGTGGCCAGTACCATGAGCCCGGCAAAAACGCCCGCCGTATCGAAAAGGCCCGACGCCTGCCCGATCAGAAAGCCAATGCCACGATTGGACGAGATCAGCTCACCGACTACCGCGCCAATCAGGGCGTAAGGTACCGACACCTTAAGGCCCGTCAGCACCCATGACGCCGCCGAAGGAATCACTACATACCGCAGCTCCTGCCAGCGCCCAGCCCCCATGATACGAACCGCGTCGAGGTGGTGTTGCTGAACGTCTCGAACCCCTGCGAAGGTATTAAGAAATACCAGAAAAAATACAATGAGCGCGGCCATGGCAATTTTGGAGGCGATACCAATGCCGAACCACATAATCAGAAGGGGCGCCAGTGCTATCTTGGGCATGCAGTAGATAGCCGTAATGAAGGGATCGAACAGCCGCGACAGGACCGGCGAGCGTCCAAGCAAAAAGCCAATCAGAAACCCCAGCGAGCTGCCAATGAGAAAGCCCAGCGCCATGGCCTGAAAGGTGTAGGCGAACGCAAGGGCCAGAGTGCCATCACCCGCCCACTGCATGAGTTTTACGCCCACATCCCGGGGGGAGCTGATGTAGAACGGATCAATCAGTCGACCCGACACGCCCTGCCAGATCAGCAAAAACAGCGCAGTCAGGGCAGCTTGCGCCAGCGCAAAGCCCCAGCCAGCGGCGGCACCTGAACGCGATGCGGGCAGGGAATCGGCCTGCTCGACGCTCATGCGGCACTCGCTGTCAATGCCGACTCTACGTCAGGGGCCAACAAGGACCACAGACGCTGGTAAAGCGCCTGAAACTGGGGTGAGAATTGTCCACCGAGCGCATCGCGTGGACGTGCCAGTGTACTGGCCTCGATCGACCGTATCCGTCCTGGCCTGCCAGAAAATACCACCACCTGATCGGCCAGGGTGATCGCTTCAGTCAGATCATGTGTCACGAACACCAGGGTCTTGCCACTACTCTCCCACAATGACAGCAGCAACTTTTGCATCGAAATCTTCAGCTGGGCGTCAAGTGCCCCAAAGGGTTCATCCATCAAAATGGTCGATGGGTCTTGAACCAGCACCTGCGCGAGGCTGGCCCGTTTGCGCATACCGCCCGACAGCTGCGACGGAAAGTGTCGCGCGAAACGCTCAATGCCTACTCGCTCGAGCATGGTCAGCGCCCTGGCGCGGGCCTGCGCAGCTGGCGTACCTTTCAGGATCAAGGGCAGCATCACATTGTCGACCGCAGATCGCCACGGCAGGAGGTTGTCCTGCTGGGTCATATAGCCCACGGCTGTGTTGACCGAGTCGATGCGGCGCCCGCTTTGCGTGACGTAACCCTGGGAGGGGCGAATAAGACCCGCCATCATGTTCAGTAAAGTAGATTTGCCGCATCCGGAGGGACCAACGAGGGCAACAAAACTGCCGTCGGCGATGCTGAGATCGATCGCCTGCAAGGCCGGAGTGAGGCGCCCTTCGAAGGTAAATGATTTGGAAGCGCTGCAGACATCAATCATGGAGCGCATTATCTGGACGCGATGCGATCTCTGTCAATCGAACATGCACAGAACAATCCCCCAGCGGGCGGCGACATCGTCGCGTCCGCCGCTCACGCAGGCGCTTGCGGGTTTTCCGGGAGTGCCTCCCCAGTGATTTGCACGCGACGCGGGCGGCTGTACACTCTCCGACTTAAAAACTGATCTGGAATTATGGCTAACACGCAAGTCCCCTCCGCACTGATCATCGCCAACTGTCGCCTGCTGGATGCCGCCGCAGGCTGCTTGTTGGGCACGCGACATGTTTTGATAAAGAACGAGAAGATTTGCGCGGTGTCGGAGTCACCGATCACGCAACCTGATGCGCGGGTGATCGACGCTGCAGGGCGCGTTATGATGCCCGGCCTTATCGACTGCCATGTCCACGTGATCGCCTCGATGCTCAACCTCGGGCGGATGGCCTCTGCCCCGAATGTGTTTGCGGCGCTTCGTGCAGTGCCGATTCTGCGTGGCATGTTGCAGCGGGGCTTTACCACCGTTCGCGACGCAGGCGGGGCCGACTGGTCCCTCGCGGAGGCCACCCGCACCGGCCTGATCGAGGGGCCGCGGATTTTCCCTTCCGGCAAGGCCCTGTCCCAGACCGGCGGGCATGGCGACATGCGCGAGCGCAATGACATCATTGAACCCTGTGCGTGTACATCGAAAGTGGGCGCCATTGCCCGAGTGGTCGATGGTGTCGATGCAATCCGCAAAGCCGTTCGCGAAGAAGTTCAGAAAGGCGCCACGCAGATCAAGATAATGGCCTCGGGCGGTGTGGCCTCCCCCAATGATCCGATCCATTTTCTGGGCTACAGCGAAGACGAAGTGCGAGCTGCAGTGGAAGAAGCGGGCAATGCGGGCACCTATGTCATGGCGCATGCCTACACGCCCAAAGCGATTACCCGCGCCGTACGGTGCGGAGTACGGACAATTGAGCATGGCAATCTTGTGGATGCGCAAGCCGCTGCTGTCATGGCTGAGCACCGAGCCATCGCTGTACCTACACTCGCCACCTATGAGGCGCTTGCCACCGAAGGCGCGTCACTTGGCTTTCCTGCAGAATCGATTGCCAAAATCGAGGCTGTACGCGGCAGCGGCCTGCGCTCGCTCGAAATTTTCTCCCGAGCTGGGGTTCGAATGGCCTTCGGTACCGATCTGCTCGGCGAATCGCACCGGCTTCAGGGCATTGAATTCAGGCTCCGGGCGCAGGTACTTGGAGCCGCCGAGGCGATTCGTGCCGCCACGGTACATGCCGCGCATCTGCTCAATATGGATGGGCAGCTCGGCGTGATTGCACCGGGCGCTATGGCCGATTTTGTCTTGGTCGATGGCGATCCCTTGAGCGATATCCATCTGCTTGCCGGTCAGGGCAAGGCGCTTGCGCTTATCGTCAAGGCAGGGCAGATTACCAAACAAGATTTCAACAACGATGACACCGGAGAATGAAATGGCCAAGCAACTTCGCAGACAGATTCTTATAGCCCCCGCTGCTGCCGCACTCGCTAGTGCCTCAGCGAGCGTCATGGGTCAGGCGGCGCCGAGCTTTCGGATCGGGGCGTTAAACCCCATCACTGGTGCGGGCAGCCCCTATGGCCCCGGCATGCAGCGCGCGATTTTGCTCGCAGCCGAAGAAATCAATGCAGCCGGTGGTGCAGGGGGACGCCGGCTCGAGGTGGTTGCAGAGGACACGCAGACCCGACCCGATGCGGCAGTGCTGGCGGCTAAAAAGCTGATCGATGTCAACAAGGTGCAGGCCGTGTTGGGCACCTGGGCCTCCGGCGTCACGCTAGCGGTGATGCCGCTCACGGATCAGGCCGACTTGATTCAGATGAATGTCTCGGGCGCGCCAGCCATCTCCACGCTCGACAAGAAGGATCTCGTCTGGCGGTTTCAGGCAACCAACGATCGCTTTGGTGCGGCTTTCTGCGAAATAGCTTTGAAGCGCGGTTTCAAGCGTCCAGCCACCATGGCCTTCAACAACGCTTCGGGGATCGGCAACACCGAAGGCTTTCGTAAAGCTTGGGAAAAACGTGGCGGAAAGGTTGTGGCCAATATCGTCTATGAGCCCAATCGGCCGAGCTACCGTAGCGAACTCCAGAAAGTGCTTGCAGAAAAACCGGATGTGATCGTGACAGGTTCGTATTTACCTGACACCACCATCATCCTGCGCGAATGGTTCCAAAGCGGCGAGAAAACCGCCTGGATCATTCCCGGCTGGGCGGCCAACCCCGATCTGGTCAAGGCACTGGGTGCCGAGGTGTGCGAGGGCATCGTTTCGGTCGATACGGTCTCGGCAGAAAATGGTCCCGCTTTCAAACATTTCGATGCAATGTATAACAAAGCGGTTGGCCGTTCGGCACTGACCAACGTATACGCGCCCATGGCCTACGACATGGCGATCAGTCTCGCGCTTGCCATGGAGGCTGCCGGACCAGGCGCCACGGTTGTACAGATCAATGCCAAGATTCGCGAGGTATCCAACCCCGGCGGCACACCAGTCTCGACCTTTGCAGAGGGCAAAGCCAAGCTCGCTGCCAAGCAGAAGATCAACTATGAGGGCGCCTCAAGCAAGCTCGACTTTGACCAATACGGCGATGTCTCGCCCGATTTTGGCGTGTTTGTCATCGAGAAAGGCCAGCTCGTGCGCCGCGATATCGTTGTCATTCCTGCTGACTACCGCCCCTGACCGCAAAGGCGCTTCCGGAGATGAGCGCCGCCACGCTGCTCAACCTGCTGATCAACGGGCTGATTGAGGGCGCAGTGATCGCGCTGCCAGCGCTCGCCCTCACCCTGATCATGGCAATCGCTCGGTTCCCGCAAGCTGCTACAGGTGATATCGCAACCCTGGGTGCCTATGTTGCGGTCGGTCTGCAGGCGCTCGCCATCGCAGCAGGCATACAAGCTACGCTCCCCAGCATGGTGATCGGTACGGTCGGCGCTGCCATTGCGGGCGCTATCGTTTCGACGCTTGCTTGGCGCTGGATTTTTTCGAGGCTCAGCCGCGCGCCCATGGTCTCGAGCCTGCTGGCTGCGATCGGTCTCGCTTTTTTTTTGCGAAGCCTTATCGCGCTCGTGGTAGGTCATGACCAGCGCACCTTTGCGGTGCCGCTGGTGCGAGCCTGGAACTTCAACGGCGTGCGGCTACTGCCCTCAGACCTGGTGATTGCCATCACCGCAACGGCCGTGCTCGCAGCAGTGTTCATCTGGCTGCGCTATTCACGCAGCGGCCGCCTGCTCCGTGCGCTTGCCGACAATGCCGATCTGGCGCGCCTGTCCGGCATTCGTACCCATACCCTGATGTGGCAGTTGTGGGCGATCGCCGGTGCCCTGAGTGGGCTCGGTGGCGTCCTGTTAGGGGTGAAGTCTGTGGTGATGCCTGAGCTTGGCTGGGAACTGCTACTGCCCGCTTTCGCTGCCATGATCGTCGGCGGCATCGGAAGCCCCGTAGGTGCGGTCGCGGGAGCCCTGCTCCTCGGAATGGGTCAGGAACTTTCGGTGCAGTGGGTCGGCCCGAGCTACAAGATTGTCGTGTCTTTCGCTGTGTTGCTGATCGTGCTGCTGGTGCGCCCCGCAGGATTATTTGGCCGACCCGAGGCTGTGCGCTGATGGACGCCTATCTCGTTGCCGTCCTCACCGTGGTGTTGATCTATGCGCTGCTCGCGGTCGGACTCAATTTGCAGTTTGGCGAAACCGGCCTCATCAACTTCGGCCATGTGGCATTTTTTGCGCTGGGCGCCTATGCCTCGGCATTAAGTGCGCTCAAGGGCCTGCCGCTTGGCCTTAGCTTTACCCTGGGCGCTGCCGTCGCTGCGGTGAGCGCGATTCCGCTTGGCATGGCTGCATTGCGGTTACGTGAGGATTATCTGGCTATTGTCACGCTCGGGTTTTCAGAATCGGTTCGGCTGGTGTTGCAGCAGGAGCGCGAAATCACTTTTGGCGTACAAGGTGTGCCGGGTATCCCGAAACTGTTTGGCTCCCTTGGCCCCGGGCTCACTGATTGGGCGATTCTGGGTGCGCTAGTGCTAGCCGTTGCGGTGGCCGCCTGGGCCACCCACTGGCTCAAGAACAGCCCGTTCGGTCGCCTGCTTCGCGCCATTCGGGATAATGAGGCCGCCGTTATCGCTTTAGGAAAGGATTCAGCGCGATTCAAAATTCAGGTCTTCATGTTCGGCGCGGCACTTGCTGGCCTTGCCGGGGCCTTCTATGCGCACTTTCTGACCTTCATCTCGCCCGAACAGTTTGTGCCTCTCGTGACCTTTTATGTTTGGATGAGCATCATCCTGGGTGGTATCGGTTCTCTGCGCGGTGCACTCGCAGGCACCTTGCTGCTGGTGGCGTTTCTGGAGGGCTCGCGCTTTATTCGCGACATCTTCCCGGGCATTGCTGAAGTACAGATGGCGAGTGTCAGGCTCGCCCTGGTCGGACTCGCGATCATCGCTTTTGTCCTCTGGCGTCCGCAGGGCCTGTTTGGACAGGCGCCCCGCTGATGCTTATCCAGGCGAGCGCGCTCCGGGTTGAATTCGACGGCTTTCGCGCGGTCGACGATCTGGACCTCACTGTGCAAGAGGGCGAACTGCTGGGTATTGCTGGCACCAACGGCGCGGGTAAGAGCACAGTATTTGGCGCCATCGCCGGGCAAGTATCGCCATGTACAGGCTCAATTCTCTTCGCCGGCACAGATATCACCCGCATGTCCATTCATCGGCGAGCGCGCATGGGGCTGGCGCGAACCTTCCAGGTGCCCCGCGAATTCGGCGAACTCACCGTTCAGGAAAATCTGCTTGCCGCCGCGCGAAACGACCGTCATGAGACGCTCCTTGCCGCATGGGTAAGGCGTTCCGCTGCAGAGCAAGCCGATGCGGCGCTACGCGACCAGGCTGACCAGTGGCTCGCGCTCACAGGTCTGACGGCCCAGGCGAGCACGCTCGCGGCAAACCTGTCGGGCGGACAGAAAAAACTGCTTGAGCTTGCCCGTGCGATGATGACCCAACCCCGTTGCATCCTGCTCGACGAGCCCTTCGCAGGCGTCAACCCGGTGCTGATCGAACAACTGATTCGCGTTTTGCAGACCATCCATGACCGAGGCATCACACTCATCATCATCGAGCACCACCTGCGGGCCCTGCGCGGCCTGGTGAGCAGACTCATTGTGATGGACCAGGGACGCATCATCGCGCAAGGACCGCCTGCGAAGGTGCTCGATGACCCGCGTGTTGCGCACGCCTACATGGGCGGGATTGTCTGATGCCCGTCTTCCAACTCGATTCGATTACCGGCGGATACGGCCCTGTCGATATCCTGCGCGGCATCAGCGTTGAACTCCAGGACGGCGAAATTGTGACCATTGCCGGCACCAACGGTGCTGGCAAATCGACGCTCCTTCGCGCCGCTCTGGGGCTGCTTGCACGCATGAGCGGTCAGGTGCTGCTCGAGGGGCGCAATCTGGTTCCACTTGCCACCGAAGAGCGCATTCGCGCGGGATTGGGCTGTGTGCCTCAGGTGGCCAATGTGTTTGCACGGCTCAGCGTACTTGAAAATTTCCACGTCGCCGCAGGTGGTCGAATCGCAGCCTCTGAGCTCCACAGGCTCCTCGACTCCTTTCCAGCCCTGAAGAAGCGGCTGAACCTGCACGCAGGAACGCTTTCTGGCGGAGAGCGTCAGCAGCTTGCGTTTGCCCGGGCCCTGGTTCAACGCCCCCGGGTCCTGCTACTTGATGAGCCGACTGCAGCGCTTGCCCCAGCGCTTGTTGAACGGGTGTTTGAGCAGGTCAAGGCCTTGCCGGCGCTCGGTGTGGCGGTGCTGATGGTGGAGCAGCGCGCCCGGCAGGCACTCGCCATCAGCCACCGTGGCTACATCCTCGACCAGGGACGGGTGGTCATGCAGGGCGATGCCAGGGACTTGCTTGCCGATCAGGCCATGGCCCGTCTGTATCTCGGCCAGCAGGAGGCGACTCGGGCCTAGTGCTTTCCTGGGCACAGGCCGCCGCTGAAACCAGCGTTGGCAGAGCCTCCTCAAAGCCGTTATGGTTTGGTATCGCCAGCGAATTAAATGCTGATGTTAAATTGCTGTAGCCCCTGCTCAGTCCAGTGAAGACCAGTACGTTCGTCGACCTTGAACCAATGCGCTGCGTTTGAATCGGACGGCTCTGAGGCGATGGTCGAGATGGAATTTGATCTGGGGTCGCTTGCACGTGTATACGGCGAACCAAAGTACATGCTGGGCGATCTATCATCGCTAGAGTATCTAAATGTCCAGATTTCCTTTCCATTTGAAAGAGCGCACGAAATACGCATGGGTTCGTCGGTTTGGTGGCGATCCATGACTTTGGTTATATCGCGCAAAGTTGTCTGCATGGCAGCAATGGGGTTCTGAATCAAGCCCTTGCTCAGCGCAACTAGAAACAAAGCCTCGCTGTCTGTGGTGCCTTCTCGGTGCGGGTAGTGCACGTGGTCAATCAGATCTTCCACGTCCTTTCTGCAGTGTTGCCAGTTACCGATCTTGCCGTTATGCATGAAGCTCCAGTTCTGCCAGATAAACGGGTGGCAGTTACTTCGATTGACAGCCGTACCAGTTGTGGCTCTGACGTGTGCAAAAAATAAGCGGGTGCGTATGTGTGCTGCGAGCGAGCGCAGATTGGCATCATTCCATGCAGGCAGGATGTCTTTGAATAGTCCCGGTGTTGTGCGCTGGGTGTACCAAGCCACACCGAACCCGTCGCCATTGGTAACCCAGGCAGATTGGTTCGCTGCCAGGCTCTGGCTCACAATGGAATGCTCTTGGTGGAAAATCAAATCTTCAAGGTAAATCTCTGGACCCGCATAAGCAACCCATCTGCACATGATGACCTCGGCCCAAAATCCAACAGGTAAAGTAATTTGAGGGAGCTCACGACGGAGCCCGGTTGGCCCCGCGTTCGATGACGATTTCACGATCGATCAGGGAGTGCGAGTGGTTCAGGTCCGATTGCGAAATCAACACCGAGAGCTCGCTGCCTCGCAAACCGGCGATCACCTGCGCTAGGCGCTGCAACAACGCTGGCGCAACCCCCTCGAACGGCTCGTCCAGCAGCAGCAGACGGGTTCCCACCGCCAGCGCGCGCGCCAGGGCGACTAACTTCTGCTGGCCGCCAGACAGCAGCAGGGCACGCCGATCACGCATTTCCTTCAGTTCAGGTAACACCTGGTAGACGAAGTCGAGCCGGTCGGCGGCCTTCAGGGTCTTCGATACCCATACCGGCACCAGAATATTTTCCTGCACGCTGAGATCGGGTACCAGACCGCGGTCCTCGGGCATGTAGCCGATGCCTAATGCCGCACGCCCGTGGCTTGGCAAGCTGGAGAGATCAGTTCCGTCAAAGGTGATTGCGCCACGGGTTGTCCTGAGGTGGCCCATTACGGTTCGCATCAGACTGGTCTTTCCGGCGCCATTACGGCCGACCAGTCCCACCAGGCCTCCGCTTTGAACCTCGAGGGATAAGCCGCGTAATACCTCCACCGAGGCGATCGATACGTGGATGGACTCGACCTTGAGCATGCAGGCCTCAGTCAGCCGTGCCAGTCACGTGGCGCCTGACTTCGCCGTCGGCCAGCACCTGAGCGGGGACGCCGTCGGCCAGGATACGACCGCTGTAGAACGCGACCACGCGCGACGCATAGCGGGTGACGATATCCATGTCATGCTCGACGAACAGCACCGTCACCGATTCGCTGCCCAGCGCCGCAGTCACGGTGTCCATCATGGGGAACTTCTCTTCGGCGGAGACGCCGCTGGTCGGTTCGTCGAGCAGCAGAATTTTAGGGTGATGCGTCAACGCCATCGCAATGTCGAGCAACTTACGCACGCCACCCGGCAGTTCAGCGACGCGGCGCGACGCATGACCGCCCAAGCCGAAGCGATCGAGCAGGGCACGGGCGCGGTCGACCTTCCCGGAAGTGTGCGCCGGTTTCCAGAATGACAACGCTCCGTCTCCACAAGCTGCTGCGACGATCATGTTGTCCAGCATGCTCATCTCGGCGCACAACTGCGGAATCTGAAACGAGCGCGCCACACCCCTCTGAGTGATTTCCCGCGGTCCCAGCGCAGTGATGTCCGATCCTTCGAGCAGGATCTGGCCCCGATCCGGCTTGAGGTAGCCGGTAATCATATTTACAAAGGTGGTCTTGCCTGCACCATTGCTGCCGATCAGGCTGATGTGCTCGCCCACGGCGATGTCGATCGAAACATTGTCGGCGGCCACCACGGCGCCAAAGCGCTTGTCCAGCCCGCGCGCCGACAGGAGCGCGCTCATGCGTCGCGCCCCTTGCGCGTCTTCCGATCGATCCAGAGCGAGCCGATACCGCGCGGCAGGAACCGGATCACGATCAGCAAGAAAATTCCCAGGGCCATTTGCCAAGTATTGGGAAAGTAAGCGCTGGAAAAGGACCGCACCAGTTCGAGGATGAACGAGGCTGCGAATACCGCGAGCACGCTGTAGTGCCCAGCCAATATAGACACGAAGACGAATTCCCCCGACGTAGTCCAATAACTGAAATTAGGCTCGATGTGCCCGAGCGCAATGATCGCAAGGGCGCCGCCGACACCGCCGAGGAACGCCGCAATGACGAAGTTGGCAGCCATCACGCGAGTAGTCGATGCGCCGAGGTACTCGACACGTAGCTCGTTCTCGCGGATCGCCAGCGACACCAGGCCGCGCGCAGACTCGAAGTAGATGCGCGCAAGGATCGCCAGGGCGCCGGCAACGGTGATCGCAAGCGCGTACAGTACGAAGCCGGACCAGGCATCGGCAATACGCATACCAAGCAACGTCGGGCGGCTCATATTGAAACCATCCGAGCCGCCCAGCGCATCGCTCTTCACCAGCACCCCGTAGAGCACCATCGACAGCGCCAGCGTCAGCATCGAAAAGAAAATGCCGCGATATCGCGCGAGTAGCGGCGCGAAGGGTAGCGCCATCAGCGCCGCAATCAGACCGCCCGCAAAGGTGAGCAATAGCGCATCGGTCAGGCCAAGCTTGCCCGCCAGCAAGGCCGCCGCGTAGCCACCGCCCGCGAACACCAGGCCCTGCCCAAACGAGACCACGCCGCCGCGCATCAACAATACGATACCGAGCGACACGATGCCGTTGGCGGCCGACATCGTGCAAAGAAAAAGCAACCATTTGGGTAGCACCCCGCCCAGCGCCAGCAGCAGTGCAATGCCGATCAGACCGGCGCCTACCGGTGAAGCGACGATATGACGCAAGCCCGTTCGCACCGAGCCGGTTCGAGCGTGCGCCACAGCGTCAGCGGCTCCTTGCGTCATATTTTGCGAACCTGTACCTGCTGGAATAGACCTTCGGGCCGAAACATCAACACCACCGCCATGGCCACGTAGATACTGAACAACTCGGCCGGCGGCCAGGTGTGTACCGCCAGCGCGCGCGCCAGGCCGACGATTACGGCGCCGATTGCCGCACCGGGTATCGAACCGAGCCCGCCGATGATGACTACCGCGAATGACACGATTACCACGCCTACGCTCACTCCCGGCTGCACCGAGATCATCGGCGCAGTCAAAGCGCCGCCGAGAGCGGCCAGCAGAATTCCGAACGTGAATGCCAAGGTATACACACGTGAAATATTGACGCCCATCGAAGATGCGATTTCTGCGCTGTGGATCACCACCAGCACCACTTTGCCGACGCGGGTTCGATTCAGCCCCCACCACACACCTGCACCGCAACACACCGCCACCGCGATCAGTGCGAAGTCATACCCTACGTAGGATTGCTCCCCGACCGGTACGGTGCCAAAAAGGGTGTAGGGCGCGCTGACAAAATACGGATTTGCGCCCCACACCAGCTTGGTGACGTCCTCCAAAATCAGGAATAACGCATAGGTGACCAGCACCAACAGCACTTCATCCCGTCCGTAGAACTCCCGCAACAGACCGCGCTCGACCAGCGGCGCCAGCAGCGCCGCGACCGCCACAGCCGCGAGCAGCAGCGCGACGATAGACATCCACGGCGCAAGTTTCCAGGTGGCAAACAGACTCACGAATGTGGCGGCGACATAGGCCCCCACCGCGTAGAAACTGCCATGCGCAATATTGAGAATCTTGAGCACGCCGAACACCAGCGTGAGGCCCAGAGCGACAATGAAGAGCCAAGAGGCATAGGTGACGCCGTCTACGAGGATCGTGACTATCAGATTCACGCTGCGTGTCCAATGAGGTTTGCCAAGAACATCACTCGCGTATGAGGGATGGCTTTCTGAGCCGCATGATAAGTTTTTACTGGCGCAGAGTACAAAGTATGCTGGGGGAAAACAAAAAGGGCAGCACACGCCGCCCCTTCAGTTGAAGCCTGGTTCAAGTCACCATCAGCACTTTGCGCCAACCATGCCTGCCTTGATCCATTCCTCCGCCTTGACGTTTGGCGGTGGATTGACGCATTCGGCCGGGAAGCGCTGGATATCCTCGAGCTGAACCATCTTCTTGACCGGGTCGTACCGGGTTCGGCCGATCGCCGTATCCTGAATCGCCTGGTGACCGTCGCCAAGGGTCATGCGGATCTTGCCAGCCGGTGATTCCCACTCCGAGCCGCGCAGCGCAGCCGCGAGCTGCTCTGGACTCGGTTTCTTACCACCGTTGGCGGCCATCGCCTTTTCGACTGCGAGTTTGAGTCCGAGCAGCGCCTGCACCATGCGGTACGGAGCCTGCACCGGGTAGACCTTATTGGCGGCCTCATAGGTTTTCCACCACCAGTCGTTGAGCTCGCTCTTCGGCGACATCAGGCCATAGGCACCGCGCGCGCCAAGAATCACGCCGTCGGGCATCTTGTCGCCAAGACCGGGCAGCACATGATCGCCGGCAGACATCACAATCTGGGTTTTTTTGAACAGGTCGCGCGGGCCAGCTTGCAGAATGAACGCTTGCAGATCGCCGCCCCAAAGGCTGGTGTGAGTTACATCTGACTGTCTTGAGAGCAGCGCCGAGATCTCGGTGCCGTATTGCCCCGCACCGAATTTTGGCAACAGGTCGGCATTCGTCTTATTGCCGGGGTAGAGGTGACCCATCGCAGCCTGGAAGTCTTTGCGCGAGTCATGGCCCCAGGCGTAATCCTGATTGATGTAGTTGATGGTGCCAGCCTTGATGTTGCGCGCCTTCAGATACAGTGCGAGCGCAATGTTGTCCATTGCGGCGTGCGCGGCGGTGCGAAATACATAGTTGTACTTACGGTCTTCGAAGATACGCGGAGTGCCGCAGTCGTACAGGATCAGAAATTTCTTCATTTCCTCGGCCACTGGCGCCACCGCGAGGCAATCACCGGAGCCGACGTAGCCGACGATCGCGTCGACCTTGTCACGGTCGTAAAGATTGCGCATTTCCTGCACCTGCTTGGTCGCGCCGCCGTTTTCGTCCACATACAGCGGCTCGATTCGGACGCCGCCAAAACCGATCTTGTTGTACGGCGCCGGTGCGGCGCCCTTGTTAAAAGCTTCGATCACCGCCTTGGCTCCGTTTACTGCCGGCACTCCAAAGCTTTCGGCCGCTGGGCCCGACAGAAAACTCACCACGCCAAGCTTGAAGGTTTCCTGCGCTAGTGCGCTACCGGCTGCGAAAAGCGTGCCTACTGCCACAGCAGTCACTGTGCGCCGCGTCATGCGGGAAAGATATTTCATTGTGATGTCTCCTTGAAAGGACGGGTTTGTCCATTGAGAGTCAAGCCACCCGTTGGCCGAAGCGGGTCGTGTGGATGGGGCGCTTCCATCAACCCTCTGCTCGTTCCTCACGGTACTTCTTAATCGTGGCGGCATCAAGTCCAAAGTGTAACAAGCTGGTGATGACGCTTAATGAGATCGAAGCACGGCTGCGTCCGGCGACGTAAGCACATGATCCGTTTCAGCGAACGGTGTTCTTGCAATATTCGCTCGACATGCCCCCACAGCGGGTCATCCCGGGCCAGACGAGATGGCTAGCGTACCGTACGCCCCAGCGTATCGGCACGCAGCTGCGCGTTCAGCCCTGCTCAAGTCTCAGCTAGACCATCGCGCGTTTTTCACGGATCAAGTGTTTGTGGTTCGTTCCCACCGCAACACAGTACCTCCAGGCTGGTGTTGCGCTTCATATTTGAGGCCGAGGGTAAATCTGCGCGGTAAGCAGCAGGAGGCCGCCAGTATTGGCAAAATCCGTCGCAAGCGGCTATCTTCAGTTCGCTACCGAGGAGTTGGCATGTTTCACATGGGTTGGTTTATCGCGCAGGGATTTGGCGTTCACGGTTGGAATCAGCCCTGGTCGGGATCCATCGGAACGGAATGGACCAAACCTGACCTGTACATCGATCTTGCGCGCGCCATTGAGCGAGCAGGCTTTGACTACCTCATGCTGGAGGATGGGTCGCTGGTGCCTGACTCCTATGGCAGTTCGCCGGAGTGGTTTGTACGTAATGCCTGGATGGTCCCCAAGAATGATCCGATGCCGCTCGTTCCCCTTATCGGTCAGGCCACGCGCCATCTGGGCATTGTTGCCACCATGACCACGTCGTTTTATCCCCCGTTCATCGGTGCACGGTTGGCGGCAACGCTTGACCACCTGACGGAGGGGCGTGTTGGGCTCAACATCGTCACGGCCCACAACGACCGTGCGGCTCAGAACTTTGGGCTCGATCAGCACCATGAGCATGATCTGCGCTACGAGATTGCAGGTGAATGGATGGATGTGGCCTCCAAGCTGTGGGGTTCGTGGGCCGACGGTGCGGTGCATCGCGACGAGGTGAGCGGGATGTTTGCCGACTTCACCAAGGTCAACCCGATTGATCATGTCGGACGATTTTTCAAATCGCGCGGGCCGCTCAATACGCACGCCGGGCCGCAAGGCAGGCCGGTGATCTGCCAGGCCGGCGGGTCGCCTGCCGGGCGAAGTTTCGCAGCCAAACACGCCGATACGATTCTTGCCCGCTTTCGATCCACTGATGCGGCGAAGGCATTTCGAGAGGATATCCACCGGCTTGCGCTTGGCCACGGGCGAGAACCTTCGCGGATCAAAATCCTCTACATGATGTCGGCCGTGATTGATGAAACGGACGAAGGCGCGATGAACCGGCTTGAGACAATCAAAAAGGGCGCTGCAAGGCAGGCCGAGTACAAGCTCGCGTTCATGTCATACGCCAGCGGGAAGGATTTTTCCAAATTCGATCTCGATCAGCCGGTTCCTGAGATCAAGACCAATGCAGCGCAGGCGTCCACTGCTGCGCTCACGCGTGCGGCGGGCGCACAAAAGACGCTTCGCGAAATCGCCATGGAAACCGCATCAGGCGGCTTCGACTATGTTGGCGCACCCGATACTGTGGCCGCGCAGATGGGTGAAACCATGTCGGCCATTGGCGGCGACGGTTTCCTGGTGAGCCATACGCTGAACCGGCGAACCATCGCTGAGTTCACAGACGGACTTGCGCCGGCCTTGCGGCGACGCGGGCTCATTCGGTCGGCGTACTCGTATCCGCGGTTTCGGGATAATCTTCTAGAGTTCTGATCAGCTGCCCGCCGGCGCGCCGGCAGGTCGATTTCATCACCCTGGTTGTGGAGTCTTCGAATGTCCAACGTCACCGAGTTCGCCCCTGGCGGGTTTCGCTATGTGAACGGTGTTTTTCAATATTCCTGCGGTGTGGCAGCGCTGCCTGGCTTCAGTATTGAACGGGCACGATTTTTTTGCCCGGTTGCGCTCGCCCAGGGCTTTGCCGCAATTGAGGCGCATCTGCGCGCGCTGGGGCGGCCGATGACGGCGTTCTGCGCATGCGAACTGCGCTCACCGGAGCCATTTTCTGAAGCTGGCTTCCGGGCGTTCAATGAGGTCTATGTTGGCACGCTGGAGCGCTGGGGCTTGTATCGCAATGGCATCAATCCGGTAGCGCGCTCGAATGTGTGTCCCGAGATGAATGCGCCTGCTGAGCCGTCGTTTTATGGGTTTTCCTATACGGTTCCGGGTGCGGCGCCGGTGGGAAGAGGATCTTTCGTGATTGCGGGCTCGGCGGAGGCTCCAGAGGGCAAGAGCAATTACCGCGATCACATCATCCGGCTGGGGGATACATCGCCCGCGGGGCTACGCGCCAAGGCACAGTGGGTGCTCGGAGAGCATGAACGCCGGATGGACGAACTGGGGATGAAGTGGGCGGATACCACCGGTGTGCATGTCTACACGGTTCACGACATTCACCCGCTGATGGCGTCTGAACTGGTGCGCCGCGGGGCAGGTGAGTCGGGCGTGAGCTGGCAGTACTGCCGGCCACCGGTGGTTGATCTGGAGTTTGAGATGGATATGCGGGGAGTCAGCAGGGAGCTCGTACTCTGACGATTAAAGATCGCCGGGCAAACGACTTCGGGAGGAGGAGTTGATGGTGGGTAGATGGAGACTGCGTCCGGTGCAACAGATAGGGTGTGGCGGATTTATGCGGGTCTGATGCCAAAAAACGTATGCGAGTCAAGGTTAAACCCGCCCATCCGCTCTTTTAGAACGTCCAACAACACCAGGTTGTTCTTTTGAATCAATCGTAACACCCACCTCATCGGCAGTGCATGCATCTCAAAATCTTGATTGTGCTGCCAGGACAGGTAGTCGGAAACTCGGAATGAATAAGTTTCGTGGTGGGTGATTGTTTGAAAATAAAATATTCCACCGGGATTAAGAGTCTGAAAGATTTTATCGATTAGATAATATTGTACTGGGGGCGGGTTATGTTGAATGACGATTTCAGAAAAAAATACATCATGCTTGGGTATTATTTTGTACTGTGCAAAGTCTGTGACATGATTTAGCGTAACGTTTCGAACTCCTCGCTGCGTGAGAATTTTGGTACATTCTGCTAGATTGCCCTTCGAGATATCCCATGCGCTAATTGATTCGAAGGCAGGGGCGAAGTGTTGTGTTGATCGTCCGACGCCGCACCCCAGTTCGAATAAAGTCCCATTTGGTAAGTAAATATCATTTTTTAGCGATAGTTGTTTGAGGTTGGCCATTCCAGAGCGCCCGGATTCATGGAATTCGTCAATATTCGCATTGATGGAATCCATACGGTATTTACTTTCTGACAGGACCGATGCGTAGGGTTCGCGGTCGCCAATACTTGTCCACTGCTGCTGGATTCGCTCAAATATTTTGAGCAAATCCGAATATGGACATAACACTTCGATGTGCTTTGAGTTGCCTGCCCTGTATTGTAATGAAATGAAATCGCGAACTGCTGCTTCAGGAGTGTTCAACATGGTTCGCACCTATGACCGATCGTATGAGTTCCATCACGCTACTATGCGATGCCCAACAAATCTACAGGCATTCCAAGCTTAATCCGCGACTCAGACCACGCCCAGATACGCCTCGCGGATAGCCGGGTCATCGCGAAGTTCGGCGCTGGATCCGGTTCGGGTGATACGGCCGGCGTCCATCACGAAAGCCCGGTCGGCGAGTTCGAGCGCGGTGGCGACGTCCTGTTCAACCACGAGCATGGAGAGGCCCTGGGCATTCAGCCCACGAAGCGCTTCGCACAGTGACTCCACCACTGCGGGCGCAAGCCCGAGTGACAGTTCGTCAATGAGCAATAGCTTGGGAAGCCCCATGAGGCCGCGGGCAATGGCGCACATTTGCTGTTCGCCGCCCGACAAGGTACCGGCATTCTGCCCGGCACGCGAGGCAAGAATCGGAAACAGGTTATACATGCGTTCAAGGTCGCGGCGAATGGCGGCTTCGCCGTCTCGCCGGAGATAGGCGCCCATCAGCAGATTGTCGCGAACGGGCATGGCAGAGAACAGGCGTCGCCCCTCGGGGACATGGGCGATGCCTGCTGAAAGTACCGCTTCGGGGGTTGCGCCGGTGAGGTTTGCGCTGTTGAAGCGGATGCTCCCCGCGCGGGTGGGCACCAGACCGGACAAGGTGCGCATGAGCGTGGTTTTACCCGCGCCGTTAGAGCCCACCAGGCAGGCGATACTGCCGGATCGAACCTCCAGCGTGGCGTCCCACAGCACCTGTACGTCGCCGTAGCCAGACTGCAGTCCCTGAATACTGAGTAATGACTCAGCCATGCGGGGCTCCTGTGGTTTGCGTGGCATAGCGTTTGCCAAGGTAGGCCTGGATCACCTTGGCGTCTCGCATGACCGACTGCGGCTCGCCCTCCGCGATCAGCTCGCCGTGATGAAGGACGACCACCCGAGAACAAAGCGAGGTGACTACCTTCATGAGGTGCTCGATGATCAGGATGGTGATGCCCCGCGCGGCGATCGCCTGGATCAGCTCGAGCGCCTGGTTGATTTCGGATGAATTGAGCCCGGCATTGACCTCGTCGAGAAGGAGCAGCCGGGGGCGCATCGCCAGACCCTTGGCGAGCTCAAGCCGCTTGCGCATGGCGAGCGTCAGCGCTGAGGCGCTGCGTTCAGCGACATCGCCAAGCCCGACGAATTCAAGGTGCTCGAGCGCTTGCGTCCGCGCATTGTGGATGGAGGGTGCGCCGCCAGCAAAGAGCGCTGCCGCAGCGACGTTCTCGACCACTGTCAGTTCGGGAAACGGCTGAACGATCTGGAAGGTCCGGCCGATGCCCGCGCGGGCTGCCTGCCACGGCTCACAACGCGTGACGTCGAGTCCGTTGAAGAGGACCGATCCGCTCGAGGCGGGGTGCACACCGGTGATGACATTTACAAGGGTGGTTTTTCCCGCACCGTTAGGCCCGATCAACCCGATAATTTCGCCCATCTTCACCGCCAGGCTGACATTGTTGACCGCAGCCAGCCCACCAAAGCGGCGAGAGACCGCGCGCAACTCGAGAAGCGGGGTCATGGTTTGTGGCCCCGCGCCCGACGCCGTGCGATGCCTGCCAGCCCGCGAGGCAGGAAAAGCACCAGCAGGACGATGAGAAGCCCGAGTACGCCTGAGTGGACTTCGAGGAAGCGCCGCCAGACGATTTCTTCCAGGCCCAGAAATACGCCAGCGCCGATGATCGGACCAAAGACCGATCCCGCGCCGCCCATGCGCGTGGGCAGCGGGTTTACATCTGGTTCGGGGCCATTGAACATCCTCTCACGATGCGGTGGATGTTAGCCTACGGTGCGGATGGCGTGATGGTGGACGAGCTGGCGGCATTGGCAGACGTGCTGGAGAGG
>SXGR01646262.1_pt1 | contig 23730 bp, 23 predicted proteins | sample 3174711 | NCBI WGS metagenome assembly SXGR01 (sample SAMN11356860, study PRJNA531348) | freshwater metagenome | isolation source: freshwater sample F1-60 | place: China: Fuxian Lake, Yuxi | collected 2017-12-25 | reverse complement strand
TGACGTTCTTCTTTCGCCAGATGCCGGAACTGATCGAGGCGGGAATGATCTACATCGCGCAGCCGCCACTCTTCCGTGTGGCTAAGGGGAAGGAGGAGTACTATGCCTTCGACATGGCGGAACGTGACGAAATCATCAAGCGGCTTGGCAACGGCGACGGCAAGGCGAGCCTCAACATCCAGCGCTACACGGGCCTCGGCGAAATGAACCCGCCTCAGCTGTGGAAGACGACCATGGATCCCGCGGCACGAACGATCCTCAAGGTGAGCGTCTCGGACGCCGTGCAGGCCGATCAGGTCTTCCAGATGCTGATGGGCGACGAGGTCGAGCCGCGCCGCCTATTCATCGAGGCCAATGCCAAGTTCGCTTCGAACCTCGACGTCTAGCCTGCGGGTGGGCAGGAACCGCGGAGGTCCGCGGCGCAGGTAGCTGAGAAACCGCGGAGAGCGCGACCGTAAACAACTGAGGGAACTGCCACGACGATGCATGTCGTGTCAGTTCCCTCAGTCTTTTTTTCAGTGGTAGTTTCCGTGACGCTCCGTTCTTGTTGCGCGAAAACTCCGCGGCCACGCAGTCGCAGTCGGTCCTACACGCCCGGGCAGGAGTTCTTGCCAGCCTTGAGCTGCCGGCCGAAGTCCACGTGCCACGCAGCAACCAATACCACCGGCACGATCATCGCAGCCGCCAGCGCCAACCAGCCAGTCTGATCAAATCCGCCACCATTTCCTGGCATGCCACCGGTCGGCGTGGGACGAAGTCTCAGGAGCAGCAGCGCGTACAATCCAAACGCGCCGGGAGCGACACCCATGGCGCCAACGGCAGCGTACTTGATGAATTTCTCAGGAATCATGCGTTGGCCTCGGTGGTCACGAGCTAAACGTCCGGTTCGCATATTGAAATTGTCGTCTGTGCTGCTGCAAAAGCAACCGACGCAACTGGGGTGCGGTGGACCGGTGTCAACTCAGGCGTTCGACGCCGTCACGCGTCACCCGGTGCGAGATGAACGGCGGGAGCGTGACCGGCGCATCACCGATGGTGATGGCCTCGTCGAGCGCCGCCTGGCCGGCCGCCACGCCGGCGGCGTCGCTCGCCAGCACCCACGCGAGCACCTCCCCCTGGTTGACCGGCGTGCCCGGAATGACCGAGAGTGAAAAACCCACACTATGGTCGATCAGGTCATCCATCGTCTCGCGGCCGCCGCCGAGCGTCGTGATGGCACGGCCGATCACGAGTGCATTGACGCGCTGCACGATGCCGTTGCGCGTTGCGCGGTACGGCTCCCGGCGCGCCGGCCTCGGGAGGACCTGCGCTGGGTCATCGCAGACCGCTGGGTTTCCGCCCTGCGCTACGACCACCTCGCGGAACTTGGCCAGCGCCGCGCCGCTCACGAGCGCTTTTTCGAGTGTTTTCGTCGCCGCGACTACGTTCCTGGCCACGCCGCCCAGCACGAGCATCTCGGCGCCGAGTCGCAGCGTGAGTTCGCGAAGGTCCGGCGGACCACCGCCCTTGAGTGCCTCAATCGCCTCGGCCACCTCATTGGCGTTGCCGCACTCGTGACCGAGCGGAAAGTCCATGTTTGATAGCAGGACGACCACCGGACAACCATAATGTTCGCCGATCGCGACCATCTGGCGCGCGAGCGCCAATTCGTCATCGAGCGACGGCAGGAACGCACCGATGCCCGTTTTGACGTCGAGCACAAGCCCGGTGAGTCCCTCAGCAAGCTTTTTGCTCATAATGCTCGCGGCGATCAGCGGCATGGCAGCCACCGTTCCCGTCACGTCGCGCATCGCATAGAGTTTTCGGTCGGCCGGGGCGATTTCCGCCGTCTGGCCAATTAGCGCGCAGCCGATGCGTTCGACCTGGCGCGCCGCCTCCTCGAGCGTGAGCCTGGTGTTGAAACCGGGAATCGACTCGAGCTTGTCGAGCGTGCCGCCCGTGTGGCCCAACCCCCGCCCTGACACCATCGGGACGGCGACACCGCAGGCCGCCACGAGCGGAGCGAGCACGAGCGACACTTTGTCGCCGACGCCACCCGTCGAGTGCTTGTCCACACGACCGACCGTGAGATGGTCGAAGCGCAGCCTGCTCCCACTCATGAGCATCGCGTCGGTGAGCGCGACTGTCTCGTCCGGCGTCAGGCCGCGCAGGAACGACGCCATCAACAGCGCGGCCACCTGGTAGTCGGGGAACTGGTCGCTGGCCACCCCGCGGGCCACAAACGCCCACTCGCCAGCAGTGAGGGCGCCACCATCGCGTTTGCGCGCAATCAGGTCACGAAGCGTCATTGACCGAGTATGATGATTGGGTCTACGTTGTCCAGTCGGTCACGTCAGCGAGGAAGTTGATGCCTGTCATGAGCCGGTTCTTGAAACTAGCGGGTCTTGCACTCGGCATCGGCGCCATGGCCGTGCCGGTGTGCGCGCAATCGGCAGCGGCGCACGTCGCACTCGGCGATGCCGCGCACGACCAGCGAAAGCCGGTCGAGGCTCGTGCACACTTTCTGCAGGCGATCGCCGCCGATCCCACGCACTATGAGGCGCTGTGGAAGGCCGCTCGTGTCGAAACCGACCTGGCGGAAACCGCTGTGCCCGGGGTGGCGCTGGACTCGCTCATTGCGTTCGCGCGCACCCACGCCGAAGCGGCGATCCAGATTCGCCCCAACGATGCGGAAGGTCATTTTTCACTGGCGCGCGCCATGGGCCGCAAGGCGCTGTCGGTCGGCGTGATCGACCGAATCCGTTACTCCACCATCGTTCGATCCGAAGCGCTGGAAGCACTCAAGTTCGACAGCACGCACGCGGGAGCGCTGCACGTCCTTGGCATGTGGAATGCCGAAATCATGAGGGTGAGCGGGCTCGCGCGGGGATTCGCCCGCACCTTCCTCGGGGCACGGGTGTTCGCACTAGCCAACTGGGACGACGCGCAACGCTTGCTCGAAGCGTCGGTGCAGCGTGACCCACGACGCATCGTGCACCGGCTCGATCTCGCCGGCATTTACGCCGACCGTGGCAACAGTTCCAAAGCGCGCGCACTCTATGAGGGCATCGCGATGGCGCCGATCGCCGAGATCAACGATGAACTGTACAAGCGCCAAGCCGCGGAGCGGATCAGGAAACTATGACCACTCCGCCAGCCACCCGATGCGGGCGTAGTTCTTGATGACCTCGCCGTCCGCTGCGCAGCAGGCGCGGCAGCAGGCGCGGCAGCGGGCCGCCGAGCTGTGCGACCTCCTCACGAAGGCGTCGTATGACTACTACATCCGCGATCGTCCAACGCTCGCGGACGCGGCATACGACCGATTGTTCCGCGAACTGCAGGCCATCGAACAGGAGCATCCGGAGCTGCGCGGGGATGACTCGCCCACGAAGCGCGTTGGCACCACGCCGGCCGAATCGTTCGCCAAGCACGAGCACCTCGTCCCCATGGGATCCCTCGCCAATGCCTTCGACGACGACGAGGTCACGGCCTGGTACGAGCGGGCCGTAAAGATCGCGGGCACGGCCGTGGACTCGGCCGGCTTTTCTGCCGAACTGAAGATCGACGGCGCGGCGATCGCGCTCACCTACCGCGACGGCGTGCTGGTTTCCGGCGCGACGCGCGGGAACGGACGCGTGGGCGAAGTGGTCACCGTAAACCTGCGCACGATTCGCGACATTCCGTTGCGGCTACAGGGAACGGCACCGCCATTGATTGAAGTCCGTGGGGAGGTGTATTTCCCGTTCTCAGCGTTCGAACGCCTCAACGCGGAACGCACGCAGCGGGGCGAGCCGGTGTTCGCCAACCCGCGTAACTCGGCCGCCGGTTCATTACGGCAGCTCGATCCGGCCGAGACGGCGAAACGACCGCTCCGGTTTTTCGGCTACGCGATTGCGGTTCCCGGAGGCGGCGGCCTGTTCCTCACGCAAAGCGAACTGCTCGGTGCCCTGTCGACATGGGGCATTCCGATTGCCCCCCACCGCCGCCGTTGCGCCACGCTCGCCGAGGTGCATGAGCACGCCGATCAGATCGAACACACGCTTCGGGCCGAACTCGACTTCGGCATCGATGGCATGGTCGTCAAGGTCGAATCCACGGCCGTGCAGGCCGAACTCGGCGACATCGGCGGGCGCGAGCCGCGCTGGGCCATTGCCCGCAAGTTCGCCGCCGATATCGCCGAGACGACGCTACTGGCGATCGAGGTGAACGTCGGACGCACGGGCAAGATCAATCCGTATGCCGTCCTCGCGCCTGTCGAGGTGGGCGGTACGACCGTGCGGTTCGCGACACTGCACAACTTCGATCTGATCCGGCAGAAGGACCTTCGCGTGGGCGACGTGGTGCAGATCAAACGCGCGGGTGACGTGATTCCGCAAGTGATCGGCGCCGTGGCCGACCAACGCGACGCCACGGTGCCGCACACGGCGATTCCCTCCAGGTGTCCCGCCTGCGATACGCCCGTGCGTGTCGAGGAAAAAGATCTGTTCTGCGACAATGACCGGTGCCCCGGACGACGGCTCGAGGCGATCGTCCATTTCGCCTCGAAGGGCGCGATGGACATCGACGGGCTGTCGTACGCGCGCGTCGAACAGTTCATCGGCGCCGAACTCGTGCACGACGTGGGAGACCTGTACGCGCTCACGGCAGATCAACTCGCCACGCTCGACCGATTTGCCGACAAGAGCGCGGCGGCACTGGTCGCCGCGATTGCGGCGTCGCGCCAGCAGCCGCTGTCGCGTCTTCTGTTCGGCCTTGGTATCCGCCATGTCGGCCAGGAAGCGGCGCTGGCCCTGGCGCGCCGCTTCGGCACGCTCGACAGACTGGCTGGCGACCTCGTACACGAGGAAGGCGACGGACCAGGCGGCGCGTCATTCGAGGCCGTCGAATCGGTACACGGCGTCGGACCGGCGATCGCCGAGTCGGTTGTGCGGTACTTCCGTGACCCGGCGGTCCGCGCGCTGCTGACGAGGCTCAGGCACTACGGGCTGCGCCTCGACGAACCAGCGCAGGCGCAGACCTCAACCGCATTCGCGGGCAAGACCGTCGTCATCACCGGCACGCTACCGACGCTCAGTCGCAATGACGCGAAACAGCGCGTGCTGGCCGCCGGCGGCAAGGTGACCGACTCCGTGTCGAAGGCCACGAGTGTGGTCGTCGTCGGTGACGACGCGGGCAGCAAGTTGGACAAGGCCAAGTCGCTGGGTGTCGAAACGATCGACGAAGCCGAACTGCTTCGCCGCCTCGGCGGTCAGTGAGCAGCGGCCGGCGAGCAGTACGGAGCCGCCGCGCAGGCGCGCAGGCGCTCACGCAGCACGGGCGCCGGCAGCTAGTAACCGCCTCCTGGCAGCTGGTATTTCGGATTCGGCAGCAGCTCTCCATCCACAAGGATTTCTCGATCCCACGGCAAGACGATCGTCGCCGCGGTCTCGAGCGCCGCATAGTCCGGCTCGTAGTCACCAGTACGGAAACTGACCGCCGTGCGCACCTCGGACGCGCCTGAGTTGACGACCGCCGCGACCGCCAGCCGCATCGTGTCGCCTGAGCCGCAGGTTTCATCCACGATCAGCACACGGTGGCCTCGCACCTCCGCGGGGGCCGAACCGAGCACCGCTGGCATGTCACGAATGGTCTCAGCCTGGTATCGCCGACTCACGATCATCGAGCGAAACGGACGGTCGAGTATGGCCGCGACGACGGCTCCGGGCACGACACCCGCTGTGGCAATTCCGATGACGATCTCGGGCTCGAAATCCCGGGCGACCTTGAGCGCCAGGGCCCGCGAGAGCTCGCCAAACAGCAGCCAGTCCACATGGAAGATTTCGCGACTGCTCGATGAAACTGGCTTGACCTTTTGTGACATGGGGCACCAGAGAAGCGGGCGCGCGGGACCCGTGGCGCCATTATGTAGATACTATCCGCAGAGGCCGGCTGTCGGTACCGTTGGTTGCTGAGCATCCTGAGCAGCAATAGCTTGTGCCTTCGAGTGTCGGGAGAGCGTCTTTGGTGAGATGCCTGTCATGTCCTGGATAAGCCGCATGTTGGGCGGAAGCCCCGCGACGGAACGGAAGGCGCAGCGCCTCGACTACCTGAACGAGGCGCTCGTCCTTGAGCGTCAGGGCGATTACGACGCCGCGCTGACGTCGTACCGTCTCGCGTTGCGTGACCAGCCGAACGATTTGAAAGTGCTCCAGAACATGGCCATCGCCTTTTCACGCACCGGGCGGCTCGATGAAGCCGTTCGTGCCTACAGAAAGGCACTCGAACTCGACCCGAGCCTTGCCGGCGCTCATTACGGGCTGGCGTTCCTGCTGCTCAAGCGTGGCGAAACCGATGGCGCAGGCAAGCACCTGCAGGCCTTCCTCGCGCATCCACCATCGGGCGATGAAGCCGACCGATGGGTGCACCACGCCCAGTCCACGCTCGAACAGCTCCGGCACCCGACGCCGCCGCCCCCCGAACCACGGGGCGAGGGCTGACGTGGGCCGGAATCTCGCGATCGTCAGACAGCAGGGCGAAATCGGCATGACCAAGACGGCAGTGAACCACAGCGCGGCCGAGCTCAGGATGAGGCGCGCCGCCGCGCGGCTGATCGCGCTGTGCACCCTTGCCGGGGCCGCCGCGGTCGGCAGCTGCACCGACATCAATGTCGCGGCTGGTCGTGTCGCGTCGCTCTCGTTCGACAGTCTGCCGTCGCCGGCCGTGGTCGCCGGCGATACGCTGCGCGATTCGCTCGGCCGCGCCGCACCGCTGCGCGCCGTGGCGTTCAGTGGATCCGGCGACATCATCGCACAACCGAACATCCAGTACATCTCGCTTGACACGGGCGTGACGATCGGACCCGGAAACTTCCTCGTCTCGCAACGGCGGCTGGGGACGGTGCGGCTCGTAGCGAACACCGCGACCGTCCAGTCAGCGGTCCGCCCGTTACTCGTGGCCAGGCGGCCAGATTCCGTGGTGGTCACGGGGAAGCTGCGCGACACACTGAACTATCTGCTCCCCGACAACGCGACGTCCAACATGACGGCGGCGCTGAGCGTGAGGGTGCTCACGCGCGACACGATCGGCGGGATCACGGCGACGCAGGGATGGATCGTCTCGTATCAGGCCTTTCATGCGGGGAAGGCAGTCGCCGCGGGCGATACCTCGTCGGTGTTCCTCGTTGGCAACGGAACGCAACGCACCTGGATCGACACCACCGACACCGACGGGACTGCGGCGCGCAATGTTCGGGTCCGACCAATCGGGATCACGACGGTCCCCGATTCCGTCGTGGTGATCGCCACGGTCCGGTTCCGGGGCGTAGCGGTTCGTGGAAGTCCGGTTCGATTCGTTATTCTGGTGCGACCGAAGCCCGCCAGCGCGACACGATAGGCGACGTCACACAACGGGCCACCTGATCCGGGCCGATCAGTAGCCCGAACACGCCATTGACACCCATATGCGCTGGAAGGACTCGTCACCGCCGCGTACGACGACATCCGCGTGAGACTAGCCGTTCCATCCACGACGCGGCGCCGCAGGCGCACGACCAATCGCGACCGGCGCCGACACGGAGGAGTGATCGACCACGCGCTCACCGACCCAGTGGCGGTCGTCACGGGCCAGCTCGCGGATTCCTGACGGCAGAGCGAGATCGGAACCAGCGACCATTCGGCCACCGGGCGCGAGCACGCGCACCGCATATGCGACACGCTCAGCCGACGCGTGGGTCGCATCGAGCGCGATGCCCCGCACCGAGCGATCAGCGAACGGCATGCGGGGTGCACCGCGGATGATTGTGGCGAGCCCAGCGGCCGAATCGTCCGGTGAATCGAGCAGCACAAGCGGCGCGGCGGCGACGGCGCCGAGGGCCACGGCGTACCGGCCCATGTCGCCGCAGAGCACGTACGGCGCAGATCCCTCCACGAGTGCGAGCAACGCCGCGAGGCGAATCACCGAGTCGTCATCTGGTCCAGTCATCAGGAGCGGGGCCACGGGCTGCGCCGCGACCGCCGGGTCCCACGACAGGACCCCGCCGCGAATGCCGCGCGTCACGTCACACATCGGGCAGCCGAGCTCTCCCTCGACCATCCAGCCGCGCACGGCGGCATCGGCACGCGCGACGAGCCACGACGCCGCGTGGTCGCCGGTGCAATGCAGGTGGTCGGTCAGTGCGAGCAGCACGGCGCGTGTCGCGTTCCGTGCTAGCTGCGCGTCAAGCGCAGTTCGTCGATGTTCACAGTTGACGGCTGCGACAACGCGAAACAGATCGCGCGTACCATGTCGTCTGCCGCGAGCATGGCGTCACGCGCCGGAAGCCCCTTACCGAGCTGCGACTCGATCGGGCTCCAGATGTCGGTATCCACCGCGCCCGGCGAAACGAGCATCGCCCGGACACCGCTGCCGCGCGTTTCGGCCCGCAGGACCTCGTGAACTGCGCGCAACCCGAACTTACTGGCGCTGTAGGCCGAGTTCCCGAGGAAGGCATTCTTGTCTGCGACCGACCCAACATGAACAATGTCACCGGATTTCCGTGCCAACATCGAGGGCAGGAATGCGTGCGTGAGCCGGAACGGCGCCTCGAGGTTGATCCGCAGCATGGACGCGAAGCCTACTGGATCCTGCTCGGCAGCAGACGCCTGTGCGAACACCCCGACGTTGTTCACCAAGATGTCCGGCGCACCGCCCGCCCATGCGCGCACCGCCGAAATCACCGCGTCAGTTCCTGCGTCGGTGGCGAGGTCCGCTGCGATGGCGAGGTGCCCTGCACCGAGCGGTCCGATGACGTCGGCGAGCGGCTTCGGCGATCGCGCGACGCCCGCCACCGACGCACCGGCCGCGGCGAGGGCGCGCACGAGTGCGGCCCCAATGCCCCGCGACGCACCGGTCACCAGCGCGCGACGACCGGCGAACGCACCGTCATACGGCGGCGAGCCCATGGTCACGGCGATCCTGCCGACGAATAGGCGAGGCGCAGGAACTCGTCGCGCGTGCGTTCGTCGTCGCGGAACGCCCCCTTGAGCGCCGACGTGACCGTCAGCGAACGCTGCTTCTGGACACCACGCATCATCATGCATAGGTGCTGCGCCTCGATCACGACGCCGACACCGATCGGCGCGAGCACGTCCTGAATCGCATCCGCCACCTGTTCGGTGAGGCGCTCCTGGACCTGAAGGCGGCGAGCGAAGACGTCCACAATGCGCGGCAGCTTCGAGAGCCCCAGAATCTTGCCGCTGGGGATGTAGGCAACGTGTGCCTTGCCGAAAAATGGCAGCATGTGATGCTCGCACAGCGAATAGAACTCGATGTCCCGCACCATGACCATGCTCTCGTGCCGCTCCTCGAACACGGCCTCGCCGATCGCCTCGGCCACGCTCAGGTCGTAGCCGCGAGTCAACCAGGCCATCGCACGCGATACGCGCAGCGGTGTCTTCTGCAGGCCATCGCGCTGAGGATCCTCACCGAGCAACTCGATCTGGCGCTTCACCAAATCCTGAAGCTCTGTGCCGCGCACGTCGCCGATGCGCGAAGGCTCTTCGCCGAACTCACGCATTTCGGCGAGCGCCCTGGCGTCCGATTGTTCAACTCCCATCGTAGTCGACATAGTTGTTCTCGGTCTCCCAGAGCCGGAGATGTGAGAGCCTGGTCCGCTGGGAGATGAGCGCCGGCTCGAGCCGAGCCCAGCAGGCGACCACGACGTTCTCCGCCGTCGACCGGATCCCGCTCAGCCAGGGCACGTCGAGATCGAGATTCTTGTGATCGAGTTGATCGATGCAGTCCGCATCGATGATCCGGTCGAGCTCAGCAAAGTCCATCACGTATCCGGTGCCCGCATCGGGCTCGCCCGCGATGGTCACCTCGATCGTGTAGTTGTGGCCGTGAAAATTTGGACTGTTGCACTTGCCGAAGATCCGGCGATTTTCGTCGTCGGAGAACGCAGGATTGTGCAGGCGGTGCGCGGCGCTGAAGCGCGCGAGACGAGTAATCGTGACGGTCGGCATGCGACAGAATGGTGGGAGAGACGGAAGCTCCGGCCGAGCCAAAGGCGACGGCCGGAGCTTCCGGACACAACGGCGTGAGGAGAGGTTTTTGAAGCCCTGTCGAATGTTTGAGGTCCTCACCCTGCCTTCCGCCTTCCCGCCGTGCGGGCATGACGTCAACAGAGATATTGCACCCACCCGAAGGACTTATCGGCTCAAAAAGTAGATCCCCTGACTCCTGCCTGAATGATAGGAATCGGCGCGGGAGTCGTCCAGACCGACCGCACCTACGGACGGCGCGCTACGTACTGCGTTGTCACGGCGCATGGCGATAGATTGTTTGGCTGACGAGGCGCTGGTTCGATCGGCGCCATTCCCGGAGCCCGCGCTATGAATCCCGTGATCATCTTGTCGGTGGTAATGCTGATCGTGTGGGGTGTGGGCACCTGGTTCGAGGCCCCGGGGTGGATTCACCTGCTGCTCACCGCGGGCGTCTTCCTGCTCATCTGGCGCATCGCGACTCGACCGGCAGCCGCCTCGCCGGGCACCGGCCGCAACAAGCGCTAGTCAGATCTCCCAGTTCGACAGCAAGACGCCGCCCGCCGGCACCAGCTGTGGATAGCCGTCAAGCGTCATGCGAAGGTCTGTCCAGCAAACCCGGCCTTCGGCCGCGACGGTATCCCGGAACGCCTCGCGGTGCTCACCCTGCATGCGGAGCGCCACGCGCATCGTCGCTGAACGGCGCGCGAGCGCCGTCAGCATCGGCAACATCGACACGAACACCGCGTGATCATCGGCGACGAGTTTGAGCACGCGCAGTTCGTCGCTGGTGCGCCCTTCGACGAGCGGCGCCGCATGACAAACCACAAACCCGACGAGCTGGTCGCGCTGCCGCACGAGGAGCGTGTCGCCGAGCCCGAGTTCGTGCGTGAGCCGAATCTCGCGGGAATAGTCGGTCCCTGGGCTGAGCTGCCCAGCAAGCGCCGCACACTCCGCGATCGCCGTCTCGCGCGATGCGGAACCCACCTCGGACAGGAGCCCCTGCACGCGTGATGCCGACGACGACTCTAGCGTAATCGTGACGGTCAGGAAGCCGGGAACGAATCCGATCCCGGCGTAAAATCCGATGTTATCCACGGTGCGCGGCATGGTTTCGAGACCGATCGTTCGGCACCCTCGGCCGCGAAGGTGGGCGACACCGGCCTGCACGATCGCCTTGCCCTGTCCCGCTCCTTGCCGGTCTTGCCGCACCGCCAGCGGCCCCATCCACCCCTCGGCACCCGACGCGTGCGCAATGTTGAACGCGGCGATCGCGCCCACCTCATCGCGCCAGAGCATCGCGCCGGAACCGGCCCCATCGATCGCATATCGCCAGATCGCGGGATTGAGCGGCGGCACGCGCACGCCGACGAGTCCGTCACGACGATAGCGGTCGGTGAAGGCGTCGCTGAACAACGTATTGAGTTCAGCGATGTCGGTGCTGGTAATCGGCGCCGGCCCGGAGAGCGCGGGCCGATCGTGGTGCGGGTGCGGGGCCATCACTCGGACGGTTGTGCGGCGCGAACCACGCCGGGATGACCCGCCGCCACGGCGGCAGCCAACTCGCGACCCGCCACTCCACCGTACTGCACCACCGACGCGCCCGTGCGCTCGTCCACGCGGACTTCCATCACCTGGTCGAGGCCGTCGCGTACATCGTCGATATGCGTGATGAGGATGACCTGTTCGAAGCGGTCCTGGAGCCCGCGTAACAGCGCGATCACGTTTTGGCGGCGGACATCGTCGAGTGAACCGAACACTTCGTCGAGCACGAGGAGCGAGAACGCCTGGCCGGCGCGCTCGGCGATCATCTGCGAGATCGCCAGACGGAGCACGAGGTTCGCGAGATCTTCTTCGCCCCCGGAGATCACCGGCTTCGGCACGCCTTCCTCGAGCACGACGATCCGGTATTTGTCGTCGAGTTCCAGTTCCGTATAGCGCGCGTCGGTCAGCTCGGTGAGGAACACACTGGCGAGCTCCGAGAGTTCAGGGCGCATCGCAAAGTTCAGATCCGTGCGTAGATCGGAATAGGCACGGTGCAGTTCGTCGTGCAGCTGGCGGTCTCGCTCGAGCACGGCAACGCGTTCGGCGGCCCGATCAAGGTCGCGGCGCGACACCAGCGCGCGCTCGAGCGCTGCCTGCGCCATCGCGAGTTTGTTCGTCGCGGTCACGGTCGCCCCCACCGCGGCCTGAAGCTGTGTCGCCGCCGATGCGTGCTGGTGGCGGAGTAGGCCGAACTCTTCCTCCGACAGTGCCAGCGCGGTGCGTCTCGACAGGAGGTCATCACGTCGGCCGGCGAGTGTGGCCTCGCTGCGCGCCACTTGGTCCTGTTCGCGCCGCAGCGCCGGCTCGCGCTCCACCTGGGTCGTAAGCCGATTCGCCTGCGTGTTGAGCGCGACGAGTCGCTCGAACTCCGATTCGACTGACCGGTGCCGATCTGGATCGTAGCCGGCCGGGATTCCGGCAATGTCCCTCGCGAGCGCTTCGTGCCGCATCTCTTTGGCCGCGACATCGCGCGCCAGGTGCTCCAACTGATGCACGCTCATCTGCGTGCGCGCCAGCCGGCGCTCAAGCGCCCCGACGTCTGTCTGCAACCGGCGCCGATCGTCATCAAGCTCGGCCACATGGTCCGGCATCGTCTCGAGTTGTTCGAGCCGCGACTTGAAGTACATCCCGTCTGCGCTGATCGCCTCGATCTGATTGTCGAGGACGTCGAGCACCTGACGGTAGTGGTCCAGCAACGGGCGCTGGCAGGTCGGGCAGACACCCTGCTCGCCACGTGCGACCAGCCGGTCACGCTGGTCGCGAAGTTCGGCGTACTGGGCGCGAAGCGCATTGCGGCGGGTTTCGGCTTCCTGACGGTCGCGCACCCATTCGGTACGGCGCAACTCAAGATTCCCCTGTGCGGACTCCAGTTGCCGGCGCCGCGCTTCGAGGTCGAGCGTGACCTGTTCCTCGAGCGCCGGCGCTCCGACGATGGCCTCGCGTTCCGTCCGCATCGCCGCAAGCTCGGCGCCCATCGATTGGTCCTGCCCGAGCAGCGCTTGCCGGCGCCCGTCCTGGGCTGCGAGGTCGCGCAGCTGCGCCAACTCTTTCCCCAGTTCGTCGAACGGCACGAGCTGGGCAGACACCGGTGCCAGCGCCGCACGGGCTTCGTCAACAGCCTGCAGCTCAACCGCGAGGCGTTCCGTGTTGCGGCGTTGCGCGGACAGCTCGATCTCGGTCACGCGGATGTCGGCCTCGAGAAGCTGCAACTCGTCACGCTGGCGCTGCGCCTCCGCCCATTTCGGCGCCAGTGCGTCGAGCTGCGCTTGCACGCGCAAGCGCTCGATTTCGGCGTCAGCCAGACGCGACCTGGCGCCACCCACTGCACCCTGCGCATCGGCTTCCTGCGCGGCGAGCGCGTCAGTATCGGGCATACCACTCCGCATGCCGGCGATCTCATTGCGCAGGTCGCGGCGGCGTTGGTCGGCCAGTTCTTGCGCCACACGCAACCGTTCATAACCCAGCACGCGAGAGAGGAACTGCGCGCGCTCGGTGGCACTCAGCGACGCCATCACCGCCAGTTCCTTTTGGCCAGTGAAGTAGGTGTTGAAGAACTCGGAGCGGGTCATGCCGATGCGACGCTGGAGTAGCTCCCCCACCGACGTCGCCGAGTTCGCGATCGGCTGCTCGGCGCCGTCGAGATAGAGCTCCGCCACGGTGAGCCCGCGCACGACACGATAGCGGTGACCGCCGAGTTCGAACTCGAGCTCGACGCGCACCTGCGCCCGGGCGGGCGCGCGCGAGAAGCGAATCGAGTCCTTGCCGCCGCGCGCGGTGTCGCCGCCGTAGAGCGCCCAAGCGATCGCCTCGAGCAGCGTCGACTTGCCGACACCGTTCGGTCCGATAATGCCGGTCAGCCCGCCTTCGAACACCAGATCGGAATCGGCGTGTTGCCGAAAGTTCAGCAGCTTTAGGCGGTGGATCTTCACGAGTCGTCCATCGGTGCGCTCGCCCCCTGCAACGCGCTGGCCGATTCCGCGTCGGCGAGGTATTGCATCCCGAGTTCGATCAGCCGCTCGCGGTCGATGTCCGCCGTGAGCACGCGACTGCGCAGGTTCTCTCGCAGCGTATCGGCCAGCGACGGACGTCGGCCCGGCGCGCCGCTGCGCTCAGAGCGAATGACTTCCGGGCGACGCGTATCGAGGTGAAAGTGCAGCGCGCGCCGCTGCAGGTCGCGCAGCGCCTTGTGGTCGAGTTCGCGGACCACATGACGCGGGACGTCGCGCGCCACGAGTCGAATTACCTTGCCGTCGATACCGCCCGGGATCCGCTGCACCGCCGCGGCGACGGCCGCGTCGAGGTCGGCAGCCGAGAGCCCGCGCCCTTCGACCGGCGGCAGGTCCATGAACTCCCGCACTACCGGCAGTGGATGAAAGGTCTGCTTGCCGGTGTCGAGGTCGCGCTCGATCAGCCCCTTGCCCGGCAGTTTCTGCGATCGCTGGTCCGCGAGTTCACCCCAGACGTTCGAGCTCGCGTAGTCGGTGGCGCCGGAGTAGTACGCATTCGGCCCCACCCGCTGGTAGACGTGGTAATGACCAAGCGCCACGTAATTCCAAGCGGATGACTCAACGAGCGCCTTCGGGATCTGATACGGCGCGTCTTCGACGGAGCCCATGTACGGTACCGGTCCGGTACCCTCCACCTCGCCGTGCGCCACTAGGACGTTGTACTTCGATGCCGAGTCGGGCTCGATCACCGTTCCCTGCGCGAGCAGGTCCGGGATCGCGTGTACCGTCAGGCCCCGATCACCGAACTGCAGCGACCGCACGGTAGTGTCGGCCACGCTGATGCCGAGCGGCTCGAACAGCTTGAGGATGCAGGTCGTTTCGCTCGACCGCGGCAGGTCGTGGTTGCCGGCGGCGATCACGACCTTCGCGTCAGGCAGTTCGCGCATCAGCCGCGAGAACTGCGTGAAGGCGTGCAAGATGGCCGGGTTCGTCGGACGCACGGTGTGAAACACGTCGCCTGCGATCAGCACAACATCGGGGCGCAACGTGATGATTTTGTCTAGCGCGTTCGTAAACGACTTCGCGACGTCGGCTTCGCGCTGGTTGATTCCCCCCGGCGTGCTCCGCTGAAACTGGCGGAAACCCAGATGCAGATCGGAGAGGTGGACGAGCCGCATGGCGGGGTAGACGCCCTAAAAGGCGTAGGGGTCGTCGCCGGGACTGGTGCGAATCGCCGGTCTCGTTCGCGCACCAACGGACTCCGTCGCCACGCGGCGCTTCAACTGGCTCCGGAAATACGCTTGGACGTCATCCGGCCGCACCTGCAACGTGCGGTTCCTGGCACGCAATACCGCGTCTTCATCCGCCAGCGCGATCGTCTCCTTCACCCAGTCGAGTGTGATCGACCGATCGAGCGGCCGCAGCGCGCGCACGACGGCGCCTTCGAGCGTCGGCTCGTCGGCCTGCGGGTAGCGCTCAACGCCTTCGCGCCCCGACAGCACCGCCGGCCGCGGGAAGCGGACGAACACCGGCTGCGTGAAGTGCGGATGCCGCACCATCAGTTCACCCTTATCGAGCGTCGACAGTTTCGTCCGCGTGGTCGGTGGGAGCGTGGCATATCCTGGGGTCGCCAACTCATCCGAATCCATACGCCCGAAGAGCGCCGTGCCTGAGTTGCCTACGACGCGACGGTGCACCTGCGATCGAAACTGTTGCGCCGCGAAGAGCACGAGGCCGAGGTAACGCCCACGCTCGGCGACATCGAGCAGCATCTTGCGCACATAGGTGTCGGGCCCGTCGGCTGGTGCGTATTTGTTCAGCTCGTCCACGAACACCACGACATGGTCGACTCCGAGTGTGCGCTTCTCGAGCCGCTCGCGCAGCTGGGTGACCACGCGCGCGAAAATCAGGTCCTGCGCGTCCTCTTCGAGGTTCGCGACGTCCACGACATACACGCGGCGATCCTGAAATGCGCCCCACGGCAGGTCGCTCACCGTACCATCGTCGGTCACGAGTCCACGGCAGCGCGTCGAGATGTTCGTCAGTCGGTTGCGGACCTTGCGGATCGTGGCCACATGGTGCGTGCGCCACACTTCCTGGTTCTTCTCTTCCATCGCGCGCAGCACATCGCGGAACCAGCGTTCGAGGTCCGTGAATGACTGCACGCGGTGTGACGTCGCGAGGCGGTCATCGTGAAAATCCTGGTCAACGACGCGCTCGCGGATAAAATCGATCAGCGCATCGGCCTTCGCATCCACGTCGTCCCTATTGAGCAGGACCTCCGCGTACTGCAACACTTCGCGCAGCCCCCAAGTGAGCGGGCGCACGTTGAGCGACAGCGACTCGTTCGACCGCAACGTGTTCAGCGCATACCCGCGCGCTGTGTACGGCGCGAAGTACTCGACGTGCTTGAACGGCTCGGCGGGTACGCCGAGTTTCGCGTACAGTTCGAGATCCGACGCATCGAGCCGCGTCGCCGGCTGGTCGAGGAAGCAGAGATCGGGGCCCTTCACGTTGAAGCAGAGTGCCGCGACACTTCCCTTCTGCGCGGGGAAATGGGCGAAGATCGAACTCAGCAGCCACTCGACCGCACTGGTCTTGGTCGCAAGACCCGACACGCCAGTGATGTTGAGGTGCGCCGCCTCAGGCCCGAGGAGAAAATCGGCGTCGAGATAAATCGGCGAAGACGTCGCGCCCGCGCGATAGAGCCCGATCGGGATTCCCGTACTCGCGCCGGGTTTCAGGTACGCGTCCATTCGGAGCGCCACCTGCACGTCGGCTTCCGATGCCAGATACACCGCGCCGAGCGGCACGGGCTGGAGCGGATCGTCCGGGATATGCCGGAGCACCGCGGCCGTGTAGAGCCGGATTTCTGTGCGGCGCGTTGGCGCGTCATCGGCCCACCCCGGCTCGCCGTCGGCACCGAGCACGTCGTGCAATGGCGTTTCGAGATCGGAGTAGCTCAGCCCCTCGACGACGACGCCGTACACCTTGGGCATGCGCCCGGCGACCGGGATTGTCCCATCGACGCGCACAATCGTGCCAATGCCGACCTGGGCGTCGAGCGCCGTCCAGAAGTTGAACTGATGCGGCGTATTTGGGCGCCGCTCAGTGGCAACGACCCGGCCGAGAATTTCACCCATGCCGGAAAGCTACCCTCCCGGAGCTATCCAGCCACGGCCCGTAGGTATTCCTCGCAGTCGCGGATACCGTACGCCATGACGTCCCAGCGGGAATCGGGTAGGGCCACAGGCTCCCGCTCAGCGAGCACCCAACCCGAAATCTGGTCAGCGCGAGCGGAGTCGAAACCCGCTTCGGCAACTTCCACCCTCACCAATCCACCCAGCGGCGCGCCGGTGTCACGGAGGCGCAGGTACCAGCTGGCCACTCGTGTGCGCCGCCGCGTCGCGACAACAAATGCCGACGTGCGCTGCCCTGGCCTGAGCGAGGCGACCGTCGCCACGGCGTCGGCATCGACGTAGAGCGTATGGTGCGATTTCACGACACCGACCGCGAGGGGGCTGCGTGAGGCGGTGGCAAATCCGCCAATGCCACCGTCGACATAGAGTGGCGTGCGCGCCGACGCACACCAAGCGCCGGCCAGCCGCTCCTCGGCCTGCTCGCGCCGCGCCTGCACCGCCTGCCTCGCCAACCCGAGCAGCTCAGCGGGATGCCGCAGTGCGACCGGATCAGCGGCCGGCAGCGTGTCGTGCACAGGTATTCCCGACGCGGCCAGTGCCGACATCGTCGACGTGCCGGCCAATACTGCCGGAAGAAAGAGCGACCGCTCGACGATCGGCCCGTCACTCCAGGTGTGCAGTGTGCGGTCGTCGCGCTCGCGAATGGCCGCAGCCGTCGTGCCGTGCACCACGGGAATGGTGATGTCGAGATATCCGATCACCACCGAACGCTGGATGCCATCCAAGAAGGCGCCAAACGCGGCCACTGGCGCGCCCATCAGGTCACGGGCTTCGATCTGGTGGCCCTCGAGCAATGGCGCACCGTCGAGGCGTGGCACCGATGATGGGCGGGCCTGTCGCTCCAGCGATTCGCCGCCGGGCGCGGCTGGGCGGCCGCCGTGCGCGGCAAGGATTCGGCGAGCATCGCGAATGTGGACTCCACCGCCGCGCCCGCCATCCGTTGCGCTCATCGGCCGTTCCCTAGCCGGCCCCGATGTCCCAGGCCTGCTCTTCGTCGGCCTTCGAGTACGTGCGAAACGCTGTCAGCGTCGTGGTTCGCACGAGACCGGGGACTTCAGGGAATCGCTCCGTCACGATCTGCGCGATGTCTTCGTACTTGGCCACCTTGAGGATCACCACGAGATCCCAGTCGCCTGACACCGAGTAGACGTCGGTCACACTGTCGATTCCCGCCAGGTGCTTGGCGCACTTCGGAATGAGTTTCGGGTCGGCGCGGATGAGAACGATGGTCGTGATCATGGCTCGATTGGAAAGGGTGAGACATTCAGCATCCAGACCCCGACACGATGATACCGCTCGCCAACTTCGAGGAATAGGGGCGCCGTCAGCCGGACGCTGGCGTACAGCTCAGGCGCTCCGATACGCGTCGATGATGCGCCGAACGGCCAACTCTACCTGGGTGAGTTCGGCTGCGTACGAGATGCGAATCCAGTCCGGCGTAAAAAAGGCCGCGCCCGGGACAACCGCGACGTCACATTCTTCGAGCAGACGTTTCGCGAACCCCGAACCGGCGTCGGGAATGCGTCCGGCGCCGGGCGCTTCGACAAACAGGTAGAACGCGCCGTCCGGCGGATTGACACGAATCTTCGGCTCGGTCACCAGCAGCGCCATCGCGGCATCGCGACGCGTTTGAAATTCGGCGACCATCGCCGTCACCGTGGCGTCGATAGCCAGCCCGCCGGTCAGCGCGGCGAGCGCGGCCGACTGCGACACGGACGCCGGGCTGAACGTCGTGTGCGACTGCAGTGCCGTCATCGCCTTTGCGAGTGGCGCCGTCGAAATCGTCCAGCCAAGGCGCCAGCCGGTGATGGCGTAGGCTTTCGCAACGCCGTCCACGACGACCAGCCGATCACGCGACTCCGCGACGTCCAAACTTGACACCGCCTCGGCGCCGTAGCTGATGCGACGGTAGATCTCATCGCTGATCACCCAGAGGTTGTGCTCGCGAGCACACGCGAGCAAGTCGCGGAATTCCTCGCGCGAATAGACGGAACCGGTCGGGTTGACCGGAGAGTTGAGGATCAACCCGCGCGTTCGCGCCGAGACGTGAGCGGCCAGCTCTGCCGGCGTGACCTTGAACCCACGCGATGGGCAGCCATGCACCGGGACTGCCGTGGCACGGGCCAGCGCGACCATCTCGTAGTAACTGGTCCAGCTCGGTGTGGGAATGAGGACTTCGTCGCCCGGGCCAAAGAGCGAAAAACAGGCGTTGTAGAGCGATTGCTTCGATCCGGTCGACACGACCACGTCGGCGGGCGTGATGGTATCCGCCGCCATGATGCGCTGTCGCCTCGCCGTGGCGTGGGCTGCGATGGCGGTCCTCAGCGGCAGGATGCCTTCGGTCGCCGTGTACCGAGTCGCACCGTTGTCGATGGCCTGCTGCGCGGCCTGCCGGATGACGTGCGGTGTGTCGAAGTCGGGCTCGCCAGCGCCTAGGTCGATGATCTGGCGCCCGGCGGCGCGCAACGCCTTGGCCCGCTGCGACACGGCGATCGTCGCGGACTCCTTTAGCTGCGCAATATTGGCCGATGGCGCGAAGGATGTATCAGGCGGCGTCATAATGGGGGCGCTAGATTGCTGGGAGCAACGAGAAGATATGTATGTGCGGGGCACGCTCCGCGCCAAATCCAGCGGAGGTTGTAGTGTCCGAGTCCGAGCGCGCTGAGAACACATCGGCGAGCGCACGCAGTTCACACGTTGCGCACTTGATGCCCCCCGCGTGGCCTGAAGTGGCGGTTCGCATCGCCCCGCTCGTCGCCCGCGTCGATCGCGACCTCGACGCCGCACAGGTGTTGGTGCTGGTTCCGACGGCGAGCGATGCAGCGGAGCTCCTCCGCGAGGTCACCGCACTCGAGGTCGCACAGCAGGTGCGTGTGAGCCCACTAGCGTCGCCGAAGCGTGCCAAGCGGCTGGCCGCCGCGTACCCGCAGGTGGTGATCGGCACGACGGCCGTGGTGAGTGCCCTCATCAAGGCAAGCGCGCTTTCGCTTGGCCACGTAGCTGCTGTGCTGCTTGGCGCGGCCGACGAACTCGAGGCCGACGAAGCCGCGCTCGAACAGTTGCTCGCCGAGGTCCCGAAGGGCGCCACCACGCACCTGACCGCGGCGACGGCGACACCGTTCGTTGAGCGCATGATGGAGCACTATTTGCACGGCGCGCGCCGTGTGACCGCCGCGCCAGTCGACCAGTTGGTGGCAGTTGCCGCGATCACGATCGAAGTGCGCACGGTTTCGGCCGGCGCACCGGCATCGGCCCTTGGGGACGTACTTGAGGCGATCGACGCGCCATCGGTGGCCATCGTGCCGGCCGACGAACGTCGTGAAGCGGCCGCGCGCGCCGCCCTCGCCACGCTTGGGTACGGGGCGGACTCGAAACTCGTACGTGTCGCCGCCGACGGCGCGACGGGCGGCGCAGCACTCGTGGTGTTGGTTGGCCCTCCAATGGCCAGCGTGCTGGTCACGATGCTCGCCAAGCGGCCGGCCAAGACGGTAGCGCTGGTCACGTCGCGGGAGCGCACGGCGCTTGCCGCCGCGGCGCCGTCCGCCGTACTTACAACGTTCAGTCCCGCGTCAGCCCTCGGTGAAGCCGCAGCTGCCGAAGACCGGCAGCGCGAGATGATTCGCCGGGTGATCCGCGCTGGACTGCCGGCGCGCGAAATGCTCGCCCTCGAACCGCTGCTGACCGAGTTCGACCCACTCGTACTCGCGGGCGCAGCGCTCCTCCTGTACGAACGGGCTCAGGCCGCGACACAGGTGTTGGCCAAGAAGACCGCCGACGCGGTGCGTGCTGCGGCTCCCGTCGCACGAGCCGACACGCGGTCAGACAGTTCGCGTGATCGCGCGCCGCGGGAAAGTCGTTCGTTCGATGGCCCGCCTCGCGGCAAGCGACCGGACGATCGTGGCGCGCGTCCGTCGTTTGGCGATCGTGACCGCGGAGGCCCGCCGCCTGGACGCAGCAGTGCGCCGAGCCGTGGGTTTGGTGGTCCACCGCGTAGCGCCGGCGGTACCGGTGGTGCGCGTCCGCCGCGACCCCCGCGGGGCCGCGACGACCGATGACCGCTGGGATCTTCCAGCCCAACGGCGGCTGGATCGAGGTGATCGCCGGAGTAATGTTCAGCGGGAAGAGCGAGGAACTCATCCGGCGTGTGCGCCGCGCGCTCATTGGCCGCAAGACGGTGCAGGTTTTCAAGTCGCATCTCGACGACCGCTACGGTGGCGTGTACACGGTGGGTTCGCACGACGGCCGTGCGATCGAGGCGACTCCGGTGGACTCGTCGGAACAGATCACGAGGCGACTCGATCCGCTCGCCCAGGTGATCGCGATCGATGAGGCGCAGTTTCTCGACAACGGCATCGTTGCCGTGGTGAACGAACTGGCCGCGCACGGCCGCCGGGTGATCGTGGCTGGCACCGACACCGACTTCCGAGGCGAGCCGTTCGGTGCGATGCCATTCCTCATGTGCGCCGCCGAGCTGGTCGACAAGCTGCACGCGATTTGTGTGCTCTGCGGCGCGCCCGCAACGCGCAATCAGCGCCTCATCGACGGTAAGCCCGCCACGTACGACTCACCCGTCGTGATGGTCGGCGCCGCCGATTCGTACGAGGCGCGCTGCCGGTCGTGCCACAAGATCGCACCGCCCAACGAGGCGCAGGGCAAACTGCTCTAACGGCCACAGGCCAAACCCTCATGCTCAACATCGGACTCACCGGCAACATCGCGAGTGGCAAGAGCACGGTCGCCGCACGCTTTGCTGCGCTCGGCGCGACGGTGCTCGACGCCGACCGTTATGCGCGTGAGGCCGTCGCAGAGGGGACGGCCGTGCTCGCCGCGGTGATCGCGCGGTTCGGCAGCCGTGTCGCCGCCGCTGATGGGACGCTGGACCGCCACGCGCTCGGGCAGATGGTGTTCACCGACGCACAGGCCCGGCGCGATCTCGAGGCCATCATCCATCCAGAAGTTGCCCGGCGACGCGCCGAGGCCACGGCCGCCGCGCGTGCGTCGGGCCGTCAGATCGTCGTCTCCGACATTCCGCTGCTGTTCGAGGCAGGCCTCCGCGGTGCATTCGATTTCATCGTACTCGTGGACGCGCCGGAAAGCGTGCGGCTCGACCGCCTTGTTCACAGCCGCGGCATCTCCGACGCCGAGGCGCGCGCGAGGATGGCCGCGCAGGACGATGCCGGCTCCAAACGCACCCGCGCCGATTTCGTGATCGATAACGACGGTTCGCTCGAGTCACTGGTCCGGCGGACGGACGAGGTGTGGCAGCTACTTCAGAAGCGCGTCGCCAATAGTGCCCCGCCGCATCCTTGAGAACGGCACGCGCGGGTCGTAGCATTCGCCCATGTCAAACGTCATCTCCGGGCTCCGCTATACGGCGGACCATGAATACCTAAAGCCCACCGACACCGCCGGCGTCTATATCGTCGGCATCACCGACTACGCGCAGGGCGAACTCGGCGACATCGTCTTTCTCGACATGCCGAAGCCGGGCGCGAAGTTTGCCGCGCACGACGCCTTTGGCACGGTCGAAGCGGTGAAGGCCGTGAGCGATCTCTACTGCCCGGTCGCTGGGGAAGTGGTCGAGGTGAACTCCAAGCTCGACGCCGAGCCAGCCGCGGTGAACGCGGACGCGTATGGCGAGGGCTGGATGATCAAGCTCAAGGTCGCGAACCAGGCGGACGTGGACGCGCTGATGGACGACAAGGCCTACAGCGCGCACCTGGACGGGAAGTAGCATCACCCACGGTGACGGCGCAGGTCCGGCCGTCTACCGCCTGAGCGCAGCGGCCATCAACCCGTTTGCGATTTACGCGTTCGCGTACATCTCCATGGGCGGACAGGCGCATACGAGGTTGCGGTCCCCAAACGCGTTGTCCACTCGCCCCACCGCTGGCCAGAACTTGCGCCCCCGCACCCACGCGAGCGGGAAGGCCGCCATTTCGCGTGAGTAGGCGTGGGACCACGAGTCGCTGACGATCTGCTCCAGCGTATGCGGCGCATGCTTGAGTGCATTGTCGTCGCGCGGCATCAGGCCAGTCTCGATGGCGCGCGCTTCCTCACGAATCGCAATCAGCGCCTCGACAAACCGATCCATCTCGTCCTTCGACTCACTCTCCGTCGGCTCGATCATCAACGTGCCAGCCACCGGGAACGAGACCGTCGGCGCGTGAAACCCGTAATCCATCAGGCGCTTTGCGATGTCCTCCACCTCGACGCCAGACGACTGTTTGAGCCCGCGCGGATCCACGATGCATTCGTGGGCGATCGTCCCGTTGGCGCCCTTGTAGAGCACCGGGTAGTGCGGCTCGAGACGTTTCGCGATGTAATTCGCGTTCAGGATCGCGTACTTGGTGGCGAGCGTGAGCCCATCGCCGCCCATCATCATCATGTACATCAGGGAAATCGGCAGGATGCTCGCGCTGCCCCACGGGGCGGCGCTCACCGCGCCGATCGCCTGTTCGCCGCCTGTCGCGATCACCGCGTGTCCGGGAAGGAACGGCGCAAGATGCTTCGCCACGCCGATCGGCCCCACGCCCGGGCCACCACCGCCGTGCGGACTGC
>SXGR01580595.1_pt1 | contig 23734 bp, 19 predicted proteins | sample 3174711 | NCBI WGS metagenome assembly SXGR01 (sample SAMN11356860, study PRJNA531348) | freshwater metagenome | isolation source: freshwater sample F1-60 | place: China: Fuxian Lake, Yuxi | collected 2017-12-25 | reverse complement strand
GCGCGCGTCAGGCCCGCACCGCGCCGACGCGCGTCAGGCCCGCCCTGGGTCGTCGCGCGTCAGGCCCGCACCGCGCCGACGCGCGTCAGGCCGGCCCTGGGTCGCGAGCGATCATGACCCCGCCGCCGTGAGCGAGCGCGCCCGAGCGCTACTTCGGCAGCACGATGACGGGCTTCTTCGGGTGGCGCTTGTAGAAGAGGATCGTATTGCCGAGCTCTTGTGCCACCGCCGCCGAGAGCGCGCTCGCGATCGCCCTGGCCACCTCACTGCGAACGACGGGGCACTCGCTGCCACGCTTCACCTTCCCGAGCTCGTGCTGCAGGAGCGCGGCGGCCACGCTCGCGACGACGCTCTCGGTGACGCCGTGCTTGCCGACCTGCACGACCGGCTGAAGATGATGGCCGAGCGCGCGCAAATGCCGACGCGCTTTGCCGGTGAGGCTCGGCGCGGCTGGCACGCCTGCACCGGGTGGGGAGCCCGCGTCGCCGTCGTCCGCCGCCTCGTCGCCGTCGTCCCCGCCCTCGTCCCGATCGTCCTCGTTGGTCGCGTGGTTCATGAGCTCGCTGGCACCTCCGAGCGGCGCGCGCGCCTCTTTACAGCGCGGTTTCGCGGTGCGCAAATGGTTCATGCGCACGGCCACGCAGCGCTTCATCGTCGTCGGGGCCGGCGCGCTCGGGGTGAGCAGCGCGCTCGAGCTTCGCCAGCGCGGGCACGACGTGGTGCTGGTCGATCCCGGGCCGGTGCCGCATCCACGCGCCGCGTCGACGGACATCAGCAAGCTCATCCGCGCCGACTACGGCAGCGACGCGCACTACGTCGAGCTGATGGAGCTCGCGCACGCGGAGTGGCTCGCCATGAACCAGCGCCTCGCGCGCCCGCTCTTTCACGAGACGGGCGTCGTCGTCCTCGCCACCGCGCCGATGCAGCCCGGCGAGTTCGAGCACGACAGCTTTGCCCTCCTCTCGGCGCGCGGGTATCCGCTCGAGCGCCTCGACGCGCGCGCCATTCGCGAGCGATTTCCGGCGTTTTCCGGTTCCGCCTACCGCGACGGCTATTTCAATGGCGTGGGCGGCTGGGCCGAGAGCGGCGAGGTGGTGCGCGCGCTCCACGCAGCCGCGCTGCGAGCCGGGGTGACGATGGCGCCGCCGCGGCGCGTCACGGCCCTCCTCGATCGACCGGGGATCGCCTGCGACGACGGCACGACCCTCGCGGCCGATCACGTGGTGGTGACGACCGGAGCGTGGGTCACGCAGCTCTTGCCGGAGCTCGCCGATCGACTCGCGCCCGTCGCGCAGCCGGTGTTCGTGCTCGCGCCCGACGACGCCGCGCCATTTCGCCCGCCGCAGTTCGTGCCGTTCGCCGCCGAGATCGCCAAGACGGGCTGGTACGGCTTCTGCGCGAACGCGGAGGGACTCGTGAAGATCGCGAACCACGGGCCCGGTATCGCCATCGATCCCGATGGCGGACGCCAGGTGCCGAGCGTGTACGAGGCAGAGCTGCGCGCGTTCCTCGCCGATTCGCTCCCCTCGCTCGCGGGCGCTCGCATCGTCCGCTCCCACCTGTGCCTCTACGCCGACAGCTTCGACGGCGATTTTCTCATCGCGCGCGCTCAGGGCCGAGCTGGCGTCACCGTGGCCACGGGCGACAGCGGGCACGCGTTCAAGTTCACGCCCGTCCTCGGACAGCTCGTCGCCGACGCCGCGCTCGGCGTGCCCAACCGCTTCTCGAGCCGCTTCGCCTGGCGCGAGCGGACAGCAGCGCGACACGAGGCCGCGCGCTACATCGGGTGAGGAGAGCTCGGTGCGAGCGGAGGCCCAGTCAGCGGAGGCCCAGTCCGCGGAGGCCCAGTCAGCGGAGGCCCAGTCAGCGGAGGCCCAGTCAGCGGAGGCCCAGTCAGCGGAGGCCCAGTCAGCGGAGGCCCAGTCAGCGGAGGCCCAGTCAGCGGAGGCTCAGCCGGCGTTCGCGCCTCCGAAGACCCGCACGAACTCGCGCGGCGCCCGCTTGCGACGCAGGCAGCGCGTCGCGGCGTTCAAGTAGCACACGGTGAACGCGCGCCGCGGGGCCGGGGTCCGATTCACGCCTGAGCAATGCCAGAGATGGTTGTGAATGAGCAGCACCTCCCCCGAGACGGCGGGCACGAGGATCGCTCGCTCGTTGGCGCGCTCGGCAGCCACGACCTCTCCGGGGATGAGCCCGCCGAGCGGCGTCGCCAGGCCCGCGGCGTGACTGCCCGGCACGAGTCTCACGCACCCCGCCTCTTCCGTGCACGCATCGAGCGCCGTCCAGATCTGCAGCTCCGGCTCGCGGTCGAGCCCCCACTAACTGCCGCCGTCCTGGTGCCACGGCAACACCGTGCCCCCCCCCTTTTCCGGCTCGGCGCAGCCCGCTTTGTTGAACAAGGTCGAGCGATAGATCGACACCTCATTGCCAATCACCGCCTTCGCGAGCCGCTCGAACAAGGCATTCTCGAGGTGAGCGCGGAACAGGCCATCTCGCTCGAGCTTCTCGAGCTTGCGATAATGGAGCGAGGGCCCGACCCAGCCCTGTCCGAAGGCGAGCTCCTCATAGCGTCCGGTGTCGCTGTCATGCTGAAAGAACAGCCCCGGAATGGCCACCTGGCCGAGCATGAGCTCGTCGGCGCGCGCCCGCAGCGCGGCGAGAAAGTCCTCGGCGATGACCCTCCCGATGCGCGCATAGCCATGCTCGCGGTAGTGCGCGAGCGGCCCGGCGAGCTCGATCGACTCGGCCTCGGGGACCAGCACCCTCATCGCGCGTAGGCCCTCATCGCGCGCAGGATGAGACCAACCGTCCTTGCGGCGCCAGGCCGATTTCGTCCCGACGCGCGGGGGCGACTGCGACGCACTCGTCGACCTCGGGCCGCGGCCTACAGTCGCGAGAGGGCCAGCAAGGCTGCGTGCGGCACCTCTGTCTGCACGACGCCGAGCCCGCTCTCGTAGAGCTTCAGGTAGCCGTCGATTTTTCCCGAGCCGAGCGCCTCGAGATCCGCGTTCAGAAATGCGTTCGCATACGGCTTCGCCCCGGCCCGCTTGATCGCCCCGCGGATCTCGGGCGCGAGGAACGTCTCGGTCGCGTCGATGTGCACGAGCTCGGGCGGTGGCGCGTAGGCGAGCGCGCCTGCGACCTCGTCCGGAGCACGCGGGCGCGTCATGAGCGGCACATCCGGCACGGCGGCGCGCAAGGCTTCGCATTCTTCCGGATCGCACAGCAAGAAGGCGCGGCGAAACCCGTCGTGATCTCTGAGGTACTCGGCGGTCTTCACACCGGCGGCCGTGTTCTTCACCTCGAGCTCGACCACGATCTCGTCGCCAGCGAGCGCGAGCGCCTCCGCCAAGGTCGGGAGGTGGTCGCACGAAAAGTCTCCCGGCTTGCCGTCGCTCTTCATCGCCATGGCGCGGGCCTCGGCGAGGCTCAGCTCTTCGATCTTGCCGCTGCCGACGAGCGTCCGATCGACCTCCGCGTCGTGGAGCAACACGACCTCGCCGTCCTGCGTGAGGCGCACATCGGACTCGGCGATATCGACGCCCAGCAAGATGGCCGCGCGCAGCGCCGACAAGCTGTTCTCCGGTGCGAACGGTGTGGCGATGCGATGAGCGGCGACGAGCGGCGAGGTGCACGATGCCTCCGCGAAGCAGTCGAGCGCGTGCGGGCGCTCAGGCGCGCGGAACGGGCCGGTCGCCGTGCAGTCGTAGCTCGAGGGCCCGAGCACGGACGCGGGTGTCGGCAGCCCCGCGGGCTCGCTGCCACCCTGACTGGTCGCGGTCGCCTCGCCGCCCTCCGAGCCGCAGCCCAGGAAGGAGAGCAACGCCACCAAGGTCGGGGCCAACGCGAAGCGGGCTCGCGCTCGCGGCGTGGAGCTCGTGGTGCATGACGTGCGCAGCATCGTGTCTCGGTCTACTCGCGCCCGCGCTCGCTGTCGCCACCTCGTGAGCGCCGCGCGAAGTTCCTTCCCGCCACATTGGGCCGTCGCTGCACGCGCGATTCTCGCCGCGCGTCACAGTGAACGATCTGTTAGTTTCGCGGTCATGTTGCGAAGTCTCGTACCGCTCGCGCTCGTCGCCGCGTTCGTCGCGTGCGGCTCGGAAGTCACCGTGTTCGGCAGCGGCAGCACGGGCACCGGGGTCGGCGGCGCGTCATCGAGCGCAACCGGAAGCACGGCGTCGAGCTCGTCGGTGGACGTGGCCGTTTCGTCGGCGGTCGCAAGCTCCACCGGCTCGAGCGGTCCGGGTTCGCAGGTCGCGGTCGCCTCCGGCGCGGGCGGCAGCGGTGGCGCACCAGGCACGACCGGCGTGGGCGGTGCTCAGGTCACCACCGGAAGCGGCGGCTCAGGCGGCGGGCAGTGTACCCACGAGGCGTGCGCCGAGGGCGACCCGCTCGATGGCGGGTGCGACAAGTGCGCCGCTTCGGTCTGCGCGAAGGACCCTTATTGCTGCCAGGAGTCCTGGGACAACATTTGCGTCTCCGAGGTTTGGGCCGAGTGCGCCATCGACTGCGGGCCGCCCGGCGCGCCCGCCTGCGATTCGCAATACATGGCTGGCACGAGCGGCTATCAGCTCTGCTCGCAGGGTAGCGAGTGCTCGTTTGCGTTCAATGCGACGATGGGAAGCTGCGCGACGGTGTGCTCTTCGCGTGGCGGCGAGTGCGTCGCGGCGTACAACGATCAGAAGAACGTCAAGTGCTCGCTCGCCGAGCAGTGGACCTGCACGGGAACGAACTATCAGAGCGCCATTTGCATGTGCTCGCGCGGCTGCGGAAACGGCGCTGCGTGCATTCTGCCGCAGACGTGCAAGAACGGCGTTTGCGGCTAGGAAGAACACCCTTCACTCTGGCGCGAGGCCGAGCGCGCTGCGGCGGCGTCGCTGCCGGGCGAGCACCTCGTCCGCCGTGGTGATCGCGGCGAGCGTTGATTGCATTATGCATGCTCAAGCATCATGATCGCAGCATGGCGACCTCGATCACGATTCGGAACGTGCCTGACAAAGCGCGCGACGAGCTGGCGGCGCGCGCCGCGCTGAGCGGACGCTCCCTTCAAGAGTACCTGCGCGCTCAGCTCATCGAGCTGGCGAGCCGACCCGATGCCGACACGATCCTCGCGCGGATCCGGGAGCGGAAGCAACGGACCGGAAGTCGGCTCGCTGCCAAGAAGATCCTCGCCCTCCGCGACGCGGACCGTCGCTGATGCTGGTCATTGACGCCGCGCTCGTCGTCGCTGCATTGGTCGACGGCGGTCCCGATGGCACGTGGGCCGATGGCCTCTTGGCGAGCGACGGTCTCGCAGCCCCGCACCTCATGCCGGTAGAGGCGGCGAACATCCTGCGTCGCGCGGTCATCAGCGGGGAGATTTCTGCGGATACCGGATCGATGGCACACGCCGATCTGCTCGCGTTGCGGGTGGAGCTATTCCCGTATGCGCCCTTCGCTACGCGCGTCTGGGAGCTTCGCCAGAACGTCACGGCCTACGATGCTTGGTACGTAGCCCTGGCCGAATCGCTCGATGCGAGCCTCGGTACGCTCGACGTGCGACTGACCAGGGCCGCGGGGCCGCGCTGTCGGTTTCGGATTCGAACGACGGATCCTCATCCTCCCGAATAGCCGCCCTTCACTCTGGCCCGAGCCCGAGGTCGCGGCGGCGCTGCCGCTGCCAACTGAGCACTTCGTCGGCGGTGATCGCGTCGCCGTGGTGAAGCATCCAGTTGAGGGCCGCGCACAGATCGCTCGCGTCCTCGAGCCCCACGCCGAGGCGCACGAGCCTGTCGAAGCCGTCGCGCGCGAGCCGCTCGGGCGGCGAGAAATACTCGCTCACGCTCTTGTGGTGGTTCACCTTCGTCGTGAGCCCGTCGAAGCTTGGCGCGTAGCGGACCACGGTCGTCATCGCGAGCACGTCCGCGTAGTGGCGCGTCTTCTCCTCGTCCGCGCCCGCGATGCGAAAGCTCACCATCGAGCCCGTGCGCGCGTAGTGCCGCGCGACGACCTGGGCGTCGGGGTGGTCGGGCAGGCTCGGGTGATTGACCCGCTCGACCCGCGGGTGCGCCGCGAGGAAGGCCGCGACGCGCTCGGCCGAGCGACAGCGCTGCGCGTGATAGCGCTCGGCGTCGTCGAGGCCCGCGACGATGGCCTCGGCCCGGCGCCAGTCGAGGATCCCGCCGCGCATCGCCATGAGGTCCATGACGCCGTTGGCGAGCTCGACGTCGTTGGTCGCGAGGTAGCCCCAGAGATCGCGGTCCTGGCCACCGAGCGCCTTCGTGCCGCTGGCGATCACGGCCGAGACGCCCTGGGTCTCGAGCAGCGGCGTCCGAAATCCCCACGGGGTCGCGATGGTCGAGTCGATGACGAGCCGGATCCCCCGCGCGCGCGCCTTCGCTTGGGTCACGAGCTCGCCCAGCCTCAAAGGATCCTGCGCCCGCACGAGCGGGTTCGTGAACGTCTCGCACAAGACGAGCACGGTCTCGGGCACGATGGCGCGCTCGAGCTCGTCGAAGTCGCCGTCGTCGACCACGGTCACGCGACCGCCGACCTTCTCGGCGCACAGCTCGAGGTAGCTGCGGGTCTTGTTGTAGATCTGCCGCCCGATGACCGCGTGCGCGCCGCGCTGCATCACGACGTCCATGACGAGCGCGCTCGCCTGCATGCCGCTCTCCATCGCGACGACCGCCTTGGCGTGCTCGAGCTCGCGCATCTTGCCGATGAGCGCGCGCGTCTCCACGGAGCCGTAGCGCGCATAGAACGGCGGCAGCTCGGACCAGCAGCCCTCGCCGTCGAACATGAAGCCGACCTTGCCCTCTTGCCACGCGACCACCTCGCGCGAGCCGAAGAGATCGAGCAGCACCGTGCGGCTCTCGGGGTGCAGGTACGCCTGCTTCTCACGGCGAGCGTAGGCGTCGATCGCGTCGTGCAGGCGGCGCGTCTCGGCGCTCATCGCGGTGTAAGCGGGGGCCTCGCGCGGACAGCCCAAGGAATCGAGGTAGAGCGCGAGCGGATGCGGAGCGTCGGTCATCGGTAGTGCCTCACACGAACGGTTCGGGTCGCGCTCGCGCGCTACTCGGCGACTCCGAGCACGAGCGCCTCGCCGACGCGCGACAGCTTGGCTACGGGCTCGATGACCCGTAAAAAACGCCCCTTTTCGCAGGGCGACACGATGAACCCGAGGTGCACTCGCTCGCCGTCGCCGCGGGTCGCGCGGTTCTGCACCTCGAGGCCCGCGCGGCGCAAGTGGCTCTCGACGCGGCGCACGAGCCCGGGATGTTGCTCCCCGGTCACGCGCACGTAGTGCCGGCGCGGCGGCGCGGCCTCGGTCGCGAGCGCGCACGGCTTCGGCTCGGGCCAGCGGCCGCTGTTGTCCTGCGCGAGATCGATGAGATCGCCGAGGACCGCCGTCGCGGTCGGCAGCCCGCCCGCCCCCTTGCCGAAGAAGCTCAGATCCCCGGCCGACTCGCAGCGCAAGTAGACGGCGTTGTATTCCTCTTCGACGCTCGCCACGAGGTGCCACGACGGTAGCAGCATCGGCTCGACCGCGAGCTCGAGGCCGCCCGCAACGCGAGCCGCGCGCGCGAGGTGCCGGATGCGAAAGCCCATCGCCTCGGCGAGATCGCAGTCGGCGGGCGTGAGCTCACGGATCCCGCGCACCGGAAACTCGTCGGGCCGGAACCACGCGCCGAAGCTGCGGTAGGCGAGGATCGAGAGCTTGGCGGCGGCGTCGTGTCCGTCGATGTCCATCGAGGGATCGACCTCGGCGAGCCCGAGCGCCTGCGCCTCTTTGACGGCCTCGGCGAGGGTGAGCTCGTCTTGCTCGATGCGCGTGATGACGTAGTTCGAGGTGCCGTTGACGATCGCGAGCAGGCTCTCGATCTCGTCGGCGCGGTGGGTCAGGTGGCGGATGATGGGCAGCGCGGCGGCGACCGCGGCCTCGCACGCGAGGGGAGTCGCGGTGCGCTGGGCGAGCACCCCGAGGTCGGCGAGCCGGCGCGCGAGCAGCGCCTTGTTCGCGGTGACGACGGGCTTGCCCGCCGAGAGCGCCGCGGTGAAGACCCCATCGAGCGGCGGAGCCGTTCCGCCCGCCACCTCGACCACCACGTCGACGTCCGGATCGCTCACGAGCCGCAGCGCGTCGGCGAGGCGCGGGATCTCGCGCGCCAGCGGGCCGCGGTCTTTGTCGACGTCGCGCACGACGAGCTTGGTCACCGAGAAGCGCACGCCGTAGCGCGCGGCCATGGCCTCGCGTTGCCGCAGGAGCAGCTCGAGGAGCGCGGTGCCGACGGTGCCGCAGCCGATCATCCCGATGCGGATCTCGCGCAGCGGCTTCGATCCGACCCCGAAAAAGCGCGGTCTTGCTTCGAGCACCGCGCCCGCGTCCGAGAGCGCGCCCGCGTTCCGCAAGAGCTCGGCGAGCTTGTCTTGATCGGCGAGGAAGGCGTCGTGCCCGTAAGGCGAGTCGAGCTTGTAGAGCGACGACGTCGCGCCGGCGCTCTCGAGCTCGCGGTGAAGCTCGTGCTGCAGCGACCACGGAAACAAGAGGTCCCCGGGAACGCCCACGACTGTGACCTCACATGTCACACGAGACAGCACCGCGCGCACGGCCTCGGGCGACTCCGCGAGCGCGCAGCGATCGATCGCCTCGCTGAGCAGGAGAAACGTGTTCACGGGGAACGTCTCGGCGAAGCGGCGCCCGTGGTGCTCGAGGTAGCCCGCGACCGGCGGCCGCTCAACACCCGGCAAGAGGCGGCCGAAGCGCGTATCGAGCTCGAGCTGGCTGCGGTAGGTGAGCATGCCGAGCTGTCGCGCGCGCATCATCCCGGTCACCACGTCGCCGTTCTTGATGCCGTCCTTCACGAGCTCGCGCTGCAGGTGCCGCGTGGCCGTGCCCCAGCCGTCGGGCCGCAGCCCCGCCGAGATGCTCACGAGCCGATGCACACGCGCCGGGTGCAGGGCCGCGAGCGCGATCCCGACGAGGCCGCCGAGGCTCGCGCCCACGAACGTTAGCGGTGCCGTGCAGCCGATGGCATCGAGCCAGCGCACGACGAGCTCCGCGAGATCGAGCACGCTCAACGTCGGCGGCAGCGCACCGGGGTCCGAAACTCCGCGCCACGAGCTGCCGTTGCCGGGCCACGCCGGGCACAACACGGTGTGCCGCGAGAGGTCGACGAGCTCGGCCGCCTGCATCGCCGGCCACCACCCGTCGCCGCGCCCGCCCGCTTCGATCGGCACGCCATCGCCGAACGGAAAGGGCGACGCGGTGATGCCGCCGCAGATCATCACGACCGGCGCCTCACCGAGCGGCCGCCCGTACGCCTGGCCGGCGAGCACGACGTCGAGGAGCTCGTGGCCCGCGAGCGTCATCGACGGCAAGGCGACCTCGATGCGCCGGGGGCATACGAGGTTTTGCGTCTCGTTGTTGGCCGTCTCGTCAGAGTCGCGCGACACGGCGCGCAGCATAGTTCAGGGCGATCGCCGCTTGAAACCCCCGCCCCTAAACTTTAGGCGGCGTGTCCGATCACTACAAGGCAAGCGGATTGCGGTGGAGAACCTGTCAGGCGCCATCTGAGCGGTGAGCGGCACGGCGGCTTGGCACGCTCGCCGCGCCGAGCGTCCATCCACGACCTGTGGCGCGCCGGGCACACTAGACGGCGGCTCCGGCGTGCGGCGGCGCGGTGGGCTTCGCGGGCGCCCCGTAGGTCCAATTGGGCATCTTGTGCGGCTGCTCGAGATCGTACGAGAACGTGCGCGTCGCCTCGTCGAAGTCGACCATGACCGGGATGAGCCACGGCTCGGTCGCGGCGCGCTCGGGGGCTCGAGCCGGCGCATACTCGCGCTCGTAGCCGTGGATGAGGCTCGGCACGACGACGGCGCCCTGTACTGGCAGGTAGCACCGGTTGCCTTGGGGCGCCGAACGTGCGCCGCCGAGCGCGCGATCCACGCAGGCGCGGTCGGGTTTGCCGGGGACGAAGAGCTCGTCGAGGGCCCTCGAAGCATTGCCGAGTCCGTGTTTGCAAGCCGAGCACTGCTCGCACGACTCGACGAAGAGGAATCGCGCGACTGCCTGCGCGACGCGCGGCATGGAGCGGCTGTCGTCGATGAGCACGAAGCCCGCCGAGCCGAGCCCCGAGCCCGCCCGCGAGAGCGAGCCGAAGTCGGCCGCGACGTCGAACCTATCCGCCGGGATCACGGCCGCCGAGACGCCCGCAAGCGCGGCCCGGAACTTCCGCCCGGGGAACGGGCCACCCGCGACCTCGTTGAAGAGCGTCGCGAGCGACACTCCGGCCGGCAGCTCATACACACCCGGACGCGCGACATCGCCGCTCACGGTAAAGAGGATCGTGCCGGTCGTGTCGGCGGTGCCGAGCTCTCGGAACGACGCGGCGCCGAGACGCACGATGCTCGCGACGTGCGCGAACGTCTGCACGTTGTTGACGAGCGCCGGGTTCGGCGAGGTCGGCGTGGCAAAGAGGCCGCGCTCGTAGGGCGGGTAGTGCGGCTCGCGGGGCAGCGGCTCGTTGCCTTCGACCACCTCGAGCAGCGCCTTCTCCTCGCCGTAAAGGTATTCGTCCGGCCCCGCGACGACGTGCACGTCGATGGTGCCGAGCACGCCAGCGTGCCTGAGCTCCTCGACGGCGCACCGCACTCGGTCGAGCTCGCGCGCGAACGACGCCTTCGCCGCGAAGTACACCTGCCGCGCGCCGACGACGTGCGCGGCGACCAGCATCCCCTCGAGCGTCGCGTAGGGGTTGTTCCGAAGAAGGTACCGGTCCTTGAACGTGCCGGGCTCGCCCTCGGCCGCGTTGCACACGACGAAGCGTGTCGCACAAGGATGCCCGTGGATCGTGGACCACTTGATGCCGGTCGGGAATCCGGCTCCGCCATGCCCGCGCAGGCCCGACGCGCGTAGCGCCGCCAGCGTCGCCTCTCGCCCCATCGACCGGGCCTTGGCGACGACATGCGCCCCGACCGCGCCGACGTAGCTCGCGTACGTCGCGAACGGCTCGTCGGACAGGAGGTAGTGCTCGCGAAGCATGGTCGGCTCGGGCTCGCTTGCGCGAGGGTCGACGCATGCCCCGTGCCGCGGGTTGGCGCGCGGTGCTCCCGTTGACGAGTGTCACGGAGCTCACGTTGCGACTGGTCTGGAATTCACCAGACAGGTCAGGCCCACGTGCCCCGACTACTTGTGAACGAGGTAGAAGAAGTCGCGCTCGGCGCGGCGGCCGACATATTGATCTTCCTCAAACTCGAAGTTCTTTGTGAGCGGGATCGCCTTGAGGTTCGCGTCGTAGGTCACGAACTTCGGGAATGAGAAGTTGACGTCGAGCTGCGCCACATCAGCGCTGCCGGCGTGGTGCATTGCGTGGGCGAGCGTCTTGCCAGTGAGAAAATCGCCGACGCCCACGAACAGCACCTTGCCAGTCGCATCGAGCCCGATCGCCGAGCGGCGGATCACCGTCGTGCCGGAGACGCTCGACGCGCCCCAGCCGAGCTTCGACATCTCGAGCGCCGGATTCGCCTTTCCCTCTTCATACATGCAGAGCGGCGTCTGCCGAACCCACGCGAGCTCGCCCTCGCGCTCGCGGAGGGCCTCCCACGATCGGATCGCGTAGCCGCCGCCGACCAGCTTGCCGACCGCGCAAGCGCGGCCCCGCGGAACAACGAGCGTCACGCCGTCGAGCTTCATGCCGTAGTCGCCGTGCGTGGTCTTGTAGCCGCCGTTGAACGCGGCGAGCAGGCTCGGACGATCGGCCTCGGGCACCACCGCCGGCCGCGCGTAGCTCTTGCTCTCGGGCGTGCGGCTCTCGGGCTCGTAGCGGCCGGCCATCAGGCGAAGCTCCACGTGCTCGAGATCCACGGCGACGACCGCGATGACGGCCCACGAGCGGTGCTCGTCCGGATGAAGGAACGTCTTCAGCATGCGCGCGGGAAGCTCGGGCTTGCGCACATCGATCATCGGGACCCACACGCCCTCGCCTTTGGCCGCGATCGCCGGGAGCATCGGCGCCACGTTCGTCCTCGTAAACGCGGGCGCGGAGGGTGCGCCAGGCTCACCGCCGACGCTGCTCGACGCGGCCGGGCTCGGTACCGAAGCTTGGGGCGCTGGGGCTTGCGGCGCCATGCCTTCGTCCACGTCCCAGGCCGGCTCGGTCGGACGCTCGCGGCGGAGCTTGCGATTGACGAAGTCCTGAACCCCGTAGGCCGTGTCCTCGAGCCAAGCGACGAACTCTTTGCCAAACACGGCGCGGAGCGCGTCGGCGACGAGCGGACCGAAGCCCGGGACGCGATGCACGGCGAGCCACAGCGCGAGCACGATCGCGGGCGCGCACCCGAGCATCACGAGGAGGCGCCGACGCCGAGGTCGCCGTGGCCCCGGCTTGGTCAGCGGCGCAGCCGCTTCGGGATCTCGTGCGAGCTTGTGCGCCATGCGAAACCGAACAATGCCACGCCTGATAGCAGCTCTTGCGTTGGCGGGCTGCACGAAGAGCGACCACAAGGCCCGGCCGCACTTCTCGTTCAGCAGCAGCGAGGGCCCGCCGTTCTGGGGCGGCCCCTACCGTTCCCACAGCACGGCCAGCGCGAGCTCGATGGCGGCGAATGGCTCGGCGCGCACGACGTCGTCGTGGGCATGGGTCGACATCACTCGGTAGGTCTCACCATCGAGGCGCAGCACCTCCAGCGTCCGGGCAATTGGATCGATGAACCAGACGTGGGCCACGCGCTCCCTGGCGTAAATGGGTAGTTTGCGGACGCGGTCTTGCGCGAGCGTGGAAGGCGACAGCACCTCGCCAACCCAATCGGGAGCGAGCTCGAAGTAGGCGCCTTGAGGCAGCTCCGGCATCCGCTCACGGCGCCACCCTGCGAGGTCGGGAACGAGGATGTCGGCGCGGAGGTGCAGCTCCGGCTCAAAGAGGAGGATCCACCCGCCGGGACCGCCGCGGCCGCGCCGAAATGGCGGTCCCAGCGCTTCGCCGAGCGTCGTCGCCGCGTTGGCGTGGGGAATGGCGGGGCGCGGCTGAGTTTCGAGCACACCATCGATGATCTCGGCCACCCGATGGTCAGGAACGGCCAGGAGATCCTCGTAGGTAGCGTGCCGCTTTGGCGGGTCGGCCATTGGCTCGAGCATAGATCATTGGCCCGGCCAAGACGCACGCGCACGACGCGCTCCTGTGCCTCAGCAGGCGCTCCACCAAGCTCACGCTGGCTCGGCGTTGTCCGGGCCCTCCAAGGACTTCGCCGCGCTCGTCCGGGCTTGTGTGCCATACTGCCGCGGGCATGCCGAGCCGAAGATCGCCGTGGTTGTTAGCCGCGCTCGTCGCAGTGGGCTGCGCGAAGAGCGCGGAGCACCCCGAAGGACTAGGGAGCGCCAGCGCCGTCGCCTCGGGAGCCGCGGCACCGAGCGCTTCGGGCGCGGGCCACGCGGCGTCGGCCGGGGCCTCGGGCGAGGGCGCCCACGGGGCCGCCCCGGATGGTTCCGCGCACGCGGCGGGCGACGCCAAGGCCCACGCGCACTGGGCCTACGGTGGCCACGAGGGCCCGTCATTTTGGGGCGATCTCGATGGCGAGTGGGCGCGGTGCAAGGTCGGCGCGCAGCAGTCGCCGATCGATCTGCCCATGCACGCCGCGTCGAGTGGCCGCAACAAGGCACCGCCTCCCGCGGCGACAGCGCCCGCCAGAGACGGCGCGAAGGGCACGGCGACCGACGGCGCCAAGGCGGCCGTCAAGGAGCATGGCAAAGAAGCCGGCAAGCAAGGTGACAAGGAGCCCGCCGCCGAGCCAGTCCAGGGGCCGCCCTTGACCGCCGCCGAGGCGAAGCTGACCGTCGACTACCTTCCGCTGCCGCTCTTGATTCACAACAACGGGCACGCGGTGCGCCTCGAGAACCGCTCGAACAACTACATCACCGTCGGCGGCAAGCGCTTCGAGCTGCTCGAGTTCCATATGCACAGCCCGAGCGAGCACACCGTCGCCGGCAAGCCGTTCGATCTCGAGCTGCACCTCGTGCACAAGTCGGCGACTGGCCAGCTCGCGGTGCTGGGCATTCTGTTCGAGAAGGGCGCCGCGAACGAGATCTTGGGCGAACTGATGCGAAAGCTGCCGAAGACGACGTCGCCCACGCCCGAGCCCATCAAGGGCAAGCCCGTCGACGTCGCGGCGCTCGTGTCGCTCGCGGAGGGCTATTGGCATTACCCGGGCTCGCTCACGACGCCCCCGTGCAAAGAGGGCGTGCTCTGGTTCGTGCAGAAGAAGACGCGCACGCTCGACGAACGCGACATCGAGAAGTACCGCGCGCTCTTCGGTGGCCGAACGAACCGCACGGTTCAGGCGCTCGGCGATCGCCACGTGCTCGAGCTCACGCCGTGAGCACGCTGCTCCTCGTTCGTCACGGGCAGGCCAACCTCCACGGCGCCGACTACGACGTCCTCTCGCCGCTTGGCGGCAAGCAAGCGACCGCGCTCGGCGCGAAGCTCGCGGCGTGGGGCACACCTATCGATGCCGTCTACACGGGACCGCTCGTGCGTCACCGAGACACGCTCTCGCACCTGCGCGCGGCGGCGAGCCGCGGCGGACTCGAGCTCCCGGAGGGCGAGGTCATCGAGGGATTTCGCGAGATGGAGGTCGCGGCGCTCGTGCTCGAGGCCATGAGCCGCGTCTTGCCAACGTGCCCGGATCTGCGCGAGCAGCTCGCCTCGGGCGAAGTCGGCGAAGCGGGGCAGGCGGCGATGCGCCACGTCGGCGGCGTGCTCGGCAAATTGCTCGATCGCTGGTCGCGCGGCGAGCTGCCCGTTGGCGGGCTCGAGCCCTACGAGGACTTCGCGGCGCGCGTGCGAGCAGCGCTGCACGGCGTGATGAAGCGCGAGAAGCGGGGCCGCCGCATCCTCATCGTCACCTCGGGCGGGCCCATCACGGTCGCCATGCGCCTCGCCCTCGGCCTCGACGCGCCACGCTCGATCGAGCTCTTGTCGAGCATCGCGAACGCCTCGCTCACGGAGCTTCGCTACACCGAAGACACGATGATCCTCGAGAGCTTCAACCGCCACTCCCACACGCTGGACGACGGGATCTATTCGCGGATCTGAGCTGAAGGAGCGCCCGTGGAGGTGCGGCCCCTCGCTTGCAGCGCTTGGTAACAAGCGAGGATAGCCATGTTGCGATCGATCTCGTTTTTGTCCGCGCTGAGCGCCGGCGCCGGTTTCATGTACCTGTTCGATCCGGAGCGCGGATTGCGGCGCAGAGCGCTCATTCGCGACCAACTTCGCCACGCCTATCGCCTGCAGCAGCGCGCCGCGAGGAAGGGTCTGCGTGACCTCAGGCAACGCGGGGAGGGTGTGCTCTATCGCCTCAGGACGCGCGCCAGCGCACACGACGCGCCCGACGAGATCTTGGTCGAGCGCGTTCGCTCGGCGATCGGTCGCTATGCCACGCACCCCGGGTCGCTCGACGTGCGGGTGAGAAATCACCGCTGCGAGCTCAGCGGCCCCGTGCTCGCGAAGGAGGCGGACCAGCTGCTCAGCTGTGTGCGTAGCGTGCCCGGTATTCACGGCGTCGAGGACAAGCTCGAGCGGCACGCGACCGGCGAGGCGATCCCGGGACTTCAGGGCCGCGGCGTCACCGTGCCGCGACGGCGCGCGCTGTTGTTCACGAACCATTGGATGCCCGCGGTGCGGCTCGTCGCGGGCAGCGCCGGCATCGCCTCGGCGCTCCTCGGGCTGAAGAAGGGCGGGCTTGTCGGTACCGCGGTGGCGGGCCTCGGCGGGGCGCTCGTGGCCCGCGCGGTCGCGAACATGCCGCTGTCGAGCGTCGTCGGGATCGACGGCGAAGCGCGCGGCATCGAGCTGCAGAAGACCTGCACCATCTACGCCCCGGTGGAGCGCGTGTACGCCTACTTCCGAAACTTCGAGAATTTCCCGCGCTTCATGGAGCATGTCGAGGCCGTCTCGACGCACGACGGACACTCCACCTGGACCGTACGGGGCCTCTTCGGCACGACCCAGTGGGACGCGACGGTCACGAAGGACGTCCCCAATGAGCGGCTCGCGTGGCGCACGCTCCCGGGTGCACACGTCATGCACACGGGGCAGGTGCGCTTCGAGCGCGCGGGCGCGAGCGCGACACGGCTCGACATCCACCTGAGCTATCAACCCCCCGCCGGCGCGCTAGGCCACGCCGTCGCGAGCCTCTTCCGCGTCGATCCGAAGCACGCGCTCGACGAGGATCTCGTGCGCTTCAAGTCGCTCGTCGAGGGCGGCAAGACGCGCGCGCACGGCCAGCGCGTCGCGACCGGAGATCTCGTGCCGTTTCCGCCGCCGTCCTCGACGCCGCTCACGCACTAGGGTGGCGAAGCAGAGATTCGACACCCAATCAACACAGCGTCCGCGAGTCAAAATGAGGCGCAAGGCGACGAATTCGCTCGCCCTCGCCACGATCGGGCGCGGGCGAATTTGTCAGCGAACTTCGGGCTCGGCGCACTAGTGTTGAGTCGTTGTCTGATTGGCGAGCTTCGCGCGCCCCGCTCGACCGGGGGCCCGCGAAGTTCGCGCGTTTGTGCCCTGAGTCCGATCCCTGGCCCCTTCGACCCATGACCGCTAATCGCCGAACGAACCGGCTCGCCGCCGAGACGAGCCCCTACCTCCTGCAGCACGCGCACAACCCGGTCGACTGGTACCCCTGGGGCGCTGACGCCCTCACCCGCGCGAAGACCGAGGACCGCCCCATCCTGCTCTCGATCGGCTACGCGGCGTGCCATTGGTGTCACGTCATGGAGCGCGAGTCGTTCGAGGACGTCGCTACTGCCGCGCTCATGAATGAGCACTTCGTGTGCATCAAAGTGGACCGCGAAGAGCGCCCCGAGCTCGACGCGATCTACATGGCGGCCACGGTCGCGATGAGCGGCTCGGGCGGCTGGCCGATGACGGTGTTCCTTACACCCGAGCAGGCGCCCTTCTTCGCGGGCACGTACTTCCCACCGAAGGACGCCTACGGGCGCCCCGGCTTTCCGACGCTGCTGCGACGGATCGCCGAGCTGTGGTCGCGCGATCGCTCGAGCCTCGAAGCGCAGGCGCAGGAGCTCACGCGCAGGGTCGTCGCCGAGACGGAGGTCGCGCTCTCTACCGAGCTCACACGCGACACGCTGGCTCGCGCCGAGGGCCACCTCGAGCAGAGCTTCGATCGCACGGCCGGCGGGTTCGGGCGCGCGCCGAAGTTCCCGCCCGCGCAGTCGCTCAGGTTCTTGCTCGCTCAATATCGCCGCCACGGGAGGGCGAGCGCGCTCGAGATGGTCGAAGCGACCCTCGACGGCATGGCGAACGGCGGCATGCGCGACCAGCTCGGCGGCGGCTTTCACCGCTACTCGACCGACGCCGAGTGGCTGGTCCCTCACTTCGAGAAGATGCTCTACGACAACGCGCTGCTCGCCGTCACCTACGCCGAGGCGTGGCAGGTCACGGGCAGCGAGAAGTACGCGACCGTAGCGCGGGACACGCTCGACTACGTGCTCGCCGAGATGACGTCCCCCGCGGGCGTCTTCTACTCGGCGACGGACGCGGACTCGGAGGGCGTCGAGGGAAAGTTCTTCGTGTGGACCCCCGATGAGCTCGAGGGCGTGCTGCCGCCCGACGAGGCGCGCGCGTTCGCCGCGTATTACGACGTGACGCCCGAGGGGAACTGGGAGGGGCACAGCATCCTACGCACGACGCGCCCGACGGAGGAGGTCGCGCTCGCGCTCGGGTGCCACGCGAGCGCCCTCGGTGACATGCTGAAACGCGCACGGCGAAAGCTCTATGCCGCCCGCGGGGAGCGCGTGCCGCCGCTCCTCGACGACAAGATCCTCACGGCGTGGAACGGGCTCATGATCTCCGCGCTCGCCGAGTGCGGTCGCATCCTCGACGAGCCGCGCTACCGCGACGCTGCCGCGCGCGCCGCCCTCGCGCTGCTCGACACGATGCGGCGCCCGGACGGCGGCCTCTATCGGACCTCGCGCGGCAACAAGACGCACCTCAAGGCGTGCCTCGAGGACTACGCCTACTTCGCCGACGCGCTCGTCGACTGCTACGAGGCGGGGCTCGGCGAGCGCTTCATCGAGGCCGCGCGTCAGCTCGGGCAGAGGCTCGTCCACGACTTCGAGGACCGCGAGAACGGCGGCTTCTTCACGACCGCGCACGACCACGAGACGCTCATCGTGCGACCGCGCGAGGCCCAAGACGGCGCCATCCCGAGCGCCAACGCCATCGCCGCGCGCGTGCTCGTGCGGCTCTCGTGGCACGACGGCGACGCGAGCCTCGCCGCCGCTGCGACCCGCGCCCTCGTCGCGAACGGGCGCCTCCTCGCGCGGGCGCCGCGAGCCTTCGTGACGTCGCTCTTGGTGCTCGAGTCGCTCTTCGACGGGCCGCTCGAGCTCGTGCTCGTGGGGCCGAACGACGACGCGCGGACTCAGGCGCTCGCGCGAGCCGTCGGACGCGCGCACACGCCCCACCGTGCCATCGTCTTCGTCGATCCTGTGGCTCCCTCGGGCGGCGCGTCACCGCTGGCGCAGGGCCGCGTCATGGTGAGCGGCGAGCCCACGCTCTACGTGTGCAGCGGCTCGGTCTGCCAGGCGCCGATCACGGATCCGAGCGCCGTACCGCGAGCCCTCGACGCCGCGCGCGCGAGGCTCCGCGAGAGCGCCCGCGAGCGCCTCTGAGCGAAATAAAAAAAAGCGGCGCACACGGGTGGCGGGTCCCGGTACGCCGCTCCGGCAGGGTGCTTTCACCCCACCACTCCCTCGAGCAAAACTTTTCCTACTAGCCCTGCAGCAAGCTCAGCGCCGTCTGCGGCTGCGTGTTCGCCTGTGCGAGGATCGAGGTGCCGGCCTGCACGAGCACCTGCGTTCGCGCGAGCGCGGCGGACTCTTCGGCGACGTCCACGTCTCGAATGCGGCTGTTGGCGGCCGAGAGGTTCGTGCGAATCGTCTGCGAGTTCGCGGCGGACACCTCGAGCCGGCTCTGCGCGGAGCCGAACTCGGCGCGGCGCGTGTTGACGGTCGTGAACGCCGCATCGATCGCGTCGATGGCGGCCTTCGAGTTGACGGCGTCCGAGCCGGTGAGGGCCGCGCCCGTAAGACTGAACGCGGTCAGCGACACGCCGCCGAAACTCAAGGTGATGACGTCGTCAGCGGTCGTGTTGATGCCGACCTGAAAGTCGATGGCCAGCGTGGCGCCGGCGAGCATCTCCTTGCCGTTGAACTCGGTCGTCTCCGCGAGGCGGTTGATCTCCTCCTTGAGCTTCTGAAACTCGAGGTCTAGGTAGTTGCGATCGGTCGACGTCAAGTCACCGTTCGCAGCCTGCACCGAGAGCTCGCGCATACGGATGAGGATGCCGCTGATCTGGCCGAGGCCCGCCTCGGCGGTCTGCGCCATGCTGATGCCGTTGTTCGTGTTGCGCTCGGCGACGACGTAGCTGCGAATGTGCGAGGTGATGGTCTCGCTCACCGCGAGGCCGGCGGCGTCGTCCGCAGCCGTGTTGATACGGAACCCGCTGGAGAGGCGCTGAAAGGAGCGCTGCAGCTGGCCCTGTGATTTGCCGAGGTTGCGTTGCGCTTCGAGCGCCGGAACGTTGGTGTTGATGACCGATGGCATGGGAACTTCTCCGTTGTTCGCGGCCCCCGCTGGTCCGCGGCGACCAGGCGACTGCCGGCCGACACATGGCGACGATGGCAGGCTCCGTGCCAACCTCGCGAACGCAGGAAATCACGGCAAATGCGCGAGTTCGCGCCTGTCCTTCCGTCGCCCGCCCCGCGCCCGACCGAGTCAAACGATTGACTCACCGTCGACGCGCCAACGCCTCCTCGAGCGCCCCCTCGCGAGCGGACGGACGGTGCGCTCGCGACGCTGCCAGCGCGCAGTCGCGCAAGACGGCGCGAAATCGTGGTAAGCGAGGGCCCGCTCCGTGGGGTACGCCCACGGAACGTGGCGATACAGCCGAAGCAACCGAAATCAGGTAGGTTTTTCGTCTCATGGGTCGGCGGCCCCCCAGCGGCACAGGCGATCTCCCGATCGCACGAAGGACACGTACGCGAGACCGCGACGAGCGGCCCTGCGACGACGTCGCGCCGCGACCGCGCGCGAGCTCGCCCTCGCACCCGGCGCCGCAGCGCTTCGAGATCGTGCTCGAGCACCGCTTCGTCGATCCCGACGTTCGCAAGATCGTCAAAAGGCTCGTTCGGTATGGGCACGAGGCCTACCTCGTCGGCGGGTGCGTGCGCGACCTGCTCCTCGGCCGCCAGCCGAAGGACTTCGACCTCGCGACCAGCGCCGAGCCCGAGCACGTGCGGTCCTTGTTCCGCAACTCGCGCATCATCGGGCGACGCTTCCGCCTCGTGCACGTGCTCTTCCACGGAAAAAAGCAGGTCGAGGTCGCGACCTTTCGCCGAACGCCGCAGACGGACGACCTCGAGGAGGGCGCGCCCATTCGCTCGGACAACGAGTTCGGCAGCGCCTACCAGGACGCTCACCGGCGCGACTTCACGATCAACGCGCTCTTCTACGACATCGAGGCGAATCAGATCCTCGACTGGGTCGGCGGCATGCAGGACGTGCAGCGCCGCATCGTCCGCACCATCGACGATCCCGTCGTTCGCTTCCACGAGGATCCGGTGCGGCTCCTGCGCGCCATCAAGTTCGCCGGCCGCCTCGATCTCGGGCTCGACCCGGACGTGTACGAGGCGATCGTCTCGTGCCGTGAGACGCTGCGGCAGGCGGCGCGGCCCCGCGTCGCCGAGGAGATCCTGCGCCTCATGCGCGGGGGTCAGGCGCGCCGCAGCATCTACATCGCGTGGGAGACGGGCGTGCTCGACGTGCTCTTGCCCGAGCTGTCGGGCCTGCTCTACGAAGCGGACCACGACGGCTCGCCGGGCGCGCGGCTGTGGCGCCAGCTCGACTACATCGATCGCCGGCATCAAGACGGCGACCAGCTCGATGACACCGTGCTCTGGACGCTGCTCCTGCTCGAGACGATGAAGGAGGCTTGCGAGGGACAGCGCGACCGAGCGTCCGCGGTCGGGGAGTTCCTCGAGGGGCTCGTCGACAGGCTGGCGATCACGCGCCGCTCCGCCGACGGCATGCGCCGCATCGTCGCGGGTCTTCCGCGCCTGCTGAGCGGCAGGCCGGGGCGCCTGTCGCGCTCGGAGTCCTACCCGATGCTGCTCGACGTCGCCGAAGCCGACCGCATCTCGGAGGGGCGCTCGATCAAGGTATTGGAACAGCTGCGTCGCGAGTACCACGCCGGTCCGCGCGACCGCGAGCCGGACACGGATGAGTAGGCGCCGGGCGGTGCCGCTCGCAGCGCCGCTGGCCGTGCCGCTGGCTGGGCTCATCGCCACGCTCGCGCTCGGGGGCGCGCTGCGCGCAGACTCGTCGCAGGCGTTGCACGAGTACCTCGAGCCCGACGCCAGCGAGGCCGCGGCGCTCGGCGCCACCACCCCATCGGGGGCGCTCCCCGCGGCGATCGAAACGCCGAGCGGCGCGGTGACTCCGCCCGACGTGCACACGACGCCGCCGCCCGCGCGCGTCTACGAACCGGGGCCAGCGTCGGACACGTCGGGGTTTCGCCCCGACCGCGACACGAAGCGCCCCGAGATCGAGCGCTACGACGATCCGTTCACACCGACCCTCACGCCGTACAAGCGCATGTTCGCGTTCGACGCGGTGCGCGCCGACTATTCGCTTTATGTACGAGCGACGTCGTTGCGCGCCGTCGCGACGTCCGCGGGCGCGCGCGACACGGACGATCGCTTCTTCGGCGACATGTCGATCCTCCTGCGCCAAGGCGAGGACGTGCGGATCCCCACGGTCGGGCCCGGGGCGCGCATCGTGGGGCTCGTCACGAGCCCGGCCACCGACGTCACGGTGCTCGCGGACGGCGCCGACAACTGGTTCTTGCGCGCGAACGCGAGCGGTCGCGTGCGGCTCGTCGCCGAGGTCGCGATCGATCGGAGCGCCTTCGCGAGCGACTTTCCCGACGTCTCGTGGCGCGAGCTCGCCCCGGTCGCGCTGCAGCCGACCGAGCACGACGCGCCGTATCGCGAAGTAGCCCGCGCGATCGGGCTCACCGCCGCCAACCGGCCCAAAGAGGTCGTGACCAAGCTCGTCGAGTACTTCCGCTCGTTCGCTCCGTCGAGCGAGCCACCGAACGAGCACGACGACGTCTACCTCGATCTCGCCCTCTCGAAGAAGGGCGTCTGCCGCCACCGCTCGTTCGCGTTTCTGGTGACCGCGCTGCACGCCGGGATCGCGACGCGGCTCGTGCACAACGAGGCGCACGCCTGGGTCGAGGTGTTCGACGGCTCGCGTTGGCACCGCATCGATCTCGGCGGCGCGGCGGTCGACCTCGCCGACGATCCGCGCAACGAGCGACCTCCGCATCGCCCGCCGCCCGATCGCTTCGGGTGGCCGACCGGGCGCGACTCCGGCTCCGACCTCGCGCACCGCGAGCGCCAGGAACAGGCGGCGACGCGCGAAAAAGAGCGCTCGACGAACGCGCCGGGAGAGCCCGACGTGAGCTCGCCCGGGCCGTCCACCGCAGCACCGTTCGGCCCGAGCGGCGATGGCGCATCGGGCGATCCCCCGCCCGCAGATCCAGGCACGCCGCCTCGCCCGATCTCGAACGTCGCGGTGGAGGCGATCGACCGCGAGCTCTTCAAGGGCAAACCGCTGCGCCTGCGTGGCCGCGTCGAGGCCGACGGCGCGGCGTGCGCGAGCGCGCGTGTCGACGTACTGCTCGAAGCCGATGGGGTCGAGCGCCGCATCGGCTCGCTCGCCACCGACGAGCGCGGGATCTTCGACGGCGAGGTCGTCGTGCCGCGCGACGTGCCCGTTGGCGACCACCGGCTCTTCGTCGGCACGCCGGGAAATCGTAGCTGCGGAGCGGGTCGCTCGCGCTGAGCGCGTCGCGGCCTAGCAGCGCCAAGTCACCGCCGCTTGCCGCGAGACAGGGCGCCTACCGCGTCGCCGAGGCCCTCGAGCGTGAGCGGAAACATCGGGTACAGCGACGAGAGCACCTCGACCGTGCCGTTCCAGTACTGCGGTTTGTCGGGGTTGAGCCACACCGTGCGCTCGAAATGTTCGCGCAGGCGCCGAAACCACTCGAGGGCCGAGACGCGCTCTTCGGTCGCGCCGTGCGCGCGGTACCACGGGCCATCTCCGAGGAGCTCGCCCGGGTGCATCGCCGCGTCGCCGACCACGACGAGCTGGTACTTCTTGCCGTCGCAGTCACGGATGAGCTGCGCGACGCTCGTCGGCTCGCGAAACTCCTCGGTCTTGAAGACCTGACCGTAGATCGCGTTGTGAAAGTAGTACGAGCGTAGCTCGCGAAAGTTGGTCGCGCGCTTGGCGCCGCTGAAGAGCTCCGACATGAGCCGGACGTGCGGATCCATCGAGCCGCCGACGTCCATGAGCAGGATCACCCGAACGTTCGGGCGGCGCGGCGGTCGCGTCACCACCTCGAGCTCGCCGGCGTTCTTGGCCGTGGCGTCGATGGTCGCCTCGATGTCGAGCTCTTCCTCGAGGCCCTCGCGGATGAAGCTCCGCAGCTTGCGCAGCGCCACCTCGATCTGCCGCACGTCGAGGACGAGATCGCTGCGGTACGCGCGGTATTGACGCGCATCCGCGACGCCGAGCGCGCTCCTGCCGCCGCCCTTCGGTCCGACGCGCAGTCCGGTCGGATGGTGGCCCCCGGCGCCGAAGGGGCTCGTGCCGCCGGTGCCGATCCACTT
>SXGR01374800.1_pt1 | contig 23740 bp, 21 predicted proteins | sample 3174711 | NCBI WGS metagenome assembly SXGR01 (sample SAMN11356860, study PRJNA531348) | freshwater metagenome | isolation source: freshwater sample F1-60 | place: China: Fuxian Lake, Yuxi | collected 2017-12-25 | reverse complement strand
GGCTGGATTCACGAACGCAATTCGGTATTGCCCGAGGCGGCCGAGCGCGACCTCATGCTTCGCAGTGCCGACACGCTTGAACGCATCGCCGGGGTCCGGCCTGTCGGGATTCGAACACCGTCATGGGATTTCAGCCCTCATACGCTTGCCATCACCCGTGAGATGGGCCTGCTCTACGACTCCTCACTGATGGCTGATGTTGACTGCTATGAGTTGCTGCTCGACGGCGAACCTACGGGCGTGGTGGAGTTGCCGGTTGAATGGATTCGTGATGATGCGGTGTACTTCAACATGAACCGGTTCAGTGGCCTTCGGCCCTATACGCCGCCCGAGGGGGTGTTCGATATCTTCAGACGCGAGCTGGAGGCGGCAGCCGATGAGGGGGGCGTGTTCCAGCTCACCATGCACCCGCATATGATCGGATACCGCTCGCGGATGTGGATCCTCGATGAACTGATTCGCCATGCCCAGTCGCTCGGGCCGGTCTGGTTCGCGACCCACGCGGAGGTGGTGAGGCACGCGCTGAAGTCGGCTTGAGCGCGCTCAGGCAGCGCCGACAGGGCTCCCCACAAAGCGCGACAGAATCGGCGCGTGGCGGTCAGCCCAACCGTCCAGCTGGGTGGTGCGGCCACGCATCACCTGTTCGGTAAATCCAAGCGCCAGCTCGCGCGTGGCATGCTTGACCGCACGATTTAGCGCCTCGCCACCAGGCCCCATGCGGTCGGTAAACATGCTGTGTGATCCGCCTGTGTAGACCGCAAGCGTTTTGTCGGGCCCAGGTGTGGCTCGGAAGATGGCTAACCGGTCATCGAGGTCGCTGAAAAAGCCTGGAACCCGGATGATGTCCTCGGTTGCGGTCACATGGAGGGTGGGAACTCGGACCGGGGCGAGAATGTTTTCAGGGGGGCCTTGGCCGTGAAAGGGTGGCGCCGAAATCAGAACCGCACCCACCACGCGTCGATCGGCTAGGGCAGTGATGAATCCGGGGCGCTCAATGCGAGCGCCCGCAAGGAGCATCGCGGTGTTCGCGCCATAAGAATGCCCAACTGCGATGAAACGCGAGGCCTCCACCGTCAGTCCGAAGCTGCTCGCGGCGAGCTGATCAACGGCGAACCGGATGTCCAGTACCCGGTCGACGGCTTCGCGCTCGCTGGTGGCCTCGCGCATGAGGCCCAAGAGCGTCAGAGGGTTGCCGCGTTCGGCCCAGAGGCTGCGGTCGCTTCCTGCATGCTGAACATGCAGGCTCGCCACCCCATGTGCGGCCCAGTGCGAACCCAGCCAGCTGTAGCCGTAGCGCGAGCCACCCAGGCCGTGTGAGAACACGACCAGCGGTGGACGCGGTGCATCCGCGCGAGGGCGTGCCGGCAGATGAAGACGAACCGGGATGGCGCGATCACGGACCGGATCATGCCAGTCGAGATCAACGCTCGAGGTTACAGCGACGCTGCTTCGCGGTAGAGCGATCGCCACCGGAAGCGCGGCAGTAGCGGTGATCAGCCTGCGCCTTCCGATTGAAGCGGGCGCTACACGCTGCCAAGGAGTGGTTCGCCACCCGCGTGATGGTGCGGTTTGAGTCATGGTGTGCAAAAGCGGTCAGCGAGCAGATCCGACACAAAGCTATGGGCCGGTGCGTGGGCAATCAGCAGATCCAGCCCGGCCTGCTCGGCCGCAGCCTGGGGCGTGACGCCGCAGGCCCAGAACACTGCGATTCGGTCGGCAGGGACCTGATCGACTGCAGGGCCGAAGAGCGGCCGCGTCAGGTCGGCGCCGATGGCCTTTGGATCGCCGATGTGAATCGGTGCTCCGTGGTTGAACGGAAAACGCACCGACACCTGGGTTGCGATGATCGCCTGCTCGGGGGTGAGCCAGCGCATCGTAACCACCAACGGCCCAGCGAAGCGGCCAGCGGATTCAGTGGGGAGCGAAGTGTTCAACACCCAACGATCCTTATCAGTGGGTACACCGGCCCGCTCGAGCGCCTGATCGAACGTGATGCCTGAACCGATCAGAAACGCAACCAGGTCATCTCGCCACACTTCGTGGAGATCGTTCCGGTCGGGCTCGCGCCTGCCATCACGCCACACCGTATAGCGGGCGAGGTCGGTTCGCAGATCGGCGCCGGGTGCGATTCGGCGGGGCTCGGCGCTGCCGGGGTCGGTCACCTCCAGCACCGGGCAGGCCTTGGGGTTACGCTGACAGTAAAGCAGGAAATCGAACGCGTGTGCCTGTGAAAGAATGACCAGATTGCACTGTACATAACCCATTGCGAGTCCGCGTGACGAGCCGCTGTGTCGACCCTCACGAATGGCCTGGCGTGCAAGCCGGGCCGGGTGATCGGGCGTTCGATCAATCACGCTGTGGGTCCTCCTGATGCGGCCGGTTCTGGCGCGGCGGTCGCCGGTCCGGTCGCGGCTCCGCGTCGACCCAGTCTCAGCATTTTCATGGCGTTGCCAAAATAAATTTTTCCCCGGTCTTCATCGGACAGACCGAGCGAATCGATGGCATCCGGGATGGTGCGCAGGAACATCGGTCCACCTTCCGGGTCGAACGGGCAATCGCAGGCAAAGAGCACATGGTCGACGCCAAAAAAATCAAGACCGCATCGTATGCCTGAACTTCCGCCAGCAAGCGCGGTGTCCGCATAGAACTGACGGAAATAATCGATCGGGCGCCTGGGCATGCGCGCGAGTAATCCTTCGTAGTCTTCTTCAGAGGTACGGCTGCCAAACTGGTCGAGGCCAGGTCCGACCCGCCCATCGAAGAACGGAATCATTGCGCCCATGTGATGGGTGATCATGCGAAGGCTGGGCAGGCGATCGAAAAATCCGGAAAACACCATTCGCGTCATGGCAGCGCTAGTTTCATAGGGCCAACCAAATGTCCACCAGATCTCGAACTTCGATTTACTCTCGGAGAGGTAATCCGGGAAGTTGGCCCCGCGCGCGGGGTGCATCCAGATCGGGACCTCATGATGGGCGGTAGCGCGCTCGAAGATCGGCCAGAACTCCGGGTCATCGAGCGGCCGGCCATTGACGTTGGTATAGATCTGAATGCCACAGGCCCCCAATGTCCCGATCGCCCGATCCATTTCCTCGATCGCGGCGGGCACGTTGTTCATCGCAATCGACGCAACGAACCCGGGAAAGCGGTCCGGGTGGCGGTCGGCGATCTCTGCCATCCCGTCATTGGCAAGCACCGCCAGCGCAGGCGCCTCGTCGGGGCCGGCAATAAATTCGATAGGCGGGTTGGAGAGGGTGAGCAGTTGCTGGTAGCCGGGAAAGCGATCCATCATCGCGAGCCGCGCATCGAGATCGTAGAGCACGGGAATATTGAGCCAGCGCTTGATCGCCCCCTGGTCGCGGGCAAGCGACTTCATTCGCTTGAAGTAGGCGGGCGGAAAAATATGGGAGAACACATCGAGCTTGCGCTCTGGGGCAGACGAAGCGGAGGACTGGGTCATGGGGGTGATCTCATCTGAACGCCACGGTCGGGGAACGTGCTGTCGCACACTGCATGTCGGCCGTCGGGAGCGATCGCTGCATGCCTGGCGGGAAAGCAGGTCAGCCAGCGCACGGCGCCTGTATCGACGTTGCGCGCGCTCATGGCATGCTATCAGTCGACAAACGAGAGCTCGCGCGTGCCGAGAATCCACATCTCGCGGGTGATCCGCTGCAGGCGATCGCATCGCGGATACGGACTCCGTACCCGCCCGCCGTCGCGTGAGGTACACCCGATACTGCCAAGCTCGGCCAGTTGGGTCTCGCGAAGCGTGCCGAGATTAACCCGCCAGCCACCGGTTCCTTCAGAAAAAAATACCGAACGACCATCGGCCGAGAGATGAATCGACCACTCGGCAAGGTCTTCCCGGTCGGTGAGTTGAATCAATTGGCTGGGTCGCCGGTCTTCTGCAAAACGTTGCGCGCGGACCAGCTGACGCGGTTAGCGGTCTGGTAACGCCGGACGCTGACTTTGCGCCCACGTCAGGCCCGCTTCTGTCGGTCCCGCCATACGATCGTCAGGTGCGCAACAATCAGCGCAACCACACCAACTCCCCAGGTGAGCGTACCCGTGGGCGCAAACAGGATCGCAAGTGCCAGGCCGCCGAATACGGCGCGGGCGATCCAGCCAAGTGGGGTGCGCAGATACCCTTCGAGCATCACCGCCCAGGCGTGGGTGGCGGCCATGATCGACACAAACGCGAGCGCGATCCAGTGCGGCTCGCCGCTCCAGAGCAGCGACGGGTCGAAGACGAAGGCAAACGGAATGAGAAAAAGCACCAGGGATAGCTTGAAGGCGAGCCAGCCGGTTTTCATGGAGTCGGCCTGCGCGAGACCGGCGGCCGCATAGGAGGCGAGCGCAACGGGCGGGGTGATCATCGACAGCACGCAGTAGTACATGACGAAGAAATGCGCAGCCAGTGTGTCGACGCCGAGCTTGGTCATGGCAGGCACAAACAGGATCGCGCCAATGATGTAGGCCGCTACAGTGGGTAGCCCCATCCCCATCACGATGCAGCCAAGAATGATCATCAGCAGGGCGCCGATCAGCGTGCCGCCGGAGAGCGAAATCAGCTGGGTGGAGAACTTGAGGGCGAGGTTGGACTGAATGGCCACGGCGATGATGATGCCGATCGCGATGATGGGAATAGCCACCTGCGAAGCCTGCCGGGCGGTTTCCTCGATCATCTCGATCCAGCCGGTGAGCGATAACCGTGATTCGCGCCGAAAGTAGCAGGTGACGAGCGCCACGCCCGAGGCGACCAGCGCGGCAAGGGGCGCAGAGTAGTCGAATGCAAGGAGTGCGATCAGAACCAACGGCGACGCAAACATATGGGCTCGCGGGCCGATCGCGCCGATTGCACCGAGATCGGACGCTGACAGCGTACCGATTCCCCGATGCTGCGCCTTGAGGTCGACGATCATGTAGAGCGCGAAGTAGTAGGCCACCGCAGGAATGAGGCCGGCCAGCGCGATTCGGCTGTATGGAACCACCAGGAGTTCCGCCATCACGAATGCCGCCACGCCCATGACCGGCGGCATCAGTTGTCCACCGGTTGACGCAGTGGCTTCGTGCGCGGCGGCTTCTTCGGACGTGTAACCAGTTCGCTTCATGAGCGGAATGGTGAAAATACCAGTGGCCACCACGTTGGCGACCGCACTGCCACTGATAGTGCCGAACATTGCCGAAGCCACGATTTCAGACTTGGCCGCCCCGCCCCGACGCTGCCCCACCAGCCGCAACGCGCTGTCGATGAACAACTGCCCACCGCCAGTGGCTGAGTACACCACGCCAAACAAAATGAAGTACCAGACGAAATCAAGCGACGTCTGTGTGGTGACACCCAGAACGCCGTGCGTGGCCATCGTCATCATTTCGATGAAGAGCGGAAACTCGAAGCCCTGGAAGCTGAGCCAGCCTGGCGCCCAGGGGCCCAGGAAACAATAGGCTACGAAGGCGACAATCACCCATATCAGACTCCATCCCACCACCCGGCGCACAGCTTCCATCAGGACTAAGAGCAGAAGCGAACCGAAAATCAGGTCGATGGTGAGGACATCGTCGATGTTCTCCATCCGGTCTGAGAGCCGTGGCAACTCAACCAGGTAATAGGCAAGTACGCCCGCACTGGCGGCAAGCAGCAGCGAATCGATCGCCCGATGTCGCGTTTGAGTCCCAGACGGTATCCAGGCAAACACGCACAGGAGCGACAGCCCGATATGTACCGGGACGGATACCGCGTTCTGTATCGGCTCAACTAGCAGGTGGAGCTGAAACAGCAGGAACACCAACGCGAGCAGAAACCTCGGGCTCAGCAACCGGGCGGCGGGCAAGGTCACATCCAGCCGCGCTCGCGGTAGTAGCGCTCCGCCCCCGGGTGCAGGGGAATGCCCACGTTCTCGGGCCGCCACGCATCCTTTGCTATGAACCCCTGCATCGCCTTGTTCTCGGACACGATGGCGTCGCGGTTCTCGATCACGGCTTTGGTGATTGCATAGGCGGTGGCATCCGGCATGTCCTTGTGCACGATGAGGTTGGTGCCGAAGTCTGCCGCCTTGGTGGGACCGTTCTGTCCCTTGAATGATAGCGGGAGTGGGTGCACTTTGAGCCCATTCTGGCCGAGTGCTTTGAGAGACCTCTCGGGCAGATCTAGAAAGCGTAATGGCACGGTCAGCGACACCTCCTGGGTGGCAGGGTGGCCGGGCGATACGCTTTCAAAATAGAGGTCGGCTCGGCCGTTTCGCATCATGTTTGGAATCTGGCCGACATCAATTTGAATGATCTGTCCGCCACCTGCACGATACTTGTCGAAGGTAAGACCCAGCGACTCGAAAATGATCCGAACCGAGGGGGGGACGGTGCTGCCTGCCGGCTTCATGATGACCCGCGGCGGCTCTTTTGAAAGCAGGGCTTTCTCAAGGGTGTCGTGACCGGTGCGCTTGATGTAATCCTCGGTGAGCATGCCCGTGATCCAGACCTCGTTCAGACCGCCGAGCAGGGCGCGGATGTTGGGATATTTTTTACCCTTGTAGATTTCCTCCTCACCATTCATTGCCCAGACTGAGGTGATGACGTTGGCAAACGCCATGTCGGCTTTACCCTCGTTCACCAGAATCGGGTTGCCGATGCCACCGCCGCGCGCAATGATGTCAACCTTCGAGCCCGCGGGCAGCGCAGGCTGCAGGTGCTTGGAGAAACTGGCTGCAAAGACATACCAGATTGACCCAAGCGGCATGGCACCGAATTTCAGATCGGTAGTTGCCTGAGCGACGCTGAATCCGTGGCCGGTCAAGGCCGAGGAACCCAGTGCGAAAAGAACGGTACGCCGGGTCGTATGCATCGTAGTCTCCCTGTCAATACCCTGCGTGGTCCGCATCGTTGGTGCGGGGCAGGGGGTTGTCGGCGGAATCGCCGGGGTGCGGCGAGGTCCGTGTTTTCGGGGCAAACTAGCAGCAGAATCGGGTTGGTGCAACTGTTTAGCGCACCTTTTAGCGCAGCAGGGCGAGCGCCTGCTGATCGTTTACGGCAACGACAAGGTGTCCGGGGACGTCCTTGCTCGTCCTGAGCGCTGACGAGTAAGGCGCTGCCCGAACCAGCACGCGGCCGGGCCGGGCGCGGCGGTCAGGCCAGGTCAGCCGCTAGCGACGCGCGGGTGTCGACCGATACCGGCGACAGGGACGTAGTGTAGTTGGGATGATCAACACCCATCGCGAGCGAGACGCCGTATTTCAGCGCCGCTGCCATGTCGTTGGTGAGTTCAAAGCGCAGGAAGTGCACCGCCGAGGTCTTTTCGTCGTTTTCGCGATCAAGGTCTTCGTCGGCGATGGCGTAGACGCGCGGCGAACCTTCGACCTGCACCCAGACCCGGTCTTCAATACCGATCAGGCGCGACAGTTCCCGGCTACGCGTGGCGCCATCAACGAACTCGATCAGCATGGTGGCCTTGAAATTACGACCGTCGGGGATCAGCGGGTTGTAGGCTTCGAGCTCATGCTGAATCCCTTCCTCTTCGAAAATTCTCTCGATGCGGAGCATTTCCTGAACCTGGTAGCGAACAGTCATTTCATCTTCGAACAGAAGGGTCACGTGTTCGCCCAGGTGAACCTTGCGCGGCTTCTTGTGCTCAATGACCTGGCGACGAAATTCCGGACGGACGCGCGAATAGGCCTCCAGCGTCATCAGTGAATCACGGGTGAGTTGCGGCATGGTAATACTCATATCGGAGTGTGGCTTGCAGGAGTGGGTGGAAGAAACTAAAGTCAGGCAAGGCCGTAGGCAATGCGCAGCAGCGTGATCGGATGGGCCAGCTTGCCCTCGGTTTCGCGGCCGGCCGCCTGCAGGCCCTGCTCGATGTGATGGCCGGCGAGCTGGCAGTCGGAGGCGAACCAGTTCATCTCGCCCTGCGGGTGATCGCCCATCTGACGAAACACCGGACGGCCGATTTTCATCGCGGTCTCATGGTATTCGCTCTTGACCCCCCAGGTGCCTGCATGGCCCGAGCAACGCTCAACGGTGTTGACCTGGGTATCGGGGATCATCTGCAGCACTTCACGGGTTTTCTGGCCGACATTTTGCACTCGGAGGTGACAAGCGATATGGTAAGAGACGTTGCCGAGCGAGGCTTGGAAGTCAGTCTTCAGCAAGCCATCTTTCGAGCGCGCGACCAGGTATTCAAAAGGATCGAACATGGCGGCCCGCACGGCCTGAACGTCGGCGTCATCATGGAACATCAGCGGCAATTCCTGCTTGAACATGAGGCCGCACGACGGGATAGGAGCAAGAATTGCGTAGCCCACGCGCGCAAGCTTTGCGAGCATCGGAATGTTGATTTCCTTGAGCGATTTTACGCCTTCCAGGTCGCCCAGTTCGAGCTTGGGCATGCCGCAGCACGCCTCCTTTTCGGCGATCACGAACGGAATCTCGTTATGGTCGAGCACCTTCACCAGATCATGACCGATACCGGGCTCGTTGTAGTTCACATAGCAGGTGGAGAAGATCGCGACCTTGCCAGGGGTGCGCTGGCCGTCACGGACCGAATGCGGTTTCGAAGGGGCGATATTCTTGCGGAACGGGTTGGCTGAAAATTCGGGTAACCAGGCGTCCTTATGCACCCCCAGATGCTCGTCGAGGAGCCCGCGAACGGTCTCGCTTTTCGACAGTGAGTTAACGGCTTTGACCACCACCGGGATGCCCGCAAGCTTGCCATTTCGATCGGTCGAGGCGAGCTGAACGTCGCGAAAACGGGTCGGGGTGCCCTGCTTGAACTGAATCGCTTTGCCGCGCAGCATGAGGTGCGGGAAGTCGAGGTTCCAGGGGTGCGGCGGCACGTATGGGCACTTCGTGAGATAGCACACGTCGCACAGGTAGCACTGGTCAACCACTTTCCAGTAGTCGGCCTTGTTTACGCCGTCAACCTCTCCCGTGCTGCTTTCATCGACCAGATCGAAAAGCGTCGGAAACGCGTTGCACAGGCTCACGCAGCGGCGACAGCCGTGGCAGATATCGAACACGCGCTCCATCTCTGCAAGCGCCGAAGATTCGTTGTAAAACTGGGGGTTCAACCAGTCGAGCGGGTGACGGGTGGGCGCCTCGAGGGAGCCTTCTCGAACGGTCATCAAATTCTCCTAGTCAAACATCCAAAGCAAAAGGGGAGCACTGCTCCCCCTTTGGCCGGTGGCAGCAGGCGCGTACGTGCGTGCCCGCTTGCCTCGGGCAGAGCTTAGACCAGCGCCTCGAGGGCCTTCGCAAACTTGTTCGCGTGCGAACGCTCGGCCTTTGCCAGCGTCTCGAACCAGTCGGCGATTTCGTCAAAGCCTTCACCGCGAGCGGTCTTGGCCCTGCCCGGGTACATGTCGGTGTACTCGTGCGTTTCGCCAGCGACGGCCGCCTTCAGGTTGCTGGCGGACGGGCCGATCGGCAGATCGGTCGCCGGATCGCCAACTTCGGCCAGGTAGTCGAGGTGGCCGTGCGCATGACCGGTCTCGCCTTCAGCGGTGGATCGGAACAGCATGGCGACTTCAGGGTGGCCCTCTACGTCGGCCTTGTTTGCGAAGTAGAGGTAACGGCGGTTAGCCTGGCTTTCACCAGCAAACGCATCTTTCAGGTTCTGATGGGTCTTCGTACCCTTGAGGCTGGGCATGTGAATCTCCTGGACGAATCATTGGGAAGGGTGGGCTTGACGGGCGGTCGCCCATCGCGGATCCGACCGAACTCTATCAGTCAGCGATTACCCCTTCCAATTGACAATACAAATCCAATTGATTGAAGCTGGCTATTGATCGTGGCGGTACCCGCTGAGGTTGCTCGGGATCACGTCGATTCGGACCAGTCCGGTAGTTGCACGCCGATGTGCAGTCCGTCCCCGTCGGCGTTGCCCAGCGAGAGGCTGCCACCGTAACGCCGAACGATACGCGCAACGATCGCCAGTCCGAGACCCGTACCTGCGTGAGTGCCGCCGGGGTCGCTTCGAGCGGCGTCCAGGCGTGCAAACGGCCGCAGGGCCTCCTCGTGTCGCGATGCAGGAATACCCGGGCCATGGTCACGGATATTGATCTCCATGACCCCGCCGGATCGAGTGAGGGCGATATCGACAATCGCCTGGGAAGTATTTGGATGGCGCCCATGTCTGATCGCGTTATCAATCAGGTTGACGACGATGCGCTGCAGGTCGATTGGATCTCCATGCCAGCTCACCCCCGGGACGAAATGGGCTTGCATGGCCAAACATCCAGACCGTACGTCGTTGGCATAGCGGTCGACCAGATCTGCTAGCACTTCGGAGGCGTCGACCTGCTGCACGCGCGGCGGCTGATTGCTGCGCGCGTAGTCGATGAACTGCCCGACGATCGCATTGATCCGGCCAATGTCTTCCACCATCGCATCGCGCTGTGCGATGTCAATTCGTGCCAGTTCAACCTCCATCCGCAGGCGGGTGAGCGGACTTCGCAGGTCATGAGAGATCCCGGCCAGCGCAAGCGTTCGGTCATGCTCCAGATCAGCCAGGTCGCGTGCCATCCGGTTGAATTGCCGTTTGACCCGGGCGAGTTGAGGTGGCCCGTCCTCGCGGAGCTTGGGTGGGGATTCGCTCCGGCTGACCGAACTGATCGCCTGCGCCAGTTGCGCGAGGGGTCGATCGATGAACCATGCGATCGCGAAGGCTCCGCCGCTTGCGAGTAGCGCAGCGACCAGAGCGATGAATCCGAGCGCCGGGTCGATCTGCCGCTCTGCGCGGCGGGCCGGCAACAGCAGCCAGTAGCTGTCACCCGACAGATCGAAGCTGACCCACAAACCGTCCTCATCATTCACCCGCGCCGCGACGCTGGTTGATTCGCTCAGCAAGAGACGCAGCCGCGACTCAAGCGCTCGGAGAGAAGGCGTCATTTTGCTGCTGTCGATGCTGTCGCTGGGCTCGAGTGGCAGCACGCGAACATCTTCCTCTCGCACCAGTTCTTCAAGCATGCGCATGCGCCGCTCTGGGTCCGAACCAAGCAGCGCGGTACGCGTGAGGTTGATGATTGATGTGATCTCCCAGGCCAGGCGCTGTTCGGGCGGAGCTCGCTCAAGAAGTCGGTAGGCTGCGAATACCGAGATGACGCTCGCAATCGCCAGTCCAGCCAGAAGAAGAAAGGTTCGCCAGAACAGGCCTGAACGGGCGATTTGCCGGAGCGCGTCGATCCGTCCTTCCTGGGGCGAACTTTCGTCCGCAGCTTGGCGCTTATTCGCCATCCGGAATGAATACGTAGCCAACGCCCCAGACCGTCTGGAGGTAACGAGGCTGCTGCGGGTCGACTTCAATCAGCTTGCGCAGCCGTGATACCTGAACGTCGAGGCTGCGGTCATAGGCGCCGTAATCACGGCCGCGGGCCAGTGTCATGAGCTTGTCGCGCGACAGCGGCTGACGGGCATGCTGAGCCAGCACCTTCAGGACTGAAAATTCGCTGGTGGTTAAAGGAACGAGCTCGTCATCCCGGCGCAGCTGCCGCGTGCCGAGACTCAACCGGAAGGGCCCGAACCGGACTTCTTCATCGGCGCCGCCGGGCGCGCCCGGAAGCTCGGGAGGGGGCGTGCGTCGAAGCACGGCATGAATGCGGGCAAGAAGTTCCCGGGGGTTGAAGGGCTTTGGCAGGTAGTCATCGGCACCCACCTCGAGGCCGATGATCCGGTCCACCTCATCGCCCTTAGCGGTGAGCATCACGACTGGTGTGCGATTGCTCTGGCCGCGCATGCGGCGCAGCAGCGATAAACCATCTTCGCCAGGCAGCATGAGGTCAAGCACCACCAGATCGAAGGCTTCTCTGTGCATCAGGCGCCACATGGAAGCGCCGTCGTGGGCGAGACCCACCTCAAACTGGTTCTCGCCCAGGTAGCGACGTAGCAATTCGCGCAGCCGCGGGTCGTCGTCGACCACCAGTATTTTCTTTGCTCTGGCATTCATGAAGCGATGATAGCGGGTCCTTTGGATGGGCACATCCGACCCGGTACGCTTACCGACTGTTACACGGTGGCACCTGATTAAACACTGTCTGGGCCGCGCGCGCGCCTAAAATCTGGCGATGCGCCCCAAACGCCTTCCAGATGATTCGCGCCAGCTGCCCCCTCCCCGTCGCCACGGCGAGGGGGGGCTGCGCCGTTCGATTGTGCTCGGCTTGCCTGCGCTGTTTCTTTCGCCTGTGAGTTGGGCTGGCCAGCCGGCCGATCCGTCCCTGCTCGATCCCGATGAGCGCATACGGTTGCGGCGCGAACTGCGTCAGGCTCATCGCGAACGCATGCGCGCAGCCGGTGCAGCGGGCGGTGCATTCGAGCCCGCGCCGCCGCTTCCGCCTCATCATGATCCCGGCCGGTCTGGATGGGGTGCGTCACCCGTTCATCCGCCGGAAGCCTCCTGGCCCCGCCGTCGGACGGATGGAAGCTCGCCCCCTCATGATCAAGCCGGACCGCCGCCTGGGCGGTTCACCCTTACCGAGGAGGAACGAGAGCAACTGCGTTGGCAGCTGCGCGAACAGCGCGCTGCCCGGCGTGCCGCACAACCGTCGCAGACCCCTCACCGCGGCCCGGTAGAGCCGTGACGACTGCCCCCGATTCACCGTCCACCCTGTTTCCGGCGCTTGCTCTCAGTTGCTCCGCCCACGGGGTATCGGTCGCACTTGCTACAGCCGAAGCGGGGATGCGTCCAACGATTGAGTGCTGGCATGAGCCCGAGAGCGCGGGACGGTCCGACGCGCTCCTCGCTTCTGTGGATGGGTTGCTTCATGCCAACGGAGTGACACCCTCAGCGCTGCGTCTGCTCTGTGTGGAGGTGGGGCCTGGTCCGTTTACGGCGCTTCGCATGACCTGCTCGGTGGCGCAGGGCATCAGCTTCGCCGCGAGCGTACCCTGCGTTGAGGTATGGTCGACTGAGGCGCTTGCCCTGCAGGCTGTGGCAGGGAGCGGTCCCGGGCGATATCGCGTACTGGTTGCGGTCGATGCGCGTATGGGCGAGGTCTACGCCGCAACCATTGAGATCGAGATTGCGCCCGACGGTACACCTGCGCAGGTCCTTGAATCCGTCGCCTGTGCAGCGGGACCACCCGATCAGATCTGGGCCCTAGCGGGTCCTGGGCGCACGGTTCAAGGTGACGCAGTGCTGTTGATCGCGGGAAATGCCTGCTCACTGGTGTCCGGATTCAGGGAGCGTTTAGCCGGTGAGGCGGCTGTCGCGGGATGGCGGGTCGAGTGGCCGGCGGGCGCGACAGTTCTGCGTGCCGACGCTGTGCTCCGGGTGGGCATGTCGAGGGTAAGGGCGGCATCACTTGAAGCAGTCACGCCCCGCTATGTTCGAAATAAGGTCGCGCTGGATGTGTCCGAGCAGGCGGCGGCCCGGGCCCGTGCTGCCAGAGCGAGCGGGGCGTGAGCGCGGCGTTTGGCTTCATGGCGGGTGTCTGCCCCGTGGGCGGCGCCGAATTGCGAGACATGCGCCCGCAGGACCTTGATACGGTTCACGCGGTTGAACTCGATCTGTATCCGTTTCCGTGGACGCGCGGCAATTTCCTCGATTCGCTGGGTGCCGGGTATGACCTACGCCTCCTGGTGTCTGGTGAGCGGCTGCTTGCGTACGTCGTATGCATGCAGATCCCGGATGAACTGCATCTGCTCAACCTCAGCGTGGCGAGCTCGTTTCAGCGCATCGGGCTGGGGCGTTGGGTGATGCTCAATCTGCTGGCAGAGGCTCAGGCCAAAGGGCTGTCGTCAATGATGCTGGAGGTTCGCCCCTCCAATACGGGGGCGCAACGGCTGTACCGTTCGCTGGGGTTTACCCCCATCGGGCTGCGTCGCCGCTACTATCCTTCCTTTGACAACACCCGAGAGGACGCGATCGTCATGCGTCTCGCGTTCGATGCTTGATTCCAACCGGTTGCGCGCGTTTCGGGCCCTGGGTATCGGCCCAGCCTGGGCCTCCCGGGCACCAACGGGTGGTGACGGGGCGAACGGTGACGGGCAGGTCTACAGCGATGCCGACACTCACGCCGACACTCACGCCGACACCGATGCTATCGCCGCTACGGTTCCGGAGCGGTCCGTCGCTGATACTGCGGTTCGCTGGTGGGAGCTTGCCGTGCGCGTCGATGCCTGTCGCGCTTGTCCGCTGGGCCACTCGCGCCAGCACGCGGTGTTCGGCACGGGCAGTCAGAGGGCGCGCTGGATGCTGATCGGGGAGGCGCCTGGCGCTGAAGAAGATCGCCAGGGCGAGCCCTTTGTTGGCCGTGCCGGATCGCTGCTCGATGCCATGCTCAAGGCGGCGGGGCTCGATCGCGGTCGCGACGTGTATATCGCCAATGTGCTCAAGTGCCGACCATCAGGAAACCGTAATCCGGAACCCATTGAGGTGGCGCGTTGTTCGCCGCATTTACGAGAGCAGGTTGAACTGGTGCAGCCCACGTTGCTGGTTCTGATGGGACGTTTCGCCGCGCAGACCCTGCTCGGAACCGAAGCCTCGATTGCCAGCCTGCGCGGCCGGGTTCACCAGGCCGATGTGGGCGGGCTCCAAATTCCTGCGGTGGTGAGCTACCACCCGGCCTATCTGTTGCGTAATCCGGCAGATAAACGATTAGCCTGGGCCGACTGGTGTCTGGCGCGGAGCACCATCAGTGCCGCCCTTCGCCAATCAGAGCAACCGAGTCAAATTTCCGTTGGTTCGCCCGATGCAGGCGAATCACCATCGCCATCGTGAGCGCCACAAAGCCACCGAACAGCACGATGACCGTGTTCACGTGCAGCCCGATCCGGATCAGGCCGGCGTAAAGGCCAAGCATGAGCAGGATATTCACGTTTTCGTTGAAATTCTGTACGGCAATGGAGTGCCCAGCGCTCATCAACACGTGACCCCGGTGCTGCAGCAGCGCGTTCATGGGCACCACGAAAAAGCCAGCCAGGCCTCCGATCAGGATAAGCAGCGGAAAAGCTGCCGCCTCGGATGAGACCAATGTCATGAGGGGCACCACCAGACCCATGGCCACGCCCACTGGCAACACTTTCACTGAATCGCGCAGGCGGAGTACCCGCGCTGCCACCACAGCGCCCACTGCGATACCTACTGCCACCACGCCCTGAAGGATGGCGGCACGATTGAGCGGCATGCCCAGAGCACTCTTGGCCCAGTCAAGCACGATGAACTGCAGCGTGGCGCCCGCGCCCCAGAACAAGGTGGTGACGGCGAGCGAGATCTGCCCCAGCTTGTCCAGCCAGAGCACCCGGCAGCAGTGAGCAAACTCCCGCACCAGATGAATGGGGTTACGCTTCTGCCGCGGATAACGCGCGCCGGTATCGGGGATTCGCAGATTGAACGCGGCGGCAATCAGATAGACCACGCCGATCACAATGATCGCGCTTTCTGCAGGCGTATCGATACCGGTTTCGATGTGGGGAACATCAAAGCCCAGCAGGATGGCGGATATTTTGGGGCTGATCAGTGCGCCGCCGAGCACTGTACCCAAAATGATTGATCCAACGGTTGTTCCTTCTATCCATCCGTTGGCAGCCACCAGCTTCTCGGGCGGCAGCAGTTCTGTGAGGATGCCGTATTTGGCGGGCGAGTAGGCCGCTGCACCAAAACCCACCACTGCGTAGGCGAGAAGCGGATGAATGGTGAAGAACATCAGCGCGCATCCCACCACCTTGATCAGGTTGGTGACGAACATCACCCTGCCCTTGGGCATCGAGTCAGCGAAAGCGCCGACAAACGGCGCGAGCACCACGTAGGAGACAGTGAAAAACAGCTTCAGAAGCGGCTTCATCCACTCTGGCGCATGCATTTCAATGAGCAGCGCGATCGCAGCAATCAGCAGCGCGTTGTCGGCGAGCGACGAGAAAAACTGTGCCGCCATGATGGTGTAAAAGCCGAGCTTCATCGGAAAGTCTCTGTGTCCGGGAGCAATCCTAAACGCGATCGGGCACGGACCTGCCCGACCTAAGCCATTGGCAAGTTCGCAGCAAAGTCGTGGTTATAGCACGCTGATATCCCGGTTCCCGCGAGGGTATGCCGTCGTTCCGCCGGGCAGGCTATAGTGCACAGCAGATTACCCGCGCCCAACGCCATGCCCCGAACTGCACGAATCACGATTTCACGACCTGCCCTGCGGCACAACCTGCAGCACGTCCGCACATTGGCGCCGGCTGCGCGCGCCTGGGCGGTGGTCAAGGCCGATGCGTACGGGCATGGGCTCGAGGCGCTGCTCCCCGTGCTCGACGCAGCGGACGGTCTGGCACTGGTTGAATTCGATCGCGCCCAATGGCTTCGCGAGTACGGCTGGCGTAAGCCCATCCTGATGCTCGAGGGGGCGTTCGAACCCGCCGATGTTGAACTCGCCGCCCGGATCGGCCTGTCGCTTACCGTGCACGAACCCCGGCAGATTGACTGGTTGTCGGCCGTACCACCGCACAACGGGCTCGACATCCACCTGAAGCTCAATAGCGGCATGAACCGGCTGGGTTTCGCTGCTGCCGAGTACCGGGCTGCCTGGCAGCGCCTGCGGGCCCTGCAATCAGTGACGGACATCACATTGATGACTCATTTCGCCAATGCGGACCTGGCTGACGGTGTGTCACAGGCGCTCGCCGTTTTTGACCAGGTGATGCAGGGGCTGGGGGGGGAGCGATCGCTCGCCAATTCGGCGGCCATCATTGACTGGCCGGCCGCGCATCGCGACTGGGTTCGCCCCGGCATCATGTTGTATGGCGCTTCTCCTTTTGGATCACGAAGTGCCGCCAGCCTTGGTCTCGAACCCGTCATGCGTTTTGAAAGCCGACTTATCGGGCGACAGCGACTTGCGGCTGGTGACGCAGTGGGCTACGGCTCAACGTTTGTCGCAGACCGGCCAATGTCGATCGGCATCGTGGCCTGTGGCTATGCCGATGGTTACCCGCGCCATGCTCCGACCGGCACGCCGATTGCCGTCTGTGGCGTTCGCACTCGTACCATTGGCCGGGTCTCGATGGACATGCTTGCAATTGATCTCGAGCCGGTGCCGCAGGCCGTTGTGGGTAGCCCGGTTGAGTTGTGGGGAGAACAGGTGCCGGTGGATGAAGTGGCTGCGAGTGCGGGCACGGTCGGCTACGAGCTCACCTGCGCGATTGCACCGAGAGTGCTCCGACATGTGACTGATGATGGCACGCGCTAAATCCCATTACCTTTGTTCCGAGTGCGGGGCCAGTTCCCCTAAGTGGGCGGGGCAGTGTCCTCAGTGCGAGCGCTGGAATACGCTGGTGGAAACCGTAGGCGAGCCTGTCGCGGCAGGACGTCACCGCGGTCTCGCGGAGGCACAGGCGGTGCAGAGGCTCGATGCGGTTCCGCTGGAAACCGTACGTCGGCTGCCCACAGGCAGCGATGAATTCGACCGGGTGTTGGGGGGCGGCCTGGTGGCGGGTTCGGTGGTGCTGATCGGCGGTGATCCCGGGATCGGCAAGTCAACGCTCCTGCTCCAAACCCTGGCCCATGTCTGTGGGGATTCGAGCGCGCTCTACGTGAGCGGCGAGGAATCTGTCGGGCAAATTGCGCTGCGGGCCCGTCGTTTGGGGCTGGGCGAGTTGGCCTTGCCGGTGCTGGCCGAGATCGAGCTTGATCGTATCTGTACCGAGATTGAGCGTAGCCGCCCGTCCGTGGTCGTGATCGATTCGATCCAGACAATGGTCTCGACCCAGTTGCAATCGGCCCCGGGGTCGGTTGCACAGGTGCGCGAGTGCGCCGCGCAGCTGACCCGCATCGCAAAACAGCTGGGTGTTGCAATGGTGATGATCGGCCACGTCACGAAGGAGGGAACGCTCGCCGGTCCTCGGGTGCTCGAGCATATTGTCGATACGGTGCTCTACTTTGAAGGCGAGCAGCACTCCATCTACCGGATGGTGCGCGCCTTCAAGAACCGGTTCGGAGCGGTCAACGAGCTTGGCGTCTTTGCAATGACCGATCGAGGGTTGCGCGCGGTCGCCAATCCCTCTGCCATTTTTCTTTCTCAGCGCGGCCGGCGGGTGGCGGGATCGTGTGTGCTGGTGTCGCTTGAGGGGAGCCGGCCGCTGCTGGTTGAGGTGCAGGCGCTGGTTGATACCGCGCAGATTCCCAACCCGCGGCGGCTGTCGGTAGGTCTCGAAGGCAATCGACTGGCGATGCTGCTGGCGGTCCTTCATCGGCATGCGGGCATCGCCTGCTATGACCAGGACGTATTCGTCAATGTGGTGGGTGGGGTTCGAATTTCCGAACCGGCAGCCGACCTGGCAGTGCTCCTGGCGATCGTCTCGTCATTACGCGACCGGGCACTGTCCGAGCAGCTCGCGGTGTTTGGCGAGGTGGGTCTGGCAGGCGAAATCCGACCCGCGCCGCGCGGCCAGGAGCGGCTTCGCGAAGCCGGAAAGCTGGGTTTTCCGCGGCTGCTCATTCCCCAGGCGAATGCGCCCAAGCGGCCTATCGAGGGGCTGGAGCCGATTGCGGTGGAGTCGATCGATCAGGCGCTGTCGCTGGCCTGGGGCTGACCAGGCGCCGGCGCGGGTACCTGAGCGGACAGCTATGCGGGAACCTGAGCGGGTACCTGAGCGGAGGTCAGGTGTTCCCCGGCGCTGCTGCACCGCCGCGCGCCATGAGCCCGGCGGCGAGTGCGCCCGCTCGGAGTCCGCTTCTTACTGCCGACTCGATTGTGGCCGGGTAGTCGCGCTCGGTGTAGTCGCCCGCGATCCAGAGGCCCGGCAAGTTGCCGCTGATCGGCTGGGTGATGTGGGGCCGCTCGGGGACACACGCAAAGGTGGCGCGACGTTCGAAGACAGTGAAGGCATATGCAGGCGAGGGCAACCGCAGTGCTTGCGCAGTTGATGCGCTGACGGCCGCTGTCAGGGCTGCCAGCGATCCCTCAGGGGCAGCGGCGTTACTCACCACGACCGACGCGATACGATGGCCGCGTTGGACGCCCCGGTCAAAGAGCCAGTCGCCCAACGGGGCGGCGCCCGCCTGCGCCCGGCGTTTCCCCAACATGGTCAAGCGGGGCAGGGGGCTGAGGTCGGTCTCAGGCCATGCCAGGTAGGTGGTGGCAATCGGGATCGATCGAAACAGCGACAGGGCGTGGCATAGCGCATGGATGCCTGGCCCGTTATCCGACTCGAGAGCCGACCCCATCAGTCGGGAGCTATTGGCGGCAGGCAGGGCCAGCACAACAGCCCGGGCCCGATGCACGCCACCCGGCAGCGCGATGTGCCATTCGGATCCAATGTGCCGTATCGAGCGGGCGGGCGTCCTGAGCAGGATCCGGGCGCCGCGCCCGGTAAGCCAGGCTGTGGCCGGCTCAGGCAGGCAATCACCTAGTGTGTCGGCAGGCAGGATGAAGTCGCTGGCTGCTCGCGCTGCGCCGAGCGTGTCGCGCAACACGGCCGCAAAAGTCCGCGCGCACGCGATGTCGGTGGGCGTGTTGAGTGCGGACACACACAGCGGCTCCCAGAGCCGCTCGATGAGCCAGGACGGTTGCCCGGTGCGCGCGAGAAGCTGTGCGACCGTTTCACCTTCGGGCACCTGCCAGTGGTGGCGCCAGAGGCTGAGCATCAGGCGTATGCATGCGGCGCGTCCGGCGAGTCCCAGGCCGCGGGCGCGCGCAAACGCCACTGCCAGATGAAAAGGTGCGGGCAGCCTCGCCGCCTGAAGGGTAAAACCACCGGGACCGCGCAACACAAGCGGTTCGCGACAGAGCCGCTGTCGGGAGTCCGGGGCGACCCTGTTCATCAGCGCGAGGGTCTCGCGATATGCGCCCATCATGAGGTGTTGACCGTTGTCGAGTCTCACCAGGCCAAAGCCCATGTCGACCTCGATCGTTCGGGCGCGCCCCCCGAGCTGCGGCGCGGCCTCGATCAGGCTCACGCTGCGTCCCGCCGCACAGGCTTCGACGGCAGCGGCGATGCCGGCCCAGCCCCCGCCGATGACACAGACGTCCACCGATACCTCCTGCTGGTCGTGAGCCATGGCCGCAATCAGAGGCCGCGTACCCGTCCGCTGCGCCAGGTGCGCCACGCGAGCCAGAGTTTGCGAACCGGGGGAAGAGATGTGCGGTGCGTGAGAACCCGGAGCCCATCGCGTTCGATTTCAGCAAGCAGGGTAGCGTAGATGGAGGCCATGACCAGCCCCGGTCGTTGGCTTCGTCGATCGACCTCGGGCAAAAGCGCGAGTGCTTCGCGATAGGTTTCAATGGCACGCGCGTGCTGTAAACGCATCAGCGCAGTGAAGTTCTCCGACGGGCGAACCGCCAGCAGATCGGGAACCGTCACGCCAAAGCGTTGCAATTCAGCAAGGGGCAGATAAATCCGGCCCATCTTCGCATCTTCGCGAACGTCGCGGATGATGTTGGTCAGCTGGAACGCCAGGCCGAGTCTGGCCGCGTACCGCAGCGTGTCAGGGTGCGACACGCCGAAAATTGAAGCTGCGAGGATACCCACCACACCAGCGACCCGGTGGCAGTAGAGTCCAAGTGACTCAAAGTCGAGATAGCGGTTCTGCTCCAGATCCATCTGCATTCCGTCAATGATGTCGCGAAGCCGCGCACAGCTCATCGAAAAGGGCAGCAAGTGCGGTGCGAGCGCGAGCGTGACCGGGTGCTGTGGGTGTCCAGCCTCGAGTCGGTTCACTTCATCACGCCACCAGGCCAGCTTTGCCCGAGCCACCGACGCTTCGCGGATTTCGTCGACGACATCATCGACCTCGCGGCAAAAAGCGTAGAGCGCGGTGATCGCGCGACGCCGCTCGGGCGGCAGGAACATGAAGCTGTAGTAGAAGCTCGACCCGCTCCGTGAAGCGCGCTCCTGGCAGTAGGCGTCAGGGGTCATGGCGCGGGATGCGCCGACAGGCGGACACGCGGCGGTGCGAGCGCGAGTGCCAGCAACGCGGGTGCATCGCGCCACCCGAGTATCGGGCGGTGTCGGAACACATCATGCTGTGCATACGCAATCCGGTCGATGATACGCTGGCCGCCTGCGATGATGGCGCGCAGTTCTAGCGAAAGGCGCCAAGGAACGCGACTCACCAGCGGCGCGCCAGAAGCGAGCATCTGGCGCGCGAAATCAAGCTCGCCACTCATTGCGCGCCGCAGTGCTGACGGCAGCGGCGCGCCGCCAGCGGCCCGTTCGATGTCGTGGTCACCGCTACCCGCGAGGTGAAGCGCGTCTTGAGGCAGGTAGACCCGGCCCTTGCGCCAGTCGATTGACACATCCTGCAGAAAGTTGATCAGCTGAAGCGCCGAGCAGATGCAATCAGAGAGCTGAACACACTCGCTGCTGTCGGCGTTGAACAGCCGCAGGATGAGCCTGCCTACCGGGTTGGCCGATCGGCTGCAGTAATCGAGCAACTCCGCGCGGTCTCGGTAGCGGTGAACGCGAACGTCCTGGGCGAAGGCATCGAGCAGTGCGCGCAGTTGTTCCACGGGAAGCGTGTGATGTTCAATCAACGGGTAGAGACGCAGAACGACCGCTGGAGCCTGAGGCGATGGCTCGCAAAGCGCACGATCAAGTTGTGCGAGCGCGGCCAGCCGCTCACGGTCGGTGAGCGTACCTTCATCGGCCAGGTCGTCGGCGAATCGGGCGAATTGATAAAGCGCGATGACCGCCGGACGAAGCGGGGCGGGCACCAGTATCGATGCCACCGGGAAGTTCTCATAGTGGTCGACCGACGACCAGGCTGTGGGGTGCATGGCAGTTGATTGTAGAGGCAATGGATGGGGGTTGCGGTTGATCGGATAGAATCACGAGCTTTTGACGCGGCCGTGGCGGAATTGGTAGACGCACCAGGTTTAGGTCCTGGCGCTGCGAGGCGTGAAGGTTCGAGTCCTTTCGGCCGCACCAGTCTCGTGACCTGCTGCTTTGATTTGCAGCCCGCACGCTGCTTATTTCCGGAAACTTTTCATGACAAGTGTGATTGAAAACACAGGCGCTCTCGAGCGCCGCCTCAAGATGGACGTAGCAAGCGCCGACCTGGCCAAGCAGGTCGGCGATCGCCTTCGCCAGTTGTCCAAGACCGTCAAGATGTCGGGTTTTCGGCCGGGCAAAGTTCCGATGAGCGTCGTCGAGCGCTCCTACGGCGCGTCGGTGCAGGCCGAAGTGCTGGGTGATCTGGTCGGCAAGGCGTTCAATGCTGCAGTCACTGAACACAAATTACGGGTGGCGGGCGAGCCTCGCATCGAGCCCGCGCAGGGGGCTGAGGAAGGTGCCATTTCGTTTACTGCCACGTTTGAGGTCTACCCTGATTTCGAGGTCGCTGATGCGGCGAGCTGTAAAGTCCCCCGCTACGGCTGCGAGGTTACCGACGCCGAGGTCGACAAGACCATCGAAATTCTGAGGAAACAGCGCGCGTCATGGAATCAAGCATCGGGCGCGGTCGCCGAGGGTCTGCGCGCAACGATCGATTTCGCAGGCACGCTCGCTGGCGTGGCTTTCGATGGCGGAACGGCGTCCGACTTCCCATTTGTGCTGGGCGAAGGCCGGATGCTGCCCGACTTCGAGTCCGGTATGCGTGGCCTCGGTGTGGGCGAAACCCGCCAGTTTCCGGTCAAATTCCCCGAGGACTACGGTTCGAAAGACCTTGCTGGCAAGACCGCCGAGTTCTCGGTCACGCTCAAGAAGCTTGAGTTACCCCAGCTTCCTGAGATCGATGCCGAGTTCGCGCGTCAGCTAGGCATCGCAGACGGTGACGTGGCGCGGATGCGTGCTGAGTTGAGGGCTAACCTCGAGCGCGAAGTGTCCGAGCGTTTGCGGGTACGGAACAAAACGGGCGTGATGGAAGCGTTACCCTCGCTCGCCAGCTTTGAGCTTCCCAAATCCCTGGTCGAATCGGAGAGCGGCGCGCTCGCAGAGCGGATGAAGGCCGACCTGAAGGCGCGCGGCATGGATGTCCGCAATATCCCGGTCCCGCCTGAGGCTTTCCGCGAGCAGGCCGAGAAGCGGGTCCGCCTTGGCCTGCTGGTGGCAGAGATCGTTCGGCGCGAAAAGCTACAGGCCAAGCCGGATCAGATCCGTAAGCACATTGAAGAGCTGTCACGCGCTTACGAAAATCCGCCAGAGGTGGTTCGCCACTATTTCAGCAACCGGGATCTTCTCGCGCAGGTCGAGTCGCTGGTGGTCGAGCAAAACGTGGTGGACTGGCTGCTAGAGAAAGCAAAAGTTCAGGACCAAGCGATTGCATTCGACGAACTGATGTCGCAGCAGGGCTGACCCTTTTCCGGAGCATTTTCGCCATGGTTCGTAACACGCTCGTCGAAGATCTTGTCAACGCTCACCTTGCTCAGCGCCAGGAGCCGCAGGGGTTGGGCCTCGTTCCCATCGTGATCGAGACCAGCGGCCGTGGCGAACGTGCCTACGATATCTATTCTCGGCTGCTTCGCGAGCGGGTGGTGTTCCTGGTGGGGCCGGTCGTGGACAGTACGGCGAATCTGGTGGTGGCGCAGATGCTTTTCCTCGAGTCGGAGAATCCCGACAAGGACATCTCGTTCTATATCAATTCGCCGGGTGGGTCGGTCTCGGCGGGGCTTGCTATCTTCGATACCATGCAGTTCATCAGGCCCGCCGTGTCCACCCTTTGCATGGGGATTGCCGCCAGCATGGGGGCATTCCTGCTTGCCGCAGGCGCAAAGGGTAAGCGCTTCGCGTTGCCCAATGCGCGCGTCATGATCCACCAGCCTTCGGGTGGTGCGCAGGGCCAGGCGAGCGACATTGAAATCCAGGCCAAAGAAATTCTGTATCTGCGCCAGCGTCTGAATGG
>SXGR01478938.1_pt1 | contig 23742 bp, 15 predicted proteins | sample 3174711 | NCBI WGS metagenome assembly SXGR01 (sample SAMN11356860, study PRJNA531348) | freshwater metagenome | isolation source: freshwater sample F1-60 | place: China: Fuxian Lake, Yuxi | collected 2017-12-25 | reverse complement strand
GCTGTTCGAGTTTCTCATTCTCGAAGGCGCGCAGGCCGGGTTGAGCTGGGAGACAATCCTCAAGAAGCGGGAGAATTATCGGCGGCTTTTCGATCAGTTCGATGCTCGCAAGATCGCGCGTTACAACGATTCCAAGGTCCGGAAGCTTCTCGCCGATCCCGGCATCGTGCGGAACAGGCTTAAGATTGCGGCCACCATTCAAAACGCGAAGGCGTTTCTTGCCGTGCAACAGGAGTTCGGCAGTTTCGACCGTTACATCTGGCAGTTCGTGGGTGGTGTCCCGCTGCAAAACTCCAGGCGTGAGATGAAGGAAGTTCCCTCGCGCACGCTCGAATCCGATGCGATGAGCAAGGATCTGCTCAAACGTGGATTCAAGTTCGTCGGTTCGACAATCTGCTACGCGTTCATGCAGGCAGTCGGCATGGTGAATGACCATACAATCGATTGCTTTCGATATGATGGGGCCGGCACAAAACGATCCTCCACTGGAGCTCAAAAACGCTGATGCCGCCGCTTCTCCAAGTCACCCAACTCACCAAACGGTTTCCCGGCGTGCTCGCGTTGGACGGCGTGAGCCTGGAGCTTGGACGCGGCGAAGTGCTGGCGGTGATTGGCGAAAACGGAGCCGGCAAAAGCACGCTGATGAAAATCCTCGCCGGAGTGCAGCGCCCCGATGCCGGCGGGATTCAGATCGACGGCCGGACTGTCCATTTCCACAACGTCCGCGACGCGCTCGATGCCGGAATCGCATTGATTCACCAGGAGCTGAACCTCAGCGACAACCTCAGCGTTGGCGCGAACATTTTTCTGGGCCGGGAGCCCCGCCGCTTCGGTTTCATCGACAGCAATCGGATCAATGCCGAATCGGAACCGCTGCTTCGAAGCATCGGGCTCGATTATTCGCCGCGCAGTCTGGTGAGTGATTTGTCCATCGGCCGCCAGCAGATGGTGGAGATTGCCAAGGCGCTCTCCGTGAATGCGAGTGTGCTCATCATGGACGAGCCATCCTCAAGCCTCACCCAGCACGAGACAGAGCAGCTCTACCGGGTCATCAAAGATCTGCGCAGCCGTGGTGTGAGCATCATTTATATTTCCCATCGCCTTGGCGAGGTGAAGGAGCTGGCCGACCGCGTTGTCGTGCTGCGGGACGGACAGAACGCTGGAGAGCTTGCGCGGGGAGAGATTGATCACGAACGAATGGTCCGGCTGATGGTGGGCCGGGACCTCTCACAATTTTACCAGCGCCGTCCGCACGAGACTGGCGCGCCTCTCCTGGTCGTGGAGAATCTTCGCACTCCGATGCATCCCGCGCATTCACTCAACTTCAACGTGTGCGCCGGAGAAATCGTCGGCCTTGCCGGCCTGGTCGGCGCGGGTCGGACAGAATTGCTGCGGACGTTGTTTGGCATTGACCGCGCCGCGGGAGGTTCGGTGCGATTGAATGGGGAGTTGCTGGAAGTGCGAAATCCCGTGGATGCCATTCAAGCCGGCATTGCGCTCGTCCCGGAGGACCGGAAGCAGCAGGGCGTGATTCTCGAAATGGCCGTGCGCGAGAATATCAGCCTCGCGGGCGAGCGCCGACATGCGAGGTTTGGAGTGTTCCGAGACGGTTCCCAGGAACAGAGCATCGCGAGAGAGATGATCGCGCAGCTTCGCATCAAGACTCCCAACGATCGTCAGCCCGTCCAGTTTCTCTCCGGCGGCAACCAGCAAAAAGTCGCGCTCGGCAAGTGGCTTCCGCTCAAACCGCGCCTGTTGCTGCTCGACGAACCCACGCGCGGCATTGACATCGGGGCGAAACAGGAGATTTACCGACTGATGGAGGAACTGGCAGAATCGGGCGTGGCAATTCTCTTTGTATCCAGCGAAATGTCGGAAATTCTTGGAATGTCCGACCGCGCCCTCGTGATGCACCAGGGGCGGATCACCGGCGAACTGGGTCGGGAGAGGCTGACCAAAGAGGCGGTGATGCGCCTTGCAACCGGAACAAAGGAAGCGGCATGAAAAAGATCCTGGGCATTTTCGGTCTCCTGGTTTTCGTGTGCGTGGTCACCGTGATCGCGAACCCGAAATTCGTGAACGCCTACAATCTTCAGAACATCATCCGTTGGACTTCGCTCTTTGCCATCATCAGCATTGGAGTGTCGTTTGTCATCATGACCGGCGGCATTGATCTTTCCATCGGCTCGACGGTCGGCCTGGTCGGCACACTCCTGGCCTGGCTGCTTACAGTGAAGGGTTTCAGCCCCGCTGCTTCCGTGGGGCTTGTGCTGTTGCTTTCACTGATCATCGGGCTCGCACATGGTCTGCTGATCACCAAGATGCGGCTGCAACCCTTCGTCGTCACGCTGTGCGGACTTCTGCTCTACCGGGGTGTCGCTCGCTGGTTCTCAGATGATCAAACGCTGGGATTCGGAGAATCGTATGACTCCACGCTTCGTTACCTTGCGATCGGGAAGCCGTTTTCGCTTCCGATTCCAGGGCTCGACGCGCCGGTCGCCATTCCGATGCCCTTTCTGATCATGGCCGTCATCGCGATCATTGCTGCGGTGCTTTTGAACCTGACGATCTTTGGCCGCTATCTTCTGGCCCTGGGGCGCAATGAACAGGCGGCGCGTTACAGCGGAATCAATACGGATCTGATTGTGATTTTATCGTATGTAATCTGTTCGCTCCTGGGAGGGTTGGGTGGAGTGCTGTTCGCTCTGGATGTGAACTCAGTCCAACCTTCCGGGCTCGGCGAGTTTTACGAACTCTACGCCATCGCCGCGGCTGTTCTGGGCGGATGTTCATTGCGCGGCGGAGAAGGCTCGATTCTTGGCGTGGTCATCGGGACTGCCGTGATGCGCGCTCTCTACAACGCGATCAACATTCTCGGGATTCCGACCCAGTTGGAGTTTGCGATCATCGGCACTGTGATCCTCGGCGGCGTGATCACTGATGAACTGATCAAGCGCTTGGTGGCCCGGCGGCGGGCCCTGCGAAGCGCGGACGGACTCTAACCCCAGGGCATGAATTGCTCTCCCCGCTCGCGGATCGCAGCGAACCGAAGAAAACTCCGCTCGCGAAGTCTCCTTGTTGCCCACGAAATTGCACGAAGTTTGCCGGGCCAAAAACCTGATGGCAGCCAGCGTGGCGTCTGGCATATTCCGGCCATGACCATGTGTTCGGCAGCTTTCCGGCTGGGAGCAATGCGCGTCGCGACGGGACGCACCGCCGATCGCCCGATCAGAGAAACCAGGAAGAATGGCAACGTTTCCATTTGGGAAACTTGAGACATCACTTTCCTGACAGACCCCACGACCGAGGAAATGCCATGAGCAATGATGACAACGAATACAGGCCTCCAACCGGCGACTTTCCTTTCCCCCTGACAAAGGGAGCAAGGGAGTCGAGGTATCTCACCTGGTTGCGCAACCACTCGAACTACATGGCCACGCGGGGATTCCTGGACTATCTCCGCCTGGTCGCGGTGCTTGTGCGGGGCATGCTGATCAATTTTCTGACCATGCTTCCCATCTTTCTGCTGCTCGGGGTGGGGATTGGTTGGTGGTACAGGCCCATACTCGAAGATAGGAAATTGGGAGCATGGCAACCGGGGATAATAACCAATCTGGTGGAAGACACATTGTTCTACAGGATTGGCCAGGGGCCACAGGTTATCGAACATGGTGACGGTGCTCTAATAAAAGCCGTAGAAGCGGTTCCCGCAGGAGAATTCGATCAAGCCACACTCACGGTCTCGATCACAGAAGGCGGCGTTCCGGCCCAGGACAGGCTCTCCATCGGCAATCAAGAGGAACTCACGGACCACCTCAGTCTCCGGCATGCGACAAACCTCTTCATGACTGTTGACGGGGTCGAGAAGGAGATAGGCAGCTTTGAAGGGGGGACGAATGGGACACCACTGAAAATCAGTTACAACATCAGCAACGCCCCGCCGCTCGCCGCCGCTGACGCCCTGGCTGAACTGGTGCGGAACATTACCTATGAAATCGACGAGGGGGCGAGTGGACCGACCAATCGCCTTCTCACGGTGCAATTCAAACTCACTGGCGACTCTGGCGAAGTTGCCGGCATTTCTGGCATCCAGTACGACGCAAAGATTGAAGTCTCCGACCAACCGGACATGTCCAGCGTGTCCAACATGTCCAATGAGTTTAAGTTGTTGGCAACGAAATGGGGCGGCAAATGGGTCGAAGACATGAGGGAAAAGCCTTTCCACCTGACGGAAACGTTGCTGGTGATCGCGGTGATCTGGATTCTGCTCTATCCGCTTGTGACACGGTTCGCCAAGATCGTCCGCTACAAGCACGGATTGGAGACGGGCAGTGACAGTTCTGTGAAGCTGCGCGACCTCCTGGAGCGGACTTTTGGTGGCGCATTGCTCGTGCTTCTCGCCGGAGGCTTCCTTGATTCGCTTCCCTTTCTCGTGGAATTCCTCAATCAATCGAAACATCTGGAACAGTTCGAATGGCGCCAATGCCTGGCGCTGGCCAGTGGCATTCTCATCGTCCTGCTCGGCGTGAACAAGCTCCTGTCCCGCCTGGACGGTGCAAAGAAGATGCTGGCAATGTTGCTTGTCGCATTCCTCGGTCTGTTCGTGCCTCTCCTCGCCATCCTTCATGTGACTGAGTTCCTGATCTACAAAAACCTTGACCTGATGTCCCTGGAATTGGAATTGGGGGTCCTCGCTCTGCTCGGCTTGCTGGCCCCATTTGTTTTTGGAATCATGATCGGTATTGCCATGCTTTTCGGCCTGTTCAAAAAGGCCTTCAAGCCCGGAGACTGCTGGAAACTCCTCCTCCTGATTGGCGTGTCATTTCTGGTTGGGCTGGCAATGGCATTCGCGCTGTTTGCCCTGGACGAGCAAAAAGACGGGTTCGCACAAAAGTGCGCCTACGTTCTGGCGTGGGCGCTTGAGATCTGGGTGTTTTGCAGGCTTCTCGTGGACATCAACCTGACTTCGATCCACGGCCTCTACCGCGACCGGCTGGCCTCCGCCTACCTGGTGGGTGTGGATACCGGAGGCGAAGTGGACATCGAGGAGGACATTGATCTGATGGATATCTGCAATTACGAGACCAGGTCCACCGCCCCCTATCACCTCATCAACGTGGCCCTCAATCTGCAAGGGAGCAAGGACATCGCCATCCGCGACCGACAGAGCGACTTCTTCATCTTCAGCAAGAAATTCATCGGCGGGAATCGCACGGGTTATTGCAGGAGTGAGGAAATGGAACGGGTATATCCGCAGATGGATCTGGCGACCGCGATGGCAATTTCCGCTGCCGCCGCCTCGCCCAACATGGGGCGTGGCACGAGCCCGGCGACGGTTGCCTTGATGACACTCCTCAACGTCCGGCTGGGTTATTGGGTTCCAAATCCAGGCCTGCTGCACGGTGTGCTCGAGCTGCAGGATGCGTTGGATCATGGCTCGTCAAAATCACTCTCATCGATACTTAAGAAGTATGTATCGTTAAGGTCGTTCTCTTCAAAGATTAAGAAGGTCAGGAATGACTCCAAAGCTGCGAAGAAGATTCCAGGACTGACGTTTCAAAAGGTCTTCGAGGAAGAGCTGGTGGAAATCGAAAAACGTTGGAACAACGTTTATGCGAATCCTTCAGAACCAAAACGGCGCCAACTCCACCAGTTGAACGGCAAACCCGTCATGACCCCCACCACCAGGCATGGTCTCGTGGGGATCGGCTTTTCAGGCGGGGGCATCCGCTCGGCGACGATCAATCTGGGGATAGCCCAGGCGCTCCACAAGCATGGGATCTTCCGCCATTTGGACTACATGTCCACGGTGTCCGGCGGCGGTTATCTGGGTTCGAGCATCAGCGCCTTGATGCGATACAGGACGAAACCCGTCGCCGAGTTCGGCGGCCATGTCCGTGTCACGCCACCACCCAAGGAGGATGGAAAGACAGAGACCGAAACGATCGTCACCGTCACACGGCACGGCCGGACACCGGGTCTGTCCGAGCGAGTGGGTGCATGTGTTCGGCGGATCTGGAACCGAGAGGCGGACGAGCCTGGTCCTTGTGAGTCCGGCGAGTATCGTTTCTCGGCCGGAGCCTGTCTGAATCTCGCAGCCGTAAAAGGCGGTCAGGTCAAAAAGGGGCAACCGCTGCTCCGACGTTCCGGCTCCGGGATTCAGTGCAAGTCGCACTTTTTGCAAATGTTCCGCTGGCGGGTGCGGCCCGGAGCTTTGATGCGGGAGATGCTCAGCAGGCTCGACGAGAAGCACCCGTGGGTCAACGTCTCGGACGGCGGCCATATCGAGAACCTGGCGGGCATCGAGCTGTTGCGACGCCGCTGCAAATTCATCATCATCGGTGACGGCGAGGGCGATCCGGAGCTCGCCTTCAACGGCCTCGCCACCCTTATCCGTTACGCCCGCATTGATCTGGGCATTCATATCGAGATCAACCCCGACAAGATCCGCCTCGACAGAAGCCGGAATGCGATCGACGAAGGCAGGAACAACTTCAGCAAGGAGCACTGGGCTTTCGGAACGATCACCTACCCTGAGGACAAGGCCAATGGATCCAAACAGGAGACGGGCTATTTGCTCTATCTGAAGTCGTCTTGCACCGGTGACGAAGACGAGGTCATCAAGGAGTACCGTCATCAGAATCCCGACTTCCCCCACCAGTCCACGGCAGATCAGTCCTTTGACGAGGACCAGTTCGAGTGTTACCGCGCGCTCGGCCAGCACATCTGCGAGAAGGCGCTGGCAGAGATGTCGCTTTTGGAATCCTCCCAGGGCGAAAGGAAGCCGTTCGAGGCGCTGTGGCAGATTCTGGAAAAACAGGCGAAGGAGAGATCAGAGCCAGGGGCTCAGATGGCATCCACGTCCCTTGATACAGATGGAGGCCGCGACACCGAACCAGGCTGGGCAACTGATAAAGGCAATGGTGGAGGGCGCTAAACAGGGTCTGTGTAAAGAAGACTTCGGATCTTCCTGGAGGAGTCCTGGCATTATGGTGAGTCACGAAAGAGGAGCATACTCGTAGAGGTCTGTGGTGAGTGAGTAATAAAGCCAGAATGTCAGGAAGCTCCAACCCTACGGGGCGGTGCCATGTCATGGGCGGCGGAATGAGCGGATGGAATTGAATTCACCATTCGTAGTAGCTACCGTCGCTCATCATGTTTCCAACTGCTGACAACTCGCTCGCAGGATTCTCCACTTATCTCTCATGAATGCCCCCTCCAGCTTCGCCGCCCGCTTCCGCAAACTCGTTGGCCTGGTCCTGAAAGGAATGGTGCTGCTGTTGCTGGCGGGAGTTCTCCGTGCCGTTTACGCGTTTCGAGATCGCTCTCCCGGCTATTCGGTGTCGATTGACATTGATGGCGGGCAGGCCGCCGCCAACCCGCGTCCGCTTCGTGTCGGGTTCGGACGTGTGAAGATCAACCCTGTTCTCGGCGATCCAAAAAATCCCGTCCTCCTGGCTGGCTTTGGTCAGAACCGAGTGGCCACGCGCATTCACGATGATCTCTGGGCGGCGGCCTGCGTTATCGACGACGGTTATTCACGTGTCGGAATCATCGCTCTCGATGCCATCGGCTTTTTCCACGATGACGTCGTGGCGGTGCGCCGCCAGGTTTCCGGGGAGGCAAAGCTTGATTATTCCATCGTGTGCTCGACCCATAATCATTCAACACCCGACCTCATGGGATTGTGGGGCAAAGACTATCTGCACACGGGCGTGGACTCATCCTATCGCAAGGCAGTCATTGCAAATGCTGCGAAAGCACTTGAGCACGCCGCGCTGGCATTGCAGCCGGCTGCCGTCGCATTTCACGACATCAAAACCCCTCCCGCCGGGCTCGTCGCTGACACTCGCAAGCCGATTGTCTTCGATCCGGACATCCGGGTTATGCACTTCACCCGGCCTGGAACGCGCGTCACCATCGGATCACTCGTCGGCTGGGCCAATCACCCGGAGACCCCGTGGTCAGACAACACGGAAGTCACCGCTGACTTTCCGGGCGTCCTGCGGGATGTGCTGGAGAATGGGGCGCAGTCGGGCGGCAAACAACTGCTCGCGGGCCTGGGCGGGATGCATGTTTATGTCAATGGAGCTGTGGGCGGCCTCATGACTCCGCACCCATCCCTCACGGTTACCAATCCGCTTGATCAGGTCCTCTATACCAAGCCTTCACACGATAAGACGCGCGCGCTCGGTCAGAATCTTGCCGGGCGGATTATCGCATCGCTCCCGCACACCGATACGACCGCCACGACCAGTTTGCCCATCTCAGTCCGCGCCCGCACCCTTGAGCTTCCCATCGACAACAACGGCTTCCTCCTCGCTCCGGTTATCGGACTGATCGATCGCGGCCACTCGAGATGGAAACATTTCCGCACGGAAGTCGCCTTGTTAACCCTGGGTGACGCGAGCATCGCCTGCATTCCCGGCGAAATCTATCCCGAGATCGTCAATGGCGGAATCGAACGCCCTCCGGGAGGCGATTTCCCAATGGACCCTCTCGAGGTGCCGCCGATCCGGGATCTCATGCCCGGCAAAATCAAGTTCATCTTCGGCCTCGCGAATGACGAGATCGGCTACATCATTCCAAAATCCGAATGGGACCAGAAATCCCCCTACCTTTACGACGCCAAAAAGCCACCCTACGGAGAAATCAATTCTGTCGGGCCGGACACAGCCCGGCTCATTCACTCCGCGATCCGTGAACTTTGCCGGGCATCGGCGAGCGGCGGCAGTTCAAATTCCTCGCCCGCCAAAAGATCACCGTAACTTCACGGCTCTTAAAGATTGCTTCACCTGGCCACGTTGAAGCTTCAAAATGCCGGACGTGCGCCCATCAACGAAACGCGGAATTTTTCTTTTCCTGGTCGCACTCGCGATTGCCATCCCGGCGTTCGTCCTGATGCGCCAGCGGAACGCTCCCGCTCCTTCCCCGGCTGCAACACGCAACGCAGACGGTTCACGTTCGATCAGCCCGGAACTCGCGGCTCAACTTGCCGCCATCGAGCAACGGGAGCTGAAGATTGCCGAGACCGTGTGGGCGAAAGAACTTCTGGCGCAGGAATGCGGCCGCACATTCGAAGCGTTTTGGGATTCAGTCATCGCCGCTTCGAACAAGCTGGATGTCGTGGCTTCATTCTCGTTTGGTGAGATCATCCTGGGAAACTGGAACTCGACCAACAGGCTTCCGCACGGGATTCAATCGCGTGAATCTTCCGGCACCGGTCCCGCGCTTTCGGCAATCGAATGGATGAATTTCGTCACAGACTCCGCCGCCGCAGGATGGAAACTCATGCAGACAGAGTTCCGGCACAATCGATTCGACACCACAGCCGATGACCAGCCACGTCAGAGCCGCTTCTACTTTTCCGCTCATCTGACAAACGGCTTGCTTTCACGCGCGGTTGTCGAGGGCGATCTCATTGTGGACTGGGCCTCGAGGTCCGCCGGTGACGAATTCATTCCCATCAAGCGCATCGACGCGAGTGGTCTGAGCATCAAAATGCGCGATGGCGAACCACTCTTCAAACTGATCCTAGCCCAGCAGATCAAGCCTCCCGAGCACTCGCAGTCAATCGATCCGTTGATCGTGCATGATGTCGATGGTGATGGTTTCCCGGAGATCATTCTCGTCGCCAAGAATCTCATTTTTCGCCGGACTGGTGTTGATCGCTATGAGGCGGCTTCTCTGTTCCGACATCCTCCGGACACTATCTACACGGCGATCCTGGGCGACTTTGACGGGGATGGCATCGCGGATTTATTGTGCCACAAATTTCGAGCGCTCGTCCTGATGAGAGGTTCGGTGCAAGGGACCTTTGAGGAGCCGGAGAGGATCGTGTGGAAAGCTCCTGCCGACGTGAATTACCCGATGGTGATGACCTGTGGCGACATGGATCAGGATGGTGATCTGGATGTCTTCCTTGGCCAGTACAAGGATCCTTACGAAGGCGGCTCGGTTCCCACTCCTTTCCACAATGCCAATGATGGCAATCCCTCCTATCTGTTTGTTAACGACGGCCACGGCAACCTCACCGACGCCACCGCAACTTCCGGGCTCGCTCGAAAACGCTGGCGCAGGTGCTACAGCAGCTCCTTTGTCGATCTCGATGACGATGGACACCTTGATCTCGTTGTCGTCAGCGACTTCGCCGGACTCGACCTCTATCGCAACGATGGCAAGGGATACTTTACGGATGTCACCGACAAGTGGGTGAATGAGCCGCACGCATTCGGCATGGGGCACGGCCTGGCGGATTTCAACGCGGACGGCATTCTTGATTTGCTCATGATCGGAATGACTTCGCCCACGGTCGAAAGGCTCGACCATCTGCAACTCTGGCGCCCGGAGAGCACCGAGGATCGAACAATGCGCTCTCGCATGGCTGCGGGAAACCGCCTTTATTTCGGTCGATCCAGCGGGGGATTCGATTTACCGGTGGCGCATCTCACAATTAACCGATCCGGCTGGTCGTGGGGCTGTGGTGCCTTCGATTTCGACAACGATGGCTTCCCCGATGTCTTCATTGCGAACGGTCTTGAAAGCCGGCAAACCGTCAGAGATTACGAGGCGGAATTTTGGCTGCATGACCAGTTTGTCGGAACTTCGCGCGATGACCCTGCTTCGTATCTCTACTTCACCACCAAATTCACACGAACTCGAGGACGCGGGATGTCGTATGGAGGCTATGAGAAGAACCGGTTTTACATCAACCAGGCTGGCAGGTCGTTCCTCGAAGCTGGACATTTGTCAGGCCTTGCGATTGAGCAGGACTCCCGCAACGTCGTCTCGGAAGACGTGGATGCGGATGGGCGACCCGACCTGATTGTGACGAGTTTTGAGACGTGGCCGGAAGCGAGGCAAACCCTGCGTGTTTACAAGAACACAAGCGCGCAACTGAACAACTGGATCGGGTTCCGTTTCAGGAATGATCGTCCAGGCCGTTCGTCCATCGGAGCTCAGGTCAGAATCCAATACGCCGGCAGGCAGGCAGTCCGGCAAATCGTCGCGGGCGACTCCTACCGGTCACAACACTCCACCTCGCTCCATTTTGGCCTCGGTGACGCAAACCGCGTGACGATGGTGGAGATTCGATGGGCCGACGGTCGCAGCCTGGCAATCCGTGATCCTGAAGTGAATCAATCTCACCTCATCCAAAGATCTTCCGAAGCACCCGGAAACCATTGAGCGCTGGTCACGTGTTTCATTGGTGCCACGGCCGGTAGTCGCTGGGCGCTCGCGTTTCATCGGGCGGCACAAAGCCAGAGGTTGTTTACGCAGATGTCCGATGTGTTCCCGAGCAGCACTTCCTTGATTCTGGTCGTTGGAGGTGTTTTGCGCGGCGGAGGCGGCAAAGGCTGGGTTGTTTGCAGGCAGTTGAACAACCATGGTCCGTCGAATACGCGGCCGTAGATGCGGTTTCGCAATTCGAGGTAACCATCGCGAACACGGACGGTTCCGGAAAGAATCAACTTTTCGCAATCGTCGTCACCGGCAGCCCTGACACAGGCACCCTGACGGACACGCTGCAACATCTCGAAGAGGCGCGAAGCGGCCAGCCCGCTTGACAACAGTTTGTGACGAACCCAAAGGAGATGAATATCCTGGTCCGGCGCCGTGCGGCTCAAAAAATGACTTTCGCACAAATCATCCACCAGCCGGCGACACCCCTCCGATGTGATGTCATCCAGGTGCGAGATTTCATGGTCGAGCCACTGTGTCGCGGCGCAGGCCAGCTTCTGAGTGAGATACGGATGGCCATTCGTCCAGTGAAAGACTCGTTCCAGGATTTCACCCAGCACGAACTGCAACTCCGGCAGGAAGGCCGGGGTGGGAAGTTCATTTCGTTTCAAAAGGCAATTCGCCACGACGTCAATGACGCCGAACAGCTCTTCATGATCAAAATCCCTGAATGCAATGATCTGACCCAGCTCACAGGCTCCCGGGATGGCCTGCCTCCACAGTCCCGCAGGCGGCACAGTCGCAAACAGGCAGAAGACCAGACGCGACCGAGTCAAACCAGGCAGGCCCGACCGCATGGCGGCGTCATGGATGGTCCCAAGCAATTCGTCCGGTGAGAAAGGGAGGCTCCGCAACATGTCTGCTTCATCCACAAAGAGGATGAGCGGCCCAGGCAAGGTTCGGAGCGCGAGGTGGGTGAGCGCTTTTGAAAAACGCTCAAACGGTGGAAGATGCCGGTGCGAAGTGCAGAAGGCATCCATCTCATCCTCGAAGTTCAGTTGGCGCGCGATGCGCAAAGCGAGAGCGTTGTACCATTGTGAAGCATCCACTTCGCACCCGATGGCGGCCAGATCGATGGCTGCGGCGCTGATCCGGCTGGCCCGAAAATTGTCCAGCAACCGGACGACCAACGAGGACTTGCCCATCTGGTGCGTGGTGAGCACGTAACAGCATTTTCCCTGCGTAAGCCGATCCAAAACGAGGCTGTCTTCACGTCGTTCCACGTACCAAGGACAATCGCCGTGCAGCGCCCCTCCGTCTGCATTCATTTCATACATAAATCAAAGCCCGTGAGGGCGGATTTGGTTTCATATTCAAAAGCCGGAAAATCGCACTCTGGCATCGCGCAGGGTGGGAGCCCGCCCCCGCAAACACTGCATCTCCGCCCATCGATCCGATTTGTGTTACCGTTTTTGGATTCATGACAACCTAACCGATGCCAGAAGTGCGATTAAGTAGGGATACGTCGGTAGAAGCCGGTATCTGTCAAAAATTCTGAAAAATCTTGCACGAATCATTCGTTGCTAAAGTCCATGCAGCCTGTGACTGAGTTCGGAACATTCTCCCTGCCCCTGAACCGCCAGTTTCAGCACGGAGTCTTGAAGGACACAGGGAGTTGGGCTTCGAGTCCTCTGTGTCCTCAAAAACTCGGTGCTCAATTCTCATCATTGGATTAAGTAGCGGGTTCATGGTCCCCATGCGCATCCGTTTGTCGGAGGTCGAAGCTCCCCATGAACCAGGAAGCTGCTTCTGGGCACGCCAACATTCCTGACGGCGTGTTGGATGCGGATTGTCTCGCCGGCAAGAACGCCAGCGCTCCCAGGTTCGTGAGTGGGGACGGCCAGCGAGTGCTTACAAGACCAGTCTGTCGCCGCACTGAGTATCGCGCGGGATTTTCAGGCGGGCTCTACACGATCTCCCGATCGAGGCGTCTGACTTCGGCTGCGACGAGGCGTGTGATCCGTCCCTTCGCAAGGTAAACCTGATTGCGGGTCACTCCCAGCAGACGCGTTATCTTGTCCATCGGCATCGCCTCGACCGCATGGAGATAAAACGCCTGGTAATGCTTTGGATTGACGCGTTCCTTGACCCTTTGCAATGCCGCCTCCCGGAGATTCTGTTTCCACTCTTCCTCGTAGAATTGTGACAAAACGTTCCCTCTTGGATCGGGGACGCGCTCGGCAGTCGAGGTCTGGCGGCCGGTTCCGGTATCACGATGCAGCGGCTCGCAGGTCTTCGGACGCTTGTTGAACTGATCGTTTATGTGCCAGCGGCTGGTGGTGAACAGCCAGCTTTTGAAAGAACCCATCCTGGGATCGTAATTAAACTTGGAAATGTTCCTGGACACATGCGAGAAAGTTTCCTGCACCGCGTCTTCAGCTTCCGGATCCGTCAATCCCATCTTCCGGGCCAGACCATGAATCAGCGGTCTGTAAATGCTGTAAAACTCCCTCCAGCTCTCAGCATTGTCGCTGTCCTTGATCTTGGAGAGCAGGGTTCCCCGGGTGGGAATGGAGTTCCGGGACGGGTTCTTCATGCGCTGCTTGTGACGACAGGCCGGCTGGGTGTCCTGGAACGAAGGAGTCGTCAAAGTAATGGAATCTTCAGATGACTCCTCAAGTTTCCAATCACCTGCCGCAACCTGATTGGGAAGGCGACGGGCGCTCTTTGCCAGCACACTATTCGTCTTGGAAGTTGGCCTGCCACTCATGGGATCGATAGAATTGTTTGAATTGCGAAATTCAGTGATTCGAACCATCACCCTCGTTCACCCCGCCGGGCCTCGGTATTGATGGCAACTCCCGGCGATCCGTTGTCCCTGAACTTCCAACCCTGTTGCCGGATGGCCTCGCAGAGAAATGTGTCGTCACCCATCTTCTCAATACGCCGATCAGGCCAGTCCAGAGCCCGGATGGCTGCAGTACGGATCATCCAGCAGCCGCCGGCGAGGTAATACCACCTGCCATCGCCCATCCCTGTGCCATTGAAGTTGAATTCCCCTTTTCCGCCTGAACGCCAGGAAGGAAGCGGCAGGCCTCGATACCAAGACGCCGCTCGCACCCATTCGAATGTGGCCCTTTCGTTGAAGTGGTAGAATCCGATCGTCGAATCGCACCAGTTTAACTGCCCCCACATGACCGTGTCCTGGGAAGATTTTGAGGCATGATCCAGCCACTTTCGGAGAGCGCTGGAACTGGTGATGTAAGAATCGTCATCGAACCACCAGATGAATTCCGTCTCCACCTTCTCGAACATAAGCCGCATCATTGGGCACTTGTTGAGGTTTGCCGGACTTGAGATCAGATGGTCGATTTGCCGCGCCTGATGACATTCCCGAAGCAATCGTGCCGTCTCATCTCCCACGGCATTCGCACCAACGACCATTCGATACCGGGATCGCGGGCATTGAGCCTGGATCGATCCTAGAACCTGGCGTGCGAGCGCGGGGTGCTCGCCAAAGGTCAGGACACAAATCGTGATCTCAGGCTCCTTCGATATGACGTTTTCCCCCTGCATAGGCCATGGCGGGCTCAAGTGCTCATTCAATTGTGATCGCAACCACAAACGGCGCTGTTTCAGCCATCGCTGAATTCAGACTCAATGAAGCGATCGTCTGGTCCTTGCGTGGATTCTGCCAGGAAGTGATGAACAGACGGATCTTTCGCTGAAACGCTTTTGACGCCGGGTTCTCACCTTCCCAGGCTGCTCTCGCTGAACCAGGCTCTGGCTTCAGGGGATCAAACCACCAATTTTTCAAGTCGCGGCCATAAATGATGGGAATCTCCGCTGCGGCGCCGTTCTCGTAGTGGATTACATAGGTGGCCACCCTGGTCCCGACCGCCATATCGGGCGCACGCACGGGCACCGGGCGAGTTGCGTGCAGGAAGTGAATCTTTGTGGAACTTGCCCCAACTTTTACACCGGTCACGTTTGTTGGGTAGGGTGCCAGGAGCCTTGTTGCACTCAACTGCGCAAGTCCGCGGACATCGAACCGCACGCCTCCGATTTCCTGATCGCCCTGGGGCAGCGATTTCAAGTCGCACTCGCGAGGGTACGGAAGCCAGACTTCGTCCAGGTAAGCGTTGTAATGTTTGGAAAGGTCGAGGAGACGGGCTTCAGTTTTTGAAGCACGCGGCAGAAACCGCTTCCGATCCACCATGACAGGCTCGTTCAAGTATAAGGTTTCGGGATGAAAATCCTCATGCGTGAAGGGAGGCATAAACAGTTCCTCCCAATCCTTGTTGGCAGGATTCGAGTAAACCCGGCCACCGTATGCCACGTTCAGAATGGGTTCATGGGCGAAACACCGGACGATGGGCACCGCATCTTCTCCTGCCCTCCCCATGCGCTTGACCAGCCGCTGCTTGAACTCCCGCCAGGTAGTCTTCACACCCGGCCACAGTGGAATCTCTTTGCTGCAAAATTCATAGGCGTAGGAGGTGGATTCTTTTGGATCCTGGAACACGTCTTCCCGGATGTTCCGATAACGCCAGGAGCTCAGGTCCGCAATGCGTGTTACGTAAGGACACACCAGGAGCTTTGCATCCAGGTAGGCCGGACTTAGCTCTGATAGCCAATTCGGCAGGCGTTGGTGCGCCCCCTCAAAGGCTGTAATGGCATCGTGAATCTTGTGAAGGTGTTCGCGGCACGCGTCGGCTTCCGCAGCCTCCCTGCTGGCCTTGAAACCGGCAGTCTTCACATCTTTGCCCGGAGTGTCTTGCGCCGCTGCGGGCGGCACGAAACACATCACACCAAGCATGGCCAGAGTTGCCGCCACCCTGATTCTTCCGACCCTGTTATGATTCATACCGTGATTGCCTCCCTATTCTGAGTTCACTTCCCTGAGAGCCTGTTGCCATCGCTTCTCCTTGCTGCTGTATCGGCAGGATGCCGCATCGTCCGGCTGGCATGCCGTGGGGTGCAGCTTTTAGCGGCACCCCACGGCTCGACCACTCGTACGTGTTTAGAGAACACCACGCAGTCGCCCTTTGCCGGCATCCCCACCTCCATGGCGTCAGCAAATAAAGATCCCGATTCCATCATGCCTTTAGCTTGTGTGTCCGGAGGAATGGGTTCCCCCTTTCCAGGCGCCCACGATGATCGAAGCCGCCCGGATTTCGTTGCCGTCAAGAATCAGCTCGATCCGGGTTGGATCGACGTGGAATGACTCCCCTTTGTGTCCGGCTAGCGAGCATTCATGGGGTCCTGCTCTCAGGATGTAGGCGCCATACTTGGCAGATTCGCCCGTGCAATTGTTGATTCCGTCCACGAAGCCCTGGAGTTTGGTCAGACAATTATTCAAAGCATTGGCGTCCCCGCTTGCGTCGATTTCATCGATGATATTTTTCACCTCCTGAACCATCGCTCTGAACACTTCATCAAGAAGAAGCATTCCGGGTGTCAGTTCATGGTGAGGTTCGTGATAAACAATCCGATCCTTCCTTGCGAGATCAGCCACCGCCCTCATCTTATGCACGAGAGGAATGCCGTCCACATTTCCATCCAACCAGTCTTTTGCCGCCTTCAACGGCACCGGGCGCTCCGGTTCCACGGAACCATCGCTGTTTGCTCCCGCCTTGTTGATGAACTCATGGACAGATCTTGTGAGCGCAACCGCAGCCTTGGGCAGGTCTTCGCAATCCGCATGATTGGGCACGCCGGGTTTATGTGGCTCAGGAATTAGTATGAAGGGGAAAGATCGCTCTTCTTTGTTCTCTTTACTCTTTCTCACCAAAATCTCTTTTCTCAGTCGGTCCTCACTCGCCTCGATGATGGGATCAAAGTCGTCCTCATTCTCAAATAGGACAGTTGCCTCGAAGATTTGAGGAAATTCGCGAGGCCTTTTGCATCTTTCACTCAATAGATCTCTGATCGCTTTGAGATCAATCGCACCATCATCGCCAACCAGATTCAGGTAAGGCGTTCTACTCGCACCATCCTTCAGCTCACCCACATGGTGATTGAGAAGTGCTTCATTCAGAGCTTTCCTGGCGTTTGGCGCACCTGCCTTCGCTACGCTGGTTATGACGCGAATCTCCGAATCTGCATCCTTGCTCGCAGGTAGAATGAGAATCACGCTCGGTTCCTTGAGTTTTGCCACTTCATTTATCGTCTTCATGGTTTTCCTTTCTATGTCGTTCTGTGTTGTTGTCTGTGTTTCTTGCCGGATTTATCTCGCTGCCAGGGTCGGCAACCGGTCTGCCTGGATCATTTTTTGACCAGACAATGCCGCTTCTGAAATCGTTGTTGAACTGCGTGAGGCTCCCCCGAAGTTTGTGGTGCTGGAAGGGACTGCCGATGTTTGCTTCATGAACATCTCCACGGACTGGATAACTTGCTCTGGGGCGATCATGTCCATGCATCTGGGCAATCCATTGGCGACATCAACGCACAAATATCGTGCCTCATCGCGGTAATCTCCATCACCCAGGGGGACGGTGCGTACTTTCCAGCAGCCGCCTTCCGCGCAACAAGGCAGAGCGCCGACGGTATGGAGGAATGTGTGTCCGGAATACGCGGCCCAATGAGGCGCTTCACGGCCTCCCGCCACCACTACACAAGGCCGGACCTTTGGCGCTCCAGGTTTGCATTCAACCGCTGCCGCGAGATGCATCAGCAACGTTACCGGACAGAGGACACCTTGTGCATGATGCACCAGGCGGATCAGCTCGCGAAGCCCCAGCCTGCCCCGCAGGTCGATCACGTTCTTCAATGGCGGATGGTAATGCCCTTCCAACCCCACCTGCACAAACCGGATGCGGTCACGAAAATGATCGACCACGGCCTGCCAGCGACGGAAGTGCCACCACTTGATCGTGATGTCAAACTTGCCTCCGGCGGCGATGATCCAGAAAGGGGTTCCATCGCCCGTGAGCTCCTCGACGGGTGAAGGCCTCCATTTCTCCTCCTCTGAAAGGTGGAGATCACCTTTCAGCTCACTCAACCGGATCTGAAGCCCCAGCTTGGCATTCAAGTCCTCGATGAAGCCGTGAAGGAAATGCACCTGCCTCTGGTTCGAGTGCTCGAACAGTGGATAACGGCAGTCCACGACCTTCACATCCCGGTCTGTGATATCCAGCGGCGTCACGTGAGGGTTGTTCTTCCACAATTCCATGCAATTGGTGCGGACATCGGTGATAAACTGATTCGGGTAGCAACGGTGCAAATCCCGAAGGGCGGCGGTCAACACCACCACATCCCCGGGAGCCTGGTTGTTGATAAGAATCAATTTTTTCATGGTGTTCCCATGCGGCCGGCCACCGGCGGCTCTGTCATGGCGTCGTCGGACAGCTCCCCTCGTGTGATCCTGAATCCTCCTTCTGCGCGATACGCGGTGGACGGTCGAAGAAGACCAACGCGGTGGAAGAGATCAATTTGGTCCGCTGCTCGCGGAGGATGTTCCGGTCGCCGAATGTAAACTGGATGTTCACCGTGAATCCATCCCTCGCCTGAGCCTCCGCAATCACACCGTAAGGGGCATAACAATCCTCGAGCTGGTCACGGTGACAAAGGTGAACTTCAATCTGCTTCATGATCTCCCGTTCCACCTCGGCGGTCTGCGGGCCTGGCGCGAAACTCCGAGCCTCCCGCAATCGGGCATGCAGCCGGTTCAATCGGTAATATACGACACAGAACTCCAATGTGATCCTGTCGTTGCGCTCCATGGACGAGGCTGGTGGAGGCGGTGATCCGTCTGCCGTCGGGAAATGAGCTGGATCAAAATCCGGCTCCCGCCTTGGGTCCGGTTTTTCAAGGATTTCGGAAACATCAGGGATGGAAACGCTGCTCATATCGTGAGACTGCGGTCAGTTGCTTGTTTCATCAGTGTTGAGTCTCCGGCTGCTTGCGGGATTGGCCTGGCTTGGTTTGATCATGAATCTTGGCGTTCGGCTCCTGGCTCATCCGGCTCCTTTCTTCGAGTGCAACCTGATCTGTTGGATTCAGCCTTAGAGCTTCCTCGAAATCACGTTGTGCGTTGATATGATCGCCGAGGAATTTGAGCGCCTTTCCGCGAGCAGAGTGGAGTTCAGAAAAGGCAGCGCGCTCGATGCTCGAAGCGGACTCAATCTGTTCACTCAGGTTGTCCACCCGGATCAGCCATTCCTCCTTGAGATCAGCCGCGAGTCTTTCTGCTTCAGTTCGACTGGATGACTGGATGACGAGGCGCGACTTATCCTTCGATCTGACCGGGAAACTCGGGAAACCAGAGGCGAGTTGGTGTTGATCCAGTTGTTCACGAATGCGTGCCAGATCCCAAACCTGAATAATCTGGTTTTCGCTTCCCGCAGCCAGTCTTGATCCGGACGAATCGAACGCCAGTTGCAGGATCGGGAGCTGGTCCGGGCTCTCCAGTCTGGCCAGTTTTGTAATGCTGGGTACATCACTGTCCGAGAATTGAAACAACTCGATCACCGTCGGAGATGTTGCCATCGCCATGAGACACCCGCCCGCCGGATCCCGGCGAACAACCGCCAGCGGGCTGAAGCGGTCGAACCCCGTCCATCTTCGACTCAGTGGAATCGCGTTGGTCCATGAACCCACCTTGCGGATTTCAAACTCCCCAGATGCGGCCGCAATCATCCATTTCCCGCTCGGGGAAAAACAGAATTGCCGCGATCCAGGAAGCCGCAATCGAGGTTCCGGCCCTTTGGTCCCCAGCTCCCAGACCAGGATGGCTTGTTCACGCGCACAGGACGCGGCAAGCCAGTTTCCATCGGGCGTCATGGCAACCTTGTCCAGACGGTTTGAAGAATCCCAGCGGGAACTCTTTTCAGGATTATCCAGGTGAAAAACGTGAATGTGGTCCCTGTCCTGATCGTTGTGAACCACCGCTGCGAGCCCATTGGTTGCAAACGCAGAATCGCCAAGCCCCACTCGCACCTTCACGCATTGGGGCGGCGATACCTGAAATTCACCGGTATCAGCCGGCTGGGATTTCCGCACGGGCATTTGAAAAAATCCCTTTGCCGTGGTGGCAAAAAGCGCTGTTCCTTTGTCATCAAACCAGGCCGAAGAAACCGGCCCTCGCATCTGGATTCGATCAACCACGCGAGGAATGGAAGTGTCCCAAAGGCAGATCCCTGCCCGAGGACCGGCTCCGAAAAGCACACGGCCCTCATCACCAAAGCCAATGCTCTGAAAAGCGCCGCCCGTGTCAGGTTCCCCATGAAAAGTCCTGAGCTCACTTCCTCCCTCAATGCTGAAAAGTCGGACACGATGATCACCGGCGTGCATCGCCAGTTGAAGATCGTCCGAACTAAACCGCAGTCCGACGGCAGCTTTCAGATCGGCAGCCTGGAAGGATGCGAGGATCTGGAGCTGGTTTTGCGGTCGCCACAGCCTCAAACTGAGGTCCGAACACACGGTCGCCAAAAGCGTGCCTCCGCGATTGAAGGAAACCTCCGGCGGAACGAACTGGGCGGAAGTTCTATGAATCCGGTCCTTCAACTTTGTCCTCAGATCGAGCAGATAGATGTCGCCATTCTTGCAGGCAGTAGCGAGTTGTTCGCCGGATGGATTCCAATCCATGTCGATGATTTCGTCAGGGTGCTGGTGCTGCTCATTCTTCCTTGTGGCAATTTCCCAGACGGAGACAAACAAACCAGCGCGGTTGGAGTAGGCCAGCCGGCCGCCCTTTGGATCAAACCTCAGACTGGCGACACGACGGACATTCTTGCGGCCTTCGCTCAGAACGGTTTCGAGCGTGGAGACTCCGTCCTTCAAAGAAAACAGTTGGATGTCGTTTTCATTGATTCCAACGGCAACCAGTCCGGAGCTGAAGTTCATGTCCCAACCGCTCCGATTGATTTCTTCACCTAGATCAAGACACTTGTGTCTGTCTTGGACCCGCCAGAGAACGAATCTTTGTCCCTCCCGGTCATTGCTGCCGTAACCCGCCGCCAGGTATCCATCCTCAGGAGAGAAGCGCAGCCAGCGAACCGCCGAGCCCATCGCCGGCAGTTCCGTCTCAAGCTTCCTCAATTTAGTGTCGAAAATCCGGATGAGCCCGTTTTGATCTGCGACAGCATACTTCGAAAACGAGGCATTCAATTCGGGACCGACGGTATCGCCTGAATCGCGCTCGAGAACGGTCAGTTCCCTCAGATCAACAAGGTTCAAGGCAGCGATGGCTTCGTTTCGCAATTCGATGTAGTTCCCCAGGATCCATCCGCTGCGTGCGGCCTTTCCAATCGCATGAAGCGCTTTGACACGCTGACCAATCTGACCGCTGGACCGCAACGCCCTCGCTTCAGCCAGGTTCGCCAGGAATGTTTGCCTCATCGTGACGAGGCTCAGGATAACCAGGACGGCAATGATCAGAGCGCTCACCGAGGCCGTCCAGATGACTCCGCGCAGGTATGCCTCCCGTTGCCGCCGCAATTCCGCGTCCGGCATGTTGGCCCGGATCCATTCCTTGTTAAAGACCCGCTGGTAAATCGGGTTGCGCTCACGCAAGCAGCGGTTCGTGACACGAGCCACACCGGACAGGCGCAGCAGTTTGATCGTCGGGTCCAGTTCGTCGTCCTTGACCTTGCGGCCGTGCCAGACCTTCCGGTAAAGCTCCAGCACCTCGGCGCGATCCTCCCGGTCCCGCAGCAGGCGGTCACGGACGAAGATCAAATTATCGTCGCGGCTCGGCGCGCCTGGAGCGAAGAAAAGTTCAGCGCAAATCTGATCAATAAAACGCACAGCCGACAAATGCGCGTACCTGCTGGAGGCGTTGGTGCCGCGCAGCGCTTCCGCAGCCACACGGCACATCTTCTGGGTCAGGTAAGGATGACCTTCGGTCCAGTAAAGGACACGGGAGAGCAATTCGCGTGAGCGCTCGATTGCTTCCTGAGTTTGCCCCACCTGGAGACCGCGAGCCAGAGGGGCAGCCTCGGCGGGTGTGAAGTCGTTGATCTCGATGCGACGCCCCACGTTGAAGGGTGTTGTGCCCGTGTCCTTGATGAGGTCGGATGGCGTCGCCACTCCAAGGAGGCAAAAAGTCAGCCTCCGATAGGCGGGATCGAGCGGACGATGGTTGTAGCACTCACGTATCGCGGCGAAGAACTCGTCCGTATGAAATGGAAGGCTGCGAACAAAATCTATTTCATCCGAGAACAGCACCAGTCGCACTCCGCCCGGTTCGTCATCCTCCTTCGAGGCGGCATCAACGGTGGCGCGGGATGCGTCGGAGTCTTCCCGGTCGAACTTTGCAAGGACGACACGCCTGAGGGCTTTCATCATGCGATGCAACGGCCCCAGATGCAGATTGGCCCGCCAGAAGTCTTCCAGCTCATCCTCGAGATCGAGTTCCTGGCCGAGGGTGTCGAGCAACCCGTGGTACCATTGGTCCGCCGTTACGTTTTGCCCGCCAATGGATGTCAGATCCATGGCGGCGACCTTCACGCCTGCGGCCCGCAAACGCCCGGCGGTGCGGACCATGAGCGAGGATTTGCCCATCTGGCGCGCCGTCAAGACGTAGCAGAACTGCCCTTCGAGCAATGCCTGAAACAGGTCATGGTCCGCCCGCCGTTCGACGTAGGAAGCGGCGTCGGAATGCAGCGAACCACCTGTGACGTAAAAACTCATGCGGAGTGGGCGTCTTCCGAAAGGATTCGTTTCAGGTACGTCGCATAAAGTTGGCAACGAGGCCTGGCGCTTTCCGCTGATTCACCCGCCAGCACTCCCGCGCTGCACAGCCGATAAAAGCTCTCCGCAGTCTGGCAGCGCTTGCCCAGGAGGACGCCTTTCACGACTTCCGCCAGCCCCCGATCCTGCTGCAGTGCGAACGAGAGCCGGCGCAGATGCCCCCCGAAGGCACCGTCATCGCGGGCGGCCAGCGGCGCGAGAGCACTGAATGAAAGATGTTTGGTGACCATTTCATGCAGCCGGCGGCGTGTGAGGAACGGCTGACCGCCCAGCAGGTCCATGAAATCATTCAACTCACCTGGAGTGTGAAGAGGATCGCCATAGAGACGGTTAAGTTCTGTGACTTGCTCGAGGGTGAAATCATGCAGGGCGACGTGGGTTCCGACGTTGAACGGTGATTGATTCAGGTCGGTGATGAAGAGGCGCGCTTCCGTGGCGTAGGCAATGGCAAGGGTCAGCCGTCCCCACGGGCCCCGGGGATCGAGGGCTCGTTTATTGTACCATGCGCGGAACAATCCGAAGACTTGCCCCCCCGAACGGTGTTGTGAACAGTCGATCAACCTCATCCATGCCCCAGAACAAATGCCTGGAGGTGTCCGCCAGCACCTGACGCCGCATGTAACGTTCGAAATTGCTGTTCGGGCTGCGTGTTTCGTCCCATGTCTTCGCCAGCGTCTCTGCGAGTCCCAGGCTGTCCGCAAAAACGTCCGCCAGGGCGATGTAAAATTGGGTTCTTCGGGAATTACCTGGTTGTTTTTCACTGGCTAGTTTGAAAGGAGTGAGGAAGGAAGACAGAGAATCTTTTAGAATGGAATCCAGGATGGGCAAGTCTGGGCGAGGTGGAGCATCGTGTGCGGGAGGTGGCTG
>SXGR01586125.1_pt1 | contig 23756 bp, 22 predicted proteins | sample 3174711 | NCBI WGS metagenome assembly SXGR01 (sample SAMN11356860, study PRJNA531348) | freshwater metagenome | isolation source: freshwater sample F1-60 | place: China: Fuxian Lake, Yuxi | collected 2017-12-25 | reverse complement strand
AGTTGCGCCGCCCCCTGCACGAAGAGTTCAATCCGCGTCTCGTTCCCCCGACCAATTTCTGGTGTTCTCAGCCACCTTTCAGGCATCAGACATCAGGCATCAGGCATGGGCAAGCTCTACGAAGGCATCGACGAGTCTCTGGCGGCCTTCCTCAACGCCCAGAAGCTGTTCTTCGTCGCGACGGCGCCGTTGTCGGCCAACGGGCACATCAATCTCTCGCCCAAGGGGCTGGACAGCTTCCGGATTCTCGGTCCGCGCAAGGTCGCGTATCTCGATCTCACCGGCAGCGGCATCGAAACGCTGGCCCACGCGCGCGAGAACGGTCGCATCACGCTGATGTTCTGCGCCTTCGAAGGTCCGCCGAAGATTGTGCGCATCCACGGCCGCGCACGGGCGATCGAGCCGGGCATGCAGGGCTTTGACGAACTGGCGGCTGTGTTTCCGGCGCTGCCCGGTCTGCGCTCGATCATCATCGTCGAAGCGGAGCGCATCAGTGACTCGTGCGGGTACGGTGTGCCGCTGTATCGCTTTGAGGGCGAGCGAAGCACGCTGATCGACTGGGCCGTGAAGAAGGGCCCGCAGGCCGTGCGCGACTACCAGCTGTCGAAGAACCGCCTGAGCATTGACGAGCTTCCGGGCATCGGCTGAGCCCGCAGGGCGAATCAGGCGGCTTTGCGCCGCTGCGGATCCCGGTTGATCATGTAGCGGAAGAGATGCTGCATGCCCTTGACATCATGCCGGTTGTATTCGATCAACCAGTTCCACCGCTTGATGGCCGCACCGGTCAGCTTGCCGTGCTTGGCGAGCGACTCCCGTATGATTTTCAGTGTCTTCGCCGGACCCTTCCCGAGCAGCTTCTCCGGGTAGCGATAGCCGATCTTCGGATGCTGGAGGTAGTCCTTGAGTCCGACGGAATCGTCTGTCCTTAAGTTCTTTTCCAGGTCGTTGAACAGCTCGGGATCGACACGCTTGAACCAGGAGTTGGCATTGGCGTTGATGTAGTTCTGCTCAAGCCACTCGCGCTCGTCGGGCAGCACCCTGCAGATTTCCTTGAACTCATGCTGGGAGTAGGCGCCGATCAGTCCGTTGGAATCGCGCACTCGCTCGCTCAGGTGCCGTGCGTACTCGCCGAAGCCCTGCACCCGTAGCTTGTTGTAGCGGGCCGCCATTGCGAGCATCGGATCGTGAACGATCGTCTCCATGCTCCTGTTCACGCGCTCCGTGACCAGCGCAGGTTCTGCATCCCTCTTGCGTCCCTCGAAGTCGATCCAGTGAATCGGGCGATCGAGATCGGGAAGCTTGATTTTGCTGGGATTGAGCATGGTGGACGAGCGGGCCGGGAAGGCTCGGGGAGGCAGGGGAGACTCAGGAGACTCAGGAGACGTGGGATGGGAGGCTTGGGAAGGCCCTGCATGTTCATCGGCCATGATCGCCGGATGCCTGAAGGCCCACCGCGCGCGCAGAGGAATCAGTCCGCGGGATGAAATGCAGCCGGGGTGCGCTGCGTAGGTCTGCGTGCGCGTGTCTGGATCCTCCGCACCCCTCCCGTTACCCTCCCTCTGCGTGGACTCCCCCGGTTTTCTGCTGGTCATCGATGCCTCGGGCTGCGATCCGGAGCGGCTGCGCTCGGTGGAGTGCCTGCAGGGATTGTTCGGTGAGACCATCGCGGCGCTCGGTCTGCATCCCATGCATGAGCCGCTGTGGCAGCGCTTTCCCCATCCCGGCGGCATCACGGGCTTCGTGGTGCTCTCGGAGTCGCATATGTCGATCCACACCTTTCCGGAGACGGGCTATGTCGCGCTGGATCTGTACTGCTGCAAGCCCCGGCCCGATTGGGACTGGTCGCGGGTGCTCGCGCGTCATCTGCATGCGCAGACGGTGGGTGTGCGTCGGTTGGAGCGGGCGGCAGCGCAGGCGGTACTCGCGGAGGGACATCGATGAGCCTCAAGAGCGCCATGTGCCCCGGCTGCGGAGCACAGATCCGCTTCGAGAGCATGGCGAGCCTCGTCGTGGTGTGCGAGTCCTGCCGCTTTGCCTCGTATCGCCGCGATCTGGATCTGGAAAAGATCGGCAAGGTGGGGGAGATCGCGCCGATCGACTCGCCGATCGAATTGCGCATGCGCGGCGTGCTCGGCGGCCGGCGCTTCTCGGTCAAGGGCCTCGTGCAGCTCGATCACGGGCGCGGGCCTTGGAACGAATGGAGCATCGAATTTGACGATGGCACGCGGGCGTGGCTCGCGGAGGCACAGGGGCAGTATCTCGTGACGCGTGAACAGCGCAGCGGCGAGCTGCCGACCTATGAGCAGCTCAAGGCGGGCGAGCGCATCGATCTGGGCGCGGCGGGTGAGTGGGTGATCGCCGAGCGCGGCACCGGTCGCGTGGTTGCGCTGGCGGGCGAGCTCGCTGCGGACATCCGCCCGGGTCAAACGGTGCGCTACGCCGATCTGGGCGGTCCCGATGACGGCTTCGGAACGCTCGACTTCGGCGAGGGCTCCGTGGTGCGTACCGTGTATCTGGGACGACGCCACGGCTTGGCCGAACTGGGGCTGGAAGGCGGCGGGAAGCAGGATCGTGCCGTGCGCATTCAGGCCATGCGCGTTTCCTGTCCCAAGTGCGCCGGCGCGATTGAACTGTTCGACGCTTCTCAGGCCAAGCACGTCGGCTGCCCGTACTGCGGTGCGCTGCTGGCGCGCGAGCATCAGATCTGGAAGGTGCTGGAGGTCGGCGAGCTGATGAAGTCCGCGCGCGGACCTTCGATCGGCATGCGCGGCAGTCTGGACGGACAGCAGTACCTCGTCCTGGCGCGGCTGGAGCGTTCGATTCGCGCCGAGGGTCAGCGCTGGCCATGGGATGAGTGGCTGCTGCGGCGCGAAGACGGCGAATATCGTTGGCTCGTATGCTCGGATGGGCACTGGAGCTTCGTCGAGCCCGTCTCCGCCTTCCATGTGAAGCCGCGCGGATCGAACCTGCAGTACAAGGGCGAGCTTTTCCGGCACTTCTCCGGCGGTACGGCGCGCGTGGATCGCGTGGTCGGCGAGCTGTACTGGGAAGTGCGGCTCGGCGACGAAGTCGAATGCGCGGATCACATCGCTCCGCCCCGCATGCTCTCCGTGGAGCGCACATCCGAGGAAACGACCCTATCGCTGGCGCGCTATCGCCAGCCGGAAGAAGTGCAGCGCATGTTCGGTCTGGAGAAGATGCCGCGCAAGGCCACGAGCCGCGGCATGATCGAACCCAATCCGGTGCGCGGTCAGTTGTCGCGCTTCTGGAAGACCGCGCTGTTGATGTCCGGCCTCATCCTGCTCTCGCTGGTGCTGGCGGGTGCGATGCGTCGCTCGGGAGAAGTGCTGCGCGCGGAACTGCCGCTGGAGGCCGAAGGAGCCTTTGTCAGCGATGAGTTCGGATTGAGCGGCTGGCGCTCCAAGGTGAGCATCGGGATTTCCGCGCCGGGCATGGAGAAAGGGCATTTTCGCGCCGAGGGCCAGCTCGTCGAGCAGGTTTCGGGCACCGTTCATCCCTTCGCGATCCAGACGCAGGGCACGCCGCTGATCGAAGGCGCGGAGGAGCTCGGCGGCAGTGCAGTGAAGCTCGGCTCGCTGCCTGCTGGCCGCTACCGCATGAAGCTGGCTTTGCACAGCAGCCTATCGGCGCCGCAGGGCCGCGTCTTCATCGTCGTCAACCGGGAGTCGAACAATCCGGGCTTCGCCTTCGCGATGATCCTGATCCTGCTCGCGATTCCCGTTCTGCTGTCCATCTTCGGCGCTGTCTTCGAAGGTCAGCGCTGGCAAATGAGTGATCACGCAAGCTGATGAAGACCTTACATCGACTGTATCTGGGCTTGGGCCTGCTTCTGACCGGCATCTACGAGTACCGCGAGTGGTATGCCGTGGTGCCGAAAGAAGACGCCGTGCAGGTGATACAGCCCAGTGTCCGGGTGCCCGTCGGCGGCTCGGGTGGCTCAAGCTTCTGGTATTCCGGTTCGCGAGGAGGCAAGTGACATGGACATGAACGCTCTCACCAACAGCATCATCTTCAGCCTGATCGGCATGGTCTTGTTCGGCATCGCCATCAAGCTGATGGGCATGGTGCTGCCGTTCTCGATCAAGAAGGAGATCGCCGACGATCAGAACACGGCGCTGGCGGTCGTGATGGGTTCGGTGCTGCTGGGCATCGCCATCATCGTCGCGGCGGCGATCCACGGCTGAGCGCGGAGCCGGGGCTGTGCGACTGGGGCTGGTCTACCTGACGGTGATCATCATCGCAGCCTGCGGGCTGGGATATGAGCTCGTCGCCGGCGCCCTGTCGTCCTATCTGCTCGGTGATTCGGTCACGCAGTTCTCGCTGACCATCGGCTTGTATCTGTTCGCGATGGGCATCGGAGCGTGGCTCTCGCGCTATGTGCAGCGCAATCTCGTCAGCCGCTTCGTGGACATCGAGCTGGCGGTGGCGCTCGCCGGCGGTACCTCCGCGATGGTGCTGCATCTGGCGCATGGCCGCGGAATCTGGTTCCGTCCCGTGCTCTACGGCGAGATCGTGCTGATCGGCACGCTGGTCGGGCTCGAGATTCCCCTGCTGATGCGGATCCTCAAGGATGAGCTCGACTTCCGCGAGCTCGTCGCTCAGGTGCTTTCGCTGGACTATGTCGGCGCACTCGTGGTGAGCCTGTCCTTCCCGCTGCTGTTCGTTCCCAACCTCGGCGTGGTGAAGAGCGCGATCGCATTCGGGCTCGTCAACGCTGCCGTCGGCTTGTGGAGCACCTGGATCTTTGCGCAGCGGCTGGGGGCCGTCGGCTGGCTGCGTGCGAAGTCGCTGGCCGTGATCGGCGTGCTCGCAGCGTGTCTGTGGGGGGCGGACGCTTTCACCGGCCGTCTGGAGGGCCTGATGTACGGCGACGAGGTCGTGCTGGCGAAGTCAACGCCCTACCAGCGGATTGTCGTCACCAGCAACGAGCGCGGATTCCAACTCTATCTCAACGGTGCGCTGCAGTTCGCGAGCGCGGATGAGTACCGCTACCACGAGGCGCTGGTGCACCCGGCCTTCGTGGCGCGTCCGCAGGCACGGCGGGTGCTCGTGCTCGGCGGGGGCGACGGTCTGGCGGTGCGCGAGATCCTGAAGCATCCGCAGGTAGAGCGCGTGACTCTGGTCGACATCGATCCGGAGATGACGCGACTGGCGCGGGAATATGAGCCGCTGGTGACGCTCAACGCTCGCGCGCTGCACGATCCGCGCGTCGAGCTGGTGCATGAAGACGCTTTGGGCTGGCTGGCGACGCGCAGAGGGCTGCACGACATCGCGATCGTCGACTTCCCGGATCCCAGCCACTACGCGATCGGAAAGTTGTACACGGCGGCCTTCTATCAGCGTCTCACCGAAAACCTCGCCCCCGATGGCGTGATGGCGATTCAGTCGACCTCGCCGCTGTTCGCGCGCCGCGCTTTCTGGTGCATCGTGCGCACGGTGGAGTCGGCGCAGCTCACGGCGCTGCCGTACCATGTGTTCCTGCCTTCGTTCGGCGAGTGGGGCTTCGTGCTGGCCGCGCGGCAGCAGCTTTCCGTGCCCAAGGCTGCGAACGGGGAGCTCATCAGCGGCCTGCGCTACCTCGATGGTCCCACGCTGAGCGCGCTGTTCCATCTGGGTCCGGACATGCAGCCGGTGCCCGTGGAGCCCAATCGCCTCGACGAACAGCGCCTCGTGCGCTACTACGAGGAAGACTGGCGTGAGCTCGACTGATTCCGGCTTCCCGCGCCGCACGCTGCTGGCTGGCGGCCTGTCCGCGGCCGGCGCGTGGTGGCTGGGTTCGGGCTGTCGTCGCACGCCGAGCATCACGGGCTCCTTTGCCGGACCGGATATGTCGCGCGGGCATCAGCTGCTGGATGGCGCACCGCCGACGGCAGGCCCCGAGCGCGATGTTCCCGTGGCGATTCTCGGTGGCGGCATCGCGGGCCTCAGCGCCGCGTGGCGTCTGGCGCGGGCCGGCTTTCACGACTTCGAGCTGCACGAACTCGAGTCACGCATCGGCGGCACATCCGTAAGCGGCAGCAACGCGATCAGCGCCTATCCCTGGGGCGCGCACTACCTGCCCGTTCCGGTGCGCGAACAGCGCGCGGTCTGCGAGCTGCTGGAGGAACTGGGCCTGCTGCAGGGCTTCGATGCGCGCGGTCGCGCGCTCATTCCGGAGACTGCCCTTGTGCGCGCACCGCAGTCGCGCCTTTTCTACATGGGATCGTGGAGCGAGGGCCTGTACTGCATCGATGGCGCCAGCCGCGAAGACCTCGTGCAATGGGAGCGCTTCGAGCAGCGCATGCGCGAGTTCGCCGAGCGCCGCGACGAGCAGGGCAGACCATGGTTCGCGCTGCCGCTGGCGCGCTGCTCCCCTGATGCGCGCGCGCTGGAGCTGGATCGCATCAGCTTCGCGCAGTGGCTCGCGGGGGAGGGCTTTGACTCTCCGCGCCTGCTGTGGATGGCGGAGTACGCCTGTCGTGACGACTACGGCTGTTCGCATCGCGAGACCAGCGCATGGGCCGGGATCTTCTACTTCGCAAGCCGCGAAGCCTCGAGCGGCGCGTCGGACAGCGAGTTCCTCACCTGGCCGGAAGGCAATGCATTCCTCGCCGAGGCGCTCGCCCGGCACGCGCAGGGACGCATCCGCACGGGTGCGCTGATTCGCAGAATCGAGCCGCGTGATGGCATCGTGCGCGTGGAGAGCTCTGCCGGCGCGCTGCGCTGCGAGCAGGCGATCTGTGCCTTGCCGCGCTTCGTGCTGCAGCGGGTGCTCGATGGTCTGGAAGCGGAGCGCGGACGATTCCGCTACAGCCCGTGGGTCACGGCCAACCTCAGCCTCAGCGGAACGCCGGCTTCGCGCGGGGCGAGTCTCGCGTGGGACAATGTCCTCCACGAAAGCGAGTCGCTCGGCTATGTGGTCGCCACGCATCAAAGCGATCGCACGGACCCGCGCAGCGTGTGGACCTGGTATCGGCCGCTGGTGCAGTCCGACGTCGCGGCGACGCGGCAGGCTCTGCTGCGCTCGCGCTGGGAGGACTGGCGCGATGAAGTCATGCGTGATCTCAGCCGCGCGCACCCGGACCTCGACCGGCACGTGCAGCAGATCGATGTGTGGCGCTGGGCGCACGCCATGGTCCGTCCGGAGCCGGGCTTCCGCACCGATCCGGTGCGTCAGGTGGCGGCTCAGCCGCGGGGGCGGCTTTACTTCGCCCACACGGACCTCTCCGGGCTGTCCCTGTTCGAGGAGGCCCAGTGGCAGGGGGTGCGAGCGGCCGAGAGCGTGCTGAGCGCGAGGGGCATCCCCTTTGAGAGCTGGTCAGGGATCTAGGAGTCTTTTTCTGTGGCGCGACCCGCCACCGTGCTGCATCCTTCTCCTGTACGGTTTAGAAGTGCCTTCGAGGAGGTCATGCCATGGATCCCCGTCGTGGTTCTCTTCCGCAGTCCAGACATCACGGGTCGCACACGCTCAAGGTGTGGCGCGGCTCGGTGGTCGGCGTATTCGGCAATGATGTCTTCGTGGAGCTCGGCCCCCGCATGCAGGGGGTGATCACGCTGCGCCACTTCGCGCAAGTGCCCAAGATCGGCGAGAGCTTCGATTTCACGCTGCACGGTCAGGAGGAAGGCCTCTGGGCGCTCTCGCTCAAGGAAGAGGAGACGCTCGCGACCTGGGAGAGCATGGAGGAGGGCAGTCTGATGCACGCGCGGGTCGTGCGGCTCGCTCCCGGCGGCTTTGAGGTCAAGCTCGGCCCCCTGCACGGGTTCATGCCCAAGTCCCAGAGCGGGCTGGCGCGTGAGGAGAAGGCGGATGTCCTGGTCGGCCGCAGCTTCACCGTCGAGGTGATCGAAGTTGACCCCGAGCGTCAGCGCGTGATCGTTTCGCGCAAGCTCGTGGCCCAGCGCGAACGCGAGAGCCTGCACCAGCGCGAGATCGCGGGCCTGCGCGTCGGAGAGCGCATTCAGGGTCGCGTCATTCGCCTGGCGCCCTTCGGTGCCTTCGTGGCCTTCGGTCAGGGCATGCAGGGACTGGTCCACATCTCGGATCTCTCGCACGAGCGGCTCAACGATCCCGCCGAGGCCGTGCGCATCGGCGAGGTGCTCGATCTGGTCGTGCTGAGCGTGCGCATGGGCGGCCGGCGCATCGGACTCGGCCGCAAGCAGCTGATCGAGAGCCCCTGGAAGAGCGTCGAGCAGCGCCACTACATCGATCAGATCGTGATCGGCAAGGTTCTGAGCGTGCAGGACTACGGGCTGTTCCTCTCGATCGGTCGCGGCATCGAAGGGTTGCTGCACATTTCCGAATGCGGCCTTCCCGATGGCGTGACCCTGCGCTCACGCTTCCGCGCAGGGCAGGAACTGGCCGTTCGCATCCATGAGCTCGACGCGAGTCAGCAGCGTCTGGCGCTCTCGATGACCCATCGCGGCGGCAGCATGATTACGCGCGAGGAACTTGAGAACGCGCAGGAGTTCGCGGAACTCTCCCGCCTGCAGGATCAGCGTCATCTCGACGCGCCGCTCGGCAATCTGCTGATGCGCGCGCTGCGGGCCTCGCAGGGTCAAAGATCGATGCGAGCGTGATGCGCCTGCTCGCAGCCTCGCTCCTGCTGCTCGGCGCCTGCATGCGGCCGCCGATCCTGCTGGATCCGTACGCCTTCCAGGAACACAACACGCACATCAACTACCCGCCCGGGCATGTCATCGAGACCATCGAGGTGCCCGGACCGGACGGCAATCCCGTGGCGCTGCGCGGCGTCTACGTGCCCGGCGAACCGGGTGCCGGCATCGTCGTTCAGTTTCAGGAAACTTCGATCAGCGCCGCCTCGGATCATCTGGGCTACGAGACCTACGCCGAGAGCATGCACGACCTCGGGCTGCATTTCCTCGTGATCGACTACCGCGGCGTGGGACTTTCCGAAGGCGGCCGCAACGGAGATCTGCTTTCCGCGGACGGGCATCGCATCGTGCGTCATGCCCTGTCCAAGGTGGGCGGCGACAAGCGCAAGCTCGTCCTGCGCGGCACGTCGCTGGGCACGATCGTGATCGCGCAGCTGATCGATGAAGGCATCCGCCCGGCCGGCGCGGTGATGCTGCTGCCGGTGCGCAGCGCCAGCGCGGCCCGGCGCTACGCGCAGGAGTTCTACACGCCGGTGGAAGTGCTGGCCGCGGATCTTCTGATGCGGCCGATCTCCGAATCGGATCCGCTGGATCTGATGTCCCGCGCGCCGCTGCCGCTGCTGGTGTTTTCGCCTGCCGGGGATCCGCTGATCCATCTCGAGGATCGCCGGCAACTGCTCGACTACCAGAGTCGCGGCAGCATCGCCGTATTCGAACCCAACGGTCAGAACCCGTGGATCGAGCTTTGGCTGGGGGAGCAGGACATGACCGCGCACGAAACGGGCTGCATGCAGGCGCACGGTCCGATCGACCTCGCCGAGCTGGACTGGCTCGAGAAACTGAACATGCTGCATCCGGCGCGCGAGCGACGGCTCGAGGAATGGCGCTCGCAATGGCCGCGCGAGGTGCGTGCCGCGCTGGATCAGGATCCCGCCGCCCAGGCCGGATTGGCGGAGCTGGCGGGTTTCATCGTCCGCGTGCCGCCGGAGTGGGCTGCAGCTGCAGCGATTCAGGGCTGGGAGCCGCGACTCGCGGCGCAACTGTTCCGTCACGCGCGTGACATCGGAGGGCATTGGCGCGGCGCGCCGTGGAGCGAGCTGCTGACGAGCTTTGACCTGAGCGATCCGCAGGGCGATCTGCCGCTGCGGCTGGTGGAGCGCAATCTGTTCACGGTGCCCTGTCCGCCGGAGGATCCGGCGAGGCTTGTCCGTCTGCAGGCCTGTGTCGACGCGGTCTTCGGCACGCACAAGCCCGACCGCGAGGAGCGGATCCTGCGCGCGCATGCAGCGGAGGACCTGCAATGGGTGCATTCGCTCGGCGTGGATGAGGGCAGTGCGCGCCGGCTCTACACGCGCATCCTGCTCAAGGCCGCCCGCATGCTGCCGGATCGCGTGGTGCCGTGCGGGGAACGCGGCTACCGGCTTGAGGTGCTGCTCGAAGGGCAGTGGGTGCCCTTCGAGGATGCGCTTACGCGAAGTGCTGCGCCACTTCCTGCGCGCAGCCCCAAGAGAGAGTGACTCCCGCTCCGCCATGGCCGTAGTTGTGCACAATGCGGCCCGCAGGCGAGCTTTCCGGCTCCAGACGAACGGCTGAGCGTGCCGGACGAAGGCCTACGCTGGTGCCCAGCACCGTCGCGTCGCGCAGGCCGGGCTCCAGTCGCGCGCAGCGTTCGATGATCGAGCGCAGCATCGCCGGCTCGGTGAGACGCTCGCCTTCATTGCGCTCCGCAGAGCTGCCAAGTACGACATCATGCTCGCGCGGAATGATGTAGGTGGGATGCTCGCCGCGGTGTTCGTCGAACCAGAAACGGTCAAAGCCGCGCTGCGCCACGCGCACCAGCTGTCCGCGCACGGGATGGAGATCGGAGTCATGAGCGAGAGCGCGCGAGCCCAGTCCGGTGCAATTGACGACCTGCGTGCAATGATCGAGCGCCTGACGCAGGCTGTCGATGACGCGCACGCGCAGTTGCACGCCGAGTTTCAGGACCTCGCCTTCCAGCCATGGCATGTAGGTCGGCGTCTCGATCACGGGCAGATCGAACTCGAAGCCCTGCGCGAAGCCTTGCGGCAGCCGGCCCGTCTCGAGCGCGCGCGATCCCGGCAGCGTGCGGATCCAGTCCGGAGCGGCGTGGCCGGACGGGAAGAGCTCCGTGCCGCGATGCCAGCGGATCCCGCGCGCCCGGTCCTCCGCCAACTCCGCGAAGCGCCGCAGCGAGTGCAGCGCCCAGCCGACGACCCGCGCCTGCGGTTCGACGTGGTAGGGGTACCAGATCGCCGCGGCGACGGTGCTGGTGGTCGCCTGCTGGCGCTCGCGCGCCCACAATTCCACCTGATGGCCGGCCCGCGCCAGCTCATGGGCACAGCTGAGCCCCGAAACGCCCGCTCCCAGCACCAGGATCCGCATCTCACTCCGGCTCGATCGTGGCCGTCAGCGGGAATCCGCGCGGCCGCGCGAGCGAATGAACCTGCTCCACATACAGCTCGGCGCGCTCCTGCGTCGTGATGGTGATGCAGGCGACCTCGCATTCATGCACCTCCAGCGTCAGCTTGGCTGCTTCAGTGTGGGATTTGTGGAATAGCCGGATGAGCAGCTCCGCCACAAACTCGAAGGTCGTGATCTCGTCGTTGTGCAGCAGCACCTTCCACTGGGGAATCGGCTTGGGCACGGCGCGTGCCTGCGCTTGCGTTTCCGGCTCGGTCAGGACAACGGGCATGGACTCGATGATAGCGCCTGTGGCAAGTTCGTGGGTGCGATCCCTAGGATGAGGGGCCTGTCCATGCTGTCCAGAGCCCTGCTCATCCTCCTGCTGTGCTGGGTATCCAGCGCCTGCTCCATCGAACGCTATGCCAAGCATCGTCTGGCGGATGCCTTGAGCGAGAGCGGGAGCACCTTCGCCTCCGACAACGACCCGGATCTGGTTCGCGAAGCCGCTCCATTCAGTCTCAAGCTGATGGAGACGCTGCTCTCCGCCACGCCCGAGCATGACCAGCTGCTGGTCGCGGTGACGCGCGGATTCACGCAGTACTCCTGGGCCTTCGTGCAGCAGGACGCCGAGCGCATGGAGTCGACGGATCTTGCGGCCGCCGAGCATCTGCGGCTGCGTGCGCAGCGACTGTACCTGCGTGCGCGGGACTACGGTCTGCGCGCACTGGAAGTGCGCTACCCCGGACTCGGGCAGGAACTGCGCGCCGCGCCCCGGGATGCGACGGTCAAGCTGCGCAGGGAAGACACGGAACTGGCCTTCTGGCTGGGCGCCGCCTGGGGGGGGGCGCTGACTCAGGCCAAGGACTCGCCCGAGCTCCTCGCCGATCAGGCCATCGTGGAGGCGCTGTTCGATGCCGTGCTGGCGCTGGACGAGGGCTTTGAGTCCGGAGCCATGCACGCCGTACTGATCGCGTACGAGCGCAGCCGACCGGGCGGAGCCCGCAACTGGATCGACAGGGCGCGCAAGCACTTCCAGCGCGCCGTGGAGCTGTCCGAAGGACGCGTGGCGGCTCCTTACGTCGCGCTCGCGGAGAGCGTCGCGGTTCAGGAGCAGCGGCTGGCCGAGTTCGAAGATCTGCTGGCGCGTGCGCTCGCCATCGATCCGGATGTCGTGCCCACCAAGCGTCTGGAGAACTGCATCTATCAGGCTCGCGCGCGCTGGCTGCTGGCGCGCAAGGACGAGCTGTTCCTCGAGTGATTCGCGCAGCAGGCACAACCGTGAACATGATCCGCACTGTCTTCTCTCTGCTGGCCCTGATCGGGCTGTCCCTTTCCATCCAGGCGCAGGATCGCAAGCCTGTGCGGCTGGCGACGCTGGCTCCCAAGGGCTCCTCGCTGCACAAGAGCCTTCAGGCCATGGGCGAGGGCTGGCGCGGCGGACCGGAAGGCGGCGTCAAGCTCGTCATCTATCCCGATGGGACGATGGGCGGCGAGGGCGAAATGGTGCGCAAGATGCGCATCAAGCAGCTCCAGAGCGGGCTGCTGACGGTGGCGGGGCTGGAGCAGATTGATCCGGGCGTCACCGCGCTGCAGAACCTGCCGCTGGTGTTCCGCGACCTTGAGGAGGTGGCGGTGGTGCGCACCGCGCTGCAGGCGGAGATGGAGCGACGCTTTGAAGCCAAGGGCTTCGTGATGCTGTTCCTGGGCGACATCGGCTTCGTGCGCTTCTTCTCGAAGCAGCCGATGCGCACGCCTGACGACCTGCGCAAGACCAAGCTCTTCACGCAGGCGGGCAATACCGCGCAGGTCGACCTGATGAAGAGTCTGGGCCTCGCTCCCCAGCCGCTGGAACCCGCGGATGTCTACACGAGCCTGCAGACGGGTCTGATCGACTGCGCTCCGATGATTCCCTTCTACGCGCAGGTTTCGCAGATCTACAAGTCGGCGCCGCACATGCTGGAGATGGACTGGGCGCCGCTGGTCGGCGGTTGCGTGATTCTCAAGGAGGTCTTTGACAGCTACCCGCCCGCACTGCAGGCCGCGATGCGCGCCAGCGCGAAGCAGGCCGGCGATGAGATTCAGGCCCGCAACCGCACGGAGAATGAAGAGGCCGTGCGTGCCATGCATGCCAACGGGCTCAAGCTGGTCAAGCCGAGCGATGCCGAGCTGCTCCAGTGGCGAGCCTTTCTCGAACCGGTCTATCCGCAGCTGCGCGGCAAGCAGGTGCCCGCGGACCTGTACGACCTCGTGATGAAGACGCTCGAGTCGCATCGCACCGCGAAGGCGGGCGCCAAGTAGCGCCATGGAGTCCGTTGCGAGCGCCGCGCGCCAAAAGGGCGTGCTGGCACGGACCGAGGATCTCGTGCTGGCGCTGGCACTGGCGGCAGTCGTACTCCTTCCGATCTCGGACATCGTGCTGCGGCCCTTTCAGACGGGCATCAGCGGCTCGACTGCCCTGACGCAGCATTTCACGCTCGTGATCGGCATGCTGGGCGGCGCAGTGGCCGCGCGCGAGGGCCGCATGCTCTCGATCTCGACGGCGGATGCGTTTCTCAAGGGTTTCTGGAAAAGCGCCTTCGCCGTCTTCAGTCACGGCGTCGCGGCTGCGATCGCCATCTGCCTTGCGGAAGCAGGCCGTCAGTGGATCGCGACAGAGATCGAAGCCGGTGCGGAACTGGCCTTCGGCGTTCCGCTGTGGGTCGTGCAGGCGGTCCTGCCGCTGGGCTTCGGAGTGGTCGCGCTGCGCTCGCTCCGGCACGCACCGGACGGATGGCGCGGCAAGTTCGCCGCGACCGGCATCGCCGCGCTCGTTCTCATTCTTGCGCTGTATCCGCCGCTGGATCCCGCGCACCTGGTCTGGCCGGCACTGATCGTGCTCGGCATCGCCACGCTGGCGGGCGCGCCGATCTTCGTGTCGTTGGGCGGCGCCGCGCTGATTCTGTTCTGGGGACAGGGCGAGACGATCGCCTCCCTGCCGGTCGATCACTATCGCCTTGTCACCAATCCGACGCTGCCGACGATTCCGCTGTTCACGCTGGCGGGCTACTTCTTGGCTGAAGGCGGTGCCTCGCAGCGACTGATCCGTGTGTTCCGCGCGCTGTTCGGTTCCATCCGCGGCGGTCCGGCGATCGTCACCGCGATCGTCTGCGCGTTCTTCACTTCGTTCACGGGCGCATCCGGCGTGACGATCCTGGCACTCGGCGGACTGCTGATGCCGATCCTGCTCGCCGCCGGCTACAAGGAGCGCACGGCTCTGGGTCTGGTGACGGGAGCGGGATCGCTGGGGCTGCTGTTGCCGCCCTGTCTGCCGCTGATTCTCTATGCCATCGTCGCCAAGGTGCCGATGCAGGACATGTTCCTCGGCGGGGTGCTTCCGGGAACGCTGCTCGTGGTCATGGTGGCGTGGTGGGGGATTCGTCAGGGACCGCGCGAGGCCGAGCATCGCGTTCCGTTCTCATGGAGCGAGGCGCGCGCGGCCCTGTGGGACGCCAAGTGGGAGCTGCTGCTCCCCGCGGTTGCGCTGGTGGCCTTGTTCGGCGGCTTTGCCACGCCCGTCGAGGCCAGCGCGCTCACGGCGCTCTACGCTTTCGGCATTGAAGTGTTCGTCTACCGGGACCTTCCGCTCGTCAAGGGCACCACGAAGGTGCTGGCGGAGTGCGGTCTGGTGATTGGAGGCGTCCTGATGATTCTCGGCGTGGCGCTGGGCTTCACGAACTACCTGATCTTCGCGGACATTCCGACGCAGATCCTCGAAGGCATCACGGCCAACATCGAGTCGCCGCTGATGTTCCTGCTGCTGTTGAACATCTTCCTGCTGCTCGTGGGCTGTCTCATGGATGTGTTCTCGGCGATCGTGGTGGTCGTGCCGCTGATCGTGCCGCTGGGTGAGCACTACGGCATCGAACCGGTGCACCTGGGCATCGTGTTCCTCGCCAATCTGGAACTGGGTTATCTCACGCCGCCAGTCGGCATGAACCTGTTCCTCGCGAGCTATCGGCTCAACAAGCCGATGGGTGAGGTCTACCGCAGCGTCGTGCCGATGCTGGTCGTGTTGTTCATCGGCGTGCTGGCGATCACCTACGCGCCGTGGCTCACGACCTGGCTGCCCGGTCTGATGAAGGCCGGTTGAGACAAGGCTTGCGGCGTCGGGGTCACTGCCAGGTGACCGTGCCGGTGTTGGTCGCGTTGAACGTGCTCGAGGACGGGCAGCCGCCGAGCACGACCGGATCGCGGTAGTACGCCAGATAGGAGCGGCTGGTGCCGGTGAAGATCGGATCGCCCAGTGCCGCAGAACGCTGCGAAACGGTCTGGTCGCTGATTTCCGGAGCCGTGACCGAGCCCGCATTGGCGCTCTTGACGTAAAGCCGCTTGAGCGTGCCCGCAGCGCAGCGGATGCCTTGTCCGAACACGGTGCCGGTCAGGTTCTCGCTGGTTCCCTGCAGGATGATCGTCGTGCCGGTGGGACGTTGATCCTGCGTGATGAGCACGATCGTGTCATTGAGCAGATTCGCGCTGCCCGTGGAGGTCAGGCGCGCGCCGCCGGTCGCGGCACTGTTGTCGCAGCCGCGATCCGCCGACGAGGCCGGATTGGCGCAGGGACAGGCCAGTGTGCCGCCCACGCCCGGATCGCAGCTGTAGATCAGCGGATCCAGACCCGGGAGCTGAAGGAAGAAGCCTTCCAGCTGGTTGCCGGGGTTGCGGCCGACACCGCACACGAAGCGGCCATCCGCGCTGATGCCATACGCCTGCAGCAGCGACCAACCGTTGAGCTGGCTCGCAAATCCGTTGGCTTCAAGATACAGCTTGAGATCGACGAGACCGAGATCCTGCCGCCAGAGCAGCGCGCGGAATCCGGTGCCAAGCACCGATCCGTTGACGCCGACGATCGTGCCGCCATCCGCGGAGATGTCGAGGCCCGTGGCGATATCCGAGCTGACGCTGCCGGGAAGCTTGCCCAGCAGTACGACGCCCGAGGGCTGCGTCCACTTCATCAGCTGGTTGTTCTGAAAGCCGGTGACCACGCTGCCGTCAAAGCTCGCGGCCCATGCTTCGCTGCTGAAACCTGCGGTTCCGATCACCGTCTCACCCGTCGCGCTCCAGATCGCGGCGCGGCGCGGGTTTCCATCCCAGCCGACGACGATGCTGCCGTTGCCGGAGACCCCGTTGGCGCGACTGGAGTTGAACAGCGCCGAGCCCAGATCGACGGTGCCGCCGCCGGAGGTCCACTTGAAGCCATGCGCCGTGCCGGCATTGACCCAGCCCAAGCCCACGATCACATTGCCGTCGTCGCTCATGCCGTAGGCCGAGGAGAGCGAGAAACCGCTCTGGCCCGCCAGACCGGGCAGGAATGTCAGGACGCCGGTGGTGTCCCAGCGTGCGGCCGTGTCCAGGCCGCTGGTGGCATCGCCGAACGTGCCGGAAACATGGACACCGCCATTGGCAACCTTGGGCTCGCTGCTCGAGGAGCTGCCCACGATCGCGTTGAAGCCGGTCTGCGCGCTCCAGAGGAACGTGCCGATGCCGGAGGTGCCCGTGACCCACTTGCCGTCGGGCGCGATGCCCGTGGCGCGGGTGCCGCTGCCGAAGGTGATGAAGGTCTGGGCGGTGGCGGTGCTGCTCGCGAGCAGGCAGAGCGTGAGGGTGAGGATGCGTTGCATGAGTTGTGTTGCTTGTTCCGGCTGATGTGGCCGCAGCAGGGACTGTCTGCAAGGATACTGCAGCTCCGCGATCCTGTGGGGCACACAAGGAGGCAATAGCACCAATGGGCAAGATTCTGGCGTGGCTGGTCCTGATTTGCCTGCTGCCGAAGTCTCCTGCGCAGAACGCGGAGCTCGACTTCGCGGGGATGGGCGCGCGCTTCCTGCGCGAGCGCGTTGGCAGCGAAGCGGCCGATGCGCTCCCGGCGGAGGTGTTGTACGCGCATCACTGCACGCAGCTGCGTCTGGGCATGGTGGAACTGGCATGGCCGCGCTGGCGTCTGGCGGACAAGACGGCCGCGGAGGAGTTCAAGCTGACGGCGCAGGCGCTTGTCGCCGCGCAGAAGCGCTGGGCAGAGGTGCTGGCGCTCCCGGAAGCGGCTGCAGGCATCGCCAAGGACGCGCAGGTCCTGGAGGCGTGGATCAAGAGCTGGAAAGGGCCAGCGCTTTCCAAAATGGCGCAGCAGAAACCGGAGGAAGCGCATGAGCTCATGCACGGGTTGGCTGCCCCGCCAGATGTCACGGCAGCGGCCCAGTCCTTCGCTAGCCGATTGATGGATCCCAAGGTCTGCCACTGGGTTCCCAAGGACGGACAGCCGCAGCGCGTGCTGCTCGCCCCGCGCCGCAAGGACTTCGTGGAGTTGATGGGCTACGCCGGTCGGGCGGATGCCACGCTGCAGCCGGTGCTGTGGAACAAGGACGCCACGCTCTTCACGAGCTTCTGGATCGGCTCGATCTTCGTGCTCGCGCTGGAGTATCCGCCGTGGGTTTTTGATCCGAAATTCGAAACCTGCATCTCCACGAACAAGTTCGAGAAGACGGGCATGCAGCAGCACACGCTGAGGGAGGTGCTCGGCGCCCTGCACTGGGTCTGTCTGGGGGAGCCGGGTGATGCGCGCTACTTCCTTCAGTCGCAGGCTCTGCTGCTGACGATCGATGTCTGCGGCGAGGCCAATGCGCTGGAGGGCGACGGAGAGCGCGGAACGAGCGGCGCGCAGACCCAGCCCTACGAGCGCTTTGTCCCCGGCGGGGATCCCAACGGCGGCACTCTGCCTCCGATTCCGGCGGCGCCGTTCGACTCCCTGCGCGAGAACCACTGGCGGGAAGGCAAGGGCGCCGATCACTTCGCCGTGCCCTTGCGCAAGGGACAGAAGACGGCTCAGAAGGCCATGATCAAGGACCGTCCCGCCAAGCTGGATCCCGTGCTGGCCCGCGATCCCAACGCCCACTTCCTGCTGAGCACCGCGGACGGAGTCGAACGCGCGATCGTCACCGCGCCGTTCCTTGGCTCCGCAACCGCCAACAAGCCCTATCCGCCGCACGCGCTGCTGGTCGACTATCGTGAGTTCTTTCGCGCGTACCGCACGGCCTTCTTTCACTGGCTCGCCACGGAGAGCGATCCGAAGAACCCCAAGGCCTGCGCGGAACGGCGGCGGACGCTGGCACACAAGCTCGCGGAGGACCGCAGCAAGAGCTTTGAAGCGCTGGTGCAGGAAGTCTACGGCGAGCCGCTCTCCGGATCGGACGGAAGCAAGCCCAGTCTCGAGTGGCGTTTCCTCGAGTGGCTTGGCAAGGGCAAGTCCTAGCGCCGGATGGACTTCAGGCGACGCTCGAGCTCGCCGAGCGTCCACTCCGTGTCCACGAAGCGCTCCGGTGTCGCGAAACCGCGCGGAGCTCCGCGTCCGCTGGCGATGTGATGCGCCACAATCGTGATGCCCCAGGAGGTGGTCAGCTCCATCGCGGAGAAACGCGTGCGCCGATCCGCCACCGCCGTGAGCGAGTACTCGAATCCCCGCTGCAGGGGTGAGTCGCGACGGGCGCCGCGCACGCGCAGGATCAACTTGTCGCGATCACGCTGGGGCTCGTAGTGCAGCACGGGATCCTGCTCGAGCAACCGGGCGAGCTCCGCATCGCGCATCTCGTCACCGCACAGCCAGCCGAGCGCGCGCCAGCCCCGCACCAGCTGCCAGTGACCCTTGTAGCGCACGGTCATGTAGTTGTAGTCCCGCACACCGCACTCGCGCAGATACTCGACGACCTGCGGCGAGTTGTTTGAGGTGGGGGAGCTTTCGTGATCGGCATCGAACTCCTCGACGACGCCGAGCGCGGGAACGCTGCCCAGTCGCCCGGAGCGGATGACAGGCACCGCACCCGAGTATTCGCTCAACAGCCCGCGCGCGCTGAACACCAGCTTGTACTGCAGGGGATTGTGAGCGGGATCCGGACGATCCAGCGGCAGTCCGCCGCAGCGCACTTCCACCTGATCGCAGCCGTGAACTCGGGCGCAGTGCACGGCGAGGATGTTCGTCAGGCCGGGCGAGACGCCGCAATCCGGCACAACCGCACTCTTCGCTCGCGCGGACAGGCGCTGCTGCGCGCGCACCACTTCGGGGTTGCCGCCCAGATCGGTGAAGGCCACGCCGGCGCTCAACGCAAGCTTCGTCAGCATGGGATTCGCGGCGTACGGCGCGCAGGAGAGCACCGCGTGCGTGCCCTTGAGGTCGCTGCGATCCGCGGCAGGCTGCAGCTGAATGCGGCCCCCGCGCTGACCCAGCAGTTTCTTCAGGCGAGCCGCCGCTTCCCTGCGTCGAGCGGCATTCGGCTCGACAACCAGCACGGTCTGCGCCTCGCAGTTGAGGATCAGATCGTGCACCGCCGCCGTGCCCTGCCGGCCGGCCCCGAAAACCGTGTAGTGATAACCCTTCATGCACGTAGTCTATCCCGCCGGCGCGGCGTGCAGGCGAGCAGCAGCGCCACGGCGGCGAGACCCAGCGCCGCGCCCGTCAGGAACGCGGTCCGGCTGCCGTGCGCATCCCAAAGTGCCCCGAAAAGCAGGCTCGCCGGCAGCGTGAAGAGCCCCACGGTGAGGTGGAACCACCCGAACCATGTCCCCGCCTGGTCCGCGGGCGCCATGCCCGCGACCCAGGCCTTCTCGGCCGCCTCGCTGAGGCCGTGGCTCACGCCGTAGAGCAGCACCAGCGGTATCACGAGCAGCGGCGTGTCGGCGAAGGCCATGAGCGCATAAATGCCCGCGTACCACAGCCAGCCCGTCACGATCACGCGCACAGGGCCGTGCCGGTCGGTCCAGCGGCCGCCCAGCAGCGAGCTCAGCATGCGCATCACATGCAGTCCAAGCCACAGGATCGGCATCCAGTACAGAGAATCGAGCAACTGGCTTGCGAACAGCAGCAGGAACAGATCGCTGGCATTGCCCAGCGTGAATAGCGCCAGCGGCCCGATCAGCCGCAGCAGCGCGCCGTCCGGCCGTCGCAGGGTCCAGCGCTTAGCCGGGGCGGCGCTGCGCGGCTGTTCCTTCACGGCGACAAAGAGAAACACGATCGCCAGCAGGCCGGGAATCGCCGACAGCCAGAACATCGTGCGCAGATCGTCGGTGAACCACAGCAGCAGCAGCAGAGCCAGCAGGGGCCCGAGCACGGCGCCGGCATGGTCCATCGCGCGGTGGAAGCCGAACGCGGAGCCGCGCTGTCCTTCCTCGACCGCGGCGGCGAGCATGGCATCGCGCGGGCTCGTGCGCACGCCCTTGCCGGTGCGGTCGAGACAACGCACAAGCACCACATCGCCGACACTGCCGGCCAAGGCGACGAAGGGCTTGCTCGCCAGCGAGAGCGTGTAGCCCGCGAACACGAAGGGACGGTAGCGCGTGATGCGATCCGCCCAGGCTCCGGAAACAAGCTTGAGCAGGCTGGAGAGCATGTCGGCCAGCCCCTCGATCAGCCCCAGAGCCAGCGCGCCGCCGCCGCTCAGAGTGGCCACGAATGCGGGCAGGAACGGCATGATCATGTCGCTGGAAATGTCCGAGAGGAAGCTGACCACGCCCAGCGCCACGACCTCGCGCGGGAGCTTCATGCGCCGAGCCAGTTCACCCAGCATGACGGATCAGCCCCGTCCCAGCAGTTGCAGGGTCCGTTCCTTCACGGAACGCATTTCCACGCAGCCGCCGGCAGGTTCACCGCCGGCCCTGGCCCACGGCTCGGAACAGAGGAACACCGGCCCCTCGTCTGCGCGGTCGGGCAGTCGGCCATGGCTGCCGCGCACAAGCCCCGCATCCAGCGGGATGACATCCATGAGATACCGCATGCCGAGTTTCTTCTGCAGCAGCCGGCGCGCCACTCGCAGCCTGGGAGCGGACAGCTGCGGATCGAGGAACAGTTCGCAGGGGTCGTAGCCTGGCTTGCGATGGATGTCGACCGTGCGCGCGAAGTCCGGCTCGGCGGCCGCATCCTCCCAGTAGTAGTAGGTGAACCACGCCTCGCGGCGGGAGATCGCCACCAGATCGCCGCTGCGCTCATGCTGAATGCCGAAGGCCGTCTGCTCGCCGCGATCGAGCACCGCTTCGACTCCGGGCAGCTCCAGCAGCACGCGACGCACGGCTTCAAGATCGCGCTCGGCGCGCACATGGACGTGTGCCAGCTGGTGATCCGCCAGCGCGAAGGCGCGGCTGCCGAAGACATCGAGCACTTCGCCGGCCGGCGTGGGACGGGCCACCAGAAAACCCGCGCTCCGCAGCGCGCGGTTGATGTGAACGGGCTGCGAGACGGTGTTGAGTCCGTACTCGCTGACGATCAGCGTGGCAGCTCCGGCGCGATCGGCCGCCGCGACGAGCTCTCCGATCAGCACATCGAGTTCGTGCACGGCAGCGCGCGAGCGCTCGTGCTCGATGCCGAAGCGCTGCAGGTCATAATCGAGATGCGGCAGATAGACCATCGTCAGCGTGGGGCGCTGACGCTGCAGCGTGGCGATGGCCGCATCGGCGAGCCAGCGGCTCGAGGGCAGGCCGGACTTCGGACCCCAGAAGTCGAAGAAGGGGAATGGGCCCAGTTCGGCTTCCAGTTCCTGCGGGTAGGAGTAGGGCCAGCCGTAGACCGCCGGAATCTTGCGGCCGTCCGCCGGATAGAAGGGGCGCGGTGTGATCGACCAGTCGACCGCGGCTCCCATGTTCCACCACCAGAAGATCTTGGCGCAGGTGAAGGCGGGATCGCGCCGGCGCGCGGCCTCGTAGATTTTTTCGCCACGCACGAGCGCGTTGGACTGTCGCCAGAGGGCCAGGTCGGCGCTGGACTGCTCGAACCAGCCGTTGCCCACGGCACCGTGTTCGCAAGGCAGCGTGCCCGTCAGCATCGTTGCTTGTGCAGAACAGGTCACGGCAGGCAGCACACTGCCCATCGGCGCGCAGGATCCGCGGCGCGCGAGCGCGGAGAGGGCCGGCGTCGAGTCGCCGATCATGGACGGCGTCAGGCCCACGGCATCGATCAGGAGGACGGGCTTCATGTGCTGTCGTGGGATGCTAGCATCCTGACATGTTCGACCGACTTCTCAACCTGTTCCGCGGCCGCTCCGTGCGCATTCAGGGCACGGGCAAGCTGCCCGAGGGCTACGCTCGCAAGATCGACATCGGCGATCCGATGGCGGGTGGCAAGCAGGTCGTGCTGTGTCGCGTCGACGGACAATTGCACGCACTGGATGTTCTCTGTCCGCACGAAGGCGGTCGCATCATCGACGGGCCGCTGATGGAGGGCCGCTACGCGCTGTGCCCTCTGCACAACTACAAGTTCGATCCCAAGACGGGCGCAGTGCAGGGGCACATGTGCAAGAACGCCCGGCGCTACAAGGTTCTCGAGAAGGACGGCGATGCCGAACTCTGGGTCTGACGGCGACGGGGATCCCGAGGAATTCGAGGAGCTGCCCGCGGAAGCGAGCTATGTGTGCGACTCCTGCGGTGAGGAGATCGTCGTGCCGATTGATGTCTCGGGCGGTCGGCAGCAAGAGTACGTCGAGGACTGTCCGGTCTGCTGTCATCCGAACGTGATCCGCTTCGAATGGGGCCGTGAAGGCGGCTTCGAGATCGACTCCGAAGGCGAGTGATTCGGCGCAGATAAGCCGATATGCGAGTGGCCTGTTCCCGCTCCTGCGCACCGCAGCGGGTCCGATTTCTGCGCTCTTGGGCGTAGATGCAGAAATCCACAAAAAACCTCCCAAGCGGGAGAAAGTCTGCGGCCGAAGCACGGTCTGGCCAACGGCCCTCTCTACCACCAGTCCCCCGCACCACAGGCTTACCAGACCATGAGCAGCCATCAGTCACTTGCCAGCTTCTTTGGCATCAATTCCTCCAACCTTGCCCAGCGTCGCGAGTTCATTCGCCTCGGCGAAGACGAACGCAAGCTGATGACCTCGCTGATCCCCTGGATCCGCGAGGAGGCCGCGAGCATCGCCAAGGAATTTTACGACTGGCAGTTCACCTTCGGTCCGACGCGCGAGTTCTTCCGCAAGCAGTCGGAGCGCATGCGCGTCAGCATGGAGGAGCTGCGCCGCGTTCTGGAGCGCAAGCAGACCGAGTACCTGACGCGCATCTTCGAAGGTTCGCAGGACGGCTGGGGCGTCGATTACTTCGAGAGCCGCCTGATCGTCGGTCAGGTTCACGACATGATCGACCTGCCGATGAAGTGGTTCCTCGGTTCCTTCACCGAGTTCCAGCGCATCATCCGCATTCGTCTGGCGAAGCACATGCCGGACGCCTCCCAGCGCGAGATCGCGCTGGAGACGATCAACCGAGTCATGAACTACGACGTTCAGGCGGTTGTCGACGCCTACACGCTCAGCGTCTTCCGCTCCATCGGACTGAAGATGGATGACATCAAGATCGAGAACGGCGCAGACCGCACGGAGTGCATGGCCGAAGTCAAGCGCCGCATCTCGACCGCCATTCAGGAGATCGCTTCCTGCGCGATCTCGCTGGGCGAGTCCTCTCGCAACCTCACGGCGACGAGCGAGCAGCTCTCGCTGAACTCCTCGACGGTCGCCGCCGCGACTGAGGAGATGAGCGCCAGCATCAAGGAGATCGCCGGCAACTCCTCGTCCGCCTCCAAGGTGGCGATGAACGCGGTGGAAACCAGCGGTCAGGCCTCCAAGACGGTCGAGAAGCTCGGTGATTCGAGCCGCGAGATCGGTCAGGTCATCAAGCTGATCACCACGATCGCCGGTCAGACATTGCAGATGGGTGAGCGT
>SXGR01219898.1_pt1 | contig 23764 bp, 25 predicted proteins | sample 3174711 | NCBI WGS metagenome assembly SXGR01 (sample SAMN11356860, study PRJNA531348) | freshwater metagenome | isolation source: freshwater sample F1-60 | place: China: Fuxian Lake, Yuxi | collected 2017-12-25 | reverse complement strand
TCGATGGAAGACGAACTGATGCGTCTTTTCGGCGGCGAAAAAATCAAAAACATGATGAGCTTTTTGAATCTGCCAGAAGACATGCCGATTGAAAACGGCCTCATCACCAAGTCCATCGAAAATGCCCAGAAAAAAGTTGAAGGCCGCAATTTCGATATCCGTAAACACCTTCTCGAGTACGACAATGTCTTAAATATTCACCGTGAAATTATTTACAAACGCCGCCGCCAATTCCTGGAAAAAGAGGATCTAAAAGAAGAAATCAAAGAAATGATCAGTAATTTAGCAGAGATGATCGTCCGCAACCACACCGACGCCCGCGACAAAAAAGACTGGGATCTACCAGCGGTAAAAGAAGCGCTAAACGCGATCCATAAAGGCGATTTAGAAATCCTAAATACAGATTCACAAGAAACTCTTATCGAATCCGCCCAAAAATACCTACTCGAAGCTTATGAAACACGTGAAGCCTCTCTTCCCGAAAGACAGATTATGCGTGCGATTGAAAAAGCAATCTACCTAAGATCAAACGATACACTCTGGATGGACCACATCGACGCCATGAGCCGTCTAAGAGAAAATGTCGCATTTGCCGGCTACGCACAAAAAGACCCGCTTATCGAATATAAATCGCAGGCTTTCCAAATGTTTAACGAAATGCTGGCAATGATTGAAAACAACACCGTAAACACTCTCTTCAAAATGAATCTTCAGCACGTTGTTCCAGAAGAAATGCTAAAAAAATCCGAGGTTAAGAATATTCAGACAAACGAAAATCAGATCGAAGCAAACATTACCGGCAACAAAAATCCTGTGATCATGCGCGCACCAGCCGGCCAGTCAGAAGCCTTCGCAAAAGCAGAGCGCAACGACCCATGCCCATGCGGCAGCGGCAAAAAATTTAAGAAATGTCACGGTCAGTAAAATGAGCCTAATTTTACAAGAACATCGAGATACTATTGAAAAGGGTTTGTTAGACAATCTAACCTCAGAGATCCTGGAAAAAGCTGATGAAGCTGCTTTGGGAAGCGAGGACCTAAAACTAACCGACCAATACGGCCACAAAGTTTTACAGGTAGGCCCATCAATCACCGCAGGCTATCCGCAACTAGAAGAACTTGCGATAAAATTGCGCAATCGGCGTTATCCAAACCAGAAGATGCAACGGGATTCGCATGGACACATCAGAGTTTTCCGCCCGGAAACTAATCCTTTCAGCGATGGCGCCAATAACCATGCCTCAAAACTTCATCAAATAAAAATAATTTCCGACTCAGAAAATAACGGACTTTTAGGTGTGGACATCACTTTTTCCACCTCATCCTTAAACAATCAGGACTTTGGCCAAAATTACGGAAATATGACCTTCTCACCCGAGGACACAGCCAGTAAATACGAGATCCTCATGGCCATTAAAATAGTGATTGAAGAACTACGAATCGAAACTCTGGAATTAACCGACCCCTTCAACCGCTCGATCAATCAACTCCTTGCAAACCTTCAAATTTAGCCTTTCTCTCGCTAAACTCTCATGTTATCTTACAAACGGGCAACTCCACAAGATAATCAACAAATTTTTTCAAATGGCACATCGCATCGAAGTCTTCACAAAAGTAAACGACACCCGGTCCCAGCAGATGAAAAAGAAGATTGCTTCTTTGGGATTTAATATCGAAAACGCGACTGTTGCCGAAGTTTACATCCTCAATAAAGAATTCGACCAGAATGAACTGGAAAAAATTGCCACAGCTTTAAGCAACTCAATTTCCCAAGAATATAAACTTGATGAAATAAAACCAAAATTATCATATGATTTTGCCTTAGAAATTGGCTTCCTTCCAGGCGTTACCGACAATGTAGGCAACACCGCAAAAGAGCTCATTGAAGACCTACTTAAAACCAAATTTCAAAACGAAGAAAGCGTCCACAGCTCAACCATCATCTACATAAGCGGCAGTGTCACTGAAGAAGATACAAAAAAAATCGGCAGAGAACTAGCAAACGAGCTGATTCAAAGAATTAATGTAAAAACCTCAGAAAAACCGCTGGAAATCATTGTTCCAAAAGTAAATCTCCATGCCGATCCGCAAACCGACGAAGTAAGCCTCGACATTCCGGAAGAAGAATTACAAAAACTTGGTAAAGAGGGAATAGAAAACCCGGATGGCTCAAGAAGAGGCCCGCTCGCTCTGGAAAAAGACCAACTTGAAGCAATTAAAAACTATTTCACAAAAGAAGGAAGAAATCCGAAAGATATTGAACTCGAATCTCTCGCTCAAACCTGGTCCGAACACTGCAAGCACACAATCTTCGCCGCAAAAATCGACGACAATGAAGAAGGCTTATACAAAGGCTATATCAAAAAAGCGACCCAGGAGATCCGCAACAAAAAAGGCAACAAAGACTTCTGCGTCTCTGTTTTTTCAGATAACGCCGGAGGAATCTTATTCGACGAAAACTGGGTAATTACCGACAAAGCAGAAACTCACAACAGCCCCTCAGCACTCGATCCATTCGGCGGTGCGATTACGGGAATCGTTGGTGTAAATCGCGACACCATCGGCTTTGGATTAGGAGCAAAACCAATTATCAACAAATATGGCTTCTGCATCGGCGAACCTGAGGACAAAGAGCCAATTTACCGTGATCCGACACTTCAAAATCCAGCCTTACCACCAAAAAGAATCCTTGAAGGCGTGGTCGAAGGTGTAAACGTCGGTGGCAACTGTTCAGGCATCCCGACACCACAGGGATTCGTCTATTTTGACAAAGGCTACAAAGGAAAACCGCTGATCTTCGTGGGAACTGTGGGGTTAATTCCAAAAGAAATTAATGGCAAACCATCTTGGGAAAAAGGCGCAAAAAAAGGCGATAAAATCGTCGTAATCGGCGGGCGTGTGGGCCAGGACGGCATCCATGGCGCGACATTTTCTTCCGAAGCATTAACCTCCGGCAGCCCGGCAACCGCAGTTCAGATTGGTGATCCGATCACCCAAAAAAAATTCTCCGACGCAATAATAAAGGAAGCCCGCGATCTGGATTTATACAACAGCATTACCGATAACGGCGCTGGAGGAATCTCCTGCTCAGTGGCTGAAATGGCTAAAGAATGCGGCGGCTGTCTGGTAGACCTCGAAAAAGTTCCTTTAAAATATCCAAACCTTGAACCTTGGCAGATCTGGATCAGTGAATCGCAGGAACGCATGACACTCGCTGTACCACCGGAAAAAATCGAAGCCTTCACAAAACTAATGGATAAACATGGAGTCGAAACTTCCGTCATCGGCGAATTCACAGATGAAAACCGCTGTCAGGTAAGATACCACGGCGAACTAATCATGGATCTCGAAATGGAATTCCTCCACAACGGCCTGCCAAGAAAAGAACTCCACACAACATTCACAAAACCTAAATACAACGAGCCAAATTTTCCAGAACCAGAACTCACAGAAACTCTCCACAAACTACTAGAAAGACCGAACCTTGCCAGCTTTGAATTTATTTCAAAACAATATGACCACACTGTCCAGGGCACTGCCGTACTCGGCCCCCTTCACGGCCGCGGCCGCGTCAACTCCCCTGCCTCAGTGACAAAACCTTTCCCCGAAAGCAAAAAAGGCATTATCTGCTCGCAGGGAATTAATCCAAAATACTCCGCCATCGACACTTATCAGATGTCAGCCTGCGCCATCGACACGGCAATAAGAAACGCCGTAGCAATCGGCGGCAATCCGGACCACATGGCTCTAATGGACAACTTCTGCTGGTGCAGCTCCGACGAACCCGAACGCCTCGGCCAACTAAAACGCTCCGCCCAGGCCTGCTACGACTATGCCATCGCCTACGAGGCGCCCTATATTTCCGGCAAAGACTCAATGTTCAACGACTTCAAAGGCTTCAACACCGAAGGCAACCAGATTAAAATCTCCGCACCGCCAACCCTCCTAATCTCTTCCTTAAGCGTAATTGACGACGTTACAAAAGCCATATCCATCGATCCAAAATTCGCCGGCGACCTGATTTATATTCTTGGTGAAACAAAAAACGAACTCGGCAGCAGCGAATATTTCGCCTCCAAAAATGAAATCGGCAACACCGTCCCGGAAGTAGATGCCGAAAAAGCCCGATCACTTTACGAAACCTACAACAAAGCAGTTGATCAAAGACTAATCGCCTCTTCCCTAAGTCCATCCATCGGCGGAATCGGCGCAGCATTGGCAAAAAAAGCAATTGCCGGCCAACTCGGAATGGAAATCGACCTCTCAAAAGTTCCCCAGGGAAATATCACAAGAAACGACTATCTTCTCTTTTCTGAAAGCCAATCCCGCTTCATTGTAACAATTGACCCAAATAAAAAAACTGAATTCGAAGCCTTATTCGCAAACCACAAAATAGCCGAAATCGGCCACATCACCGCGGACCAAAAATTTCTCATTAGCGGCATAAATGGCGAAACCCTAATTTCTACAAACGTCGAAGCGCTCACAAACCATTATCGTCAAACTTTTAAAGAATATTAAAATGACCAAACCAAAAGTTTTAGTCATCACCGGATACGGAATTAATTGCGAAGAGGAAACCGCAAAGTGTTTCGAAATGAGCGGCGGTGAAGCAAAAATTACCCACGTCAACGAAGTAATCTCGGGCAACATTAAACCTTCTGATTACCAAATAATGGCTTTCCCTGGAGGTTTTTCCTATGGCGACGACACCGGTTCCGGCAATGCAATGGCCAATAAAATAAACAACAATATCCGCGAAGAAATTCTAAATTTCGCCACTCAGGACAAACTTGTAATCGGAATCTGCAATGGCTTCCAGATGCTCACAAATCTCGGTCTCGTACCTGCCACTGACGGAAAATACGGTGAAAGACAGGCAGTTTTAATGCACAACAAAAAGGCCCGCTACGAATGCCGCTGGGTCTATCTCAAAAATACCTGCACAAAATGTGTCTGGACCCGCGACATCGATCTTATTCACCTCCCAATCGCCCATGGCGAAGGAAATTTTTATGCTGAACCTGAAATCCTTCAAAAAATGAAAGAAAATGACCAAATTGCCTTCAAATATGTAAAACCGGACGGCTCACCCGCCAACCAGGACCTCGAATACAATCCAAATGGAGCAATCGAAGATATTGCCGCAATCAGTGATCCAACCGGAAAAATTTTCGGCATCATGCCTCATCCGGAACGCTTCAATGCTTTTACCAATGAAGAAAACTGGCCTTTAATTAAAGAAAAACTCCTCCGAGAAGGAAAACCTTTGCCAAAAGAGGGCGAAGGCCTCAAAATATTCAGGAACGCCATCCAATATTTTGAATAAAATGGAAATAAAAACCTCAACCGACCAATCAGCGCTAAGCCGCTTTTTACTAAATTTTTCGCTCGTTTTAATCGGCACCCTCGTCACCGCAATCATCTTCGCCCAACTAGTCACTGCTTTAGGAGAATGGGGCATCTGGCTTAGCATTTTCATCAGCGGACTGCTGTCATTTGCCGGATTTTATTGGGGAGAAAAAGGCACAAAAATCCGCCTCATCACCTGGGGCCTTACCGTCACGCTCGTACTTGGAATAATTGCTTTTATCGTGGGAATGTCCCTCGTTTCAGAGTTACTGAAAGATTTATAATCAGAATTCTAAAAAGTCAAAATCTCGAAAGAAGTTATGAGATACGTAGCATTACTTAGAGGAATAAATGTTGGCGGCAATAACATCATCAAGATGGCCGTCCTCAAGGAGTGTTTTGAGAAAATCGGGTTTCGTAATGTACGAACTGTAATCGCCAGCGGCAACGTTATTTTCGAAACCCGCGGCAGCGCAATAGCACTCGCGACAAGAATTGAAAAAACGTTATCAAAAGAGTTTGGGTTTCCCGCACGAGTAGTGGTGCTCGACGAGGACGAACTCGAAAGTGTCGTCAAAAGCGCACCAAGAGGATTTGGCAAAGAACCCACGAAGTACCGCTACGACGTCTTCTTCATCAAAGCCCCGCTTACATCCAAAAAAGCGATGGACGTGATCGAGTTAAAAGAAGGTGTTGACGATGCCCGCGCTGGAAAAGATGCCATCTATTTCCGTCGTCTAGAAGCCAGCGTAAGCTCAAGCCGTATCAACAAAATTGTCGGGAAACCTGAATACAAATTTATGACTGGCCGCAACTGGAACACTACAACAAAACTTCTCAAATTTATAAAAGAATGAGTAGAGAAAAACTAATTTAGTCCACCATAATCTTCCTTGGTTTCGCGCCATCCGCCGGTCCAATCACACCATTCTCCTCCAGCAAATCAATCAATCTAGCCGCGCGCGCATAGCCTACTTTCACACGACGCTGGAACATAGAAGCCGAAGCCTTCCTGGTGTCCTGGACAAGATTAAAGGCCGCCTCATACCTCGTATCATCATCCACACCAGCCATCGATTCCGCTGATTTTGAATTTGGAATACCTAAAATCTTCTCATTCGCCAATTTATCAGAAGTAATTTCCTGATTATAATCAGGTTCGATCGTTAGTTTCACACGATTTGTCACGCGCTCAATTTCCGCGGTAGAAATGTAAATACCCTGAATTCGCACCGGCTTATTTTGGCCAGTCGGCAGATAAAGCATATCTCCCCTACCCATCAGATCTTCCGCACCGCCGCCATCCAAAATCGTCCGCGAATCAATCGAACTGCTAACCGCAAAAGCAATACGCGAAGGAATATTTGCCTTAATCAAGCCCGTAATGACATCCACTGAAGGCCGCTGAGTCGCAATAATCAAATGAATTCCCACCGCTCGCGCCATCTGGGCAATACGGCAAATCGACGCCTCAACCTCCTTACCGGAAGCCATCATCAGATCCGCCAACTCATCAATCACCACAATAATCTTCGGCAGTTTTGTAATTCCTTCAAGCTCATTGTACTCAGCAATATTTCTCACGCGCATATGTGAAAGCTCGGTATAGCGGCGAGTCATCTCCGAAACTACCCAGCGCAAAGAAATCGCCGCCTTCTCCGGATCCTGAATTACAGGCGACAACAAATGCGGAATATTATTGTAAGAATTAAGCTCCACGCGCTTCGGATCGATCAAAATCAGCCTCAAATCCAGAGGGGAATTCTGATACAGCAGAGAAATTAAAAACGAATTCATCGCCACCGACTTACCACTTCCGGTCGCACCGGCAATAAGCAGATGCGGCATTGTATCAAGACTCGCCACTATCGGCTTGCCCGTAACATCGCGGCCTAATGGCAAAGTCAATTTAGACTGCGAATCCGTGAAGGCCGCGCTCTCCAAAATCTCTCTCAGATGCACCACCGCACGATATGCATTCGGCACCTCGATTCCCACTAGCGACTTCCCTGGAATCGGCGCCTCAATACGGATTCTCTCCGCCGCCAAAGCCAGCGCCATATCATTTTTAAGCGACGTAATTTTCGACAACTTCACTCCCTCGTGCGGCTTTAAAGTGTACTGAATAACCGTCGGACCGACATTTACCTCATGCATCACCACATCAATTCCAAACTGCAAAAGTTTCTTTTTAATCTTATCTGCACAATCCACCAAAACTGCATCATCAACGGTAACATTACTAACTCCCGGCTTCAGCAAATCCAAAGACGGAAACTCCCACTCAAATTCTGGGGCAATCTCCGCATTCTCATTTAGCTCTGCTTTAACCGCCTTGTCCTTCTCCTTATTAATAATCGGCGCCTCCTCATCTTCCTCTTCCTCAACATCTTCTTCTGTCTTCGCAATCAAAGATTTTCTAATCATAATTTCCGGCTCCTCTTCCTCTTCTTCATCCTCATCCTCCTCTTCATCATCGTCATTAGAAGCTCTATTTTTCTTTGATTTCTCACCATTTTTCAAGACCTCAATCTTAAATTCCGGCACCATAAAGGCAAACATCTCCCTTAAAGACACTTCGAAAATTAACAATAAAGAAACAAGAAAAGTCGAAATAAAAATCACCGTCGCCGCAATCCTTCCAACCGCAAGGAGCTTCAGAAAGACAAAATTCGTCACAAATCCTACATATCCGCCATATCTCCCCTCCGCCGCATACTCATGAATATTATCAAAAGGGACTGACAAATGCAGAATACTCAGAACTGAAATCATAAAAAGAATGAATCCAAGCGTCCTGGCAGCACCAAAAGCCACTTTTTTCGAGAAAAAAAGCATCAGCGAAATCACCACAAAAACTCCCGGAATAATATAAACGCCCCAGCCTAAAATTGGCTTCAGAACATTAACCCAGGCATCACCAATCACACCAAAAGCGCCCTGCAGGCTCAAAATCGTCAAAATACCCACAGCCAAATAAGTAACACCCCAGATCTCTCGCGCAATAGAGGCACTAACCTTGATTTTAAATGACCGTCTTTTTGTTTTTCGGCGTCTTTTAACCATGCAACAAATATACAAAAAAAGTTGTTTTTGAGCAAAGGCATTGTGTATACTCAAGCCCGACATATGGTTAGAACAAGATTTGCACCATCACCAACAGGATATTTGCACGTTGGGGGTCTCAGAACCGCCCTATACTGCTATCTTTTCGCGCGCAAAAATAAAGGAACCTTCGTCTTGAGAATTGAGGATACAGATCAGGAAAGATTCGTACCTGGCGCAATGGAAAATCTGATAAAAACTCTTCACTTCGTCGGACTTAGTTACGACGAAGGACCAAAACTCGAAGGCGGAGAAACGGGCAGCCATGGACCATACATTCAATCTAAAAGAACCGAAGTTTACCTGGAACATGCGGCAAAACTGATCGATTCCGGCCACGCCTACCGCTGTTTTTGCACCCGCGAAAGACTCGAAGAGATGCGCGCAAAGCAGTCAGAGCAGAAAATGGCCCCAATGTACGACCGTAAATGCCTGGAACTAAGCCAAAAGGAAATTGAGGCTAACTTGGAGGCAAAGATCCCTTTTGTCATTCGCCAGAAAATGCCTTATGAAACTATCGAATTTATTGATCACGTTCGGGGAAAAGTGCAGTTTGAAGGCAAAAACATCGACGACCAGGTTTTGGTCAAATCCGACAATTTCCCAACCTATCACCTCGCAAACGTCGTCGACGACCACCACATGGAGATAACTCACGTAATAAGAGGCGAAGAATGGCTTCCTTCTACGCCAAAACACATCGCTCTATACCAAGCTTTCGGCTGGTACCATCCGGAATATGCCCACCTTCCCCTCCTCTTAAATGCTGATCGCACCAAGCTTTCCAAGCGTCAGGGCGATGTCGCAGTGGAAGATTACATCCAAAAAGGCTATCTAAAAGAGGCCATCATCAATTTTGTCGCTTTCCTCGGCTGGAATCCCGGCGGCGGCGAAGAAAAAGAAATCTATACCTTAGAAGAATTGGTAGAGGCATTTAGCCTCGAAAAAGTCCATAAAGCCGGTGCAGTTTTCAATCTCGAAAAGCTCGATTGGTTCAACTGGCGCTGGCAAAAGGAAAAATACCTCAAAGAATTAGATACCGTAGCAAAAGAAATCGATCCAGCAGTCGAAATCACTCAAGACAACAAGGGCCAGCAGATCTATAAATTTGCCTCAAGCGAAAACGAAGAGAAATTCCTCTTAAAAAGAGGCAAAAAACTCTATGAAATAGCCAAAAATCACCTATCTACAGACGAAAAACAAGCCTTGAAGCCACTCGTAACAGTTGAAGAAAAAGTTCTAAAAGAACCAAAAGAAGTTCAAAGCCACATCAATTTCTATTTCCAGCTACCAGAATATACCAAAGAATTGTTGACTCACGATAAAATGGGTGTAGACTTGAATTGGGCAAAGATATCGCTAACACAAGCACTAGAAGACCTTAAAAACCTAGAGGACTGGAGTCTTTCTTCTCTCCAAGAAACACTTTTCAAGACCGTTGAAAAACTTGGAGCAAAAAATGGGCAAATATTCTGGCCAGTAAGAAGCGCGTTAAGCGGACTTAATTTCTCACCCGGTGTTTTCGAGCTCTGTTGGGCTCTCGGAAAAGAAGAATCTTTACGCCGACTAAACTTAGCACTACAAAAATTATGAATTTCCCAGAAATACAAACAGCGATCCAGCACTTGCAGAAAACTTCAAAATGTTTGCACTGCCGCAGCAAATACAACCTTGATAATATCAATGTTGTCGCTACCACAAAACTTGAAGGATTATTTGAAATGACCTGTCCAAATTGTCATGCCGCAACTATTGTCACAGTTTTGCTCACTCCGGAAATGGAAATTCGCAAAAAAAAGACAAATCCGAAACAGGGCAAAATTTCTCACGACGATATTTTAGATATCAAAAATTTCCTCTCAAATTTTGACGGCAACTTCAAACGTATATTCAGTAAAAACAACAAATGAAATACTTTGCGCTAATCCTTGCTATTTCAGCATTGCTGACCGGCTGTAATTTAAAAGAAAAAACTGCCGACGTCGTAAACACCGCCGTAGAAACTAAAGACAAAGTCGTCGAAACCGCAGGCGAGATCAAAACTGCGACAAAAGAAGTAAAAGAAGCCGTCGATTCTGTAAAAGAAATCAGCGAATAATGCTCAAAGCGCAATTTCATGCCCACGCTTACGGCGATCCAGTGGATCATATTCCCTATACGCCAAAAACTTTAATCAAAAGAGCCGCCTCTCTCGGCTATGAAGTCCTTTCGATTACCTGCCACCGCAAACTGCTGTTCAATACTGACCTGAAAAAATATGCCCAGAAACTAGGAATTCTCTTAATTCCCGGAATCGAATTTGAAATCAACAAAAAACACATTTTAGGTATCAATGTCGACAAAGAAATTGAAAAAGTCGACACCTTCGAAAAACTACGCGCCTACAAATCTACGCACCCAGAATGCCTAATCATCGCCCCGCATCCTTTTTTCCCCGGAAAAATTGCTCTCCAAAAAGATCTTTTAAATAATATCGATCTCTTTGATGCGATCGAGTATTCATTTTTTTACCACAAAAAAAAGAACTACAACGAAGAAGCGGTAAAAGTCGCAAAACGCTGGAAAAAACCGGTGATTACCACTAGCGACTGCCACATCCTTGAACATCTCGACGCCGGATTTTCGCTTTTAGATGCCACAAAAAACACCAAATCCGTAATCGACGCCGTAAAAAAGGGTAAATTTCAAAACATGACAAACCCGAGTAGCTACTTCAAACTCGGAAAAATTCTTCTAAAAATGAATCTTCAAAATCTCTTCAAACCACGCGCTGTTTAGCATAGAATAAAGACAACCTCTCATTCTATGAATAATTTTGTTCGCAAAGTTCGCACTGCCGCGCGGAAAAAAAACATGAAAATTGTTTTACCCGAAGGCACCGATGAGCGCATCCTCCAGGCAACAGAAGTAATTATTTCCGAAAAAATCGCCCGCATAGTTTTGCTCGGACCATCGCGCACCATCAAAGCAAAAGCGAAAAAACTAAATCTCAAAATTGATTGGGACAAAGTCGAAATTCATGACCCTCTCAAATCAAAACTCAGCGAAAAATATGCCGAGGAACTTTTTAAATTACGAAAAGATAAAGGCTTAACAAAATCCCAGGCAAAAGAATTACTTAAAGATGTCGACTATTTCGGCACCATGATGGTCCAACTCGATGATGCCGATGGCATGGTCACCGGCGCGGCATTTAACACCGCCCATTCTGTCAGACCAGCTTTACAGATTATTAAAACGAAAGAAAAATTCCACAAAGTCTCCGGAATGTTTTTCATGACTCTGGAAAACAAAGTGCTACTATTTGCCGACTGCGCCATTACCATCGAACCGAACTCCTACGAACTCGTCCAAATCGCCATCGACAGCGCCGAAACAGCAAAAAGATTTGGCATTAAACCAAAAATCGCCATGCTCTCTTTTTCCACAAACGGCTCCGCCCAGCACCCGACAGTCGACAAAGTCCGCGAAGCAGTTTCAATGATCCGCGACCAGAGACCAGACCTCATTGTTGATGGTGAAATTCAGGTCGATGCCGCAATTGTCCCAAGTGTCGCGAAAAGAAAATGTCCCGGATCACCACTTAAAGGAGATGCTAACGTCCTTATTTTTCCCAGTCTGGAAGCCGCGAATATCGCCTACAAACTTGTCGAACGTCTGGCAAAAGCGAAGGCCATCGGTCCCCTGCTTCAGGGACTTCGAAAACCTGTAAACAAACTTTCCCGCGGCTGTAATTACAAAGATATTATTAACGTTGTCACATTTACGGCATTTGAAGCCGATTAACCCACGCAACCATGAACGAACCTAATGTATTCAACATTCCGGCCTATCAAAGAAAACGCACCCTAAAAAAATCGCGGACACGGAAAACCACAATCAAAACTGATGATGCCTTCACAAATATTCCGGTAAAAGAAGTAATTCCTTCAAAAGAGAATTTCATCGAACAAAGCAAATTGAGCAGCAGAAAAATCCGCGAAGTGCGCGAAATGAAAATCTGCGGTATCTGCGATGGATATTTTGAAAAAATCCAAGTCGCCATTATCAAAGTCACAAGTCCGATTAAAAGCTCTGATATTCTTATTTTCGAAAAAGAGGGAGGCCTTTTCCAGCAACCAATCGCCTCGATGCAGATCGACCGCAAAGATGTTTCCCTAGCCCGCTCCGGCAGTGACATCGGCACAAAAGTAGTAATGGAACCGAAAGTCGGCGCCCATGTTTATAAATATATTTAATGAAAATTTTAGTAATAAATTCTGGCTCATCCTCTCTTAAATTCAAATTTTTTGATAATGAATCAGTCCTTGCGCAAGGTCACATCGACGGTATTGGACTCCATCACTGCAAATTTTTCTTCACCACCAATCTCGAAAAAAATGTCCAGAATTTACCGGTTAAAAACCACAAAGAAGCGCTTAAATTAGCTCTAAAAACCCTACTCAAAAGTCAGGTCATCAGTAGCTACAAAGAGATCCAGGCAGTCGGTCACCGAGTTGTTCATGGCGGTGAAAAATTTGTCCAGTCAACAAAAATCGACTCACGAGTAATCAAAGAAATCAAAAAATTATCCTCACTCGCTCCTCTTCACAATCCTCCAAATCTTGAAGGAATTATTTCCTGCCAAAAACTTCTCAAAAGAATCCCCCAAATCGCCGTCTTCGACACCGCATTCCATCAGACGATGCCAGAAAAAGCCTTTCTCTACGGCCTTCCCTATGAATTTTACGAAAAACAAAATATCCGGCGCTACGGTTTTCACGGCACCAGCCACAAATTTGTAGTCGAAAAATGTATCAAAATATTAAAAAAGAAAAACGCCAAAATCATCAGCTGCCACCTCGGAAACGGCTCTTCCATTACAGCCACACTCAATGGAAAGTCCATCGACACCAGTATGGGATTCACCCCGCTTGAGGGAATAATAATGGGAACCAGATCAGGAAATTTAGACCCCGCCATCATATTTCATTTAGAGAAAAAATACTCCAAAGAAGCCATCGAAGAAATCTTGCTCCAGAAATCCGGACTTAAAGGACTCTCAAAAATCAGCTCGGACATGCGCCACATCTACGAAAAAAGTCTCCAAAAAGACAAACTCGCTAACCTCACCATCGACATTCTTGCTTACCAGATCGCCAAATATTGCGGCGCCTACACAGCCAGCCTCAATGGTTTGGACGCATTGATTTTCACTGGCGGCTTAGGCGAAAAAGCTTTTTACGTACGGGAAAAAGTCTGCAAATATCTGGAATTTTTAGGCGCAAAATTAGACTCTGCAAAAAATAAAAAGTGTGAAGAATTAATTTCTGACAGCAAAAGCAAAATAAAAGTCTTTGTGATCAAGACCAACGAAGAATTGCAAATCGCCCGAGAAACTGCCACAATTGCCTTAAAATGAGCCAGGAAATCGCAAAAATCGGCAGCAAATTAATTCACAGCGGGATGAAAATTTTCACCCACTGTTATTCAAAAACTGTAATAGAAATTCTTCTTCAAGCAAAAAAAGAAAAAAAATCTTTTATCGTTTATACCACTGAAACGCGACCAAAACTCCTCGGGCGCAGAACCGCAAAAGCGCTTACAGCAAAGAAAATCCCTGTAATCCACATGGTCGACAACGCCGGACCGATCGCTATTAAAGAATGTGATTTATTTTTATTCGGCGCCGAATCAATCACTGAGAAAAAAGAAATTCTCAACAAAATAGGCACAAATATTCTTCTGGAAACTGCAAAAAAATATAAAATTCCAAGCTACTGTGCCACCCACACCAACAAATTAAACAAAACTCCAAACCCTCAAAAACCCACAGATGTCTGGAAAAATCCACCAAAACTGGTGAAGATTTTTAATCCAGGCTTTGAAATTCTCAACAAAAAACTGATCACCGGCTACATAACGGAAAAGTACTCTTTAAAACTTTTTAGAAAAGCCCTCTAAATCTCTTTTGAAATCAGATTACTAATGAGCGATCATGATCGCGAAATTTTTTGCAAATCGTACATGATAGATTTGCAAAATTGTAATCTTGAAAAAGAGATTTAGAGGGCTTTTCTAAAGATCTAGTTCCAAGATTTTAGTTGGCGTCAGAATAAACAACTTTTTCGAATCCGCATCCATATAGACATCACGGATCTCTTTCACTCCGTCAAACATATACTGCGTAACATAATTCAAATTGCCGGTCTTCGAATCTTTCTGATAAACAAGAACTTTTGCATTTGCTGTATCAACAACGAAAATCTCCGAAAGTTTCTCATCAGTATAAATAACTTTTGGATCCTTAATCGCATTAAATGGTGGATTGTTAATGTAAAATTCCGCCTCTGCTCCCCCATAGTATTTCGTAATATCACCATTATCGTGAAGCATATAAATATTTGAGTCGATCGCAAAACTATGCGCATTTGCAATATCCGCACTGCCGCCAAAATAGGCTTCAGCCGCACTAAATTTTTCCCGAGCTCCCTTGAAAGTATATTTCCAAATCTGATTTCCTGAACCATCCAAAAGATAAATCCTGTTACCCCAATCGGCCAAATCAGTAGCCTTGTGGAAAGACCCATCTTCACTATCCATGAAAGACATATTTCCATTGATATACTCAATCAATTTGCCTGATTTCGTTAGAAAAACAACAGAATTACGATCATCAAATCCAGTCGCAGCAATTACTGTTTCTTCTTTATCAATCGTCAAAGGATCCTGAATCTGATCAAGCACTATTTCATAAAGCGCATTGTATTCGTAAACAAAAACGCGATCCCCCAAAGTCACAAAGCCTAATGCACTAACATCCGACCTCTTTGAAGTCAAATCAGCCAAAACTTTTGGACTCTCAATTCTCTTAATGTTATCGAGTTTATCGCGAGTTTCATCAATCTGCACAAGATAAATCTTCGCTTTTTCTCGATAATACCCGGAATTCAAAACTGTCATCGCATCAAGATACGCCTGATCCAAAATTGCTTTTGCCGCCTCTTTATCGTAGCCGCCTTTTGTCTCGGCTTCGGCAATTTTTGTCTGAACATCAGTCAAAATACCATCCAGCTTCTGAATTTCTGCTTTTTCTTCACGTTTGCTATTCGCATACCAGATTCCCAAGCTCAAAACTATGATTGCTACCACCAAGAATGCAAGAATTTTGTCTTTACCAAAGCCTTTTGAGAAAAGACCATTCCATAAGCGAGAGAAAAATCCTGAAGCCGATGCCATAAAATTACTATCTTTACCTTCAAAAACCTCCGCCTTTTTCCGGCGATATCCTTTAATAGCTGTAATAAATTTCCCGGTCAAAGTCTCTTTTTGTTGAATCACCTGCCCTCTCGAAGACTCAAGAACAGTTCTCGTTGCACTATCAACTTCATTCTCAATCGCCTTAACTTCATCTTTTGAAGCCACAGAAAACATAATTCCCGTAAGCCCGATCCGACCTAAAATCTCGCTGGAAACAATATCTTTTATCTCATTCAAGCTGTCTGTGACATTTCGGGTAATCGCCTTTCCAAGATCCGTCTTACTAATATAGCGAACCAAACGTGCTGAAGAGAATAAAACCATATCTCCAGCCTCAATCTGACCATTGGCAATCGTGCTAAAAATATCATCACCTTCTTCCTCATTTAAACCTTCACTTATCACGCTCACATATTTCTTCCTAATAAGGTAGGCCTCCGCGTCACCAGTCTGGGTCAAAAGCAAACTGTCTCCGACGATTGCCGCAATAATCACATTCATATTGCCGATATAACCGGACATCTTTTGCGACTTAAACTCTTTCAAAACATGATTTATCGCCTTAAGTGCAGCCTCAAAACGCTCATATGGCTCCTTTTCAACATCTTCAAAAAACACTTTTTGCATGGTTTCAAAAATCACCGCACCAATATCTTCTGCATCTACCGGATTATTTTGAACCTCAATATTAATAAAAACCTGACCGCTCTTCTCTCCAAATTCCTCAAAAAGGTCATAACAATAGCTTTCCAGGAAGCTATTATCGTCCTTTCCTATAAACATAAATTCGTAATTTGCTTTTAAAGCCATAGTGATGTCTAAATAAACTTTAAGATGAATATACAAAAATAGCCGATTATATGCAAATAATATTGTTGACTAAAAATATACTTGCCTATAGAATCGCTGGGCTAAAATTAACCCGTCACGATGTTAGGGAAACTCAAAAAACGAAAGAGACTCCGAACACATGGTTTTCTAACCAGAGGAGCAAACGTTCTTAAAAGAAGAAGAGCAAGAGGCAGAAAACAGCTGACTGTTTCAATTCACGCGAAATAGTTTTTCTTAATGATTGCAAAAAAATACCGCATTCCAAGAGAAAAAATCCCATATCTTCTTCGAAAAGGACAGTCTATGGCTTCCCGTCTCTTTATAATACGCTATAATAGAAACGAGGAAAACTTTGCCCGATTCAGAACAATTGTAAGCAAAAAAATTGATCCAAAAGCGGTAAAACGCAATTTAATCCGAAGACAGATTTACGAGGCAATACGATTAAACCAACAGGAAGAGCTCAAGCCATTAGATATCATTCTCATTCCCAAAAAACAGATTCAGCGCAGCAGCTTCGATCAAATCAGAGCCGATTTGAGGGAAATAACAACAAATTTAAACAATTTACCCCCTCTGCATGGAGAAATTTAATAAAATCATTAAACAGACCCTTGTTTTTCTGGTCATTTTTTTAGTTATCAACTATATATTCTCTTTTTTCAACAATCCTGAGAAAGAAGCTCTGGAAGAAAGTGGAAACTTAGTATTTATCACCAGCGATGACAAATACAGCCGCAGCAATATCGTCACTTTGGAGATCGACAACAATACTAAAGAAGAAATCACCATTCCAAACGAATGCCCAAACGAGCCATTCAAGGTATATAGATACCAAAATAACGAATGGGTTCAAAAAACTTCTGCCCCAGAATTAGACTGCAGCAAAACTCAAGATCTAACCTTAAAACCTGGCGAAGACACAAAAATCACCTACGGCAGCTGGAATCATGCACTATTTTCCGAGCTTGGAAGATTCAAAATTGAGTTTGAAACAACTCTAAACGGAGAAAAAAAGACAATCACAACCAATGAATTCACAGTAGTAAAAGAAGGAATCTTTAGCCAGCTTTGGACCGGCCTGATTTACCGTCCTATATATAACGCTCTAATTTTCCTTACTTCCATTATGCCAGGCCACGACCTCGGCTGGGCAATCATCCTTTTGACAATTCTGATCCGAACACTTCTGCTTGCTCCTTCTCATAAAGCAATGAAAGCTCAGAAAAAAATGCAGGAAGTACAGCCAAAACTAAATGCAATTAAAGAAAAGTACAAAGGCGACCAGCAAAGAATCGCCATGGAGACAATGGCGCTCTGGAAAGAGGCAAAAGTAAGCCCAATGGGTAGCTGTCTGCCGCTTCTGCTCCAAATCCCCTTCTTGATAGCAATTTTCTACGTAACCCGCGATGGCCTAAATCCTGACAACGCCTTCCTTCTCTATAAACAATATAGCGATTTTGCAATCAGTGATATAAATCCAATCTTCCTTGGCATTCTCGATTTAAGAAATATCGAAATTTTTGTCCTACCACTGCTTGTCGGCGCTCTCCAATTCCTCCAGATGAAGCTTTCAATGGCGCGAAACACCAAGAAAGATCAGCCACAAAACGAGTTCACCAAAGCCAACAATATGATGCTCTATTTCATGCCGGTAATGCTTGCCGTTTTTGCCGCCTCTTTCCCTGCCGGCGTGGCGATTTACACTGCTACATCAACAATCTATGGCATTATCCAGCAAATTATTGTAAATAGATCTAGCGACAGCAAAAAAGATTCGGAGCCTACAGTAAGAGTGATAGAAAAAAAAGATAATTAACCTTTAATTAAAAACCATGGACTTAGACGACCTGTTAAAAGAAACTCTCGAGGAACTGTTGAACAAACTTGGAGTTGAATACTCCCGAATAAACGTTATTGAAGAAGAAAAAGACAGCTATCTCATTAATCTTGAAAGCGAAAATGCCAGCCTTTTAATTGGTTACCATGGAGCAAATATCCAGGCCCTTCAACATCTTTTAAAGACGCTTTGCTGGAAAAAAGCGGCAAACGACCAGTTCAACATCATGCTCGACATCGATGGATATCGCCAGAGACAAGAGGAAAACGTCCTAAATCTTGCCCAAAGAAAAATTGACACCCTCAGAAAAACCCGCAGACCACAGACAATGCCGCCAATGTCCGCATACTTCCGCCGAAAAGTTCACATGCTTTGCATGGGAGCCGGCTTTGAAGATATCGAAACAATCAGTCAGGGCGATGGCGAACAGCGTCACATCATTTTGAAACTTAAATAATTAAGAGCCACATATATGAAACTATCCAAACTGGTACAACTAGGTGCTTTAACATTTGCCGTATTTCTTGGATCGCTGAACTCAGCCAAGGCTCCGGCTCTCGCTGAAAATTTTAACGACGTCTCCGAAGGCACCCGCCACTACATGGCGGTAAATTATTTAAGAGAAAAAGGCATCATTAGCGGCTATGAAGACAATTCTTTCAAGCCAAAACAACACATCAATCGTGCCGAAGCCCTAAAAATCCTCACACTTGCCAGCGGCAAAACTACCAATGAAGAAATCGAGGCTTTATCGCTTCCAGAAGACGATCTCCGCCCGTTTACCGACACTCCTTTGGACAGCTGGTATATAAAATATCTGCTTTTCGCAAAAGAAAATGCCATTATCGGCGGCTATGAAGATGGCAGTTTTCAGCCTGAAAAATCGATCAATCTCGCAGAAACTCTCAAAATTTATCTCGAATCTCTGGAAAATCTTGAATATCCAAACGCCGCTGAATTCCTCTTTGCCGACACCCCTCTTGAAGAGTGGTACACAAAATACACCGCCTTCGCCGGCTCGCGCGGCCTCTTAATGATCAACGCCGCAAACCAGATCGACCCAAACCAAAACATGACCCGCGGCTACATGGCAGAAATAATCTATCGCATGGAAAAATTTAAGGAAGGATACGAATTCGGCCGCGCCACTTATTATTTTGGCATCCCCGATGGCGGCAACACTTATACAACAGCCCACAAAACTCTGCCGTTTGGCACAATCGTCGAAGCAACAAATCTCGCAAATGGAAACACTGTTCAGGCAACAGTAACCGACCGTGGACCATACGGACCCGGCCGCGTCCTGGACCTCTCCAAATCGGCGTTTACACAGCTTGCACCGCTCTCTACAGGTGTGGTAGATATACAATATAAAGTAATTCATCTACCTTGAGAGACATCATCGAATATAATGTCCGCCCAAAAAGCAAACCGCGCATGACGCTTTTTGCCGAAACCGAAAAAACAATCCGCTCTCTTATAATCACCCTGACCTCGATGATTGTCGTTTTATTGGTCGCCTTTTTGTTTCTCACAAGCCAAAGCGCCCAAAACGGCTACGCTCTCCAACAGGAAAAACTAAAAAATGAATATTTAAAAAGTGTCAGCAGTACTCTTACTACTAAAATAACTGAATCCACAGCCTTCTCCGCACTGGAAGAAGAAGAAAAAGTTTTAGAGATGCAAGAGTTAGAACAAAAAACCTACGTAACTAAGGAAGATAACGAAGTAAAATAAATTGACTTTAAAAGTCGAATCCTTATACTTGGTCGTGCAATTTGAAATCCAGGCGCCATCGTCTAGTGGTTAGGACACCAGGTTTTCATCCTGGTAACAGGGGTTCGATTCCCCTTGGCGCTACCATTGAAGTAGCGAGGACGACGATTCCGAAGCGGAAGCAAAAGTAAGCTCCGCAGCTTTTGCTGTAGTGCAGGAAGCATATCAAAATTCAACACCACCCACTAAACACTAGGCGGCATCAAATCATTTCCTACAGCCTTATAAATTCTCCCTGCAATAATTCTGTTTAACGGTTCGATTTCAGGATTTTGATCAATTTCATACTTAAAACCTTCAAATTGAACATTCGGATCCTTATCCACAATAATAAATCCAAATCTATCACCATCAACCTCTTTCTCCACATATTTAAAAATTTGGCGCGCATTAGGTGTAGAATCCAAAATTGCATCCAGACCCGGAACCAATGACAACTCCTCCTTCAAAACATGAAAAACCGCTTTGCCGCCAGGCTTCAAAACTCTATAGGCATCCTCGAGCGCCCGCAAAGCATTCGGCACTATATATAAAGTGTTGGAAGAAAACAAAACATCCACCTCATTAGCACTTATCGGCAAATTTCGCGCATCTCCTTGACGAAAATCAGCCTGAATCTCAGAAAAACCACCCATACTCGCAATCTCCTTATCAATTTTAACCTGAGGATTTAAATCCACACCAATTCCCCGAACCGGTTTTCCATTTGCCATTCCCTGAGCTGTCATTTTCACTGACCGAATCCCCTGCTCAATTGCATTACCATTGCCACAGCCAACTTCAGCCATCACAAAATCCGGATTATTTCTATCCAAAAGCCTCTGATAAATCTCCCACTGAAGATTCACATCAGCCATCTCACACATATTCATGATCTGCTTATAGTTTCTCTTCAAAACATCCGGAGAAAAATCTGCGCTGTGACTTAGATGTAAATTCATGAAGTGATTATTGTATTATTGCAAAATGAAATCAACTAAACATTTATTTAGCTTTATAAATCTTAATATTTTAGCATAAAATGAAGAAAAATGCTATCCTCTACACCCGATGAATTGGAAAACTCTAAAATCAGAAATTGTCTTCAAAAATCCCTTCTACGAGATCACCAAGGAAACCTGTGAAACAGCTTCTGGCCGCCTCGTTGAAGGCTATTATACGATAAAAAGACCAAATGTGATCGTAGTAGCCGCAATTACCGAAGACCGCCAAGTTATTTTAATCAATCAATATCGCCAACCAGTAAGAAGCCGAGACATAGAGCTTCCCGCAGGTTATATTGAAAACGAAGAAACACCAATTCAGGCAGCAAAACGCGAACTTTTAGAGGAAACTGGCTATACAAGCGAAAACTTTAAAGAACTAAAAACTGCCTTCGCTTCCGCCGGAACAATGTCCAACACTATTCACTTTTTTCTTGCCACCAAAGCCAAAAAAGTCGCCGATCAAAAACTCGACCCCAATGAAGAATTAAGTGTTCACCCTACACCTATTGAAGAAGCCTTTAAATTGCTAGAAGAAGGCAAAATTAAAGACATGGCCTCAATTAGTGGGCTTTTACTAATAAAAGATCTTTTATGACCAAAGAAGTTTACCTCGATTACGCCTCAACAACACCTGTAGACCCTCGGGTGCTTGAAAAAATGTTGCCTTATTTCACCTCAGAATACGGAAATACAGAATCACGGCATCAAAAAGGTAAAAAAGCCAAAATTGCTCTCGACCAGGCCTGTGAAAAAATTGCCAAAATTCTTAATTGTCGGGCAAGTGAACTGACTTTCTGCGGAAACGCGACAGAAGCGAACAACTTAGCCATTTTCGGACTTGCACCTGCCTCTCCATCCCACTTCATCACCACCAAAATCGAACACTCCTCCGTAATAAGACCTTTCGAAGAATTACAGCGTCGAGGTCACAAAGTCACCTGGCTGAATGTTGACCACGAAGGATTTATCAACCTTGAGGAGCTGGAAAACGCCATCACTCCTGAAACAAAACTGGTTTCAATCATCTACGCCAACAATGAAATCGGCACTATTCAAGACATCGAAAAAATCGCTGAAATATGCAAGAAACACCAGGTTCTTTTTCATACCGACGCTTGCCAGATAGCAGGAAGCGAATCTTTAGACGTTACAGATATTGACCTCATGACCTTAAATGGCAGCAAAATATATGGACCCAAGGGCGTTGGTCTCCTCTACTGCCGCCGAGAAGTCAAACTTTCTCCCCAAATCCTGGGCGGCGGCCACCAAAACGGCCTCCGCAGCGGCACCCTAAACGTTCCGGGCATTGTTGGTTTTGCAGAAGCCCTGGAGATAACACACAATAACCCCCTGAAGCCGGACCTCCGAGACAAACTCCTCACCGAACTGCTAAAACTACCTAGAACAAAGCTAAACGGGCCAATGAAAAACCGCCTCTCCAACAATATTAATATTCAATTTGAAGGCATCGACGGCACCGAACTTCTCCTCCATCTGGACCAAGCCGGAATCTATTGCTCAAGCGGCTCTACCTGCGTAAGCGGCAGTGAACAAGGCTCCCACGTCCTCCTTGCTATCGGTTTAACCACTAAGGAAGTAAACAGTTCAATCCGTATCACCCTAGGCAAACCAACAACTGAAGAAGAAATCGACTACGCTCTCAGCGCTTTAAAAACCCTAACCTCAAAACTATGGCAAAGGTCTTAATGGTAATTGCTCCTGAAGGTTTCCAGGATAAAGAGTACGCCGACACAAAACGCGCCCTTGAAGAAGATGGCCACACTGTCATAACCGCATCCAAAAAAGCAGAATCACACGGAAAATACGGCTCTGTTGAAAAATCAGACATCCTCCTCCCGGCCGCCAATGCGCAAGACTTCTCTGCTGTCGTTTTCATCGGCGGCCCAGGCTCCCAAATCTACTTTGAAGACGAAATCGCCCAAAATCTTGCAAAAAATTTCTTCAACAGCGGAAAAATTACCGCCGCAATCTGCGCCGCACCATCAATTCTCGCAAACGCCGGACTCCTCCAAAACCACACCGCCACCTGCTTCCCCTCTCAGGCCGAAAACCTTCAAGTAAAAGACGCCAACTACACCGGAAACCCGCTTGAACAAGACAAAAACCTCATTACAGCCAACGGCCCCGAAGCTGCTTACGACTTCGGCAAAGCCATCTCGAAAGCCCTTTTGAACTCAGAATTTTAAACCGCGAAACAAAGGTCCCTAAGGCGTCAACTTCTTTTCCCTAAATTCCCTTCCCAGCCGGAAAACAGTTTGGTAGTATTTAAAGCACCCTACTATATATGGTAGCTCCTCAATTTTTACAGCCACTATATATGGGTCTCACTCATTCCTGTGAAAAACAAAGCCTTACGGGGACTCAAAAAAGAGTCCTCTCACCCCCTCAACTATTATTTCCTATTTAACCCTCCCACTCTATGTCCCCGATCAAAAAAATAAAAAAACGCGACGGCCAAGTCTCCGATTTTGACCAGAGCAAGATTACTGAAGCCATCTGGAAAGCCGCTCAATCGGTAGGCGGAACAAATAAAGAAATGGCCGAGAAAATCTCTAATCAGGTTACAGCAGTTTTAGAAGTTTTCTTCAAAGACGAAAGCAACATTCCGACCGTTG
>SXGR01059304.1_pt1 | contig 23766 bp, 27 predicted proteins | sample 3174711 | NCBI WGS metagenome assembly SXGR01 (sample SAMN11356860, study PRJNA531348) | freshwater metagenome | isolation source: freshwater sample F1-60 | place: China: Fuxian Lake, Yuxi | collected 2017-12-25 | reverse complement strand
GCGACGGACATCGTGCAGCTTGTCTCCCGGTACACGCAGTTGCGGAAGATGGGCAGCGAGTATGTAGGCTTGTGCTTTTTGCACAACGACACCACCGCACCGGGCAACCTGTACGTGAATCCTGCGAAACAGGTGTGGGCCTGTTTTGCTTGTGTCGCCCATGAGAAGTACGGCGCTGACGCCATCGGGTTCCTTCGCAGCGCGGAGAACATAGACTTCCCCGAGGCTGTCCGCAGGTTGGCGAACGGGTCGGGCACGTTGCCTCCGACCAAGGCAATCCCGGCAGAGGCGCTCAAAAAAGCCCCGCCAAGGGAAAACTTGCCCGCCCCTGACGGCGACCTTCCCGACATGCGGCTCGCGGCCTACGGCGATCCGACGGGCACCTGGGCCTACCGCACGGCCGAGGGCGGCATCATAGGCTACGTTTGCCGGTATCACGATGAGGAGCGCGGCAAGACCCTGCGTTGCTTCTCGTACGGGCGCTATTCCGAGGTCGATCCGCCTAAATGGGAATGCAAAGCGTTCTCAAGTCCGCGCCCGCTCTATGGGTTGGAATTGCTGGCCGGACGCCCCGAGGCGCAGGTTTTGCTGGTGGAGGGCGAGAAATCCGCCGACGCTGCCCGTCAATTGATCCCCGCGATGGTCGTCATGGCATGGCCGGGAGGCGCGAACGCTGCCAAATATGCCGACTGGTCGCCCCTTGCGGGACGGAACGTCGTCCTGTGGCCGGACGCCGACGCGCCAGGACGGCAAGCGATGGAGCGGGTAGCGGCGCTCTTGCAGGGCGTCGCCGCCGAGGTCAAAGGGGTTGACCCCGACACGCAGCCGGACGGGTCAGCAACGCCAGAGGGCTGGGACGCCGCAGACGCTTTAGCGGCGGGATGGGACCGCGAAAAGACGCTCGATTGGGCGAAGCAGCGGATTACGGTCTATGTTGCGCCGCAGCAACCGGACGCAGAAACCGGCCAAATTTCGGCGCCTCAAAATTTGGCCCTATCCCCGCCGCCCCCGAACGCGCCAGAATCGCCTGTGGCGAACGCTGAACCCGGACCATCCCCGAGTATCCCGGACGCCGCAGAATCGCTGGAAGCCCCGTTCCCGCCAGCCGGGGAGGCGTCCGCGACCATGCCGGATGCTGAATTCCCGCCGGAGGCCACTCCGGTGCGCCCTAGGCGCCCCCGAAAGCCCGCCCTGGCCTCGGTCAACGGGAACACGGTTAGGGTGCTTGAAATCGAGCCGGAAGCGGATCTTCCCCCTGAATTTTCCGAGCAATGGATGGTGCGCCTGTTCATCGAGAACCGGGGCAACAACTGGCGATACAGCCACGACTCCAAGACCTGGCACCGTTGGGTTGAGATGGGCGACGGCGGGGTTTGGCAACTGCAGAAAACGAGTGCCCACACCATCGACATTGACGATTTTCTGAATTCCGAGCAACTCCGATCCGCCGCCCTGACAATGAATCAGCGCCAGCGGATTTGCAGCATGAAGATGACTAACTCGCTTGTGCCGGGAATCCAAAATCGCCCGCCGGTAGCGTCCCTTGTCGAGAATTGGGACACCGACCCGTGGCTCTTGGGACTGCCGGATGGTCGATGCGTCGAATTGAAAACCGGCACCATACGCCCCGCGACGCGGGAGGACATGATCGGACGATATACGCTTGTCGCCCCGCAACGAGGCCCGCACCCGCATTGGGACATGGTGCTATCGCGGGCTGCCGCTGGCGACGGCGCGATGCTAGAATACTTGCGCCTCTGGGCCGGGTGCTGCGTGACTGGCGACACCTCGCCAGAGGCTTTCACCTACCTGTACGGCAAGGGCGGCGCGGGAAAATCCAAATACATCCTACCGCTTCTGGAAATTTTGAACGATTACGCTCGGCAAATTCAGGTCGAATTGTTCCTTGCAGGACAGAGTCAAAATAGGGGCGAACAACTGGCGCAGCTGCCCGGAATTCGGCTTGCCGTTGCATCAGAACCGGACGAGGGAACACGTTGGGCCGAGGGGCAATTGAAGGCTGCGACGGGGCGCAATAGGATTAGCTGTCGGGACGTTTACGCCCGACGCATCGAATATATGCCGCAATTCAAGCTGATTTTCGAGGGCAACAACAAGCCACACTTACGCGGTGTTGGCGAGGAAATCCGCCGCCGTTTCAAGCTAGTCGAGTTCAAAGCGGGGTCGATCCCGACCGACGAGCTGATGATCGACATGCCAGACCGCTTGCGAAGAGAATACCCGGCCATTTTGCAATGGCTGATCGACGCCGCCGCCGACTACTCGCGCACCGGCCTGAGTTCGCCAGAACAGATGGAAATCGACGTTTCAGAATACCTGCGTTCAGAGGACCAGATCGCAACGTGGCTCGATGATTGCTGCGAAATCGATCAGGCCCAGCGGGTGCGCGTCCTCGACGCCTACGAAAACTATCGCAAGTTTTGCGAGCGCGATGGAGAATATGTGGTCGCCAAAAAGACTTTTTCCTCCCGCTTGCATGACCGCGGGTTCAAGCTCCACAAAAGCGGAGACCGATTTATCATAGGAATCGGCCTCCGAATCGGCGCGAACATCTAGACCGCAGGCGCTTCCTTACGCTTGCGCCCCGGCTTGCGGCGCTCGGGCACCCATCCCGCCGGGATCATCGGGTGATCCAGCACGCGAATCAGGCCAGCGACGCGCCCCGCCTTGACGTAACCGAGCACCGATGCATAGGTCAGGCCCAGGCGCTCTGCCGCCTGTTTGACGGTTTCGTATTCGGTCAGGTCCATCTCAGTTGTCGAACCAGAAAACGAAGCGGACATCTTCAAGGCCGGCCGGACGGTCCTCCGGGTACTTAGTGAATCCAGAGTAAGTTTGGCCGAACAGCCAGCCGTCCCATGTCGGGGCATGGTAGTCAGGTGCGTGCAGCGCCTTTTCCCATGCTGCCAACTGCGCGATCTCCGTAGCTGAAAGCCAACTATGCGAGTGCCCGTCCTCACCCCATTTCTCTGCGTCGAATTTCGTCACGACAGAAGCGTCGTCGGGGAGTCCGCGAGGCGCGGCAATAGCTTTCGCAACGTCGCCGCGCACTCCCGCCATTTTCTCAAACAACGGGTAGTACTGGTAGCACTCTGGCTGCGCGTAGTGATGCCAGGTTCCGTTAATTTTAACTTCCGCGTGAAGGTGAATATCGCATGACATTTTATTTCTCCTGTTTGATTTACTACTTGGCTTTCAGGTAATTCAGCCGCGCCAGCGGCGATTTGTCCACGGTCACCGATTCGCTCTTGACCGTGAGCAATGTCCATCCAGGCAACGCGCAAAGCTTTTCAGCCTGCCGCGCCGCCGCCTCTGCGCTTATGGCGATTATGGGAAGTGTATGCGGGCGCGTGGCGCTCGCGGTGAGGTAGACCATCCTGTATCGGATTGAGGCGCTCACGAACGCACCTGCGACAGAACGGCGCGGGCGCGGTGCCATGCTGCCGCGTGATCGACGCGATCAGCGGCTGGGCTACCCGTAGGCGGGGCGAAAAGGTCTCTGAGAGCTGCTAGCAGCGCATTCCGCTCCGCCCGCAAGCGCTCGATCTCGGCGTACAGCGCGGGGACTTCCGACGGCGCGGTCATTGCTTTGTCTCCTGTTGATTGCTTGCCATGATCCTGCCGATGTCCGCCTGAGCGGAACGGCAAAGCGGCATTCCAAGCCGGTACATCGCCAGCAGGAATTCTCTGTCCCTGGCTGCGATGCAGTCTCCTGCCGGATTGACGACAGAGTAAAACGCATCGCGCATCGCGTTCACTCCAGCTGCGCTTTGCGGAGTTTTCTTCCCGTTCCACACTGTCATTACATGGGCGCGATTTCTCGCGTTGGACGATCCCGCAAGCGCCCATACATCGAACATGCCTCGCGTGTAGGTGCCGAACAATCGCAGGGCTTCAAGCTGGTTCGCGGTCATTGCGCCTCCCCGAGCGAGCGCAGAACTTCTTCCCCGCGTGGGGTGAGCGAGTACCCAGAACGGTCTGGGTCGTCGTAGATCAATTCCTTTCGCAGCAAAGCCCCGAGCACGCGGTCCCGTGCGTGAAACCACAAGCCTTCTGGAGCGTGCTGCCAGTCGCAAGGGTCTGACGGGTTGCCATCAAAGGCGATCGAGCGCAGCTCCCTGCGTTGCGCGGGCGTAAGCATCACACCTCCCCGAGCGAGCGCAGCAGGGCGCGGGCGTGCATCGTGGCCGCGATGCCGGATTCGGCGGTCATGTCCGCGCCGATCATTGCCCGCAGCGCCGCGACAAGCTGCGGGTACGCGTTGCACGCGGCGACGATGTAGGCGGCGTCTTTTGGTTCTGCCCGCGAAACGGGATAGCGGTCGGCGTCGTCGGAAATGATGAAGCGGTCACCATCAGCGCCGATTTGATTCGATTGCGTCCACGGCAGCGGCGTCGCGGGCTTGCGGGAGGTTTGGTCGGGCGTTTTGGGCATCTTCGGCTCCGGTTGGGTCAGGCGGCTTTGCTGTTCAGGCAGTAGGTGTGGCGAGAAATCGCCATATTCAGGTGGCGCTCGACATCGCATCCGCCGGATTGCTTGATCTGGTAGACCGCGCCTTTCTTGTAGGCGGCAGCGATTTCATCGACGGACTCGGCAATGCCGCCGAGCTTTGCCTTGGTCCGGCGGGCGGCGCTCAGGATGGCGGCATCGGAATTGTGGCGGGATTGCGTGACGTATTTCGCCTCTCCGAAAACCTCCGTCCAAGGCGAGCGCCGGTAGTTGTAGCAGTCCGTCATCCCGTCGAAGCTGCCTCCGCTGTACTTGTCGGTGATCTTCTCGACCTGCTCCGAGGTCGGGCCATCGGCCCAGGAAATGCGGACCGCGTTACCGCCAGAGTAAGACTCGCTGCGAACGCTGAACTTAACGCTAGGAAATGCGCGCTTCAGTTCGGTGCGGATGTTCTTGGCGGCGACAACGCACCCGCTGCCTTGCGTCAAGTGGGGATGAGCGGCTTTCAGGTTCTCGACCGCATCGCGGAATGCTTGAGCGTCGGCGGTGGCCTTAGCCGAGTCGGTGGCGACCTTAGCCGCCACACCAGCGCGCAGGACGTTGATTTGGTCGGCGTTGAGAACCTCCCCGCTGATTTCGTAACGGTGCGTGCTTTCGAGGTAGGTTCCGCGAATCTCGCGCCCATCGGTCAGGGCAACGTCATACATCGGATACCGGCCATCGGTGCGAACGGCCACGACCGCGCCGACGCCCGAGGCGTTCGCCATGTCGCCGTGGTAGCGGATGCATTGCCCGACCTGCACGCGCGGAACCTCAATTTCCCGCATGGTCGAGAGGCTGATTAGCTTTCCGGTCATGTCTGCGTTCCCCTTGACGGTTTTCGGATTGCTGTCGATGCTAAAAATCTGTTTCATGTTTCCCTCTTGCGTTGACTAACCCTCAGCCATGCGCCCCGAGAGGCGCAGGGTGAGAGCTACTTACGCTTCATTTGCTTTGCTTGGACTTGCTCCCATGTCATGCCGAAAATCAGGGTTTCTTGACGTTTCAGGCTTTCGGCTACATCCGCTGCAATCTCTTCTTCCCTTGTGAGATCCACCCATTTGCTACGCGTGTAACCTTCTTCGTCTATCCAGGTAATGTTTTTTTGCCGTGCCATCGTCGTTTCCTTTCGTTGTGGTCTAACCCTCATCCATGCGCCCCGCAGGGCGCAGGGTCAAGGCTAGTCGCGCTTTTGGAACCGGACAGCCAGCTGAGACAGCGTGAAAGCCGTTTTGACGTCGCCAGCCTTGACAGCCTTTGCAGCGAGCAGGATGTACTCAACCGACAATCCCAACCCGGCGTCGTATTCGCCGATGGGCTCGGAGCGGATGTCATGCGTGGCTTGCGTTCCAAGCTTGAGCTTCAGGGCGAACTCTTTTTCGGTCAGTTGGTAGCCCATCGTCATCTCCTAATGGTTGGTTGCTAACGGTATGACCGAATACTAATGGCAAACGTTCCATGCGTGGCAACATATATTTATATCGCATTCAGGCATAGCGATAGCTCCAGGCTATCGGCTGTCACCTACCAGCATTTGGGCGGATTGGGCGGATTGGGCGCATTGGACGTAAATCCACAAACTACCCCTTCGCGCGCGGGCGCGGGGAGAGATGTTTGTAGAAAACCGTCTAATCCGCCCAATCCGCCCAACTTTTGGACGATTAGATAAAAGCGGGCCTGTTTTGACCGGGTTTTCCGGGTTCGGGAACGCTCGGGCCGGATCGGGGACGCGGCCAGGCGCAGTAGGTTGATGCTGGTGAGCGCAGCCTAGGCTCGCCCGACATGCGCTCGCGGGCGCAAATAAATGTTAGTCGAAGTCCGTCCAATCCGCCCAAGTGGGCGCTCGACCACGCGCTGCAGCGCACAATCCAGCGAGCGCTCGGACAGACGCCCATGCTGGCAAGCTATCGGATCAGCGCCTGGCGATAGCCTCAGGCTATTAGACATAATCACATACTGGGCAATCGTCGACATGGGCGCATGGGTATTGACCGGTCGCGCCATCGCGCTCGCACTCCATGCTGTCGCGCAACAATGGAGGAACAGGCTTTCCCTGTATGCGCGTTCCTCCATGCTCGCCTTTCCTCGACCAGGCGGAAACCCTCGACGCCCGAGGGACCCACGCGACCCAACGGCCAGCGCAGCGCGAACGGTTCGCGGGTCCCATGCGGCGGCGTCGGTGGAACGGGAGAGGGAGCCCACGCGAGCGCCCCAATAAGTCCGGGCAGATTCCCAAAAAAAAAAAAATTATGGTATAGGGAGGCGCTATGGTAAATCCGGTTCGCAATGACAGGATCAATCGGCTGATTGAGTGGCAGAGGTTTGTGCTGACGGAGGGTGGGCGGGAGGAGTTCCTGCAGCGCCTGGGGGATAGCGGAAGCGTGAGGGAGGTGTGTCTGGACATGGATTTGCCGGAAAGCCGGGTGATGGCGTTTTTGGCGATGCAGCCGGAGTTGAAGGAGATGGCGACGAGGATGATGGAGTTGAGGTCGCACGAGATGGCGGTGGAGGGGTTGGAGATCGTGGATGACCGGGAGGGCGACCCGGATGCGGCGAGCCGGAGGGTGAGGTCGGATTACCGGCTGAAGTTGGCGGAGAAGTGGAACAGGAAGGATTACGGGAAGGTGGTGGAACACAAGCACGACGTAAGGTTGAACTTGGGGGAGAGGTTAAGGCGGGCGATGGAGAGGGCGGCGGCAGCTAGGCCCGACAGGCCCGACAGGCCCGACAGGCCCGACAGGCCCGCCCTGGAGCATGAGGTTGTTGCGGAAGTTGCGGAAGTTGCGCTCCCGGCGGTGAACTGGCCTGCGGGTCAGAAGGTGGGGGAGGTGCCGGGGGTGAAGGATGAGCGGGTGAGGAAGATGGGCGGGGTGCTGGACGACATGTTGGACGGTGCGCCGCGTAGGGACGGGAGGGTGCTGTGAGTCTGCCAGCCCTGCCGGGGAATTCTCAGGATGCGGACGAGCAGCTTGCCGGGGCGTGCGAGCGGTACCTGAACGACCCGGAGGGGTTCACGCGGTTCATGTATGACTGGGGCGAGGGGGCGCTGAAGGAGTGGTCGGGGCCGGACAAGTGGCATTGCGAGGTATTCCGGGTGATCCGGGAGTATCTGGAGGGGCCGGACGAGATGCCGTTGCTGGTGGCGGTGGCATCGGGGCACGGCGCGGCGAAGACGGCGTTTGTGGCGTGGGTGATTAACTGGTTCATGTCGTGCAGGCCGCACCCGCAGGTGGTGTGTACGGCGAATACCGAGACGCAGTTGAATACGAAGACTTGGCGGGAGTTGGCCAAGTGGCACAAGATGGCGGCGAACCGGGAGTGGTTCGAGTGGACGGCGACGACCTTCTATCAGAAGGCGCACCCGGAAACGTGGAAGGCGAACGCGATCCCCTGGTCGGAGAACAACACGGAAGCGTTCGCGGGCACGCACGAGGAAAACGTGCTGGTGGTGTTCGATGAGGCGTCCAAGATCGCTGACAAGATATGGGAAGTTACGGACGGCGTGCTGACCACCCGGAAGAACATCTGGCTGGTGTTCGGGAACGGGACGAGGAACGTGGGGCGGTTTTATGACTGCTTCCACAAGAACCGGAAGATCTGGCGAACGTGGAATATTGACTCGCGCACCTGCCAGGCGGCGAACGCGGCGTATCTGGACAGGCTGATCGAGCAGTACGGGGGCGAGGACAAGGATGAGGCGAGGGTGCGGGTGCTGGGGTTGTTCCCCCGGACCTCGACCCGGCAGTTGATTTCGACGGACGCCGTGGAAAAGTGCATGAAGCACGACGCGGAGGGGTGGAATTACCTGCCGAAGGTGATGGGGGTGGACGTAGCGCGGTTCGGGGAGAACTCCTCCACCATATGTATCCGGCAGGGGCGCAAGGTCTGGGAGATCGAGGTGCTGCCGAAGTTGGACCTGATGGCGACCTCGCACCATGTGGCCGAGGCGATCAAGAAGCACAGGCCGATCCAGGTGTTCGTGGATGGGAGCGGTATCGGGGCGGGGGTGGTCGATAGGCTGCGGCAGTTGAATTTCAGCGTGGTGGATGTGAACGGCGGGAATTCGTCGCTGAACCCCCGGTTCCTGAATAAGCGGGCCGAGATGTGGTACGAGATGAAGGAGTTCATCGAGGGGCTGTGCGAGTTGCCCGAGGATTCCAAGCTGAAAGAGGAGTTGACCTGCGTGGAGTACGGGTTCACCGACAAGGGGCGCATCCGGCTGGACCGGAAGCAGGACATCATGGAGCAGTACGGGTTCTCGCCTGACCGGGCGGATGCGCTGGCGATGACGTTCGCCTACCCGGTGGCGGATTTCAGCGACAGTGGGGTGAATCTGGATCCGGTGGTGTTCAATGACTGAGGCTGAGAACAGGGCGAGGCTCCGGTTGGAGGCGCATGAGATGCTCGCCTCGATGTCGCGGCAGGAGAACGGGGCAGAGGGTCAGGCTGGCATCAGCCGCGTGATCCGGTATCTGGATGCGCTAGAGATTGCAGTTTCGGAACAAAGGGCTACAATCGCCGCGCAGGACCGGATGCTGGAGTACTACGGCAGGACGGCGACGGCGACGGCGAACGGAGGTTGACATGGCGGGAACCCCGACAGAAGAAAGCCACGACCCGAAGTTCAGCACCATCGACCTTGGAGCCGAGGCGCGAGCGATGGTGGGACCGGCGTGGAACGCGCCGGAACTGGCGTATGAGTTCTCAAGCGGCAGGAAGTTCGTCCTGAAGACCGGGGACGCCGCGATCTACGCATCAAGCCCGGACTTCGGCTAGCCCAGAATGATCCTCTACAACGAAGGCGCGACCAAGGCGCAAGAGGACGAGGCCGAAGGCATCTTGGAGGTTCTGACGCTCGCATACCCAAACCACCCGTGGGCGGTGCGCGTGTACGAGGGCGGGTTCTTCATCAAGCACCTTGGGTTCGATGGGAACTACGGCATGTCGTGCAAGTTCCGCACATCCGGCTATTCGGCATCGGCGCTGAAGCGGGACATCATCATGAAGGCGGGTGAGTGGCTTGAACGCGCAGGCATCGCCCGTGGTCGCGGCGAGGGCGAGGAAATCCTGTGGGTGGAAGGCGTGCCCGAGCGCAGCCAGCCTGGGTTCAAGACCGAGAACGCATTTGCGCGAGTCGAAGGGACATCGGAAACCCGCGATACGCCGCGCCCGCAGGCGACAAAAGGAATCATACTGCCATGAAAGCCTCCCAAGCCCTTTCGCTCGCCAAGGAAGCATACGAAGCGTCGAGCGTGTTCATCGACACGAACTACAGGGCCGATTGGGACTACAGCATCAAGGCATTCAGGAACGAACACGCGGCGGGAAGCAAGTATCTCGCTGACGAGTTCAAGTCTCGCAGCCGCATCTTCCGCCCGAAAACGCGCAGCATCATCCGCAAGAACGAGGCGGCGGCGATGCAGGCGATGTTCTCCAACAAGGAGTTCTGCTACACCGAGCCGCAAGACCCGGACAGCATGCAGTCTGTGGCGGCTGCTGCGTGCATGAAGGAACTGCTGCAATACCGCATGACGCGCAGCATCCCGACATTCGAGACTTACCTTGGCGGGGTGCAGGACGCGCAGACGCAAGGCGCGGTGGTCAGCTACCAGTACTGGGACTACCAGAAGCGCGGCGACAAGGTGGTGAAGGACAAGCCCTGCATCGAGTTGCGCCCGATTGAGAACATCCGCATCGACGGTGCCGCGTCGTGGCTCGACCCGATTGGCACGTCGCCCTACTTCTGCGACATCGTGCCCATGTATGTATGCGATGTGAAGGGCATGATGGCGTCGAAGGACGAAAAGACCGGCGCTCCGAAGTGGAAGAAACTGAGCGACGAGGAAATCGAGCAGGCGCGGCCCGACGCGATGGACACGACGCGCAAGGCGCGGCTTGGCAAGCAGCAAGACCCGCAGGAGGAAACGAGCGGCATCAAGATGTTCGATGTGGTCTGGGTGATGCGCTGGTTCATGCGTAATTCCATCGGTGAGGACTTCGTGTACTACACGATGGGCACCGAAAACCTGCTCACCGACCCCAAGCCGATTGACGAGGTGTATTTCCACGGCGTGCGCCCGTATGTGATGGGGTTCTCGATCCTGGAGACTCACAAGTCGCAGAAGTCCTCCATGCCGACGCTGATTCGCCCGTTGCAGCAGGAGTCGAACCAGTTGGCGAACTCGCGCATCGACAACGTGCAGTTTGTACTGAACAAGCGTTGGATCGTGGCACGCGGGCGGCAGGTTGACGTTCAGAGCCTTGTGCGAAACGTCCCCGGTGGCGTCACCCTCACCACCGACCCCAATCAGGATGTGAAGGAATCGAACTGGCCGGATGTGACCAGTTCGGCGTATGTCGAGCAGGACAGGCTCAACTCCGACATGGACGACCTTGCGGGGAACTTCACGCCCTCGACCCGAGTCGCCAACAACGCGGTGAACGACACCCTTGGCGGCTCGCGGATGGCAGCGGCGGGCGCGGGGCTGATGACCGAATACCTGCTTCGCACGGTCAACGAAACGTGGTGGGAAAAGGTCGTGCGGCAGGTTGCGCTGCTGGAGCAGTACTACGAAACGGATTCCATCGTGCTTGGGGTGTGCGCCCAGAAAGCCAAGCTATTCCCGCGCTTCGGGATGACGGCGATCACCGACGAACTGCTGATGAACGAGGTTCTGGTCAACATCGACGTTTCGATGGGCGACCCGGCGCAGCGGATGCAGAAGTTCCTGATGGCAACCAACGCGGCGGTGCAACTGCGGCTGCAATCCCCGCCTGGGGCCAACGTAACGGAGATGACGAAGGAAATCTACTCCAACGCGGGATACCGTGACGGGTCGAGGTTCTGGAAAGAGACAGAAGATCCGAAGCTCATGCAGGCGATGCAGATGGTCGAGCAGTTGAAGGGGATGCTGCAAGGCAAGCAGATGGAGATGCAGCAGACCGCGCAGATCGAGGCGGCGAAACTGCAATCGAACGAGCGCATCAAGGGCGCGGAGATTCAGGTCAACTCGCAGCGGATTCAGGGCGACTTGCAGATTCGCCAGTCCGAGCTTGTGATCGAGCAGCAAAAGCTTGAGGTGGAGAAGTTGAAGCTTCAGGTGGAGATGCAGACCTCAAACGCCGAAGCGCAGGCCGAGGCGCAGATGAAGATGATCGAGATCCAAGCCTCGATTGAGGAAGGGCAGCGCAAGATCGAGCATGAGCGCATCAAGCTTGCGGCTGAGATTCAGGCAGACCGCGAAGAAGCGGAGCGCGAGGTGCAGAAACTCGCGCAGGAACACAGCATGAAGATGCGCGAGCTTGAGGGCACGCTGATGATCGAGGCTGCGAGGCAGAAGGCGGAGGCCAAGGAAAGCGAGAAGAAGGAGCGCAGCGAGCGCGAGGAATCCACCGCCGCCTCCGCGAAAAAGACGCAAGGCGACTTCCAGGCGACGATCAAGCCGCTGCTGGAAGCGTTGACGGCGAAAAAATCGGTGAGTATGACGCTGCCGGATGGCAGGACGGCTAGCGCAGAGGTCACACCGCAGCAGGGGGCGTGATGAATAGGTCGAGGGCGATTATCGGGATTGCCGATCAACCGAAATCGGCTACCAAGAGTGTCCTGAACGTCGGCGGCGGCTCCAATCGCAACCTGCCGCCCGAGTACGATGGGTGGAATCAGGTGGTGATCGACATCGACCCACAAGTGTCGCCCGATATATGCCTCGATGCGAAGTTGATGGATGAGCTGCCGGGGTTCAACTACGACGCGGCGTTTTGCTCGCACAACCTTGAGCACTTCTACAAGCACGACGTTCCTCTGGTGCTGAAGGGGATGCTGCACGTTCTGAAGGACGGCGGATTCGCCCACATCAGCGTGCCGAGCTTCAGCGGGATGATTGCGGCGATGCAAAGGGACCGGCTGGACATCAACGATGTCTGGTATCGCACATCGGGCGGCACGGCGATCACGTTCCACGATGTGCTCTACGGGTGGAACCACGCGATGGAGAACGGGAACCTGTACTACGCGCACCGTTGCGCCTTCACCCAGGCATCCCTGTCGGAGGCGCTTCTGAAGGCCGGATTTGACGGGGTTCACATTGGCGATGACGGCTACAACATCGTGGCGAAAGCCTACAAAGGAAAGCCATGCCAATAACAGTTACCCACGCCAAATCGAACATCATCGCGGACTGGACTGGAACCGTCACGGTTGGCAATAGCTCTGGCGGAACGAACACCGTCGCGGCGACGGACCTTGTAAGGCCGCAGGACTGGAACTCGGCGCATCAGATCACGCTTGCGCTGACGGGTTCGGAGATCGCCAGCCTGTTCAACTTCGGGCGTGGCCTGAGCAGTTCGAGTGCAGCGGCAGGGGTATCTGTTGGAATAGCCAACGCGGATATGTTCGAGCCGTTCTCTCTCTTGAACACGAACAGCACGATGGTCGCGTTCCCCGCCGGAACGTGGTACGTCGAGCCGGTGAATTTCCCCTCGGCGGTGAAGCAGGGGATGATCCGATACCTGCAAACCTACGGCTCGTCCATGTTCCTGCATGGCGTCGTGGGGTCTGCTACGAATACCGGCGTAGCGACCAAGAGCGCCATCCAGATGAACCGCTTCGCCCTGTATACGCGGGGCACGGGGACGAATTCCACGCGCATCGAATCTGCGTGGACAGGGCAGGCTGATGTATCGGCCACGCAGTCGATCACCTACTCCAGCACGGCGACGAACGACGTCCGGGTGACAAACGCCATCACCTACGGGGTCATCTCGAAGATCGACTCCACGGGCGGCACGACTTCGGGAACGGTAGGCACCAGCGGGTCTGCGTTGGTAGCGGCAAGCACGATGGCATCCACGGTGCCGAATAGCCTGATTACGGGCGGTGCGCCGCTGCAATACATCATCGCCAGCAACATGATGATGGTTCCCATGTCCACGACGCTGCCGCCTGGAAACTACTGGCTCGCGCACATGCACTCGATCTCTAGCACCGGGGGCACGACGGGCGGCGGGAACTACTTGGCGGGGACGGCGTTCAACTCGACGCCGGGCCGGATGTGCATCCTCGATCCGGTGTTGACGGTGTTCAAGCAATTCGGCTCGACCACGACGGGTAACTCGTCGTCTGTGGTGATCCCCTTCAAGGGCCATTTCGCCACGACTCAAACGGCAGCACCTGCAGCGATGGCGACCTCAGACATTCGCGCCAGCACCGGGCGTCTGTACTTCAACACGATGCAGACGACGGTATGAAACCGCAGTTACTCCTGCAAGACTTGGCGACGGCGGGCATCAACAACGGTGCCATCGGCAAGACGCGCTCGCGCTTGGACAAGTCGAAGTCGTGGAAGCGGCAGCGCATCGTGGTGATCCTGCCGACGGCGGAATCCATCCCGGCGAAGGTGGCGCTGACGCATTGGAACCTGGTGTTCCCGCCCAACAACGCCGTGGCCCGAATCCTGGCGATTGGCATGGAGGTCGGGGAGGCGTACTCCACGGCAATCGAGCAGGTACTCGCGCACCCTGAGTTGAGCAAGTGGGAGTACATCCTCACGGTTGAGCATGACAACATGCCACCGGCAGACGGGGTAATCAAGCTACTGGAACACATGGAAGCGAACCCGAAGCTCGATTGCGTCGGAGGGCTGTACTTCACGAAGGGCGACGGTGGCGTAGCGCAGATTTGGGGAGACCCGAAAGACTCCATTCTCAACTTCCGCCCTCAACTGCCGGATGCAAATGGCGGGCTGGTGGAGTGCTGCGGCACCGGGATGGGATTCAACCTGTGGCGCATGTCGATGTTCAAGAGCAAGAAGTTGCGCCGCCCCTTGTTCAAGACCGAGAAAACGAACGGCGTGACGACCCAAGACCTGTATTTTTGGTCCGATGCGAGAAAGCATGGGCATAGATGCGCCATTGCGTGCGATGTGAAAGTGGGGCATTACGATCTTGCAAGTGACACTGTTTTTTGAATGAAAATGTCTACTCTTTCCAGATACGCAAGAATGAATAAAGCGCAGAAGGATCGCGCAAAAGAACGCAATCGCGTTTGGGCCAACAAGAACAGATCAAAATTAAAGGCGCACTACGAAAGCAAGAAGGAGCATTACCAGTTGTGCGAGAGAGATCGTCAGTACCGGAAAATGTATGGTTTTTCGGTTTCTGAGTACGATGGTTTATTTATCGCTCAAGATGGTAAATGCAAGATGTGCGGTTCCGACAAATCAGGAAGCAAGACAAAGGTATTCGTAGTAGATCATTGTCATGCCACAGGGAAGATCAGAGGTCTGCTTTGTGTCAAATGCAATGTAGCAGTCGGCTTCATTGAGAAGCACCTTGAACGCGCATTGAAATATTTAAGCGGTGAACAATGAAAAAAAACGAGCCACTGAAGATCGACCTGACGCACGCCGACATCCCGCGCCTTCGCAAAGCATGGCCCTGGAAGTCTGGAACGGTGGACGAGGTAAGCGTAGTCAACCTGGTGCAGATGTACACGACGGATGAGCGCATTCGATTCGCCAACGAACTGCATCGGGTGATGAAGAAGGGCGCGAAGGCGCAGATCAGCGCCCCGCACTTCGCCAGCCACCGCGCCTACGGCGACCTGAGTTTCCAATGGCCCCCGGTGAGCGAGGCTTGGCTGTATCACCTGAATGCCGATTGGCGCAAGGCGAACGCGCCGTGGGGCGTGAAGTACAAGTGCGATTTCGACCTCACGTTCGGCTACAGCCTTCACCAGTTGGTCATTCCCAGGAATCAGGAATACCAGCAGCACGCGATCACGTTCTTCAAAGAGGCGTGCCAAGACCTGATTGCTACGTTGGTGAAGAAGTAAATGGCATTTGAGCGCGACGCCTTCCAACCTGATGCGCTGCAACCGGGCGCAGAGGCGAAAAAGCCGACGACGGCTTTCCAGAGTGACGCCTTTCAGGGGGATGCGTTCCAGATCGGAGCGCCGGGGGCTGGAACACCTCCGGTAGCGGGGGCGATCAACCCGTTCGCTGGGCTGATAATCTTCGCGCAGGCCGCAGTAATGGCGCAGCGTGCAATGATCGTAGCGAGGTAAAAAGTGCATCAATACGTCGCTCTGGAAGATACCGTCTACCTCGGGTTCGCCACGAACCTGACGAGCGGTGCTGCGGGTGACGGTGCTTCGCCGCTGTTCGATGTGCGGCTCGGGGGCGCGGCCTCTGGTGCGGCTCCGGTGCTGTCGGGTACGCCGACGCTCCTGACGAGTGGCAGCTATTCGGACGGCTGCTACGAGGTGGCAGTCGCAGCGACGGCGGCGAACGGGTTCGCGGCGGGGAATACCTATCTGGTCTTTGTTACCCTGACCATCGACTCTGTGACCCCGGCGGCGATGATCGGGTCGTTCCGTATCTCCCCGGTGCCCGCCAACCTGACCCAGATCGGTGGAGCTACGCAGTCGGCTACCGACCTGAAGGACTTTGCTGACGACGGGTACGACCCGGCAACGAACAAGGTGCAGGGCGTGGTGCTGGTCGATACGCTGACGACCTACACCGGCAACACACCGCAGACGGGTGATAGTTTCGCCAGAATCGGCGCGAACGGGGTCGGCCTGACGGCGGTGGCGCTCGCGGACACGACCTCGGATGCAGTCCTGGCGGATGCGATTTGGAACGCAGCAACGGCCAGTTATGGATCGGCAGGCAGTTACGGACTCCTGACCGAAACGAACCTCGACGCGGCGATCACCTCGCGCATGGCGAGCTACACGCAGCCCACAGGGTTCCTCGCGGCGACGTTCCCGCTTACTGTGGCGTCCACGACGAACATCACGGCGGGCACGATCACCACCGCGACCAACGTCACCACGGTCAACGGGCTGGCGGCGAACGTCATCACGGCGGCATCCGCAGCAACCGATTTCGGTGAGGAAATTGCCGATTTCGTTTGGGATGAAATCCTGACGGGCGCGACGCACAACATCGCAAGCAGCGCGGGGCGTCGCCTTCGCACCCTCCAAACGGGTGGAAATTATGAAGGCGGGATGGTATGGATAGATACCATCGCGGGTGTTGCCGGTACGGTGGTGGATGAAAACGGGACGGTGACAAACCCCGTTTTCACGCTTGCTGATGCGCTCACGTTGGCGGCAGGAATCCCGCTGAAGGCATTCCACGTTGCCAACGGCTCGACCCTCACGCTTGCTGCGACCCTCTCGACATATGTGGTGCAGGGGCATGAGTGGATTCTGGCGCTCGGCTCGCAGGACATCAGCGGTTCCGCTTTCATGGGGGCGAACGCGGTGACAGGGGTATCGTCCGGCACGACGGACGTTGAATTCGAGGATTGCATCTTCGGCAACGGTTCGGTGGGTTGCACCCTGCCGCCTGGGACTTACGTTCGCTGCGGTTTCAATACCGGGTCAGGATTCCCGTTCGTAGGCTCGGCGGCGGGACGCTATGTGTTCGTCGATTGCTACAGCAACATCTCGTCAGGCGGCGCAACCACTCCGTACTTCACATTTACTGGCGCATCAACGGTCATGTTCAGGCGCTACTCTGGCGGCGCGAATATCACCTTCGACGCGGCGACAGGTTCGTTGACCTACGAATGCCTTGGTGGAGGGAACCTGGCGGTTGACCTCGCGGGTTCCGACATGCAGGCGCGGGGCACGATCCGCGACATGACGCTGACGGGTATTGCGGCAACGACGCTGGTCGAGTTCGTGGGAACGATTGGGAACCTGTCGTTGGCGGGTGTCGATGGCACGGTGACGCTCGACGGGATCGTGGGCGCAGTCGTGGATTCGCGCACGGGCACCAAGACGCTCAATCTGCCGGTCAACACGATGGGCATCGTGGGGAACGTGACCGGGAATGTCTCTGGGACCGTGGCGGGGGTAACGCCGTCTACTGCCGCGCAAGTGGCGGCGCTCCTGACGACGCAGATCACAGAGGCGTACAGGGCCAACGGAGCCGCCCCGACGCTCGCGCAATTCATGTCGGAAGTTCTCGGTCACTTGGGCGAAATGGACATCACCGGCACGACCAAGACCGTCAACAAGTTCGATCACGCGACGGTAGCGGAGACATTCACCCTGAATAACGCCACCGCGCCCACGGCGATTACGAGGGCCACTTGAGCGTAGGCGCAATCCTCACGATTGGTTTCGGGACGTTCAGCAGCGTCAATCTGGTCACGACGCTCGGATACGGTGAGACAGTCGGCCCCCCCGCTGGCGGCGGATTTGATGTCCTCAGTCGCCGCTTGCGCCGTAGGCGCAGGACGATGGGGCAAGGTGATCTGCTACGGCAGGAAATCGCTGACCGGGCCGAAATCATCGGCAGGGCCAGGGAGGATCTGCCGGACGACGCGATTCCTTCCGGCGAAACCGTCACCTACGAACTCGACCTTGACGGCATATCGCCCTCAGAACTGGACGCCGAAATCTACCGTTTGCTGCACAAAAAGCTCAGAACGGAAGAAGAAGAAATCATCCTCTTGCTGGTCATGGTGGCGGTGGTCGTATGAGTGAAGCTCGGAGAAGGAAGCGCGAGGACGCGCAACCAGGCGTCAGCGTCGAGGAGGCGGAACTCATCGCGGAAGCGTGCATCGGTGACGAGGCGCGGCAGTTCCTTGAATCCGACCTTGGGCGCACGGTGATGGGGATCGCGGAGCAGGGTGTCGAGAATGCGCGGTTGGCGATGGAGGTGGTAGATCCGCACGACGCAAAGGCAATGATGAAGCTGCAAAACGAGATTGCCCTTGGACGCCGGTTCAAAGGGTGGATGATTGAACTTCTCAACAGGGGGGAGAACGCTTTGCAGGTTTGGGAACACAGGAAAACAGACAATGGTTAAACATGGGGCATCAAGCCCAAGGACAAAAACCTACATGGTTTGGCAGACCATGAGGAAAAGATGTAGAGACAAAAATCATCCGACCTTTAAGAACTACGGAGGGCGTGGGATAAAGGTTTGCAAAAGGTGGGACGACTACAGTCTGTTTTTGCAAGACATGGGGAACCCATCTTCGGGGATGACAATAGAAAGAATAGACAATGATGGCAACTACGAGCCATCAAATTGCCGTTGGGCAACGAGAAAAGAACAAGCAATGAATCGCAGGAAAAATAGTTGCCGCGCAAAGATCATTTCCATGAATGGAAGATCAGCACCCATTGGCGAATGGGAAAAATCGTTGGGTCTATCCCAAGGCATGTTGTGGCACCGACTAAAAAATGGATGGACGATGGAGCGAGCCTTAACCACCAAAAGGATAGATAAACATGGCGCGAGAACATAGGCAAAGCGGAGTTTCACGGGCAGTCAGCGAGGCGATGGCAGCGTCCGAGGCGGGCCGCGCATTGGCACAACACGGGGCTGCGGCGCGGGCGGAACAGGCGGCAAGCACCGAGCCGGGTCCAACCGAGGCGGCACAGCCGGTCAAGGAAAGCGGCGTGTTGCAGCGCCGCAATGAGCCTCGCCAGAGGGCGATGGACGAGATTCTGGAGCATCGCCAGAAGGAGGGCATCGCGCCCCCGGTGGAACCGGAGCCTGTAGCCACCGAGAAAGCGCCCAAGGAGGCCTCCCCGGAACCCGTGGCGGCGGTGGAATCCGCCCCTACGGAAGCCCCTGCTGGCGAGGTTGCCGCGCCGGAACCGGCGGTGGAGATGGTTACGGTCAAGGTCGATGGGGTCGAGTCCCAGGTGCCCAAGGCCGACGTAGACGCGATGGGCGGGATCACGGCATACCAGCGCGACAAAGCGTCCGAAAACAGGCTTGCGAAGGCTGCGGAAGCCCTCGCGGAGTCCAAGCGGATGCAGGCGCAACTGGCCGCTTACATCCAGCACCAGCAGCAGCAGGCGGCGGCGGTGGCGCAACCCCCGCAAACCCCGGACGCCTTCATTGCCCAACGGCTCGACGCGATCCGGTTCGGGACGGCAGAGGAAGGCGCTGCCGCCATGCGGGAGGTGATGAGCCGCCAGGCGGTGGACCCGAATGCGGTGGTCGTGCAGGCCACGACGAGCATGAAGTACGAGATGGCAAAAGCCAAGTTCGCCTCCGATTTCAACGATCTGCACGCCAACCCGGTGATTGCCAAGCTGGTGCGGACGATTGAGCAGGAGCAGGTATCGCAGTTCGTCCAGAACGGGCAGGTCAACTGGGGTCAACTGTCGAATGTTGACTGGAACGGGTTTTTCAATACAATCGGCGTTCAAGTACGAGGTGCGCTCGGCAGGTCATCCCAACCAGCCAGCACTTCAGCAGCAGTAGCTTCACCCGCGCAAGCGGGAGCGCCCGCGCAGGGCAACACCAGCCATCCAGCGGACAAGGAAGCAAGGAAAGCCGCAGTCGCTTCTGTAGTCAGCCTTCCCACGGCGTCGGCAAGAGCCGCCGCACCGGAAGCCGATAAACCGGAAACACGCGAACAAATCCTCGACTCCATGAGGAAAAAGCGTGGGATTCCGACTGGATAGGAGAACGAAATGGCCGGTCAACTTTGGAGCGTGAATTCCCTTGGCGGGTTCTACGCTTCGTTCAATTTGAGCAAGGAACTTCGCATGGGCGTGCAAGCCATGTCCAAGTTCCGCCAGTTCTGCGATGTGCGCGATGCGTGGGGCAAAGTGAGCCGCACGGGTCAAACCTTCACCTGGGACACCGTTCCTATGATGTCGCGTGCTTCACGCGCCCTCGCGGAAACCAACACGATGGGCCAGGGGCAGCACACCATCCTGCAAGGCACGCTCACGATGAACGAGCGCGGCTTCAGCGTCCCCTACACCGGGATGCTTGAAAGCCTCTCGCAGTTCAGCGTGCGCCAGCCGATCATGAAGGTGCTGAAGTACGATGCCGCCGTCGATCTGGACTGCCTTGCGTGGCAGCAGTTCAACAACACGCCTCTGCGCGTGGCGGCAACGGCGACAGCCGACAACGTGACCCTGACGACCAACAGCACCGCGACCCTGACTGTCTCCCAACAGATCAGCATCGCCAACTGGAAGTCGATCATCGACACCATGAAGGGCCGGAACATCCCGTACTACACCGAGCGCGATTACTACTGCATTGCGCGTCCGGCGGGTGTGCGGAACCTGAAGAACCAGCTTGAATCGGTGTTCCAGTACACCACCGAGGGTCTGGACATGCTGATGAACGGCGAAATCGGGCGTTACAACGATTGCCGTCTTGTCGAGCAGACCACGATTCCGGCGGGCGGTGCGGCGGATTCGACCACGTTCGACCCGTTCACCGACACGGCAGACGCCTGGAACGCGGCAGCAGGACCGGATTGGGCCTTCTTCTTCGGCGCTGATACGGTCTGCGAGGCAGTCGAAACGCCTGAAGAAATCCGCGCAAAGATGCCGGACGACTACGGCAGATCGAAGGGTGTCGCGTGGTACTCGCTGCTCGGGTACGGCATCACGCACACCAACGTCACGCAGGCCCGCATCCTGAAGTTCGATAGCGCGGTCTAAAGGACAAGCGGGCCTCCCTCCGCTGATGGGTAGTGCGTCCGGTCAGGAGGCGACCGGGACGTAAAAGACAAGCGCGGCCTTCCCCGCGCCATTGGGTAATAGCAAGCTGCGGGAGGCGCAGCGGGCTGGAGAATCACAATGGCTTCTTTCAACGACTCCTACGACTCACCCAACTACACCCTGATCCGTCAGGCTGTAATGGGCACCGAAGGCATTGCTGCTGCCGGTATTCAGAACGCTCTGACCTTCCGTTCGCGGGTGGCGGCGGTGGTGACCGGGGTAGGTGTGGTGCTGACGAGCGTTTCGTCGGTCACGCTGATCCTGACCCTGCTGGTGAACGGGTCGGTGGCGGCGATCCTTACGCTGTCCAACTCGGCAAACGAGGTGGCGCGTGAGTTCACGTTGACGGCAAACCGCACGTTGACCTCCCTGCTGGATCGGATGGAAATCTCGACCAACAAGGACAAGGGCGAGGTAAGCGTGGTCTACGAATATCGCATCGTTCCGGGTGCGACGTTCAGCCTCAACGCAGCCCTGTCGTAAGAATGCTGCGGAATGGAACAACTCGTTCCGCAGCAAACCGCCAAGCAGCGCGGCGTAAAGGTCGAGCTAGGATCCGACCCTAACGCCGCGCAGCTTGCGGAGTGGTACGCGAAGCACGGCGTCACGCCGGATGCTGACGGGTATTTCGACAGTCTGCCCGAGGGGAAATCCCCGGTAGACGATGCTGGCATTTACGAGCAAGTCTCGATAAACGCCAAGCGCCACGAAATCCGAAATCTCAAAGGAAAGCCCTACCAAGGCACGACGATGGTATTCATCGCGGGCGGGCCTTCCCTTTCGGAGTATGTGGAGGAAATCCGCGCCAAGTGCGCCGACCCGAAGTACGACGTTTTCACCTCCAACAACACCTGCGCCTGGATGCTGTCGAAGGGGATGAAGCCGAAATACCACCTGATCCTCGACCCCACCGAGCGCAAGAAGCACGACATCGAGTACGAGGGCGGCGACGACATCACGCTGGTCCTGGGGCTGCAATGCCATCCGGCCCTGTTCGATGCGGCCATTGCCAGAGGCCGGAAAATCGTCAAGTTCCTAGCGGCAAGCGCAACGCGGGCAAACGGCAAAACTGACACAGAAGCAGCACTTGAGGCTTGCACTCCTGACGACCCCGACCTGATCGGGATTGGCGGGGGGTCAATGGCGGGCACTCGGATGATCTATCTCGCCGCCGCGTTGGGTTATCGCAGGATCGAATATTACGGATTCGACGCCTGCGTTTCTTACGAGGGTGGTCGAGTACGCGGGTATGCGTACAACAAGGTGCGAAACGAACACGTTCTGGAAGTGGAAGCCGCAAACGGGCGCAAGTTCCACTCCACGGCCAGTTTCGCCCGACAAGCGGAGGAAATGGTCCTCCTGATGGACAAGTTGCCGGGGCTGGAAGTCGTGGTGCATGGCGACTCGTTCATGTCGAACCAGGTGGCGATGTACAAGGCGAAGAACGCACCCGCGTCGTACCGCATCACGCAAGCCTACGAGAAGATGATGGCGACGATGCACGAAACGCATGATCGCTACGGCACCAGCGGCGCGAACCATGCGAGCCGGGTGTTCATGGCGGGAGCGCAGATCGTCCGCAAGTTCGGGTCGTGCGACATCCTCGACTACGGTTGCGGCAAGGAAACGCTGAAATACGCGATGGAGGAAGCGTTCCCGATCCTCCCGAAAATGCGCGTTCTCGGCTACGACCCAGGCATCAAGGGCAAAGATCAGGCCAAGCCTGCGGATATTGTCGTCTGCACAGACGTAATGGAGCATGTCGAGCGCGAGTGCATCGACGCGGTTTTGTCGCACATTGCGAACCTGACAAGGCACGTTGCAATCATCAACGTGTCGCTGATCCCAGCGGTCAAGACGCTGCCTGATGGCAGGAACGCGCACATCAGCCTGTACCCGAAAGACTGGTGGCTCTCGTACCTGAAGAAATACTTCGTGCTGATCGAGCAGGCCGACGACGATAAGGAATTGATCGTGGTTGGTCAACCGATTGGGACATGGGCGAAGCGCATGGCAGAAAAAGAAGAAAGGAAAGCCGCGTGACTTGGACGCTTGAAAATTCGCGTGCTGACGAGGCAAGCAAGATCAGGTGGTCTACGGTGCCCTATTTCCACGGGCGCATCCTCGACATTGGGTGCGGGCTGTACAAGTGCTTCCCGCATTGGATCGGCGTGGACAACGGGCACCATTGGGGGATGCAGGGCGCGGATGTGAAGTCCGAGGCGACCAAGCTTGAATTGTTCGCCTCGCATTCCTGCGACGGGGTGTTTTCCTCGCACTTGCTGGAGCATATCCCGTATGAGGAAGTTCCCGCCGCCCTGAACGAGTGGGCGCGACTCATCAAGACCGGCGGGCACCTGATGATGTACCTGCCGGACGAGGACCAGTATCCCAAGGTCGGTGAGTACGGGGCTAACCCCGATCACAAGTGGAACGTGAACTACGAGCGGGTGATTGCCGCGATGGAGAAGGTTCATCGCGGGTGGGATCTGATCGAGTACGAAGTCCGCAGCGAGGCCGACGAATACAGCCTGTGGTTCGTGTTCCAGATCACCAAGGGCCCGGAGCATCGGTTCAGCTACCGGGACGTTCCCAAGCCCGCCAAGACCGCTGCCGTGGTGCGCTACGGGGCGATTGGCGACCAGATCATGATGTCGTCCATCCTTCCGGGCCTGAAGGCAGATGGGTATCACGTTACTTGCTACGTTCAGGATAACGACGGGTACAAGGCGATCCAGTACGACCCGCACATC
>SXGR01157145.1_pt1 | contig 23789 bp, 23 predicted proteins | sample 3174711 | NCBI WGS metagenome assembly SXGR01 (sample SAMN11356860, study PRJNA531348) | freshwater metagenome | isolation source: freshwater sample F1-60 | place: China: Fuxian Lake, Yuxi | collected 2017-12-25 | reverse complement strand
ATCTGATCGCTGGCGATGAAGAGTTCTTCTTGTCGTTCCCGGCGGCGTTTCCCAAGAGCCATAGCCAATTCTACGGCGGCACATTTCCCGCTTCAATTGTTTTCTGGCTCTTCGCCGCACTTTAACCACGGGCTGCTAGGCTTCCAGCAGCCCGAGTTCAGAGATATCGTTCATTTTTTTGTCCAGGACCTCGTCAAGGTGTGCGCGGGCTTCGGCTATCTGCCGCCGTGCCTCGCCGGTATCGGGCCGCAGCGCGTCGAGCGCGGCAGCAAGCTCTACCGCCAGTTGAGCTTTCGTGCGGGAACCATCCAGCCGCTCCAGCGCCATACCACCCAGCGAGTCGGGAGTCGCTACCGCTTCGCAGAACAAATTGGTGAGAAATCGTTCGCCGATCTGCAGACGGGCGAGCGCGCTCGCTCGCGGCCTCTCTGAAACGGTCGCAGCCAGCCGGAACCGGTGCGCATACAGCTTGAGAAAATTCGCCTCGGCCAGTTGGAGGAGATTCTGTCCCAGAACTTCCAGGCCCGCTTCACCGGTGGCGCCTCCGGCGGCGGCCAGATCTTGGAAGGAAACGATCGCGGGCCAAGCGCCGCCCAGGCCCTCCAGCGCCTTTTGTACGATTGGATCGCCCACCAACGCAGACCGGCCGCGCATGCCCAGATACCGCCGCGCCTCCGGAGGGTCTGAGTCTTTCAACTCCTGGCTTTCAACGGGCGAGGCAAAGTAGAGTCCAGTCAGCGGCTCCCACCGGCGCCGCCGATCCAACTCGACACCGTGGCGGCAAAGCAGGGTCTGGCGGAAAGCGCGGCCAGTCAAAAAGTCCAGATACTGCTCGAACGTGATGGGGTTGCCGCCCAACCCGTCCAGAGTCTTCCGGATTTTCGGGGGCAGAGTGGCCGCCGTTTGATCGAAGTCCGCCTCGTTCAGATATTCAAGTCCGTGGCACGCCGCGATCCGGGCGAACTCATGAAAGAAGAATGGCTGATTCACGGCGCCGAGTTCGTCGTACAGCAGCACCTCGGGGTTGCCCCTGTTTTCATGGAAGCCTTCGATGAATTGATGGTAGGGCGTGTCGCGAAATGGGGCCGACCGGATGAAGTCGATCAAGCCGAGCGATTGGCGGATCTTCGGAGCCGGATCGGTCAAGTGCCTCATGTGGATTTGCAGCATGGACCGGAGCATGTCGCGCTGGAAACTTCCCGGGTAGGCGTTGTAGCTCAAGTAGGCCACGCCCTTCGGCTTCAGCAGCGCACCGCAGATCTCGAGTATCCGTTCCCGCACCGGCTCCGGCACCCACGAGAACAGCCCATGAGCGAAGATAAAGTCGAAATCGCCTAGCGAGGCGTCGACTTGCATGACGTCCGCGCAATGCAGCGTTACGTTCTTCAGGCCGAGCTTGGCGATGCGCGCCCTCCCTATCTCGATGGGCCGCGCGGCCAGGTCGATTCCCACAAACTCGCTGCCGGGCAAGGCGTACCCGAAAGCGATCAGGCTGGCGCCATCGCCGCATCCAAGTTCGAGCATGCGGCAGCGGTCTGGCGGTGCCGTTTCCACGCCCCTCATTCGCGCCATAACCGCCAGCCGGTCAGGCGAGCATTGACTGGCGAGATACGTTGGGTACAGTATGTCGTTGTAGTCGGCGGCGGCGCCCGGCGCGGCGGACGAAGCTATTGTCACAGGCATGGAGCGTGCTCTGTACAATGACAGGTTCGCGAGGGGAGATTTCGTTGGGGTGAAAGGGGACGCGATGCCGAAGCCGGATCGGTTCGTTCAGTTTGCCGTCGAGCAGCTTGCGCCGCTGGGTGAGGTCACCGCGAGAGCGATGATGGGCGGCTGGTGCCTCTACTGCGACGGCACGATATTCGCGCTCATCGCCGCCGGAGAGGTGTATCTCAAAAGCGACGAGATCAATCAGCCACGGTTTGAAGAACGCGGGCTACGGCCGTTGCAACCGTTCCCGGACAAGCCTCTAACAATGAAGTATTTTCAGGCTCCGCGCGAAATGTTCGAGGACCCGGCGGCGATGCGCGAGTGGGCGGGTGGGGCCGTGGAGGCCGGACGCAGGGCGGGGGCGAAGAAAAAATCCGGAGCGGCTGGAAAGAAGAAGAGGCTATAGAGCATTTTCAGGCTAATCGTAGACTGTCAGTAGTGTCCGCGGTCACTGTGTCAGCCGAAGCCGGCCAAACGCCGATGGCGTATGAAAGCTCGGCGAATTCACAGGACGCCAGGCGAGATACTTGCGAGTAGGCTCGGCGCCTTCGATACGATACAGGTTCAGCCTGTATTCGCGCCCAGGTCGCGGCGCAAAACCCCCGGCGATCGATTTCCAGGGAATCCGCATCGCGCAATACCAAACACGGGCAGCTTGGTCGATGCGGCTCGACCGCTCGAAGCCAGCATCCCACTCCCAATCCACTTGCTTACCTTGGCGGCCGAGATCCACATCCAGGTCGACCCACTCGTTCTGCGGCGAAACTTCGAACTCCTTGTAACGGCCAATGTGTTCGAGGTCAGCGCCAATAAAGACCTCCACCACATCGTAGTCCCAGAGTCCCGTGGTTTCCTTCTTCGCCGAAGGGTTCGTTTTCAGGCTCATTTTTTCAAATTGACTGGCGAAGAGCAGGTAAAGGTATTTTTTTGTCCAGGCGCCGCGAACCTCAGTGCGCGCGCCCGCCACTGGCCGGCCATACCGGTCTTGGTCGATCACCAACTGGCCACCCTTGGCCCATGGCGCGGCGGCGGGATCGGTGGAGAGCGGCCGGTCCTTCCCACTCCGCGGGATGGAGAAGGTTTCCTGCGCCGGTGCAATCGCAATGACAGTGGCGGCCAGCGCGAGAACGGCGATCTGTCGTGATGTAGGTACGGCAGGCACGCCCCTATTTTGACAGAATGGGCAGACCGGTCCGTCTCAAACAGGTTTGCCGGCCGGAATCGGAGCCGCCTGAAACGCGGCTGCAGCCAGGACCGGCCGCCCCACAACGCCGCGGTGGAGCTCTATGACGCTGTCGCGTAGTCGCTGCAGGATATCCGGCACGGCGGCGACAACCCGGTTCCAGTTGGGTAGCTGTGGCTGACCCAGCGGGTCCTCGACAAATTCGGCGGCGGCTTCTCGCAAGCTGCGGGCAAAGACCGTAACAGCCGAGTCTTCCTGGTCGAGATCGAATTTCAAGTTGTTCAAAATCGCGTCGGCGTAGTAACGGCGGATCGTGTCTTGCGCCATACGCGTGTAGTGGAGTTGCAGCGCCCGAAAATGGTCGGCGCCCAGCACGACCCCCTCTTGGGCAATGGTTCGGAATACGCTCTTGCCAATGTCCAGCGTCATGCGGCGAAAACCAGCGCCGGGATTGTCGCTCGAAAGTTCCTTGTGTTTGTGCTCGTAGTTATCGCTGAGATCGACCTGGCAAATGCGCGATACCGACGAGTTGCGATAGATCTCCGAGAGCGTGCCCACTTCGAGACCCCAATCGCAGGGGATGCGAATTGCGCGGGCCAGGTCGGCCGTCATTGCGAACTCCCCAGCCAGTGCGTAGCGGAAGCTGTCAAGGAACTGCAGGTACGGCATGCCCGGCGAGATGTTCATGATGGCGCGGATGAGCGGCGTGAAGAACAGGCGGGTCACGCGGCCGTAGAGGCGGTCCGCCACGCGTGCGTAGTAGCCATTTGAAAATTCGAACCCGAGGTTGGGATTGCCGACCGGATAGACCAGCCGCGCGAGCAACTCACGGTTGTAGTTGCGAATATCGCAATCATGCAACGCAATGATGTCGCAATCGCCACAGGCCAGTAGGTATCCGAAACTTAACCAACAGGTGCGCCCCTTACCCGGCGAGCCGGTCGACAGATCCCGCGCTTCCAACATGGCAAAAATATCCTGGATTTCCGGCGACTCCATCCAGATCGCAGTGACCGGGACCCGGAAGCGGCGGAATCGCGCGCGAGCTTCTTCGAATTCCCCGCGATCGCACCCGCCGATCGCGACGACGATGCGGCGCAGATACCGTACCTCACGCAGCTCGCGCAAGATGCCTTCAATGGCTGGATGCTGGAACTCTGAGTACAAGGCAGGCAGCACCAGGCCGATGGGGCGCACTCGAGAACACGATTCCAGTTCACGCTCCAGGCGGTCCGATCCGCCATGGGTGAGGCGATGCAGAGTGGCGACTACTCCGGTTTGCAAGAAATCCGACACGTTTCTCTCCTTTATTCAGCCCTGACAAGCAGCAGAGTTGGAGAGCCCGTAGCAACTGGATGGCCGCGGGTTTCCTTGCTATAGTCACTTGCATATGCGCCCCATTGCAACCGCGCGGCGAGCACCCATGCGCGCAACCGGAGGCAGTGCTCCGCGGGCGGTCAGGGCCAAAGCCGCTAGCAGGAAATCATCGGAGAGCGGCGGCAAATCGAGCGCCGATGTCTACTCGCGGATCGGCGTGAGGCCGGTGATTAATGGGGTTGGCACAGTCACCGTGCTCGGCGGCTCAATCATGCCGCCCGAGGTAGTTCAGGCGATGAGCGACGCCTCGCGGCATTTCGTGCCCATGCCCGAGTTGCAACGTAAGGTGGGGGCTCGGATCTCCGAACTGCTGAAGGTTCCGGCGGCGATGGTAACCTGTGGCGCCGCATCGTCCATTGCTGTGGCGACTGCGGCCTGTATGGCTGGCGCATCTCCCAAACCCTTGGCGCAATTGCCCGGCGTCGAGCGGATCCGTCATGAGGTGATCCAGCAAAAGTCGCATCGTTCGGGCTACGAGCACCAGATGCGGATTCAGGGCGCCAAAATCGTATGGGTGGAAACCGCGGCCGAAGTAGAGCGCGTCATTTCACCCAAGACTGCCATGATGTTCTTTCTCAACAAGCAGGACGGCGCAGGCAGGATCCATTGGCAGGAGTGGGTGGCGCTGGCAAAGAAACATGGCGTCCCGTCTTTCAATGACGCGGCCGCGGATGTGCCGCCGCCAGAGAACCTCTGGAAATATGTACATGGTGGTTTTGACCTGGTGACTTTTTCGGGCGGCAAGGGCCTGCTGGGGCCGCAGGCGTCGGGCTTGTTATTGGGACGTCGGGACCTGAGCGAGGCGGCGCGGGAGTGCATCTCGCCTGCCGAAGGGGTCGGCCGAGGGATGAAAGTGGGTAAGGAAGAGACGATCGGCCTGCTGGCGGCGCTGGAACTCTACCTGAAGAAGGACCACGACGCGGAATTCCGCGAACTGGACAAGCGCGTGAGCGAGATGACCACCGCACTAGCGAAAATCGACGGCGTGAAGCTAACGCGCGAAGTACCTGCAATCGCCAACGCGGTGCCGCATTTGCGCGTTGAGTGGGACGAGGCCAAACGCCATCTGACTTCGCAGCGCGCGCTCGACCGGCTGCGCGACGGCGATCCTTCGATCTACGTGCAACGGCATGGCGCCGGGAACCTGTTCATTTCGGTCTGGACGATGCGAGGCCCGGAAAATAAGATTGTGGCGCAACGCTTGGGCGAGATTCTGCGGAACGCCGGATGAAATGCCGCTAATCCTCGGGATCGAGAGTTCGTGCGATGAAACTGCCGCGGCGGTCGTGGAAGATGGCCGCGCAATTCTTTCGTCAGTAGTCGCTTCGCAACTCGACGTTCATGGTAAGTACGGCGGCGTCGTGCCGGAGTTGGCTTCGCGCGAACATCTGCGGGCCATCGTGGCGGTGGTGCGCGAGGCAATGGAGCGGGCCAAGTGCGACTGGCCGGCATTGGATGCGGTGGCGGTGACACATGGGCCTGGCCTGATGGGGTCGTTGCTCGTCGGCATCACCTTCGCCAAGGCCGTGTGCCTGGCGCGCGGATTGCCGCTTATCGGCGTGAATCATATTGAGGGGCACATCCACGCTGTCATGATGGAGGCGCGGATGCAAGGCGGCCAAGTGGCGCTGCCCACGCTGGCGCTGGTGGCCAGCGGCGGCCACACACACCTCTTGCATGTGGATGCCGCCCTGCGGTACCGCTTGGTAGGTAAGACGCGCGATGACGCGGCCGGCGAGGCTTTTGACAAAGTGGCGAAGTTGCTGGGCTTCGGGTATCCCGGCGGCCCGGTGATCGACGCCTTGGCGCCGTTCGGCGATCCAGCGGCGGTACGTTTCACGCGAGCCAAGATGAGCGGTAACGCGCTTGACTTCAGCTTCAGCGGGCTCAAAACGGCTGTGCTGCGCTGGGTCGAACAGCGCGATATGACCGCGGAGATCGCAGCGCGGCGCGAGTTGTTTAAAACAAACTTGAAGCCTTCCGTCGAGCAATGGCTGGCCGTAACGCCGCCGCAAACGCTGGGGTTGCTCGCTTCGTTTCAGAGCATGGTGATCGGCGAGTTGCTACGCCGGCTACAGACGGCCGCAGAGGAGACCGGCGCCGAGTCAGCCGTGGTATCCGGAGGCGTGGCTTGCAATTCTGGGCTCCGGGCCGCGGCTCGTGGGTTGAATCTCGGCATTCCGATCTACTTCCCCCAACCGGAGCTTTCCACCGACAATGCCGCTATGATTGCCGCCGCGGCGTTCCCCAGGTTGGACCGGCGCGAGTTTTCCGGTTTTGACTTGCGCGCTCAGGCCGGATTGACGCTGGCTTGAGTGGGCACCGGCTTGACGGAACCGGGGCCCAACGGCTCTAATGAACTCAATGATCAGGCGCAACCTCCCCCTTCTGGTAATTTCCGTGTGTGGTGCGGCTTTCGGTGCGGTGAAGAGCGTCCACACCGTGGAACGTACGGACGTACTGAACGGAAAAAGTTTCGGGAAGAGCGGCGCCTATGAGCGGATAACGGGCAAAGTTCACTTTACTGTGGACCCGAAGTTGCCCGCCAATCAGATCATCGCCGACATCGACTTGGCGCCGCGCAACGAAGAGGGTCTGGTGGAATTCGCGGCCGATTTCTACGTGCTCAAGCCTACCGACCCGAAGTTGGGCAACGGGACAGTGCTCTTTGAAGTATCCAATCGCGGCGGCAAGGGCATGATCGGAATATTCAGCGACTCACCCTCGGTTCGGGATCCGCGAGATCAGAAAGACTTTGGCGACGGTTTCCTGCTTGAGCGTGGCTACACTCTGGTGTGGCTAGGCTGGCAGTTCGATGTCCCTCATCAGCCCGAGTTACTGCGATTGTTCTCGCCGGTAGCGACTAACAATGGCCAGTCAATCACCGGACTGGTGCGCTCCGAATATGTGGCCGACGGGCCTGCCGACGGGTTTTCCCTCGCCGACCGCACGCACCTTCCCTATCTTGTGGCCGATCCCGCCGATCCCGGCACCCAGATGACCGTGCGCGACCGCTGTGAAGGCGCTCGGCGCGTGATCCCTCGCGCCCAATGGAAATTCAACGACGACCGGGGCAGCGTGACCGTGGAAGGCGGCTTGACACCAGGTAGGATCTACGAGCTGGTGTACACCGCCAAGGACCCCGATTTGGTTGGGCTCGGGCCCACCGGGATTCGCGATTTTCTTTCGTATCTGAAGTACGGCGCCGACAACGCCAGCATCAACACTCTCGGCGACTACAAGTACAAGCGCGTGCTGGGATTCGGCACGTCGCAGTCCGGCCGCTTCCTGCGGGCATATCTTTACTACGGCTTCAATGCCGACGAGCAAGGCCGAAGAGTATTCGACGGCGTGTGGGCGCACGTAGCGGGAGCGGGCCGCGGGAGCTTCAACCATCGTTTCGCGCAAGCCTCGCGCGATGGGCATCCGCACATGAACTGCTCCTATCCAACGGATATTTTCCCCTTCACCGATTTGCCGCAGAGCGACGCCGGGACGGCGATGAACGAGGGACTGCTCGACAAGGCGCAGGAGGCCGCCGTCGTCCCGAAAATTTTCTATACCAACGGATCGTATGAGTACTGGGGACGTGCCGCGGCGTTGATTCATTCATCCTTGGACGGCAAAGAGGACGCCCTGATGGCGCCCGGCACTCGGGCGTATTTCCTCACCGGGACCCAGCACGGCCCGGGCGCGTTTCCGCCTCGCAAAGGCGCGGCGGAGTACTTGTCGAATGGGAATGACTGCCGGTGGCACATGCGCGCGCTGTTAGTAGCGATGAACGAGTGGGTGGCCACGGGTAAGGAACCGCCTTCATCCCAGGTACCGCTGGCGGGCAAGGATCAACTGGTGGCTGTCGGCGCGTTGAATTGGCCTAAAATCCCGGGCGTCGTCAACGCACCCACCCGGCCGCAGCGCGCCTGGCGGGCCGACTACGGGCCGGACTTCCGCACGCACGGAATCGTCACGCAGGAACCGCCCAAGATGGGCAACGCGTTCGCGGCCGTGGTCCCGCAGGTGGACGTGGACGGCAACGAGTTGGCAGGCATCCGGCATCCGATGTTAGTGGCGCCGCTCGGTACTTACACGGGCTGGAACATGCGGACGGCGGCGACCGGGGCCAGCGAGGAGTTGTATAGCATGGTGGGGTCCACGTTCTTATTTGCCAAGACCAGGGCGGAACGAATGAAGACCGGCGATCCGCGGCTTTCGCTGGAAGAGCGGTATAAGAACAAGCAGGACTACGTGGAGAAGTTCACCGCCTCGGCGAAGTCCTTGGCTAAGGATGGGTATTTACTCGAGTCGGATTTGAAAATGGTGGTTGAGCGCGGGGCCTGGTTCTGGGATCAGTTGATGACGGCGGCGCCACCAGCGAAATAGACCGGGAAATCACTTCTTCTTTTTCTTCTTGCCTTTTTCTTTTTTGGCGCCCGGTGCCGAAGGCGCGGCGCCGGTTAGCCCGAGAATGCGGCGGTTGCGCGCGGCATCGGAGCCGGCGCCCGCAAAGTCATCGAATGCCTTCTTCGGCACGTCGATCAGATGTTCAGCAATGAACGGCGCACCTTCGGCGGCGCCCTGCGCGGCGTCTTTGAAGCAACACTCCCACTCAAGCACGGCCCATGACGAGTAGCCTGCATTCGTGAGTCGCGAGAATACCTGCTTGAAATCCACCTGCCCGTCGCCGAGGCTGCGGAACCGGCCGGGACGTTCCTTCCAACCGAGATACCCGCCATAAACGCCGGACCGCGCCGACGGGCGGAACTCAGCGTCTTTGACGTGAAAGGCTTTGATGCGGTCGCCATAGAGGTCGATAAAGCCCACATAGTCCAGGCACTGAAGAACGAAGTGCGATGGGTCGTAGTTGATATTGACGCGCTTGTGGCCGCCACAGGCCGCCAGGAATTGCTCGAAGGTGGCGCCGTCGTAAGTGTCTTCACCGGGGTGAAGCTCATAAGCGAGGTCGATCCCGTTGTCTTCCGCTGCGTTGAGAATCGGCCGCCAGCGGCGCGCCAGTTCCGCGAAGCCTTCTGCCACCAAGCCCGCCGGGCGCTGCGGCCACGGATAGATGAAGGGCCACATCAGCGCGCCGGTGAAAGAGGGCGATACCGACAGGCCCAGATTGCGCGAAGCCTTCATAACCAGCTTCAACTGCGCGACGGCCCACTCGGCGCGTGCCGCAGGGTCGCCGTGGACCGAGGCCGGGGCGAAGGCATCGAACATCGTGTCGAAGGCGGGGTGTGACGCAACCAGTTGGCCCTGGAGGTGCGAGGCTAGCTCCGTGATGACGAGGCCATTGGTCTTCGCCTTTAAGTCGTCGCAGTAGGACTTTGACTCAGCGGCCTTGGCGACGTCCATGATGCGCCCGTCCCACGACGGCAGTTGCACGCCTTTGTAGCCGAGCGATTTCGCCCACTTGGTGATGGCGGGCAGTGAATTGAACGGGGCTTGATCGCCCATGAATTGCGCCAGGAAGATAGCGGGTCCTTTGATCTGCGACATAGGCATGATGATATCTCAGGGACGGGCGGCGTGGGGGGTGGGTACCATCCGCGGCATCTGTTTCACCTGCCAGCCTGCCGTGGTAACCGCCACAGAACCAACCGGCAGCGCCGCCACTCAGGCGGGGTAGTCGCCAAGAACATACCGCGTGAGCTGGTCAATAGTCTCTTGTTGCGCCGCAACCTTGGCCCGTACAAGATCGCCGATCGACAGCACGCCCACCAACCGATCCCCATTCATCACCGGAAGGTGCCGGATCCGATGCGCGGTCATCAGATAAAAGCACTGTTCGACTGTGTACTCAGTCGTCACGAAAATCACCGGAGCGGACATGATCCCGCTTACCGGCGTATCCTTTGACGATCTCCCCTGCAGGATGACCTTGCGGGCGTAGTCGCGTTCAGAAACGATCCCCACCAGTTGCAGGCCACTCATGACCAGTAACGCGCCTATGCTCTTTTCCGCCATCAATTCGATGGCGTCGAACACCTTTGCCTCGGGGGCGACAGACCATACCCGGCTCCCTTTCGATTCCAACACAGGTCGCACGGACGCGCCCGTGGCCATATGCTGCGACATCATTGGAAGCGCCATATCGAACCCTCCTTGCGCCGCCAGGAGCGGCGATTTTTTTGGTTCATCCCGGCGGCTGAAATTCTACTCCTAACTTCGGCCGTTGGCTAGCGTTGTTTTGGCCCGTCTGGAATATGCCCCTTCTTTGCAGACCGGGACGGCACCACGCCGCTCATGCGCGCATGGAACACGGTATCGCCGCATGATGATAGATGCAATGCGTCAACTGCAGCCGGTACTTTTGACCAAGGGCACACTCCTCAGCCCTCAACATCTGCAGATGCAGGACCGCTTCCTCGAAGACTCCCTGCAATTTCGCCTTGAGGCACTGTCCTATTGCGCCTGGGGGTTCCGCAGTTTGAAGGTGGATCGCGACACGCTGGCGGCCGGGCAATTCAGTCTCGCTGATGCCGAGGGCATCTTTCCCGACGGCCTGCTCTTCGATATGCCCGGCGCCGATCCGGCCCCGCCGCCGCGCCCGCTAGCCGATCACTTCACCCCCGATACCGAGTATCTGGACGTCTTCCTCGCCGTACCGAACTATCGCGACAAAGGCTCGAACGTCTCGAGTCCTGGCGGCTTGGGCGCCAGCGAGACGCGTTATGTGGGAGAAGTGGCCATGGTCCGTGACGAGGTACGAAGCGCCCCGGAGAAGCCTGTGCAAGTGGCTCGCAAGAGCATGCGCTTCCTCTTCGACGGCGAAAATCGCCAGGGCTACTCATGCCTGCGGGTAGCGCGCGTAACGAGGAGCGCGGCGGGCGACCTGCAATTGGACCGGGGCATGGTTCCACCGCTCATCGATTTCCATAACGACGAGTTCCTGATGATGATCGCGCGCCGCTTGGTGGAGACGTTGGGCGCGCGTAGCACCGACCTCGCTTCCATGCGCCGGCATAAGAATCAGAGCCTGGCCGATTTCACATCCGCCGACACGGCCAGCTTCTGGCTGCTGTACACGATCAACGCGCATTTTCCCCGCCTGCGCCACTTGTTCGAGATGAAGGGCGGACACCCCGAGGAATTGTTCAGCGAAATGTTGGAGCTGGCCGGCGCGCTGACTACGTTCTCTCAGGAGATTCATCCGCGGGCCATGCCAAGCTACGATCACGACGATCTAGCGGGCTGTTTCCGCCAGCTCGATGAGAAGCTCCGGACGCTGCTCGAGACGGTGGTGCCGAAGTCCTACGTCTCGCTGGCGCTCAAGCCGGTGCGCCCGTCAATCTACGCAGTGGCTTTGGCCGACGAGCGCTTCTTCGTCAACACGCGGATGTATCTGGCGATACGCGCCGACATGGACCACGGCGAGTTGATCGCGCGCGCGCCTTCGCTCATCAAAATCGCTTCTTCGAATCAGGTGGACGTACTTGTGCGCCAAGCCGTGGCCGGGCTCGGAATGACCTACACCGTGCGCCCGCCCAGCACGCTGCCGATCAAACAGCACTTCGAGTATTTCCAGCTTCACATGGAAGGTGAGTATTGGGATTCAATCGTGCGCACGCGTAACCTGGCTGCGTATGTGCCGAACGATTTCCCTGGCGCCGAGATGGAATTGATTATCTTGTTGCCGGAAGCGCGGTGATTAGTCGCCGGTAACGGTGGAAGTGAATGGCTTCTCGATCAGATCATGAACCAGCCGCCGTTGATTTCGATCGTCTGGCCGTGAATGTAGGAAGCGGCCGAAGAAGCCAGAAACACCACCGCGTTAGCCATGTCTTCGTTCGTACCCAGTCGGCCGGCCGGTGTAGTCTTCACAACGCCCGCCAGCATCTCCGGCGAGGAGAAGACCTCGTGGAAATGATTGTCCACTGTACCCGGTGAAATGGCGTTCACTACCACACCGTGCGGCGCCAGTTCCTTGGCCATCCCCTTCGTCATCGCCGCAACGGCCGCCTTCGCGGCAGCGTACATGGCCGCGCCCGGACCGCCACCGGTGCGGGCCGCGATCGAACCAAGGTTGACTACCGCCCCCGAGCGCTGCGCGATCATGTGCGGCGCGACGGCCTTGGTGATGAACCATAAACTCTTGGCGTTCAGGTTCATGATCCGGTCATAGAGATCTTCCGAGTAGTCCACCAGTGCACGGCGTTCGATGAGCGATCCGGCATTGTTCACCAGAATGTCCACTGCCGGCGCGGTTTTCACTAGCGCGGCGAGGAACGCGTTGAGCCCGGGCATCGTCGACAAGTCGGCTTGCAACGAAGCGCCGTTGGCCCCCGCTCTTTTGATTTCCGCCAACGTGGCCGCCGCGCCTTCGGGGTATGAGTTGTATTGAATCACCACTCGCGCCACCCCCGCCTTGGCGAGTGCAATCGCCGTCGCGGCCCCAATGCCTCTGCTGGCGCCAGTCACCAGCGCGGTCTTCCCGTTGAATTCTGTCATATCTTGATAGAATTTAGCGCAAAGGCCTATGCGACCGCTCACCGCCGGCCTCTCGCAAAGCCGGAAGCCGTGCGCGCGCGCCCTACGGAAACGGCGACTTCAATCGCGGCTGCCTGATTGCGCGGCGGTTGGTGGAGCGTGGCGTCCGCATGGTGAACGGCCGTGATCATGACAACCATAGGGCATCGATTTCCGTCTCACCGACGTGGCAGGCACAGTAGCCAAGGACATCCTCGCCTGACCACGCGCCGCTGTGCGATCATAAGCGAACTGCCGCCGGGATTGGGTGCCGAACGCTTGAAGACCGCCAGTCTGACTGTTTTTTCCCCGCCTATAATGACGCTTTGTCCGTGCCGGAGTTGGCCGCCAAGGCGATGGCCGTATTGACAGAGCACGCCGAAGACTTCGAGGTCATCGCGGTCAACGACGGAAGCCAGGACGATACGGGCGCGGTGCTCGAACACTTGCGGCAACAATATGCCCCGCATTTCCGCGTGATCACGCACCCTGAAAATCGAGGCTACGGCGGCGCGCTCAGAAGCGGCTTTGCCGCCGCCACCAAAGAACTCGTCTTCTACACCGATGGCGACGGCCAATACGACGTCGGTGAGTTGCCGACATTACTCGCCCTGATGACCCCCGCAGTCGGCTTGGTGAATGGCTACAAGCTTGAACGAAGCGACCCCTGGCATCGCATTTGGATCGGCCGCGTCTACAACGCGTTTGCGCGCTTCCTGTTTCGCATCCGCATTCGCGACATCGATTGCGACTTCCGGCTGATCCGGCTCGAGATCCTACGGCGCGCCGAACTCTCGTCGACCAGCGGCACAATCTGTGTGGAACTGGTGCGCAAGCTCGAGCTAAGTGGATGCGAAGTGCGCGAAGTGGGGGTGCATCACTATCCACGGCGACACGGCCAGAGCCAGTTTTTCCGCGTGCGCTCATTATTGCAAACGCTCCGGCAATTAATCCGGCTCTGGGTGAGCGTGGTACTGTTCAAACGGTGGCATGGATTATGATCATTCCGCCAGTCAACTTCGCGCCGATTCTGCTTGAGACCGAGGCTGCCTGGAAGGCTCATCTCATCGAGCTCTTTGACCGTCCCCACTTCATTCTTGGTCCGCAACTCGCCGCCTTCGAACGCGAGTGGGCTGCCTACTTAAAGGCCGGGTTCGCCGTCGGGGTGGCTACTGGGACCGACGCCATCGAACTCAGCCTCCGCGACGCCGGCATTACGTCGCCCCGCCAGGAGGTGCTTACATCAGCTCTCACCGCGCCGTTCACCGGGATCGGCATTGTGTCGGCCGGTTGCACAGTGCGCTTTGCCGACGTGGACGAAGAGACGCTTCTGATGGATCCAGCCGACGCGGCCTTGCGAGTTACTCGCCGCACCGCTGCCATTGTCCCAGTTCATCTGTATGGGCAGCCATGCGATCTGCCTACGTTCCGAGGGCTCGCCCGCAAGGCTGGTGCGGTTCTGATTCAGGACGCCTGCCAGGCGCACGGAGCTCTCCACCGCGAAAAGCCCCTGACCGCGTATGGCCCCTACGTCACTTACTCGTTCTACCCAACCAAAAATCTTGGCGCCCTGGGTGATGGCGGTGCGATAGTGACCAACAGCCCCGCAATAGAACGCCGTCTCAGGCAATGGCGCGATGGCGGACGGCGCGGCGGCGGGCAGGTCTCTTACTTCAAGGGGTTGAACTCCCGCCTGGACGACTTACAGTGTTGTTACTTGCGCGGCTTTCTTACGAAACTTAAGGAGTGGAACGCTGACCGCCGCCGCGTTGCCGCGCTCTATGACGAAGCTCTCGCCGGGTGCGAAGCCGTGCGCCCGGTCAAGACCAGCTCTGAGAGCGTTCGCCACTTGTATGTAGTGCGCGCCAGGCAGCGGGATGCTCTCAAGGTGCACCTCGCCTCGCAGGGTATTGGCGCCGGTATTCATTACCCGAAACCTCTCCACCTCATGCCCGCCTTCGCCGAGGCCGGACTCCGCCGCGGCGATCTGCCCCGGGCCGAACGGGCCTGCCGCGAGACACTCAGTCTCCCGCTTTGGCCGCGCATGCCGGATCGCATGGTGCTTCAGGTTGCCGAAGCGGTCCGCAACTTTTTCGCATAGCCGTGCCCCGGCGTGCGGCGGTAGCAGGACGCCTGCCGCGCGCGGACCTCGCCCTACGCCGCGCCGTGCTTCCGGAAGTGCGCCAGCAGCTTTTGCCAGGCATCCTCAGCATCGCGCTTGCCGTAACTGGGGCGATAGTCGGCATTGAATCCGTGCTGCGCCTCCGGATAAACAACGATCTCCGACGTAGTCTTCCCCGCCGCCTTGAGCGCCCCGCGCATCTTCTCCACGGTGTCAAGCGGAATGCCACCGTCCTTGCCGCCATAGAGCCCCAGCACCGGCGCCTGTAGCTGCGCTGCCACGGCGATCGGATTCTTCGGCGTCATCTCGGTTGGCTGTCCCACCAACCGCCCGTACCAGGCCGCGCCCGCCTTCAGCTTTGGATTATGTGCCGAATAAAGCCACACGATGCGCCCACCCCAACAGAAACCTGTGATGGCCAGTTTATTGGTATTCGCCTTGCCGCTCTTCTTCACCCACGCCACGGTGGCGTCGAGGTCCGACATCACTTGCGCGTCCGGCACCTTGGAAACGACCTTGCTGATGATGTCCGGGATGCTCGTCAGCCTGGACACATCGCCCTGACGCGAAAACATCTCAGGCGCCACCGCGAAGTAGCCCGCGTGGGCAAAGCGGCGGCACAGGTCTTTGATGTGTTCGTGGACGCCGAAAATTTCTTGTACCACCAGAACCGTTGGGAAGCCTTTCCCCTTGGCCGGCATCGCGCGGTAGGCTGGAATCGCCACGTCCCTGGTAGGAATTTTTACCTCACCGGCGACGAGGCCCTCGGCGCTGGTGGCGATGGTTTGCGGAGAAACCGGCTGCACCGCCAGCGCAAAGCCGGCGGCCAGTTTGGCCACAAAAAACTCGCGGCGGTCGTGCGCAACGATGGGCAGCAAACTGTCGATGTCCTGGCCACGATCGGGTTCGGCAGATTGGTTCGGCATGCAGAGTATTGTACGCCGCCGGACCAGAGGCCCGCTCGCCAAGCCCCTCCCTGCTCAGTTACGCCCCGGCCAGTCGCGTCTGCCGCAACTCATGAACCCGATTGGCAGTCACGGCGAGTAGCGTCTCGGCATCGTCGCCGTCCCCGGGACAGTTTGCAAAGGCCGTGGTAAATGTGAACGTGAGCCGGTCCCCAATCATTTCGGCGGCTGCCGCGGCGGCGCCCTGTTCAAGCCGGGCAATGCGGCCCTCCAGGAATTTCACGGGAAACTCCGGCATTACAAGAATGAATTCGTCGGCGTCCGTCCGCGCTAACACGTCGTACTCGCGGCATTGGTCGCGGAATTTTCGAGCGATGGAGCTCAAAATACTTTCGCCCCACGAACGGCCATAGTGCTCGTTGAGCTCGACGAAACCGTCGATCGACGTGACGATCATCGAAAGAGAATTGCCGCTCCGGCGGAGTCGCGCGATTTCACGGTCTAGCGCAAGGAACAGGCCGCGGGAATTGAGTAGCCCCGTCACAGGATCGGTATCCTGATCGGCTTCTACGGCGTGGGCGCGGGCGGATTTCTCGAGTTCGGACCATTGGTCAACCCGTTGCTCGTAGCCGGGTTCTTCGATGACACTCCATGCTGGGCTCTTGTCCAACAGCGAGGGCGCCTGCGGCCGGGTGACCTCGGCCAATCGGAGTAGATCGTCGTGCGGATCTTCGAATGCGGCCGCCATCGTCGTCAGGCTGTGCGCTCCCGGGGTGAGTTCACCCAGCGCCGCCACCATCCGGCGCGTGTAGGGATGCTGGGGGCACTGAAAAATCTGGTGACATGGGCCGTTTTCAACGATCGAACCTTCATGCAGAATCGCCACCCGGCTGCACAGCGCGGCGATGGCAGCCAGATCGTGCGAGATCATCAGTATGCCGGCGCCGGTTTCGCGATTCAGATTGCGGAACAGCGTCAGAATTTCGCCCGTCGTGACGACATCGAGCGCGCTGGTGGGCTCATCGACAATCAGCAGCGACGGCCGATGCAGAATAGCCATGGCGATCAGCACACGCTGCGCCTGTCCCACGCTAAGCTGCGCCGGAGAGAGTCCGAGGAACTCCCCGCTTTGCGGCAGGCTCGCCAGTTCAAGTGCCTGGCAAACCGGCCCCTCCCAATCGTCGCGCCGATGCGCCCGCCACGCTTCGCACATCTGCTGGCCGATCGTCATCGCCGGATTGAGCACCGACAACGGACTCTGCATTACCATCGCGTAGCGAAAGCCCCGGTAGGCGCGCAGAGTTTCGTCGTTGAGCCCCAGCATCTCGAAGCCTTCAAACCGCACCTCGCCGCGCACCCTTCCGCCTTGCAGTTCGATCAGCCCCATGAGCGCGTTGGCGACAGTGCTTTTGCCCGAGCCACTGGCGCCCACCAGCCCGACGATCTCACCCGGCTCCAGGTGCAATTCCACATTGCGCACCACACCGATCCGGTCTAAAAAATCCACGCTGAAGTTGGTGGCTAGCAGCGGCGGACGAGCCAGCAAGTGAGCCCCGTCCGAGGAAATATTTGGCAAGGAAGTTTGATTCATGTCTTGATTCACCGTAGGCTTGAAAGTTCGGGTGCGGTCTTGGCCGGCTTGGCGGCGGGCATGACCGAAAGCTCGTCGACGTTCCAGAAAACGTGGGGAAACAACAGAGCGGGTTTTGCATTGTTCAGTCGCTCGCTCACCGCCGAAAGCAAATTCCGGTAGACCAGATAGATCACCATTTCTTCGGCGCGCGCGATTTCCTGTACGCGGGCAAAAAATTTTCGCCGGGCCGCCGCATCGACTGTCGCGGCCTGTGCCTGCATCAGCCGGTCGATCTCGGCCTCCCACGGCGTGGACGGCGCGGTCTGCATCGGATGCCATGGGTTGTTCGGCGCCGAACTCAACCAGATGTTCATCAGCCCGTTCGGGTCCGGGTCGACGTTGCTCTGCCCAAGCAGGCACGCATCGTAAGCAAAGGTCTGCGAAATGCGCTCGACCAGCGACCGAAAATCGAGCATGGCCAGCCGCACCTCCATACCGAGCGCTTTCAGATCCTGCTGAATCAGCGTGCCCATGCGCTGGCGGCCGGCATTGCCGGCATTGGTGATCAGGCTGAACTCAACCGCATGTCCCTCGCGGTCCACCAGCCGCCCGTTCACCAAACGGAATCCATCTTTGACCAACTGTCGCCGGGCTTCCTCGAGGTCGAACTTTGCGGGCCCAAGCGACGAATTCACCCAAGCCTGGTTGGCCAGCGAAACCGGACCGTCGGCCACTGTGGCCAATGACTCCCAGGCGATACGCGCCAGGTCGGCGCGCCGGATCGCCAGCGAGACGGCTTGGCGAAAGCGGCGGGACCGGAACCAGACAGCCTTATAGCCGGGCGCCACCCTATCGGTCTGATTGAACCACATGATCTCGGGATCGAGTGAAGGCCCCAGATTGCGTGCCGCCTTCGGGTGGGTGGCCGCCAACCTGGTTAAGGTAGCGGGTTCAAGCCGGTTGATAAAATCCAGTTCCCCGCGGGTGAATCGTAGCAATTCAATCTGACGGTTGGCTTGGACCGTTACTTCCACCGTATCCACGTAAGGCAGCGCTCGCCCTCCGGGCCCCAGGCGCCAGTAATATGGGTTGCGCGTCAGAATAATAGACGACCCGGCTTTGCGCGAGGCCACCAGGAAGGGTCCCAAGCCGATCGGGCGCTCAACGGTGGCGCCGCCGGCGGGCAACATGGCCAGATCGCCAAACAATCGCTCCCAGCCTGCCGGAGGCGCGGCGAAGCGGATGGAGACTCGGAACGGTCCAAGCACCGTCGCCACGGGGGCCTTGCCACCCACGCGCAAGACGGCTGCATGAGGCGAAGCAATGGCGGGGTCGAGCACTTGGCGAATCGAAGCGGCGACGTCGTTCGCCGTAAACGCCGAACCGTCAGAAAAGCGCACACCCTGGGGCAACTCAAAGGTAATCGTGCGGCCCCCATCGGACCATTCCCAGGATGTCGCCAGCGCAGGCTCCACCTTCTGGGTGATGCGGTGAATGCGAATGAGCCCGGCGGAGGTAAGGTAGCCGATCGTTTGCGATGGCCCATCGGTCGCCATCCAAGGATGCACCACCTTGGGCTCGGCCCCGATGGCAAAGCGCAACGTGTCACCCCACTGTGCCCGGGCTGGGACAACGGCGATCAGGATGATTGGAAGCAGCCGGGTGAGCCCGGGCAGGGTGAGCCTCATGTATTCACCAATCGCGCCGGAACCACGGCATATAAGGCCAGTACGCACAGAGCCAGCGCCAGCACCGGCGCCAGCGCGGCTGGATGCGACTCGATCAGCCCGGGCCGCTCCAGTTCCTTGAGCATCTACCCCCAACTCGGCAACGGCTCGGCTACACCCAACCCGAGAAAACTCAAGTTCGCCTCGGCCAGCAGAAACAGCGGAACGTTCGTCCAGAACTGCGCGGCCAGCACCGGGCGAAGATTCGGCAGAAGCTGACGAAAAGCGATGCGCCACGGCCGGATCCCTCGGGCATGGGCGGCCCCAACGAATTCCGACCTGGCCAGCGACCGCGTTGCCGCCCGAATCACCCGGCACGGCGCGGCCCACCCCAGCAGCCCAAGCAATCCGAAAGTGATCGTCACCGACGTCCAGGGTGAAATGTCGAGTGGTAACGCCGCCCGCGCCGTGATCAGCATAAAAAACCCGGCAGACAAAGGAACAGGTTCGAGGCGCCGTCGAGCGAACGGTCCCACCAGCCCCCCCGCCATTCGGCCCAGACGCCCGCCAGCGCCGCCACACTCACCGGAATCATGGCCGACACAGGCGCCAGCAACAGCGATACCCGCATACCATCCAGGAGCCTCGCCATCCGGTCCCGGCCCAAATCATCGGTGCCGAGCAGGTGCGACATCGACACGGGCTCAGAAATCGCTTGGCGGTTCTGCTCGGCATAGCCCACCGGCGAAAGCGCAGGCCCGGCCAGTGCAGCTGCTCCGATCAACAAAAGATAGCCCTGGGCGATCGGCCTCAACCACTGCCATCTCATGGACCCACCTCAAATCCCGGCCCGCCCGGCGGCCGGCCCAGTCGCGCCGCCGACCACTCCGAGCCTAGATCGCCCGCCAGATTGGCAACCAGCGTCATGCCGGCCACTACCCATGTCAGCACCACCAGCACCGGCAGGTCCCGCCCGACCGCCGCCTGCCAGGCAAGTTGCCCGACTCCTGCCCGGTCGCAGAGCACTTCCAGCGGCACCACCGCGCCAAGCGCCATGCTCACCGACAAACCCATCACCGGCAACAGCGCCGGCAGTGTGTGGGGGATCACGTGACGCCGGGCGCGCGTCCAGCGCGGTAACCCCTTGGCCACCGCCAGCCACACGTGCGGGAGGTGCTGCGCTGCATCCAGGACGTGATGCAAATAAGAGTAAAGGCGTGGAAACAGCACCAGCCCCAATGCCAGCTCAGCCGGCCACTGCCAGTGCAGAAACAGCACCCCAATGACGGCCGACGGCAGGGCAAGCACCAGGCTCCCTCCCGCCATCGCCAGCTTGTCGAGCCAGCCCCAACCGGTAGCTAACCATGTGCCTGCCAACCCAAGCGAGGCCGCCCACGCCAGCGTCAACCCGCCTCCCCCCACCCGTATCGTTTCGCTAAACCATCCTTCCAGTAATTCGCTCACCGGCCGCCCCAGCGAGGTTGACTTGCCGAGGTCGCCACGAGCCGCCCGCCCAAGGAATGCTCCGTAGTATGAAAGGACGTTTGCATTTTCCTTCTGCCGCCGAACCCGCATCGAGGCCACCGTTTCAGCATCGTAACGGGGGTCCATCGCCCGTTCATCCACGGTTGCCCCCGGTGCCCATCTGAGCAAAGTGGCTCCGCCGAGGCCAGCCAGAAAAATCCACAAAGGGATGAGGAGAATTCTGGCGGCCATGCGGCGGATGGTCACAATAGGTCATCGACGGAAAGAGGTCTTCTCTACAGCAGATTGAGAAGAGAGCGCGTTAAGAGCTAAGACAATCGCTCGGCGCGTGTGAGGCATTCAATGGCTGCCGGACTCATCAAGTAATTCCGCAAGAGGCCGATAACTGTTTAAGTCACGTCTTTGCCATGAATGTTCGCAGCGAGCTACAGAACTTCCTCGGGATCGATACCGTCATCGCCAGCCCCCGCATGCGCGAGGTACTGGCGCGGGCCCAGAGAATTGCCCAGACCCAGGCATCGGTGCTGATCGCCGGCGAAAGCGGCAGCGGCAAAGAGGTGGTAGCGCGGTCGATCCATCACTATTCTCCGAGGAATCAGAAACCGTGGGTCGACATCAACTGCGGAGCCCTGCCCGAGCATCTCATCGAAAGTGAGCTATTCGGCTACGAACAAGGGGCTTTCTCGGGAGCGGACTCCCTCAAACAGGGCCTGTTTGAACTAGCCGACAAAGGCACGCTCTTCCTGGACGAAATCGGTGAGCTCGACGCCAAGATGCAGGTTAAGCTCCTCCGCGTACTCGACCGCGTGCCGTACTACCGTCTCGGCGGGCACAAGAAAATCAGTGTCGACGTGCGAGTACTGGCGGCCAGCAATCAGGATCTGCCAAAGCTGATTCGGGAAGGCCGGTTCCGGGCTGACCTCTATCACCGCCTCAGCCAGGTAAGGCTACAGGTTCCACCGCTCAGGGAAAGGCCTGAAGACGCAATCGCGCTCGCCCGATTCTTTCTGGCCCAACAGAACCCTTCGTACTACCTCTCGGTGGGTGCCGAGGAGCGAATCTTAGAGTACCCCTGGCCGGGCAACGTGCGTGAACTGCGCAACGCCATTGTCAGCGCCGGTGTAATGATGAACGTCAATGAGTTGCGCGCTGTTGACCTTGTCATGGAAGATACTGCGGTGTACGCACCAGCCAGCTCCGAGCGACCCCGGCAGATTGCCGCCTTGGCCTCGTCGGTTGCCCCGGTTCACGTCTCTGCTCCTCCCCAGTCCCCGTTTGAGGCCGGGGCCATCGTCAACCTCGAAGATCTCGAGCGGGAAGCCATTTTACGCGCACTCAATCAGACCGGCCAACATCAGGAGCGGGCTGCCCACCTGCTCGGAATCTCATCGCGCATGTTGAGCCGCAAGCTGAATTCTTATGGGCTCGCACGCGCGCTCGGCGGCACCGAGACTGCCTCGCGGTCGACGGCCGCCGCAGTGCTCATCAGGTAAAAGGGGAACGCAGGAAATGACCAGCATGCCACTCCAAGCTAACAACGAAGCGATAGCCAAGAAGGTTGATTCGGAAGCGGACCGTAGAGCGGAGCCCCGCCTTCCTTCGCAGGGCGAGGTGTTCGTCGCTCTTTCCGGTCCGGTGCCGCGCATGATCACAGGCCAACTGGTCGACACCAGCCGCTCGGGCTTCCGCGCCTCTCACTCCTCGCCGCTCCTCGAAACCGGTTCGCGTGTTCAATTCCGCCACACCGGCGCCGAGGGCGTGGCGCGCGTCTGCTGGAAGCGTTCGTCGGGCGGGCGGTGGGAAACGGGCTTCCTGATTCTGCCGAAATAAGTGGAACGACCCTCGGCGGCGGGAGAGTAAACTGCGTATAGATGATTCCGGCTGCCCTGGTTTTGCTTTTCGCCCCTCCAATGCTGGTTGCAGGCGCGGGCATACTTGACGACCTCGCCGCCGGAGCCAAGCTCACGCCGTCCCAAGCCGCCGCGCTCGCATCCAAGCCTGCGGCAACCCTCGCCGATCGCCACCGCCTCCTCGGCTGGTACGCTGCCAACACCGACGCGCAACACCTCGAAAAACGCTTCGCCCTGATCCTCTCCCTTGCTCAACAAGGAGCGCTTGGGCGACTTGCCACCCATGACGCCGCCCGCATCAGGCGCACGGGGGCCGATTCGCTCGCTTCGCCTGCAGGCTACGCGAAAGTGAAGGAGGCCCTGCTGGAGCGCGCCGAAAAAACCAAGCTCCCCGTTGATCGTTCCAACGCCGCCTGGTTCATCTTCGGGGAAGAGCCCGGCGAGGCGATCAAGCTCACCGCCGAAAACGGGCTCATGCACGATACGGCTGTGATGGCCGCGCAATACCTGCTCGGCGTCGTCGATCCGGACGGCAGGCGTTCCCCGTTCGGGCGTGGACTGCTCGGCCTGATCGCCGAAACACCCGACCCACTCTTCCAATTCACCTTTGCCGACACGCTACGCCGATTGGGCGCTCAACTCTACGCCACCGGCAAAACCGACGGGAACTACACCGCCCTCGCCAATGAGTCGCTTGCGCGCGCGGCCAAGGCCGAGCCGCAGCAAACCAACTGTGGTTTTGAACCAGCCGCCCTGCCGGCGCGCGGTTCCACCCCGCTGTCTCCCAAGCCCGATGCCGCCAACTCTGCGGCGACCGGTGAAGTCTCCTTTTATGCCCTGATCGGCTGCTCCGGGTATGCGGTCAGCCTCGAGTGGCTGGAAGGTCCAGCCGGATCGGTCAGCGCCGCCAAGCGTCAGATCGCCACGCGCCAATTCCAAGTGCCTATAGCCAATGGCACGCCGACTCAAACCGTGCAACTCCTGATCGCCGGCGGCAAGAGCCGTTAAAGGCGCATTCACGCGCGGAACGATTCAAACCAAATTTTTCGGATCTCTATGCTGTTCAATATCTTGGCGGGGGACCGAAGCGTGCTGCAAGTGCTTCGCCTCTACCCGGCCGGCCTTGCGTGGGCGATATCTTGAAGACGGCATGAGACTCTCTCAACGTCACGACCTTTCGCAGCTCCTGCGCGATTCCCTCGCCGAGAGCCGTCCGGACACACGCGCCGCGGCGCGACCGCAAATTTTTGTGGCTTACTTTTTGGAAGACGCAGCGCTCGCCCGCCAGCTCTGCTCGCAACTCGAACGATACGGGCGCGACCCGTGGATGGACCAGCGCAAACTGCGGCCCGGCGAAAACTGGCTCCGCGCCATCGATGGCGCTATCGAGAACTCGCGTTTTTTCATAGCTTGCCTTTCCTCACGTAGCGTCGACAAACGCAGCCGCT
>SXGR01032294.1_pt1 | contig 23789 bp, 21 predicted proteins | sample 3174711 | NCBI WGS metagenome assembly SXGR01 (sample SAMN11356860, study PRJNA531348) | freshwater metagenome | isolation source: freshwater sample F1-60 | place: China: Fuxian Lake, Yuxi | collected 2017-12-25 | reverse complement strand
GCTGGCTCTTGGTCACATCTCATTTTTTATAAAAATCTCGTTTTTCTATATTCGTCATCCCCGCGAACTCATGACTTCCCTTTGGGCCAACCCGGTAGTCGAGAAACTTGTGGCGCAACGATTCTACTTATTTTTTTATGTTGGGGCGCTTCGCGAAGCGCCCGTGCTGCCTTTGAATCAAAGTCTTATCGTGCGGTTCACGAACCGCCCCTACAAGAGAACACCTGCTTAATTCAAGTTTCTTAGGAAGGCGGGGATGACATATTGAGAGGATTGGGCTGTATGTTTTCAGATGTGACCAAGCGACAGCGCAAGCGGGAGAAGTTTACAAAGTCATGGCGTTTAAGCGGCGGATGCGTTCGTTCATGTCGGGGTGGGTGGAAAGCAAATTCATCCAAGAACCACGGCTTCCTAAAAACGGATTTGCAATAAACAAACTTGCTGTCGCAGGTTCAAAATTGCCGGTTTCCATTTCGGCACCATGATGAATTTTTTGGAGCGCACTGGCCAAAGCAGCAGGATCGCCCGATAGACGTGCCCCCGTGGCATCGGCCAAATATTCGCGGGAACGAGAAATGCCCATTTGAACCATCATGATGGCCACAGGGGCCAAAAGACTCATCAAAATAGTTCCAACCATCGATAAACCGCCTTCGTCATCATCCTGCTGCGAACTTCCAAACATCGCAGAAAAACGGGCCATACTGGCCATATGCATCACCGCACTGGCAATGCAGGCTGCAAGCGTTGCCAATAAAATATCGCGATTTTTAATATGCGCCATTTCATGGGCCAACACACCGCGCAATTCACGTTCACTCAACATGCGACGCAAACCCGTGGTCACAGCCACAGCCCCATGTTCAGCATTGCGGCCGGTGGCGAATGCATTGGGTGCATGTTCGTCAATGATGTACACTTTGGGCTTGGGAAGGCCTGCCGCAGTGGCCAATTCTTCAACCATACGATGCAAACCCGGATCTTCAACCGGAGACGCCTCACGGGCATGGTTGTAACGCAGCACGAAACGATCCGAATAAAAATATCCGAAAAAGTTCATGCCCAATGCCAAAATGAGTGCGATCCCCGCAAAACCAGGTCCAAACATACTACCGAACGCCACAAGCGCACAGGACATCACACCAAGAAGTAAAATCGTTGTGATTTGATTTTTCATACCGCCATATGATGGTGCTCGCACACAACTTATGCAAGTCATCTATGATATGGCCCTGTACACATCAAACGCCGCCCACCTCGACCCCCATGCTCATGAGGCGCTGCGCACCGCGTGTTTAAGCCCCAAATTGCTAGGAACAAGTCCATTGCTTGGCACGTTTGCTGCAACCTATGGCTTTGCCGTAAGCTTCACCCGCCCCGGCATCGATGCTTTGCTTCAGCAATACCCGTTTTTTGCGCCGTTTTGTGCCATGATCCTTCAAACAGCCCAAACAAAACCGGTACTTCCATGGATGCGTCGATTTTCGTTTCGACCCAATGCATTTTATCTCAATGTGCTGGCTATTCCGCCCGGTGCCCATGTTGGCGCGCACATAGATGCAACCCTCGGCGCCCATTGTAAAAATCCCGGTGTGATCCCAAAAGCAGTCTCGGTGTATTACGTGCAAGTGCCATCGAAGCCCGCTGGAGGCGCTTTGGTGCTGCATCCCCACGAAAAAAAGAAAATCATGCTGACGCCCACCGAAGGGCATTATGTGGTTTTTCGTGGCGATCTGCCGCATGAGGTCACACCGTATCACGGCAAGGATCTCCGGGTCAGTCTGGTGTGCGAGCAATACCAACTTGACGCCCCATCGCTGCGCGCCATGCGTCCCATGCATGTGCAATCCAAGGGGCAGTTTGCAGCCGTTTTGCGCGAGCACATGCGTCAACACGCACTTGGGGTTGTTTCTTAAACTTGATTGTCTTAATTCTCCCTCGCATGTGGAGACGTGCGACTTTAGATGATGCCGATAGTATTGTGGCCATGTGCAAAGCCCTCAATGAAGAAGATCCAGGCACCCATCCCGTGCCTGAGCAATACACCCGGCAAACCATTGCCAAACTCCACCACGAACCGACACGCGGTACCATTGCGCTGCTGGACACCGATCAAGGTCCCCAAGGCTATGCCTTTCTGATCCCCTTTTGGTCCAACGAGTTGGGGGGTGATGTGTGCGTGATCGATGAGATCTTTGTCATGCCAGCCTTGCGCAGCCACGGTCACGGTCGCGTACTTATTGAAATGGTAAAACAAGGCAGCGGCGTTTGGCCCGAAAAACCGGTAGCCGTCGATTTAGAAGTCTCACCCAAAAACAAACGCGCACGGGCGTTGTATGAACAACTCGGTTTTAAATCGATCCGCAATGCACTGATGCGGTTTGAAGGTTAAAACAGGGCGGTTCGCGAACCGCCCCTACAGGCAACAACAAGACAAGAGAAAGAAATCACCGTTCTTTTGACGTTGCTCCTATTTCACGTGATCCTTGCGTAACCACCCGACGAAAGAACGGAGCGCATGGGATCACGCAAGCAATCAACTTATCTTTTTGTCACATTGCTTTTAAGCCTTGTAGCTTGCAAAACTGAAATTGAACCCACCCCGCTCCAAACCCTCTCAGAACACTTCCCAGGGCCTGTTTCCTACTATCCACGACAAGCCATTGAACAATCAAAGACACAACGTGGATTTTTTCAAACACTTTTTTCCAGCAATGCACAAGCGTTGGAAAACGATTGCACAGTACCCACAAGTGGTAACCAAACAATCCTTGTGCTTCCTGTCATCATCGATGAAGCGCAAGATCCTCCCGCTGATCGAGACACCCCTGAAAAATTATCTGCCTTTTTGTTTGGAACACCCAATGATGGGGCCGTGACACTTACGACCTACTACGCGCAATCTTCCATCAACACCCCCCTTACGCTTACGGGAGACGTTAAGCCTTGGAAACGCATCACCCATTCCAGCAGCGCCACCAACAAAACCGATGGTAGCGAATTTACACCCAAAGCGGATCCCATTGTTCAAGCCACACTTGCCGCTTTTGATGAGGATATCGATTATTCGCTATACGACAAAAACAACGACGGATGCATCGATTTTGTCATGATTGTGCACTCGGGGATGGATCAAGCGATCACACGCAATCCCACCGATATTTGGTCCCACTTTGAATGGTACAGCGCCGATGCACGCCACAGTTTCGACGACAAAATATTGTATGGCGGCAGCATCATCAGTGCACGTTCCCCCATCGGTATTTATGCCCACGAATTTGCCCACAATCTTGGGCTTCCTGATCTTTATTCCTACGGCCCTCCCAACAAAAGTATGGTGGGCTACTGGTCACTGATGGATTTGGGAACATGGAGTGGGCCACCCAAACACGCTGGAGAAAAACCGACAGGGATTGATGCCTACGGATTGACAGTGCTCGGCTGGGCAACTGAGATCACAACAACATTCGCAAACACAGATCCCTTACAAACATCCAGTCCTCTTTTGGGATCACCCAGTGTTGTTCGCATTCCTTTGCCGTCGCTCAATCCCAACGATGCCAATGATCCCAATCATTACTTGCTTGTGGAATCGCGTTTTAATGCAGCAGGACGCGGCGTTAACAACGCCAGTGCGGGGATCGATGCCTACTTGCCATCCAACGGTGTTCTCGTGTGGGAAATTGACGAATACGGCGCCAATTACGATGGATCACCACGGCCTTTGGTGCAGCTTGCCGATGCCTATCCCAATGAAGCCGTACGCGGTATTTCACCCGAAGCATTGCTCGCCGATGCCCCGTTCATCCCGCCACTTTCAGGAAGGCCCGGCACGCGTCCAGCGGGTGAAGATCAAGTGGGCCAAAGTATTTATCGCGCACGTGGCATCACACTCAACATACTCAGTGAAATCAACAAAAGTAGCCATACCATCTCGGTCATCAAAAACAGTCACGTCCAGCCTGAACTTAACATTGCATTGGTGCGCATCACGCACGATCCGCACAGTCTAGGAGAAAGCCTATCGGTTCGTGTAGAAGTCACCAACGTAGGCGGTGTGGCCGCCACCGACGTTCAAGCCACCATGGCCGATGTCCCCAGCAACCCCTGGAGCAACACATCGCCCATCATCGACGGCAACGATGATATTGCACCCGGTGACACAAAAACATTCACGTGGGACATGACCACCGCAGCAGCAGGCAATGTGGACCTTTTTGCAAGCGTCACGTCGAAAAATGCACCCGATCTCACAATTCGCGATCGTGCGTATATCAACGGACAAATCAGCGCGTTCGCCATTGTGGATCACATTCGTATGGGAGAAAAAGCCGCCGAATTTACGGCTCAATCGTGGGCCTTTGAACATTACAATTGCACAGGCAACCCTTACGCCGAGGACTGCGTTACACTTGGCGCATCCAACGCGTTTTTTGCGGCCCCCGCGAATGACAGCTCGTGGACAGATCTCAATCCTAGCACCCCTAACAATCCTAACACCTCAGGCAAAGCATTGTGTTATCGCGGCGGTGGCTACAACGCATGTCGTGGTGAAATTACCCAGGTTTGGGTACGCAATTTTGATGGTGATGACGACAATGGCAACGAAATTTTGGTGGCCTATCGGGATATTCTGCACGACGCGTGGTGCATCGTGCATCGGAATGATCAATCATCGCCATGTCCCAGCAGCGTCAATCCTGTGGGATTATCGTATTTAAGTATGTACCGCATCGGTGAGAATGGAAAGCTCGGAGCATCCATTTGGGATTTTGTGCCTGCAAAAATTACCTCACCACAAACAATACCTGATCATTATACGCAGGGCGATAACCTCTCGTTTGCCTATCAAGTTTATGCGTGCGGTGGCGGTTTAGGTATTTCTGCCACCGTTCTTGATTTGCCGGGTCGACCCAACAGCATTCTTGTCACAGGTTTATGCGGTGGCGCGGGCGTTTTATTCACGGGTCAAAATGGCACGATGAATTCCATCCTATATCCTATTGAAAGACCTTACGGCAGGATTGACGGCAGCGATAAAATTCGGTTCTCTGCCCATCAAACGCTTGCCCATGGTCTATTGCCAAACAATACACAAAGCACACAGTTTCAAATCATCGCGGTCAAACCTTACAACCCAGATCTAAATTATACAGACCAAGTGACCATGTTTACGCTGGGTACTCCGGAGCACACCCCCTCATTCACAGGCAACAGCCTATTAAAAGATGTGTTCACCGATGCAATCACCAGCGCATCGTTGACGCTTCTCAACAACCAAACATCGCCCCTGACAGAATGGTGGGACTCATCAAGCAACAGTCAATCCTCATGGGCGTATTTGTCACCCAAAGCATTCATCGCAGACATGGATGATACTGCAGGACCCGAAATTGTTTTCGCCGATGGCAACGGTTTTCAAACGGGTCGTTTGCTTGTTTTTACATGGGGCGAAAATGCATCCCACAAAGAAGTTTTTAAAGTGCGCGAGAAATGGGGCAACAACAAATCAGCACTTTTGCCCCATGATTTCGACGATGATGGAAAACTTGAAATCATCGTGGGCGACAACAAAGACAACAGTCTCAACGTATTCAAATTTGTAAAAGGCGATGAAACATTGCCCGATCGCTATGAAAGCGTATTCTCCGATAGCTTCGGCGGGTACACAGGCACAGGCTACAACCCCGCCATTGCCGTAGGCGACGTGGATGGCGATGGCACACCCAACATGGTTCTCGGCATGGGAGGCCATTGTTCACGGCCCACCGTAGGAGATGGTGTTTACGTCTACGGTTACGGCATGGTGATGAAACTTCCCGATCTCAATGGCAACGGAATTACAGATAGCAGTGAAGACGTTGAAGGTATGGGTGTTTTTGCAATCACCACAGGCGATGTCGATGGCGATGGTTCCGACGAAATTCTTCTCGGAACACAAAGTGGTGATCTCATTGTTCTCAAGCACAGCACCAAGGCGAGCGAAAAACCGGTGCTTCAAAAAGTACAACAGTGATCGATTTCATTTTTGGAGGATCGCATTCATGCGCAAATTGACACGCATTATTTTTATGATGAGCATTGCATGTGCTGCATGCAAATCAAGCAGTACAACCACACCAACCGACGATCCACGCGATGGCGGGGACGGAGGTGGTGATGGCGGAGGTGGTGGAGATGGTGGCGACGGAGGTGATGGCGGAGGCAGTGGAGATGGTGGCGGCACGGTCGAAGCCCTGACAGTCAGCATCACAACACCTGATCCCTTTGATGTTTGCAATCAAGGGACATTTACAGCCGTTGCAAGCAACGCGGTAGGCGACGTGCAATATACATGGACGTTTGACGATGGAGAAACGGCATCCGGTGTCACCGTACAGCACCAATTTTTGCGTGCTGGATCCCGAACAGTGTCGGTACGTGCTGTTGACACTCGAAATGCACCTGCTGAAAAAAATTCTAGCATAAGCATCTTGGCACGGGATCGTACTGCTGAATTGCGTTTTCGCTTGCGTGCGACCACACCGGACAAACTCAATCATATTGCCCAAGTGAGCATTGATGGTCGCCCTATTGGCGTGCCCGATCCCATTCGGCTGTATGATGATGGTGTTGCCGGCGGCGATGAAACCGCACGGGATGGCGTATTTTCAGGTCAAGTGAGAGCCACCCCATGCAATAACACGGCGTTTGAAAAAAACCTGACCGCCACAGCGCAGGATATCACGGGAGTCACCACCACCCTCTCGCAGATCTGGGCCGCTGATTATGTCGTGCCCTAACTTAAACCGACGCGCGCGCCGGTGATGCAAACAATGTTGCAATACCGCTGCGCTTGCAGGCGCTTCGGATTTTCTTAATGGCACGAAGTTGCGCCTGACGAACCGTTTCGGGAGAAACCTTCAACGCCAATGCGGCATCTTGCAGCGTTTCCGTGGTATCGCTTTCAAGACCATAGCGACGTTTAAGAACTTCACGCTCCGTAATCGACAATGTATTCATGAAACCGGCGACACGTTCACGCAACTCACGACGGCACAGTTCTTCATCAATGCGTGGTTGTGTTTCGTCGGCAATGCTTTCCGCAGGCGCGAACGCTGTGTCATCATCGCTGCTGCCTTCAAAACTAATCAGCGCACCTTCACCCGCGGCAAGGATCTCATCCACACGTTCAACATCCCAACCAAGGGCTGTTGTTAATTCCATGCGCGTAGGTTCACGACCATTGAGATTCACCAAGGCTTGACGTTGTTTTTCAAGCTCACGGCGTTGGATCAATGTTCGCACAGGCACACGTACATGCTTGCCGGTGTTATCGACAGCACGCTCGATGCCTTGACGGATCCACCAATGGGCATAGGTCGAAAAACGATAGCCACGGGTATAATCGAAACGATGCACGGCCTTCAAAAGACCCATATTGCCTTCTTGAATACGATCCACAAAAGGCATGCCGCTGCGGCGCAATCTGCGCGCAACACTCACCACCAATGGTAAATTCACGCGCACAAAACGATTGCGAACCTGCAACATACGGCGAAATGCCTCTTCAAGCGCTGCCGCTGCACCAGCCCCCTCACGCACGGTATCTTTCACAACCGCTTCAAGAACGATACGATCGACGTCTGCTTTGATGATCTGCGCAATGGCGTCTTCTTCGCCCGCAAAGGTTGGCTGGCGCGATCCGTTGCCAAGGCTTGCCATGATTGCTGCTGGCAACTCGCTGCCACGACGGATGGTTGCTTGACGCGCAATTTTGCTTGCAAGCACCAAGCTCCAGACCTTGCGGGTCGCTTGCTCAAGCTTTTGTGCGAGGTACTGTTCACGTTCAGCGGATGCCTTCTCGCCTGTAACCCCAAGACTACCGAGATATTTCTCAAGCAGATCTTTGCATTCCCCGGTGCTTTTGGTGGTGGTTTCGCTGATATTGTTTTCCATTCCTAGCTTATCCATCTGCAGCCTCCGCAAAGTTTGCGTAGCGCCCCAACATGTCGGACAACCTTTTTGCGGGGTTGTCTTGCCTGGGAGGCGCTTTATTATTCCGTCGGCAACGCTAAGCCCTTGTTTTCCTTAAGATTTCTCTTAAGCAAGAACTTACCGTCGCCGACGGACACAGAAGGATATGCAAGGGTCGTGCCAAGTGAATTGGCCGCTATGGATAGAGAGAGCTTAACAACATTTTATTGACGCATCATGACAAAAGAGCCCCCCCGCAAGCGGAGAGGTTCATTAAAAAGCGCCATTTGGGGATTAAACGATGTAGCCTTCAGCCAACGCCTTAAATTCCGTCACTTGCTCCTGCACCCATGCGTCAGTGCGCCCAAGCAAAGGGGCCATCTGTTTGGCCACTTTGTTCGCACAATCGCGTGCGGCACGGGCATCAAGGAGCAAAGCACGAGTTCGGCGCGCAAGCACATCGTCCACAGTTCTGGCCATTTCTTGGGTGACCGCCCAGTGCACATGGGCATCGGTATAGGGCAAACGGGGATGGAGAATGACAGGATCGTGCCCAACACATTTACGCACCGCACGCGCATCCGAGCCGTAAACACACCACGGTTCCGGCACCGCAGCCGTATGGGCACCGTGCACAGGCAGAGCCGCTGTTTTGCTTTCGGACTCACGCAAACCACCCACCATCATCGCTTTTTCGACGGCGTCCTCGCCCATTTTGCGATAGGTGGTCCACTTGCCGCCCACCACAGTAATAAGACCACTGCTCGAAATAAAAATATTGTGATCACGGCTTGCCGCTGCCGTATTTCCATTTCCCCCAGCGATCAGTGGCCTTAAACCGGCAAATGTCGAAAGAACATCGTCATCGGTGGGATCTTCAGAGAGATAACGGCGTGCGTGGGTCAGTACAAATTCAAGCTCCTCCGGCAATGGACGCGGTTCCAAAGAGAGCTTAGAGACCGGTGTGTCCGTGGTCCCCACCACCACACGATTGTGCCACGGAATAGCAAACAAGACACGACCATCGTCGGTTTGTGGCACCATGATCGCAGCATCGCCCGGCAAAAAACGCCGTTCCAAAACAATGTGAATGCCTTGGCTGGGTTTCATCGTAGGCGGTGTTCGGGGGTCATCCAATGCGGATACCGCATCGGCAAACACGCCTGCGGCATTGATTACCGATTTTGCGCGGATCTGAAACTCGCGTCCCGTTTCAAGATCGCGACACAGCACACCACACACCAAATCACTTCGTTTTAAAATGCCCATCACAGGGATATAATTAACAAGCACCGCACCATGGTCACACGCCGTTTGCGCAAGGCTTATCGCCAAACGTGCATCGTCAAATTGTCCATCGTAATATTCCACACCCCCACGAAGACCATGCCGTTCAATGGTAGGAATGCGTTCGACGGTGTCCGCAAAACTCAACATACGCGACGGACCAAGGCCCAACTTCCCCGCCAACATGTCGTAAAGACGCATGCCGATACCGTAGAAAGGCCCCTCCCACCAATCAAAGCTTGGCACCACAAAGCGCAAATTGTGCACAAGATGTGGCGCATTGCGCAGAAGGCGACCCCGTTCACGCAACGCCTCCATCACCAAAGAAACATTGCCCTGCTTGAGATAGCGCACACCGCCGTGTACCAATTTGGTACTGCGGCTTGAAGTGCCCTTGGCAAAATCACATTGCTCAAGGAGCAGTGTGCGGTAACCACGTGTGGCGGCCTCCACAGCGCATCCAAGCCCTGTGGCGCCCCCACCGATGATCACAACATCCCAAACATCCCGTCGATTCTCGAGTGCTGCTGTTCCTATTTCGCGTTTCACAAGATCACTATGCCCATGGATGTGTTCTTTGGCCAGCAAATGCACACATGTCCCTTCATCTATTGCAATCAACAAAATTTTATGCGGAAAAAAAAACACGGTGTGCGTATCTTTTTTTCGCAGGCAGCCCACATGACTTAAAGCCTGCATGGATGGTCCCATGAGTTTTTCTGTTTCTTATTCGGTCGACCAATTTAACATCGCTAATTGTCTTTCGCAGGTTTTTCAAAAACCAGCACTTTTTGAGTGCCGTATTCATGCTGCAGAGCAATTGATCGCACAAGGCGATCTTGAACTCGCCGAAATCGCTTTTCGCCATGCACTGATCGGTGTTGATCACGAAAAGATCACAGGCATCGGAGTCATGCGTGCACAGCGCCAACATGGCGATATTCTCTTGCGCTTGGGACGTCTCGATGAGGCCACTGTCGCCTACCAATGTGCCATTCGTCATCAACGCACTGACAATATGGACACAACAGCTTTTGAAGAATTGCTCACCGCCGCCGCAGGACTCGCACAGGTTCTTCTTAAAAAAGGGCATACGGAACAGGCAAAAACCCTCTTGCGCAGCAATCTCGCCATTATGATTCGACACTTAGGCCATGAGCACCCTGCAACCTTGCGCGGCTACGCCGACTTGGCCGCATTGCTTCATGAATCCGGTGATTTTGAAAAAGCCTGCGAGATACTGACACTTACAAGCAAGCAGCAACTCCGTATGCTCGGCGCAGAGCACGAACATACCCAAGAAACACTTGCACGACTTGCATCAACACTCGAAGTGCTTGGGCAAAACGAACAGGCTATAGCCATTCGCAATGAATTGAATTTACTTTAGACCACCCCAGTGGCCTGACACCCACATAGTCCCACCCAATACGTGTCAACACGTAAAAAACATAAGAATAAATATCGGTTACTATGTATCATTATGAATGGCAAGTACCAAAAAGGTAGCAGATCTGCTGCTGGTGCAACCTCCTCCACTGGAAAACAAACATGGGCATGATGATCTCAGTAGCCCGGCCAAAAGAGGCAAAGCATCAGATCTTGGAAGTCCTATCAGTCCGGACTCAGGCACATTCTCGGTAAGCCCACGCACGTCCAGTGAGGCACGTTCTGATTCAACTTTGTCGATATCCCCACTCTTGCTCCCACAAGACAAAGAAGCGGCGATAAAACCCCTAAGCAAACATGCAGCTATTTTTCTGCCTATTGGACCTGTAACGCCATCGCCGAATACTTCGCCAACTGCATCATCACCCTACACACCACCGCTAACCCTAAGCAGCGGTGCTTTTTCTCCAATATCGTGGCTTCAAGCACATGCGAGAGGGTTCACGGGCGATACACATGTCGTGGTATTTTCAGAGGGTTACGCAGGTATCGCAAGGCCTGAAACCCATCTCGAAACCTTGGCGGCCCATGGACAATGGGACGGACGTCATGGACGCAGTCCTGTAGGAAACATGCTGCATCACGCGCTTCGACATGGCAGCAATGTGGAAGATTACAATGCATCGGTCGTCGGCGCGTTGGCAGCGATACGAAGCGGAAGAAGAACACCCGACAAAAGATATGAATCTTCTTACCCAGGCAGCAGTACTGGCAAAGAAGTCGTGCGCCGTTACAAAACACATGACATGGTGATCATTACGACAGATGAGCCTATCGAAACCGCACGTGTCATCACTGCCTATCGGCGAGATGAAAGCACTGATCCACTCCGCTCAGTCACCCGCCTAAGACGCGATACACCTCTTCCAGCGATCGTTTCCGACGAAGGTCAAGCGATTTGGCTTTTGCAGAAAACACTCTCGATCAATCCTCACGCGCCCGCGTATGAAACGCCTGTCCAATACCCTGCACAACCACAACTTTCGCCATATATGCACACGACCCATTTCTATTATCCCTCACCACCACAATCGCCGTGGGGATACCCGATGGGCACATCACCTTATCCAGTAAGTTATGCCCCTCCGCAGCAGTGGGGAGCATATCCCGTGCAGTTTAATCCTCAGCGGTATCCCGCGCCCGGAAGCGTTTCACCTCAAACTTACCCTTACCATGGTCAATGGTAACCACCGTGGCCATACCCCAGGACAATGATCCATCACGCATTTTCCATGCATCACCGGCGACGCTGCCGACGTTCACATAAAGTTTATCGCTAAGTACATCAGGCTTGATCGACGTGTGCATCTCGCCACCCACTGCCGTCCCACCCGATTCTAAAATATGACCAAAAATTCCAAACGGAATATGGCGCGCGCTGATCAGCTTATTGATCGAAGCATCGCCAACATGGGTGCCATCGTAAAGTTGATCCACGCCCACGTTGCCATGGGCACGGGGAGGACCGTGCCCCACAAGCACAACCGGCTCAGAACCAAGCGGCTCAAGCTTGCGTTTCATGTCATGCAGATCCTCGTTTTTGTACACACAGCTTCCTGTCCCGTGCACAAAACGGCGATCATGATAGCCAGGCAACGTCCAAATTTCTGCATCGTCCAATTCGAGCTGACGAACCCACACGCCGCTCACCAAATTGGGATAACGAACACTCGCTTTTTGGATGGCACGCGAAAAACCGGCGGTGCTGTCGCTGTTGCCTACAATAAGCAACGTCGGCATGCCTGTTTCGCCAAGGGCTGTGAGCACCGCATCGGCATCAAGTTCATTGCCCACCACATCGCCATTGCCGATCACCCACTCCACGCCTTTGTGACGAAACCACGCAATGCTTTCTTTGATATTCACCAACGTGGCCGGTGCGGAGTCTTTGATGGCGCCCAAAACACCAAACACGATGCGCTTGTCTGCATCATGGGTCTGCACACGCATGCGATAACCGCTGTGCAAATATTGCTTACCGCCAAGACTGATGGTTCTTGGCGTCGCCAAATCGGCAAAAGGCCCAGGACAACTGTAACGATGGGCCCCCACATAGGACTCCCAATCGTTGTAGGTTTGCGCCTGTGCTATCCCACCGAACAAGCTGCTTAAAACTATTATGTAGCGTAACATCGTACCCCCGATCGTGTACCCTTCGACATGTGCGTGCAGGACGCAGAATGTCAAGGGTTAGCCAAGAATGAGGCTTCGGGAGTAGGTGGTAGTGAATGAGTGTACCACTTTCGAGAACACCGCCAACGCCTGTCCGTGCTAAGGATGCTGCGAAGATTGCGGACACGGACCAGACACCGCCGATACGAAAAAGTCCTCTGCAACCCGTCGATGGGGAGGATAAGGGCCCGGTCGCGCTGAATAAGAACAATCAAAAATTGGAGGTGAGCATTCGAGCCCCCACCAGTGAGCGAAAAACAGCATCGCCATCATCATCAAGAATTCCGCCGCCATTATCACCTGCAGAACAAGCGCCCATGACCGGAGTGTGCGTTTCTGAAGAACCTTCAAAAACGCTTATCGGCAATGGTCAATCATACGAAGACAAAATCTAATAACAAGTCATATCCCCAAACATCACTCGTATTTGCGACAGCAAGGTTATTGCAATAAACAACATCTATATCATTGCGTTTTCCACTCCCAAGGAGTTGTTGTTTATATGCTGAATTCCATCGCACTCACCGCAGCACTTCTATTTTCCCAAACCAATCAACCCGCGCCCACGCCAGTCCCGTTACCCACACCTGTCATCGTGCCAGTCCCTGTTGAACCCGTGCCAGCCCCCGTTGTCATCGTGCCCATCCCTGCGCCTGTACCCGTCGCAGAAACACCAGCTCCTGCGCTTATCGATGATAAAAATGTGTCAAAACTCAACGGCCAGGTCGTGCCCGTGGGAGAAAAAAATCGTTATCTGTACGATTATCCCAAGATCAATATATCCACCAATCCCATCGGTTACATCTACGGTAGCTTTACCCTTGGCACTGCGATTGCACTGCATCGCCATGTCGCCATTCGTTTTGATACCATGTTTTACAAAAACTATTTCGGTGATGGTTTCAGCGCAGGCCTTGCGATGGGGCTTCCCATTTACTTCCGGCAAGTGTGGAGTGGCTTTTTCATCCAACCGGGTGCCCGTATTGCATACGTGAATGTAGACAGCACTGATCTCGTAGCGGGCGGCCCCGAGATGTTGGCGGGTTGGCATTGGATTTGGGACGGTGGATGGAACGTTGCGCTTGCAGCAGGACTTCAATTTACATTTATCAGCGGAAAACCTGACGATTACAGTCTAGGGGTCAACAGCAAAGGGATCTTGCCTACGGGCTATTTCCAAGTGGGGAAGACGTTTTAAACACGTGACCCTACCCCCCTCTATGTGCAATGAAACATGCCATGTGGGATCTTCATGATCATGTGGTGCTGACGTCACATCCGCGCATTGCCAACAAAGCGCCCGCCATTCATTGGGGAGCGGCCTCCGCCCATGAACGCGGTCCTATTATCGCGACGTTTGCAGATACGAAAATGCGCAATGCCATCGGCGCACACAGTGGAAGTTACACCGTGTATCGCGCGCTTGCAGAAGCTGCAGGAAGCCTCAAACACAACCATAGGCCTGATCTAACCAATACCTCGCCTGTGGTTGATATCGCGCCCAACCCCGCGTGGCACGATCCCACACGCATTGTGAGCATGGATCCCTACGGCGCGCGCATCCAACAGGATTTCGCCCATCTTCTGGAAAAAGACATCGACATTCGCCCCACCATCGCCATCACACGCGCCAGCATTCAAATGCCTGAATTGATGGACGCGATCCGAAAAGGGATCATCCCCGTCGATGGCACCGTGGTTAAATCCACCGGCGATGTGGTGGTCACCAAAGTGGCGATGGAACCCGTGTGGTATTTGCCTGGCATTGCTGCACGCCTCGGTATCGACGAAGGCGATTTGCGCCGCAATTTGTTTCAACGCACAGGCGGCATGTACCCAGAGCTTATCACCCGCCCCGATCTTAAAGTGATGCTGCCGCCCATTGGCGGCGCGACGGCCTATATTTTTGGCGATCCCCAAGGGTTTTCCGATCCCAAAAAACCGCTTGCGGTACGCATGCACGATGAATGCAACGGATCCGATGTTTTCGGTTCAGACATTTGCACATGCAGGCCCTATCTTCTCTACGGCATCGAACGCGCTATTTTATCGGCGCAAAAAGGTGGCGCTGGCCTTGTGGTGTATTATCGCAAGGAGGGACGATCCTTGGGCGAAGTCACCAAATTTTTGGTGTACAATGCCCGCAAACGTCAACCTGGCGGTGATACAGCCGCAACCTATTTCACCCGCACCGAATGCGTTGCGGGCGTACAAGATGTTCGTTTTCAAGAATTTATGCCTGATATTTTTACGTGGTTTGGCATACAGCACATTCACGAACTCGTTTCCATGAGCGACATGAAGCATGGTGCACTGATCAAAGCAGGTATTACCGTGGGCAAACGCACCACCATTCCTGCTGATCGTATTCCACACGACGCATCGGTGGAAATGGAAGCCAAAAAGGCTGCGGGTTATTTCAGTGATGATAAAACCGACTTAGATCTCACGCATGTTAAAGGACGAAGCATTCATGAGTACTGATGTAAAATCACTTCTTTGCGTGGACGCGGTACTCGATGCCTCTGATCGGATGCTGCAAGAAGCACAGCACGGCGGGACGCCATTTTCTGTCGACGAAGACGCACTCAATGCGCTTGCACGCGAATTGGCCGAGCGCATACGCACCCAATACGGACGTCAAGCCGTGCCATTGCACGCACGCTGGCGTCATTTTGAAACCGCATGTCCTGAAACATTCATGATCTTCATGGAACGGCTTCAGGGAACATCGGACATCGGCACCGCGGAGGCCCTGATCGATCTTGCGGTGGTCAGCGTATTGCTCGATGCCGGTGCAGGAAAAGCATGGCGCTACCATTCGCCTGAAGCAGGCATCATCGGACGCAGCGAAGGATTGGCCGTCGCAAGCCTTGAAATGTTCATGCAGGGGATTTTTGCAGCCACCGAGGACGATCCCAATCGCGTCGATGCCCATGCCTTGATTAATTTAAAACCTGAACAACTCGCCGAAGGGCTTCAACACCGCAGTGACAATGCCCTGGCAGGCTTTGAAGGCCGCTGTGCAATGCTCAATGCCTTAGGCCATACGCTTAATGATCATGGCCTTTCCCGTTGTGCTGATATTCTCAAACCCTATCGAACGCTTGAAGAAGCGTCCGATGTACTCGAACGATTTTTGTGTGTGCTTGGTTTTGTGTTTCCAAGTCGATTAACACTCGACGGGATCCCCATGGGTGATGTGTGGCACTACGGCCCATGGAATGAGCCTGTGGCGCTTCACAAACTTCCCCAATGGCTTAGCTATTCGTGCATTGAACCGCTGGCCTACGTGAACGTGCATCTTGAGCGCGATGACAGTCTCACCGCATTGGCAGAATATCGCAATGGCGGTCTTTTGATGGACGCTGGCGTTTTGAAACTGCGTGAGCCCTATCTTATCGAAGAACAACACCACCCTGGAAGCGATGTGATCATTGCATGGCGCGCATTGACTGTGGGTTTGATCGAGTGCCTCGCAGATCTCGTGCGCGATATCCTAGAAACGTCTTCGGAAGATCTGCCCATGGGCGGCATTTTACAAGCAGGCACCTGGGCCATGGGACGTGAGCGTGCGGCACGTTTGCGCAACGGGGCACCCCCTTTGTCAATCATCAGCGATGGGACGGTTTTTTGATGAGCAACATTGTCCATTTGCAGCATCCACTTTTGCAACACAAACTCACCGATCTTCGACGTGAGGCCGCATCCACCGGGCGCTTTCGCGCCGTCGCACGGCAAATCGCAGAAATGCTTGCCTATGAATTGTGTCGAGAACTTCCCACCGAGCCATGGCGCGTCCAAACGCCTCAGGGCGATACCGTAGGGAACAAATTCTCAAAGCCCGTGTTGGTGGTGTCCATTTTGCGTGCGGGTATTCTCATGCAAGAAGCGTTTCTCGATATCATTCCAGGATCCGTCGCGGGCCATCTTGGGATCTACCGCGATAGTTTTGTGAAAGCGACGGTGGAATATTACAACCGATTGCCCAACAACATCAGCGAACATCACACGTTTCTTGTGGATCCCATTCTGGCATCGGGTGCCACCGCCATCACCGCCGTGAATCGCCTCAAAGATGCAGGCGCCAAGGATCTGACGTTTGTCTGTTTTCTCGCCGCACAACCGGGTCTTCAAAATCTAGCTGAAGTCCATCCTGACATTCAGATCATCACCATTGGCGTCGATGCCACACTCGATGCACAGGGTATGGTTCTTCCTGGTCTTGGTGATGTGGGCGAACGAATTTACGGGGTGTCGTAGATGAAACCGTTTGTGATCGCCATCAGCGGCGGAAGTGGTTCGGGTAAAACAACACTGGCACGTTTGGTACGCGAACGTCTTGGCCCTGAGCGCTGCGCGTATTTGTGCCAAGACAGTTATTTTCACGATTTAAGCGAACAATTCGCCAAGGACAGTCGCAGCGTTAATTTTGACCATCCATCAAGCATCGATTTTGATTTGCTGGCATGCCAACTTGAATCACTGTGCAATGGAAAAACCGTGCGCATTCCCATTTATGATTTTGTGACCCATACGCGCAGTGAAGACACACGCACCATTGAACCGCGTCCCGTGATCCTCGTGGAAGGTATTTTATTGCTCACCCTGCCGCGTATTCGTGCTTTGGCTGATCGCACAGTCTTTGTGGAAGCCCCTGAATCGCTGCGCTATCAACGCCGCCTTGATCGCGATATCCGTGAACGCGGCCGAACCCCCGACGGCGTGTTCACCCAATTCTCAGAACAAGTCGCTCCCATGCACAACCAGTACGTTGAGCCCAGCAAAATCTTTGCTGATCTTGTGTGCAATGGACACCATGTGGCCGATTGGGTCGATACGATTTGTGGGTGGGTGTAGGAAAAGACAAAAATTAAATTATCATATGACATTTCATGATTTAATGGAGGTATGTCTCCCCCCTCCGGACTGCCTGCCCTACCCAAACAGTCTACATCCATACCGTCGCAACACGATTCTGTAATATCGCCACCCCCATCCCCAACATCACCACTACCCTCATCGCCAACTGACTCAATTGACTCTGGTTACACCTCACTACACGTATCCTCGTCATCCGGTTCACTGCCAGCTTTAGCCCATAGAACCAGCAGTACAGGCACACTTTCCAGAGCAACCTCGTCGTCACGCGCAATGCCGCCCCCCTCACCAAGCGTAGACACATCTGCACCTCCAAGAAGCACAGAAATTGCCGCCCAAAATAAAAAAGACAAACCCGATACGTTTGTATCCGAAACCATGAAAACTCTAGAAAAAGAGCCGCCTATTTCAACCTATTTCGAAAAAATGATCACAACCAAAGCACTCAGTCCCGAGGTCATTCACGGGTATATTGCCAAAGGTGAAGACCTTATAAAACGCATACAAGAGAATCATCCTTCCATTTCTGGCCCTAACGCACCACCGCCAACAAAAGAAGATATGCGCGCCATCACATGGTATATGAATGCACGATCAACCGTTGATTACCTTACGCGTGGTGTTTCAATGGTCATGGAAACGGGCAGTATTCGTTTTCCGGATCCCAACGGCCGCATCATCGCTTACATGGAAAAATGTCCTCTCAATGAAAACCGCATTTCTTCGCACTTCAACACCCTCAGCAGACATCATGGTCAAAGCGTGATGGGACTTCTTACAAGAAATCCAGGACAAATTGGCTTTGAAGATTACAAGTGTCTCCTGCCTTGCAATGGAGATAAGCCCGGTGGATGCATCGTATTTGCTCAACTCAAAGACGGCACTTCGTTTATAAAAGTAGAACCCGCGGGCCTTCCCACGATTGTCGGCCCAAAAAGTGCCTTACGATTTGCGCGACATTTCGTTAATTTTGGAACACGTAGCACCAACAGCACACTAGAAAGCACGGGTGTTGGTCAGTTTCGCGAAACCTTGCCCAAGGATCTCAAAACAAAATTTGAAGCACTTTGTAGCTTGGTGGAGGACACCAAGACGATTCCGCCTGCCCTCAAAGAAGCGGCAAAGCACGAGTTTGGGAAACATGGTCTTTCATCAGCAAAACTCGGCGAGTTTATCAATGAATTAAATATCATCGTTGAACACTTGCGGAACAAGAACCCACCGCCACGACGGCCAAACAAAAGCAGTTACTCAACGCATTCGTCGATTTTACGCAAGGTGTTGCAGAAATAAGAGCGTTTCATGGGGACACACCCGATCGGCCAAGGCAAGGCGGAGAAGTGTTCGTTCCATTTGAAAAAATTACAGCCACGTGGGTCTGAGCATTAAAGAGCCCCTACCACTGCCCCACCACCGCAAGCCCCAAGCCTGTGGGAACAAACGCAGTTTTTGTTTTGTTCGCATGATCTCGCATCCACACGCGCCAAAGTTGCGTGACCAGAAGTGCACCCGATATCGATGCGGCTGTGATAGCGGTGATTTCAAGACCACGTGCATGGGCGCTGTCCTGCATATTCAAAGCGGCAATGCCAAATCCCACACCCATGGCTGCCGTAGCGCCCGCAGACGACCACAGACCGATGTCCCAGGGCTTTGAGAGAAGCCACGGTTCTTCTCCCCCTTGCTTGATGCTTGTTTCTTTGATCCCATACAATTGCCGGATCATGACATCGGCCGATGCCAACACCTGCGCAGCGTGTTTATTGTCAAAATTCTTTGAGAACGTGGCCAGCACTTTGCCATCTTTGCGACGCAAACGTTTCAGCGACACAAAAAGTGATTGATCCACACGACCCATGCTGCCGTGAATGATTTCATCAACACCAAGCAAACCGGCAAGCTCCGCAAGGCAGCTTGGGTCGTCACAACCCAAATTTTCATTGATGCGCTCCACGCCTAAAATCGCTTGGATATCATCGAGACCAATGGTTTCACGTCCAAGTCCGTGCAACGACTCTTGAAGCTTCGCGGACAAAAATAATGCAACATCAGGCTGTACACCCGACTTCACCACCAGCGGCATCACCGCCACACGTTCGGTGGAACCCAAGAAAACTTGCAGCATCAATAACGTTGTAAACATCACATGCATCATCCGTCAGAAGTCAAAGCGATCTGACGCATGGAGTTATCTCTATATTATCAATTTGAACATACGAAATACCGAGGACATCTGATGTAAGATGACGAGAACAAGGTACGAGAACGTCTTACCTTGGCATCATAAAAAAGAAACACAAACCATGGCAACGATCGCAAAAGTAAGGAACTTAGGAACAGCGGCAAATGAGCCCTGGGTCCCCGCGAAGCCTTCTATCGACCTGCTTCAAGCTGTCGACGCGCAGTCGCTCTCGTCCATCGTGAGCACATGCCAAAAACAAAAATTAATTCTGCCAGACAGAGCAAAAAAATTTGGAACTTGGGTTTGCAAAGCCATTCATGAACCTCGAGGCTCTGCTTGGGATCCCAATGCGGAACATCTCGCCACGACCCTTGCGGCACTCGCAAAGATGGCATTACCACTGTCGTATGCCTGCAAAACAAAACTACAAACATGGGCAAATTATGCGATACGTCATCAAGCCCAAAAACCAGCCAACGAAAAAACAGTTTCGCTCTTGTTGCACGGTGTCTTTGGTCTTTTCGGGACCCATCTCTCGGCATCTTTTCGCGATCACTTAACCACATGGGCAACCCATGCGCTCAAAAACATCACGTTATCCCCCAATACCATGTCCAGTGTTGTGATTGATGTGGGTGGATTGGGTTTATTTCAAGATCAGCCCGATATGTTTAAAGCGCTTTTTGCCGATTGGCTAAAAAAACCAAATACATTCAATCAAGCCAATGCCAGCTCTTGGATGCAAATAAGAAAGGGTTTGGTCTATTGGGGCCTCGAATCACTCCCTGAATCACAACCATGGATCCAAAGCGCCGCGACAATCACCCAGCCAACCATGCGATCTTCGGTGTGGGAATATACAATACTGCGACAAGTCAAAGAAATACTCGCCAAGCACCCTGCACGATTCAGCATCGCCATGCAGGTGCCTTTGTACGATTACCGGATCGATATTCTCATCACCGCAATCGATAGCCTGGGCAAAAAACACACCCTGGTTGTTGAGTGCAACGGTGATATTTACCATGCCCCCGAGGAATACGTACGAGATTTTTTGGTCAAACGCACCTATGAAAACATGATCAAAGTTTGGTTTGGCGCATGGAAAACAAACCACTGCACCTTGCCTGCTTCTGTGGTTGATGAACTTAAGCGTTGGATTAAGGGCGCAACTGTAGGGGCGCAAGGCGCAGCAAGCAGCGCCCCTACAAAATTTTAAGCGTTTCTACGCACAAATCGCCAACAAACATCATGCCCGGTTGGTGGGTGATCGCCCATGGGAGTTCGCCCCGATTGACGGCGCCTTCCACCGCTTCTTGGCTCGTCACACCGCACGCCCAAAAAACGGGGACTTCGCCCGGATAAAGAGGAACCGCGTCGCCGTAGTCTGGATCCGCCAAATCAGCGATCCCCAATGCGTTTGGATCACCATGATGCACAGGCTCGCCATGAACGGCCGCATAGGGCCGTGTGGCCGCATAGGCTCGTTCCAGCAAAGCTTCGGGAATGGGCCTCATCGATACAACATGTTTGCCGCAAAAAGGCCCCACGCCATGCACATCGCGTGTAGTGCGGTACATGGGCACGTTGCAACCAAGTTCCACATGGCGAACACCGATCCCAGCCTCTTTCAATCCTTCTTCAAAACTAAAACTGCAACCCAGTAAAAAGGCGGTGGCATCGGCTGTAAAACGATCCCTGATGTTGTCCACATCGGAGCGTTCACCACGGGTAAAGATCCGATAGCCAGGTAAATCGCAACGAACATCGGCATGGGCGGCAAGACGCTTTGTAAACGGAGATCCCGGCGCAAGACGCTCAAGCAATGGACATGCTTTGGCATTGGCCGCACAGAAACCGGCGAAGTCTTCGGCAAACGCCTCCGGCACAATCACAAGATTCGCCTGCACAAATCCCGGCGCAAGATGGGCTGTGGGCCCATGATGACGGCCTTCGCGACATGCGGTACGGATCTCATCTGGCAACATTTTGTAATCATGCCTATTTAACATCAATGTGGCAATTCTGGATCGATCGCGGCGGGACTTTTACAGATATTATTGGCTGCGATCCTCATGGGGCTTTGCATACCCAAAAACTTTTGAGCGACAATCCTGAGCAATACGACGACGCCGCCATCGAAGGTATACGACGTCTTCTTGGCGGCACCATCACGCCTGAACATATTGCACACGTCAAAATGGGAACCACCGTGGCCACCAACGCCTTGCTTGAACGCAAAGGCGAGCCCACGGTTCTTGTGATCACACAGGGATTTCGCCATGCGCTCATGATCGGCGACCAAACGCGGCCCGATATTTTCGCGCTTCACATCAAGCGCCCCGATGTGTTGTACACCCAAGTAATTGAAGTCAATGCACGCATGGACCGTTGCGGCCAAGTGCTCGTCGAACTTGATGCCAAGGCAATACACGAGGCGCTTGCGCAAGCCCATAAAAACGGCTGCACAAGCTGCGCCATCGCCTGCATGCATGCGGTGATAAATCCTGTCCACGAAGAGCAGATCGAACAGATCGCACGAGCCCTTGGATTCATTCACGTCACGCCATCCCATCGTGCAAGTCCCATGCGAAAATTCATTGCGCGCGGGCAAACCGCCGTGGTTGATGCCTATCTTTCGCCTGTATTGCGACGCTATGTCGATAAAGTCACATCGTATTTGCCAAAGACACGTGTGTCGTTCATGCAATCCTATGGCGGTCTCACCGACGCAGCATTGTTTCAAGGCAAAGATGCGATTGTATCAGGTCCTGCCGGCGGTATCGTCGCTGCAAGTGAAACCAGTAAAAGCATGGGATACACGCATATCATTGGCTTTGATATGGGCGGCACATCCACCGATGTTGCCTTGTACGATGGACGATTGTCGCGCACGGAAGAAACACGCACCGCCGGTATTCTTTTGCAAGTTCCCACGCTCGATATTCACACCGTTGCCGCTGGCGGTGGTTCGATTGTTCGTTTTGCACAAGGACGATTTCAGGTCGGTCCTGCATCCGCAGGCGCAAACCCAGGGCCTGCGTGTTATCGACGCGGCGGTCCACTGACCATCACCGATTGCAATGTTCTTCTGGGTAAACTTCCCCCTGAGTTTTTTCCACAAGTTTTTGGGCCGAGCGCCAACGAACCCATCGATGTGGATTGTGTGAAAATAAAATTTGAAGAACTTACAAAAAAAATCACACACGAAACAGGACGGCTCTATACATCCGAAGAGGTGGCGCAAGGATTTATTGATGTCGCCGTTGAAAACATGGCCACAGCCATTAGGCATGTTTCACAAAAGCGCGGTTCTGACCCCCGTGATGCCGCCCTTGTGTGTTTTGGTGGTGCAGGAGGACAGCATGCATGTTTGCTCGCCGATGCGCTCGAAATAAAAACGATATTGATTCACCCCCTTGCAGGCGTTCTTTCGGCCTATGGCATGGGACTCGCATCGCAAAGCCAATTGCTCACGCGTGCTATCGAATTGCCGCTTAATACAGAAAACACGCAACACAGCCAACGCGCACTTGATGAACTTTCACACCAGGGAAAAACAACGCTTGAAAATGCGGGATATCCCGATGCAACGGCGCAGCATCATTGGTTCTTGCGTGTTCGTGGATCGGATACACCGATTTGTTTGCATGACATAGGCGGGCAGGATGCCCGCGCTCCCAGGCTTTTCACCGATTTTATCGCTGCGCATCGTACGCGCTTTGGATTTGCGCCACCCAATGTCACGTGCCCCGAAGATCTCATCATCGCGACGGTGCAAGCTGAAATTTTGGCCGCGCCAGCTAAGCATATCCCCATCGTAAGAACACCCCCACCGACCCCCACCCGGCACTTCGTGCCG
>SXGR01208399.1_pt1 | contig 23790 bp, 20 predicted proteins | sample 3174711 | NCBI WGS metagenome assembly SXGR01 (sample SAMN11356860, study PRJNA531348) | freshwater metagenome | isolation source: freshwater sample F1-60 | place: China: Fuxian Lake, Yuxi | collected 2017-12-25 | reverse complement strand
GGCGCTCCGGCTCTTCTTCGCGGATGATCCGCTGCATCTCCGCGTAACCCGCGGTTCGCAGGCGTTCTTCCGAGAACGGTGGCGAACCGGCGAGCAGTTCGTAAAGCAGCGCGCCCAGGCTGTAGATGTCCGAGCGGGTGTCGATGTCGGCACTCGTCATCTCGGCCTGCTCCGGGCTCATGTAAGCAGGTGTGCCAATGAGCGTGGCGAGCTGGGTGTGGACGGTCTTCTCGGTGAGTTTCCCGTGCAGGGCCTTGGCCACACCGAAGTCGATCACTTTGGGCACCGGCTTGCCATCCACTTCGGTCACGAGGATGTTCGAGGGCTTCAGGTCTCGGTGAATGATACCCTTTTGGTGCGCGTGCTGCACAGCCGAGCAGACCTGGAGGAACAGTTCCAGGCGCGCGGCGAGCGGCAGGGTGTGATCTCGGACGTAATCCGTGATGCGCGGGCCGCGCACCAGTTCCATGACGAAATAGGGTCGGCCTGGGAGCGCCGGCATCCTTGCCGGCGTGTATGTGTTCTGCGGGGTGCTCGCCGGCACTGATGCCGGCGCTCCCGGAGCTTCCGTCGTTCCGCCGTCCAGCACGCGCGCGATGTTCGGATGATCCATGAGCGCGAGGGCCTGGCGCTCCGCCTCGAAGCGTGCCACGACCTGGCGCGTATCCATGCCGGCTTTGATCAGCTTGAGCGCGACTTGACGCCGCACCGGATCCTCCTGCTTGGCCAGGTACACCACTCCCATGCCGCCTTCTCCGAGTTTCTCCAGCAGCTTGTACCGGCCGATGCGTCCGCCGATTTGATCGCGGGACTCCACTTCCGGAAGGTCAGCCGCCGCGGGAGCCGCCATGAATCCATCTTGGGTGAGATGATCGCTCAACATCAGTTCCACGCGGCGACGGAGGGCAGAGTCATGGCCACAGGCCGTGGCGACGAATCCGGCGCGGGCCGTGGCGTCGGGCAGGTCAAGCGCGTCGAGGAATATTTCCCGCGCGCGCGCCGCCGCTTGAACTGGAGATCCAGATGACATGGCCTTCATCTATACATGCGCCAACGACGAGGCAATCGTGCCATGAAATTCAAAGATTTTGCCGGCCAAACCGCGACCCGATCAGATCTCACGCTCGCCTCGGATCACCTGCTTGAGGCGAACCCGTGCGAAGGCCCAGTGGCGGTTCACCGTTCGCAGCGAGATTTGCAACACCTCCGCCACTTCGGTCATGGGCAGACCAACGAAATAGCGAAGCTTTACCACCTCGGCCGCAACCGGGTCGTCCGTCGCGAGCTGATCGAGCGCGTCGCTGACCGCGAGGATTTCCTCGCTGGGCGCACCGACCGGGATTCCCAGAGCGGATTCCTCCAGTGGTTGAAACTCGATCTGACCGCCACGCTTGAGACGGCTCTTTCGCCGGGCTGCTTCCACCAGGATGCGCCGCATGGCCTCGCCGGCGGCAGCGAAGAAGTGTGCGCGGTTTTGCCATTGGGGCTGCTGGTCAGCTCCCAGCCGCAGCCACGCTTCGTGGACGAGGGCGGTGGGTTGGAGAGTCTGGCCGGGCGCCTCGGCGGCCATCTTCAAGGCCGCGAGCCGGCGCAATTCATCATAGACGAGCGGGAGCAATTCCCCGGCGGCCTGCGGATCACCACCTTGAACGCGATCGAGAATGCGCGTGACGTCACTCACGACTCACACTCTAACGGCGGGTGTGTCGAGTGTCGAAATTGAAAAACTTGGAACTCCGACATCCACACCCTTTGACTCCAAAATGGTTTGGCCCAATTGGGGGGATCAACCGACCGGCTTCCTGACAAGCCGCGCCACGTAGGCCCCATCGACGCCATCCCGGACCGGTGACAGCTCACGTTCTGATTCGAGGCTGAATTGGAGATTTGCGGCGATAAACTTCCGCACAACTTCTCCGTTCTCCTCCGGTTCCAGGCTGCAGGTGCTGTAAATCAACGTGCCGCCAGACTTCAATTGATCCGCCCCGGCGGCCAGCAGTCTGAGTTGAGCGGCGCGGAGGCGATCAATCTCTTCCGGACGAATCCTCCATCGCAAATCCACGCGGCGGCGCATCACTCCCGTATTGGAACACGGAGCATCGATCAGCACTCGATCAAAGGTTTCTTTGCGAACGTGTGAAGTTTCCTGAGACGCCATTTCCGTCCGCGCACAGGAAACGCCAAGCCGCGCGCAGTTTTCCCTGATCAGCGCCAGTCGGTCGGCGCCCGTATCCTGGGCCAGAATGGTGCCCTCGTTGTTCATCAATTGGGCCATGAACCCTGTCTTCCCTCCTGGTGCGGCGCAGAGATCCAGCACCGATTCTCCGGGTTTCGGATCCAATTGTGTCACCGCCAGCAACGTGCTCGGATCCTGGGCGTAAAACCAGCCATCATTGAAGCTGCCCAACTGGGTCAATGGCGGATGGGACTTGAGCTGGAAGACGAGGTTCTCGCCGGTCCAGTCCCGTTGAAAGAAATCAAAATCAACATTTTCCTGCTGACGCCAGCGCTCCACGAGCTTTGCCGCATCGGTTCGCAGAGTGTTTACGCGAACGAAGGTGCGTGGCGGCGTGTTGTTCCACTCCATCAGCCGCGATGCCTCATCCGCGCCATGACGCGTCTTCCAACGATCATAAAGCCAGTCAGGATGCGACAAACCCAGGGCGGGATGTTGAGTGATCAAGTCGGCCAGAAGCTTCTTTGTGGATTCCTTTTCCCGGAGGTATCCACGGAGGACCGCGTTCACAAAACCCGACTGGGGGCCGCATCCAAACTGTTTGGCAAGTTCCACGGATTCATGGACTGCGGCGTGATCTGGAATCCGATCAAGCCAGAAGAGCTGGTAGAGCCCCAATCTCAGCAGCGTCGTCAACGCAGGCTTCTGAGTTCGGGCCTGGGTCTTGCGGGCGATCAACCAATCCAATGTCCGTTGCCAGCGGACGGCCCCGTACGACAGTTCCAGAATCAGGCCTCGATCCTCGGGCCTGGCCGGCGATCTGCCGAGCGCGGCAGCCACGATATCTTCGATATATTCCCTGCCATTCGCATGTTCGATGAGCGCGCGGACGGCAATTTCTCTTGGTTTTTGATGCGTCACTGAGTAAATATGTTTCCTATTCGTCAAGACGCGAGAAACATTTGATGCACAACTATGAGAGAAGAATTTGAGAAACTGGCAATTGCCGGGAAAATCGGAAGGCAACACATGGTTGTGCTCGAGACGCTCGCCACCAATGGCTACTGTCTGCACCGGAGTTGGGGCGTGGGAAAAATCACGACGGTGGATACGGTCTTCGCCCGGTTCCTCATCGATTTCCCTGGCAAGACTGGCCACCAGATGGGCCTGACTTTCGCCGCGGATTCCCTCAAGCCCATCCCGGCGGACCACATCCTCGCCCGCAAGCTTTCCGATCTCCAAGGCCTTCGTCAGACTGCGGCGCTTCATCACCTCGATTTGATCAAGATGGTGCTCCAGAGCTATGGCGGCAAAGCCACTCTTGAACAGGTTCAGCAGGTTCTCGTGCCGGACGTCATCACCTCTGATTGGAAGAAATGGTGGGAGGTTGCCAAGGCTGAGATGAAGAAGGACGGGCATTTTCAGATGCCTTTGAAGAAGACCGCGCCAATCGTCTATCAAGCCCAGGAGGTATCGCTCGATTCGCGCCTGCTCCAGGAATTCAAGGCCGCCAAGGGACTGAAGAGCAAACTCCTCACGGCAAACGAAGCGTTGAAGAACATCGGAGACCTGGCGAACAAGGCGGGAACAGTGGCTGAAATCATCGCCACGATGAACTCCGACATCATCAGCCATCAACGCACCCAGACTTCGCTCGCTCTTGAAGCGATCTTTCTCAGGGACGAGCTTCGCGTCGCTGCCGGGCTGGGCGTTCACCCCGGGGAGATCGATGAAGCGACCATCTGGTCGCAAGTCCTGAAGCCGGCGCAGGTTTTGGACGCCATCTCATCCTCCAAGCAAAGGCGCGCCCTCCAGTCATTCAAGAATACCTACCCCGACACCTGGACTGAAACCGTACTGGCGGCGATCAATGTGACTTCATCGAAACTCTGCGGTGAGTGCTCTGAACTCCTGATACACGAGGGCAGCCTCCAGACCGTCAAGGATCACTTCTTCCGCCTCATCGCCCAGCATCAGGCCAGCGCGGAAATGCTTTTCTGGCTCGGCAAGGAACGCTCGGATACATTCGCCGATATTCTCGGACCGGAAGTCTTCCGCGCGATGCTGACCGCGATGGAACGCGATCAATTCAATGAGAAGAGATCAAACAAGCTCCGTGATTTCATCCTCAGCGACCCGAGTCTGATGATTGATTTGATTGGCTCGGCGGATCTCGAGGTCATCAAGGATTTGACCCGCGCCCTCCAGCTTTCCCCCTGCTTCGATGACATGGACAAACGCTCCTTGCTGGCGCGCATCGTGAAGAGTTACCCGGCCATCCAGATTCTGATCTCGGGCGATCACAAACGGGAGGAAGTCACATACATCGTCTCCTGGCCCAGTCTGGAACGGCGCAAGAACGAATACGCCGAGATGGTGCAGAAGAAGATCCCGGCGAACTCGAAAGAGATCGCCATTGCCCGCAGTTACGGCGACCTCCGCGAAAATCACGAATATAAGGCCGCCAAGGAAATGCAAAAAATTCTCATGCGCCGGAAGGGGGAACTCGAACAACAGCTCGTCCGGGCGCGGGGAACGGACTTTTCCAATCCACGCACGGATGTTGTCAGCCTGGGCACCACCGTCAAGGTCACGGACCTCAACTCCAGCCAACCCGAGACTTACACAGTGTTTGGAGCATGGGATTCCGAGGTGGAAAACAACATCATCAGCTATCTTACTCCGCTCGCGCAGGCGCTCCTCAACAAAGGGGCGGGTGAGGAAGTGACGTTCGATATGGATGGCGTCCAGAAGCATTATCGCATCGACCAGGTCAGCGCGGCGATTCTGCCTCCACCCGCTGCCGTGCAACCGGTCGCGGCAGGCTGACATCACTTAAAAACTCCCTCTTGAGCTTCCAGCGAAGGGGGCTAGGTTCGCCCGTCAATTACATCAACTCAAAATCCATGAAGAAAATCACAATCCTACTTTCCTCACTCTTGATCGCCACGGCGGCTCATGCCGCGCTCAAAACAGGCGAGTCTCTGAGTGCCTACGAAATCAAAAACGTCGAGACCGGCAAAGAGTACTGCCAGGTCTGCGCCTACGGCACCAAGGCCGGCAAGGTCATCGCCTTTGGCAAGCTGAACGACGATGCGTTCTGGGCCGACTTGAAGAAACTCCAGGCGCTGCATGCCGGCTACACCAAACTGGGCGTCTTCGCGCAAGTGATCGACTCCAAGGACACCTCCGCCATCAAGGCAGCCGCCAAGAAACATGGCATCACCTTCCCTGTCGTTGTGGCTGTGAAGAAGGATTGGGACAAGGCCTACAAAGTCGAAGGCGTGAGCCGTACGATTTACTATGCGCAGCAGGACAACAAGATCATGTGGACCGGTACCGGCCTGGATGGTGAAGCTGGAACCACTCTCCAGAACCGCATCAAGAAGGATCTCGCCGGTTAACGCAGCTCTTTATTCAGTTTGAAAATGCCAGCGGCCTTAGTCCGCTGGCATTTTTGTTTTCAACCGGACCCAGAGCAATTCGAGCTTGCGCTGCGGTGTGCCGTTGGTGTCGAAATACCGGGTGCCCTCATCCTCAGCCCATCAACCCGCGACGCTTGATCGCGGTTTCGGGAGCATCCTCGCACAACTTGGCCCAGGCGCCATCGTCGCATCGCTGACAATCGGCAGCGGTGAACTCGTCTTCTCGACTCGCGGAGGCTCCCTCTTCGGCTACCATATTCTCGGCTTGTTTGTGCTGGTCCTTCTCCTGAAATGGAGTCTGGTCATCGTCAGTGCCCGGCATTGGATTGCAACGGGCCGCCACCCTTTCGAGCGCTGGATTGACCTGCCCGGACCACGAGGCTGGCTTCTCTTCTCCTTTCTGATCCTGGCCGCGATGGCATTTCCCGTTTGGGTAAGCTTCCACGCCAGCACTGTCGGCACACTGCTCGCATCCCTGACAGGCACCGCCCAATCGTTGCGTGGCAGCGGATCGCTTGTCTGGGGAATCATCGTGCTTGTCGCCGCGGTGCTCCTCGCTCTCACGGGCAGCTTTGCGCGAATGGAAAAGCTCCAGACCGCCATCGTCGCGCTGATGCTGTTGAGCATGCTGGTTTCGCTGGCCCTCCTGAATCCGTCGTGGACGGAGATGATTCGCGGCGTGTTCTACCTGGGTCCGTTGCGATACCCGGAATGGGCGGCAGGTCTGCCGGAATTCGCGGGGCGCCCTGTGTGGCTTGAAGCGGCTACTTACGCGGGCGTTCTTGGCGGCGGCGGCTACGATTACCTCGCCTACATCACCTGGCTTCGCGAAAAGCATGGGAGCACCCTCGCCCGGGCCCAATCCGAACCCGATGCTCGTGTCTGGCTGCGGCGCGTGATCCTGGTCGATAGCATCGTCAGTTTTACGGCCGTGCTGCTGTTCACGGGCGCCTTCGTGGCGTGCGGAGTGATTCTCCTTGCTCCCCAACATCAAGTCCCCTCCGGAACCGATCTCCTCACACTCCAATCCCAATTCGTCAGCGCTGGGGGTGCCTGGCTAAGACCGCTCTACTTTACCGGGGCGCTTCTGGCGATCGGTGGGACGCTCTATGGCACGATTGAAGTGGCACCGGCGATTCTCAATGAATTGCTGCGGGCGTTTCGGTGGAAAAACTTTTCCGCCGGCGATCCGCGGGCCCGGACATGGGCGGTTCGTTGGTGCAGTTTTGGCGCTCTTGTTCTGCTCATCGGCAGCCTGCTCCAGCGCCTCCTCGCTCCAAACACGGAACCACTCCGGCTGGTCGCCTTCCTGACTCCCGCGAATCTGTTCACCGGTGTCATGGCGTGCGGAATTGTCAGTCTCCTGAATCTTTGGACCAACTGGCGTTTCTCGCAAAGTGGCCAGCGGATGAATCCGCTCCTGATAATTCTCAATTTCGCCGGGGCCGCTCTGTTCCTCGGCCTGGGGTTGAAAGGTTATTGGGATCTGAGTGCCTGGATGGGGCCGGCGATCCTTGCCGCCACACTGGGTCTTGGGATGATCGCGGCGCGCTTGTTCAAGCCTCGATTTGACGGGCTTGATTGAGAAACTCGCGATTCACGCAATTCTTCGGCGCTTCGCCGCGCAACACCCTCGCCACCTCCTGCGCCGCCTTGCTCCGCATCTCCTCGGCCCCGGCGTCCGAAAAGAAGGCCGTGTGCGGCGTCACGATCAGATTGATGACCGGGTCATCCTGCTGCCAGAGACGGATGAGCGGCTCGGACGTGGTCGCCGGCTCGTGTGGCAATACATCAATACCCGCACCGGAGATCGTTCCCGCGGTCAATGCCTCGGCTAGCGCAGCCGTATCCACCATGGCGCCGCGCGCCGTGTTCACCAGCAGAGCCGTGCGCTTCATTTTAGAAAGAGTCCGCGCGTTGATCAAACCCCTCGTCTCGTCCGTCAACGGCGTGTGCAAGGAAACCACATCGCTCTGGGCAAGCAGCGTGTCCAGATCCACCAACTCCACGCCGAAGCTCTTCTCCAGACCGGGTCGCAAATAAGGGTCATAAGCAATCACACGCATCCGCATCGCCTTCGCACGAAGTGCCGTGGCAGATCCAATGCGGCCGAATCCCACGATTCCCATCGTCTTCCCGGCGAGCCGCTGGACCGGTTCGATCGCTTGAAAACCCCACGGAACGAGCGAGCGACGCAACGTTCGCTCCGAACGGGCCATCCCGCGATTGCACGCCAGCGTCAGCATGACCGCGTGATCGGCAACCTCATCCACGCCATAATCCGGCACGTTACAGACAAAAATCCCCCGGTCGCCGGCGGCCTTCAAGTCCACATTATCATAGCCCACGCCGCCGCGGACAATCACCCGGCATTTGCGCAGTCCGGCAATGATCTCCTTCGTAATCGTGACTTCATGAAAAATGATCAGCGCATCCGCGTCCTCCACACGTCCGACGAGCGCGGCGGTGTTTGGTGCAAGCAGACAATTGACCTGCGCGATTGATGCCAATTCTCGCACCTCCAGCGCAGCTGGAGGCTCCACATGATCCGTGATGATGACTTGAAACATGGCGCACAGTATATGGAACGAATCACATTGAGGCAATGTTCCTGGTGTCTGACTGACCGCTTCTGACATGGTCCAAGCCAGACTCTTGAATCATCGATTGTCCGGTTTCTCAGCTTCCGGCGCATAGGTGCCGGTCCCAACCAGTCGCTCAAAAATCGGGGACGCCATCAGAGTCGTGATCACAGCCATGATGACGAGGATCGCGAACAGTGCGGGCGAGATGATCCCTTTTTGCAGTCCGATGTTGATGATGATGAGTTCCATCAAGCCGCGTGCGTTCATGAGCGTGCCAATCCCCATCGCCTCGCGATTGGAAATGCCGGTCCACCGGGCCGCCAGCCAGCAAGCAACACCCTTTCCACCAATCGCAGCCGCGAGCACAGCCAGTGACATCATCCACAGGTAGCCGGAATTGAGCAGGCCTATCTTGGTGTTGAGTCCCGAGTAGGTGAAGAACAGCGGTAAAATCAACGCAATGGTCAACGGCTGGATGCGATCAATGAGTGCCTTTGCCACCACGCCTCGCGGCATCGCAATACCCATCACGAATGCTCCGAACACCGCGTGCAGTCCGATCAGGTCCGTGAACCACGACCCCAACGCCAACAGTGCAAGGCAAATCACAAACTGGCTTTCGGATAAATCCCCGTTCTTTTCGATCTGCCGCGACCAGCGTGCCAGCATGGGTCGGATCAGGAGAAGAACCAGGGATACATAACCGATCCCTCCGCCGATGTTCCAGGCGGCATAAGTGAAATCTCCGCTAAAACTTGCCAGCACCACCGCCAGAAGGCACCACGCCATCGCATCATCGATTGCTCCCGCACCAAGGGCGACCGTTCCCATTGTTGTGCCAGCCAGTCCTTTGAAATGAATGATGCGCGCCAGCATTGGGAACGCTGTGATGCACATTGAGGCTCCGAGGAAGAGCGTGGCTTCCGTCAGGGAAGTCGCCTTCGGGAAAAGCTCCGTGTGATGAAAGAAATACCAACCCAGCCCAGCCCCCAGGACAAATGGCACCGCCATTCCCGCGACGGAAACAGCGACGGAGCTGCGCAATCGTCGTCTCACGATGTCCACGCGGAACTCGAGGCCGACGATAAACATATAAAGCGCCAGCCCAAGCTGGGAGATGGGAAACAGCACACGCAACGAGTCCGCTGGGAACAGGGCTTTGAAAGCTTCTGGCCAGAGCAATCCAAACAATGACGGCCCGAGCAGAACGCCTGCGATCATCTCCGCCACCACCTGTGGTTGGCCGAGCCGTCCGGCGATGAGGCCAACGACACGACAAAACAGCAGGATCAATCCGATCTGAAGGAAGAACTGGACGGCAAGCTGCAGATTCGTCATGCGGCCTCCATGGGAGGGCTCGTCAGCCGCATCAGTGATGCGAGGCCGCGCGGGCAGCAAGGCACCGGTTCTTGCCTGGGCGCGGAGATCGAAAATAATGGCGTCGTTTTCTCAAGCACACGGCGAGTGTGCCTCGCAATCTGGTCTGGCGGAAATCATTTTTAGTCATCGGTGTCGGTTTTGAATGGTTCGCATTTGGCGTACTGAGGAGACCGTAGGCTATCCCACGGTCTGCTCAGTAAAAGGAACGTAGCTGGAGGAGGGCTTGATGGAGGGATCTGGGTCGATGGCAGTGAGAGGGGATTCATCGGATAAATTTTGAAAGGGCTTGGGTGGCTTCATTCCCATGTCTCCACTCCTTGCCCCCGTGGTATGGCTCCGGCACGACAGCACGTCAGGAGCGGCTCTCATCCAACACTTGGAGCAGCCCGATGAAGGGCCGCCCCACGCTCCATCGCCTGCAGGTCAGAAAATGTTGGCTTGGCAATGAGGCGCTGCGCATAGTCCATCATTAACTGAGAGGATATGCAGACTGCTCGAAAGATAGTTCTTGGTGTCACTGGTTCCATCGCAGCTCACAAGGCCGCTGATCTGGCGAGCTTGCTGACGAAGGCCGGCAGGGATGTGCGGGTTGTCATGACTTCCGATGCCCTTCAATTTATCACACCACTCGTTTTCAAAACGCTGTCCCGGCATCCAGTGGTGACGAATCTTTATGACGAGGAGGAAGGCTGGAAGCCGACTCACATTCAACTGGCCGACGAGGCGGAGCTTCTGTTGATCGCTCCAGCCACGGCCAATGTGCTCGCGAAGATGGCCAATGGGCTCGCGGATGACGCATTGACGTGCATCGCGCTCGCACTGAATCCGGCGGCGAAAGTGCTGGTTGCGCCTGCCATGAATGGGAAAATGTGGCAGCATCCTGCAACCCGGCAAAATGTCGCGACGCTGAAGGCTCGCGGAGTAGAGTTTATCGGACCCGACGAAGGGCTCCTGTCGTGCGGTTATGAAGGGGTGGGACGGCTCTGGCCAGTCGAGCAAATTGCGGAGCGGGCGGGCAGGTTGCTGGATGTTTAGCCCGCGCATGAGTGCTGCGCGCATGAGAGCCAGCCTTCAATCATTTGTTCCCAGGCAATGGTGGCGTTCAACAACCCAATAGCACGAGCCGGTATGCCGTATGGTGCTCCAATATGATGCGGATGGTCACCAAAGTCCGGGCTTTCTCTGGATGGCTCTGGAGTCTGGCGCATTGATCAGTCCATGAGGATAGTCTGGCGAAAATTGCTCGAGTTTGGACGGTTTGTCACCGCGATTGAACCTGATCCGCAGGAGGTGCGGACGCGCATCCGGCGCATGGAGTTGAATCTTGGACTGCCCGTGCGCGTGGTGGTCATGTGCCTCCTGTTCTACTATCTGTTCTTGTCGAATTGGTTTGAGAGCCTCCAGGTGGGGGGAAATGTGGAAGCGGACATTCCGCCAAGGGAAATGGTGATGGATCGGGTGCGCTGGGTGTTCCTGGGCTACCTGGTGCTCAATGTAGGGTTCGCCAGCCTGCTTCTGGGCATGAGGCACCTCCCCAGCATGTGGCTGCTGCGGATCGTGTTTGTCATGGAGTGGATCGACGCGATGTTTCTGGCGGCCCTGACGATTGCGACAGGGGGCTTCGAGAGCATTCTCTATTGGGTCTTTCTTGGAATGATCGTGAGAAATGCCATCAGCACGCCCGAAGCCGCGAGACAGGTGGCGACAAATCTGTTCGTCACTTTGAGCTACCTTCTTGCGGGGCTGGCAAACCTGATGATCCTGAGCTGGGAGAGACCGTTGCTTGATGAAAAAGTGCTTATGGCTCTCGGACAGATTTCCGAGGGCGCGGGCACGGAACCGTTTTTGTTGCGGACGGCTTTGTTGGGATTGATGACGTTCTGTTGTGCCGGCGTGGAATTGCTCCTGAGCAAGCAGCGGCTTGCGGAGGGTGAGGCGAGGGAGTTCGCGCTGCGCCAGCAACAATTCGAGGCCACGGGGAGACTCGCCGCCGAGATTGCGCATCAACTCAAGAATCCACTTGGCATCATCAACAATGCCGCATTCACGCTCCAGCGCACCGTTCGCGAGGGCAAGACGATCACTCAGCAGATTCTGATGATTCGTGAGGAGGTGGAACGTTCCGACCGCATCATCACGGAGTTGATGGGCTACGCCCGGCTGACTGAAGGACGCGCTGAAAAGCTGGACGTGTGCGATGTTTTGAACAACGCCGTTGGGCAGGTCTTTCCGGACGCCGCGAAATACGAAGTGGTTGTGGAAAGGGATTATCAACGCGTGCTACCCGCGCTCTTGATGCAGCGGAGTCATCTTTCGGAAGTCTTCATGAATCTGCTCGGCAACGCCCGTGACGCCATGAATGCGAGGGGCACGATCAGGCTTTCTGTAAAGTCCGGAGAGGATCATTCAGTGGTGATCAGCATCGCGGACTCGGGGCCAGGCATTCCCGTGGACAAGCTGCCGAAGATTTTTGAACCCTACTTCACGACAAAGGAGAAGGGCAGCGGACTCGGCCTTGCCATCGTCAAGCACAACACCGAGATTTACGGCGGAACGGTTGAAGTGGAATCGGAGCTTGGAAAGGGAACGTGCTTCACGATAAAACTGCCGTCCAGAACACTCGTTAAAATCCGAAAATGAACCTGCCTCCGTTGCTCGTCGTTGATGACGAGAAGAACATGCGCCTTTCACTCGAGGCGATACTGTCCCATGAAGGCTACCAGTTCCGAGCGGCGGAGTCCGCCGAGGCGGCGCTTCGTCTGCTTTCGCAGGAGCAGTTTTTCATGGTGGTGACGGACGCGCGCCTTAGCGGCATGAGCGGTTATGAATTCCTCGGTCATGCCCGCCAGAAGTGGCCCAATCTCCCCGTGCTCATGATCACGGCGTATGCGACCCCCAAGCTGGCGGTCGAGGCAATCAAGGCGGGGGCGATAGATTATCTCGGCAAACCCTTCGCGCCCGAGGAATTGCTCCATGCGGTGGCCCGGTGCGCGGAGCGACACAAACTGCTGATGGAAAATGCAGCCCTCAAAGCCAGGGCGGGGGAGTCCTATCGACTGGAGCAGATCATCGGAGAATGTCAGCAAGTTCAGGAACTTCGCCAATTGATCCAGACGGTGGCTCCGACCCATGCGACGGTTTTGATCCTCGGCGAAAGTGGGACGGGCAAGGAGTTGATCGCCGGGGCTCTCCACTCATTAAGCCTCCGCTCGGGAGGCAATTACGTGAGGATCAATTGTGCCGCCATCCCGGAGCAATTGCTGGAAAGTGAATTGTTCGGCCATGAGAAGGGAGCGTTCACAGGCGCGCTAAAGCAAAAGCATGGGAGGGTCGAGGAGGCCGACGGAGGTACGATTTTTCTCGATGAGATTGGCGAGATGAGCCGGTCGCTCCAGGCAAAGCTGCTCAGATTCCTGGAGGACGGCACCTTCACCCGGGTCGGTGGCAATAATGAACTGCGCGTGGATGTGCGCCTGATCGCCGCCACCAACCGGGACATCATTGATGCCATCCGCTCGAATGACTTCCGCGAGGATTTGTTCCACCGCTTGAATGTGGTTCAGTTTCGCCCCACACCACTGCGCGAGCGCGGTGTCGATATTCTCCTGCTGGCGCAACATTTCCTGAAGCACTTCAGCTTGATGTTGAACCGCCCTGCCAAACGCATCTCCAAGCCGGCGGAGCAGGCAATGCTCGCGCACCACTGGCCGGGGAACGTGCGGGAGCTGCGGAACGTCATAGAGAGGGCCGTGATCCTCGAGACGGCGGAGGAGATCCAGGCGGCAAGCCTGCCGGACTTCCACCTCGAAATGCGGTTGCGAAAGAAGGATGTCCCAGGCGTTCACTCCGTGAGATCACTCGACGAGGCCATGTCAAACTTCGAGCGCGATCTTATCACTGGCATTCTTGAGCAGAATCATTTCAATCTCACGAACACGGCAGAGCAGCTCAAGATCAGCCGCCATGCCCTGCGCTACCGCATGCAAAGGCTGAACATTGGTGGTGAACATGGGGTGGGGGATGACTCCCTGCCGGAAGAGAAGGAAACCGTTGGTTAGAGTGCGATGAAATCAGTTCTACTGGCAGTTTTGGATCCGGCGGCACGGGCGGAATCGTTCGCGAAGACGACCAAGATGTTTGCGACGGACACCATGGTGGTCTTCGTGGCTGGCGGCGTCGTGTGCGCTCTGGCGGTGGCGTGCATCTTTTACGTTCGCAAACGAAGACGCCGGGTCGTTGGAGGCGAAAAGGTGTTCAGGCAAAGTCAGGTTCTTGGAGGACAGGGGGACGAGACCGAGGAAGTCCGGCGGCGTTACAAAAAACGTGTGCGCAGGCGGGAACACAGGCATCGAAACCACACGCTGGCCGAGACTGGAGGGCTTCCCGAATCACGCAATCAGTCCGATCAAAATGCCGGCTGAGACTTCCACGCTGGTCAGCGACTCGATCACCCGGAAGAGCGCCTCCAATCTCGCTCTCGCCTTCATCCTTCTTCCAAAGGAGAAACGCTCCGCGATGACGGCGCTCTACGCATTTTGCCGGGAAGTAGATGACATCGCGGATGAGGAAAATGTTCCGGTTGCGGCGCGACGGGAACAACTGGCCGCGTGGCGTGAAGACGTGAGGAAAGCTTGTTCCGGAGGTGAGGCCCGGTTTCCGGTCATCCGGGAAATGCGGCCCTTCATCGGTGCTCACCGTCTGCCGTTCGAGCTTTTTGATGACCTCATCCGGGGGGTGGAAATGGATCTGGACATCATCCGTTACCGGACGTTCGCGGAACTGGAGCAGTACTGCTATCGCGTGGCGTCGGTGGTTGGACTGTTGAGCATCGAGGTCTTTGGTTACCGCGATCCCGTGTGTCGCGATTACGCCGTTCATCTGGGAAAAGCCCTCCAACTCACCAACATCCTGCGGGATGTGCATAACGACGCCGCGCGCGGGAGGATTTACCTGCCATTGGACGAGCTGGCTAAAACGGGAGTCACGGAGAGGGAGATCATGGAAGGCCCTTATACTCAGCGATACTTTGATCTGGCACGGCTGGTGGCGGACCGCGCGCGAAGCTTCTACCGGGCGGCTCGGGAAAGCTTGCCGGCCACTGAACGGAAATCAATGGCCACGGCGGAACTCATGGGCTCGGTTTACTGGCGGATCTTGAAGAAGCTGGAGAAACGGAAGTTCGATGTCTTCAGCCACGAGCCCGCCCGATTGAACAAGCTACACAAGGCGCTTCTCATTTTGCGGACGTGGGCACAAATGTCCGTCGGTTCCAACTCACCGGGTTATGGGGTTTGCTGACGAGCACGCCATACATGATTGGCATGTGAAACCCGGTTATTTTTCATCTGATTTATGCGTAATCCTGCGATTGATTCCCGGCTCTTCACCGAAAACCGCGCCCGCCTTGCAAAGCTGCTCCTGCCCAACTCCGTTGCGGTGCTGAATAATAATGACATTCCGCCGACCAACGCGGATGGGTCCCTCATTCTGCACCCCAATTCAGATCTCTTTTACCTTTCGGGAGTGACGCAAGAGGAAAGCATGTTGTTGCTCTACCCGGATGCGCATGACGGAAAGTTTCGCGAAATCCTCTTTCTGCGCGAACCAAACCCATTGATGGAAACATGGGAAGGCCACAAGCTGACGAAGGAAGAGGCGAAGAAACTTTCCGGTGTGGCGCGTGTCGAGTGGCTCGGTGACTTCTGGCCGATCTTCCACAGGCTGGCGTGCGAGTGTGATCACCTCTGCCTCAACTCGAACGAGCACAAGCGCGCTGCGGTTGTCGTCGAAAGCCGGGAGGCGCGCTTCGTTCAAGAATGCCGGAAGCGTTATCCACTTCACAACTACCAGCGTCTCGCGCGCTTGATGCACCGGCTGCGCGCGGAAAAGTCGGCCATCGAACTGGATTTGATCCGGCAGGCGTGTGGCATCACGGAGGCGGGATTCAGGAGAGTGCTGCGCTTTGTAAAACCGGGAGTGACGGAGACCCATGTCGAGGCGGAATTCGCCCACGAATTCGTCAGAAGAGGCGCGGGTTTCGCCTACCCTCCCATCATCGCCAGCGGAATCAATGCCTGCGCCCTGCATTACCTTGAGAACAGCGCTCCTTGCCGTCGAGGAGATCTCCTGTTGCTCGACGTCGGGGCGAGTTATGCAAATTACATGTCAGACATGACCCGGACCATTCCTGTCAACGGGCGGTTTTCTCGCCGACAGAAACAGGTTTACCAGGCCGTGTTGCGCGTTTTGCGGGCCGCCACCGATCTTCTCAGGCCCGGCGTGTTGGTGAAGGATTGGCAGAAACAGTCGGAGAGTCTTGTTGAACGGGAGCTGGTCAATCTCGGGTTGTTGAAGATGTCACAAATCCGGAAACAGGATCCGGATGCGCCCGCCTTGAAAAAGTACTTCATGCATGGCGTTGGTCACCCGCTTGGATTGGACGTGCATGATGTAGGGATTACCACCGAACCAATCCAGGCCGGCTGGGTGATGACTTGCGAGCCCGCGATCTACATCCGTGAGGAAGGTTTCGCCGTGAGGCTCGAAAACGATGTTCTTGTGACGGACGGAGCGCCGGTCAATCTGATGGAAGACATCCCGATCGAGGTCGACGACATCGAACGCCACATGAACTCGCGCCGATGATGAGCTGCCCCCGGAGGATTATCTGGAAACCGAGAGCATGAGATCGAGAGATGCTCTGGGTCCGTCAGTGCGCCTGCGGTGGCCTGTCACGCCGCGCACACCTCCCTGGCTTGTCTGAAGCGCGGGGGAAGCGCCAGATGGTAGCTGGAGGAATTCTCCGACAGCGGCCACCAACGCATGGATGTCGAACGGCTTCTGGAAAAAATTCACACCGTCAATCCGTCCGAGACGCCGTCCATCCACCGGATACGCGGTCAGTACAATCGTCAGCAACTCGGGAGCCTCGAAATGAATGAATTCACAAAGCTGTTCGCCGGTGATGGAGCTGTTGAGTTCAAGGTCCGCGAGCACGACCTGGATTTCCCCGCGTTCACAGCGCCATCGATCCAGGGCTTCCTCAGGATTGCGCGCGGTGACGACTTCGAAGCCTGCGTGCTCGAACACCATGGTGATTGCCCGCAGGACCGCGGCTTCGTCGTCCACGATTAGAATTTTTTGAGAGCGGTCCATTCGTGTGTGGGTCATCGGACGGAAAGGAATCGAACTTGAGTTCAAGGCTCGTCACCCGGTGCCATCGAGGAATTCCAACACGTCGATCCGCTCCCGGCTCTCCAGCGTGCGTAGGTGAAAAGCTGACAGCGGAATTCCTACTTCGATTTGATCTTCGTCCAGACCTCATCGTAAAGCTTGTTCTTGTCGCCGAGGTCTTTCGCATATTCGAGTCCGTGCATGATTTCAGGCGGCGGGTAGATCGTGGGATTGCTTAGAACAGCGGGAGCGATGAATTCCAGCGCGGCTTTATTTGGTGTCGCGCCCTGACTCCACTCCGCGAATTGAGCGGCCACCTTCGGCTCAAGCATGAAGTTTATGAATTTTTCGGCCAGATCGCGATGCGGCGCTTTGGCGGGAATGCTGATGGCATCCACAAAAATCTGGCTGCCCTCTCGCGGCAGAACATAGGCCGTCTCGGAGTCTTCCCGTGTGCCGCGCGCGGAATCGCCGCTGTAGGCCATGGCGAGAACCGCGCCTTTGGACAGAACTCGATTCTTGCAGCCGGTGCCGCCCTCGAAACCAATTGAACGCTTCTTTGCCGCGATGAGAAGATCCCGTGCTTGCGCCAGTTCTCCCGGATCGATGCTGTTCATGCTGAAACCCCGGTAACGCAGGGCGGCGCCGATGGCGACACGCGCGTCTTCAAGGAGCAGGAACGGTCCGGGTTGCCTTGCCGGGTCGAAGATGAGGCTCCATGAAGCTTCGACAGGATTGTCCGAAGTTTTGCGGAGGTAAATGCCGGCGGTTCCCCAACTCAACGGGGCGCTGTATCGATTGCCAGGATCGAAAGCCGCGTTCGTGAATTGTGGGTCGATGTGCGTGAGGTTCGGAACATTCTCCTGACGCAAGGGTGCCAGCAAGCCGCGCTGAATCATCAGAGGCAGGGTTGTATCGCTTGGCACCACGATGTCGTAGATCGACGAGCCGCCAGCCACCAGCTTGGCAATCATGCTGTCGGGATCTTCGTAGAAATCCACGTTCACCTTGCAATCGAAGCGTCTCTCGAACTCCACGATGATCGCGGGATCAATGAACTCGCTCCAGATGAAAACATTGAGCTGTTGCCCGGGTTTGCCGCAGCCTGCCAGGAGTGCAACGAGGAGGATGAACAGGCAGTTTTTCATGGTGTCTGGAATGAGCGCGACCTTGCGATGAAGGTCGGTGTCTTCCGCTTCAAACACCTCGCCCATACCCCCGGCCCCGATTCGGCGCAGGATGCGAAAATGCGAAATGGATTGCCTGATCATAGTAATTCCCGGATGTCGTCCACAGTCTTGTGCCTGATCAGGCACAGACTCAAGTGTTACTACCATCCCATTGAATTCCTCACTTTGTGGAGCATGGCCGTGTGCGCAGCACCAGCCGCAGCATGTGGACCCACAGAACCGCTTGGTGTCCCTGGATGTACTGCGACTGGTTGGGACGACACGGCCGCGCTCCACAAAATGAGCTGGTGACAGAACGGACAATTTCATTGACAGCATGATGCGAACGGTAGCTCATGGCACCAGTGAAACGTCGGTAGCCTCCCAGGAAACCAGTCAAATGTTCATGTTCCGTTTAAGCGAAAGGTTAGCTTTATGCGAATTGTTTCAGAGTCCAGGCAGGTCCGATTCTGGCTATGCGGCGGGGCTTTTGTCTTTGCGCTGCTGATTTCACAACCGAAAGCATTCTCGCAAGGGTGAGTGCCAGCCCGGCACATGGCGCTCAGTTTGGGCGCCGAAGGCATCTCGTATCTGGAAGGCAAGCAGTGGGACGCCACTCTCTCCTATCGTTTTCTCCATTCGGACCGGGTTTTCAGCAGATCGCACGAGCAGGCGCCGTTGAGAAACTCTTCGGTTTCTGACATCCATTCGTTCGATCTCACCGCGTCGTATGCTTTCACGAAGCGGTTTAGCGCCAGCTTAACCCTGCCGTTCCTGCATGCGGAACACACCAGCGCCTGGGAACATGACGGCGTCCAATTCCACACCATGACGGCGGCAGGCGTGGGCGACATCCGGCTCCTCGGCAACGCTTGGTTGCTCGATCCTGAAAAATTTACCGACGGGAACATCGCTTTGAGCGCTGGCGTGAAGTTTCCGACGGGGGACGACAATGCCCAGGACATCTCGTATCAGGCCAACGGCCCGGTCAAGCGTCCCGTCGCGGATTCCATCCAGCTCGGTGACGGAGGCTGGGGCCTCGTGCTGGAAGTGCAGGCGTATCAAAAGGTCTTCGATCGCGCCCATATCTATTTGACCGGCCAGTATGTGATCAATCCACGAGGTCAGAACGATACGCTGGCTACGGTCCCCGACCCGGTCGGAATCATTACGACCAACTCCGTGCCCGACCAGTTTGTCGTGCGCGCGGGCCTGCTCTACAACCTCTGGCCGGAGCAAGGACTGTCTGCAAGTCTCGGCGGCCGGATTCAAGGGATCCCCGTGCATGATCTGGTTGGCAGCGACGAGGGCTGGTGAACCTCCGGTTACTCAATCGCCATCGAGCCGGGGATGTACTATTCTCGCGGGAAAAATTCTTTCAGCATCACGACACCGGTGGCGTTGTACCGGAACCGGACGGAAAACGTTTATGAAAAGGCGACCCGCCAACAGCCTCTCGGCGGCTTCTATGATTTTCTAATCATCGCCGGTTACTCGAGGCGATTTTGAATTCGATCAGATCACACGACCAGCCGCAGGGGGATCGTCCCGCGAAGATCCGGTGGTCTGGCTGTGCCGCCGGAAACGGCGTGCGGTTCGACTCGATTTTTGCCTCAAACCGTCTGCATTGACACCCCACGCCACCCATGATTCATTCGCCTCGAAATCCGGTGCAGCCCGTCGATGGGCGGGTTAAAGTCTCAACGACGCTTTGAATGAAAGTCATCACCATGCGCACTGCGTCAGCCTCCGTGCCGGCTCGATCCTGGTTCTCTTGTCTGGCTCTCGTCCTCGGTCTGGTCGGCTCGCCACCTGATGCGCTCTCGCAGGGCTGAGTACCCGCTCGACTCACCGCGCTCAGTTTGGGCGCGCCCGGCACTTATTATTTGAACGACCACGAATGGACAGGGTCGATCTCATATCGCTACCTGCATTCGTTTCGTGACTTTCACGGCAGCGACGAGATTCCTTTCCCGCCGCCGAACGACTTGCTCTACGCGGACACGAAGGTTCATGGCTTTGACCTGAACCTCACGTATGCGGCGACGAAACGATGGAGCATCAGCATGGCGCTGCCCTTCCAACACGGGAGTCGCGAAACCTACGGCGAGCACGACGGCCTGACGCGCCGCACCATGCAAGCTGGCGGGATGGGCGACCTCTCGATGATCGCCAACGTCTGGCTGCTTGATCCGGCCAGATGCGCCGACGGGAACATTGCGCTTGGATTTGGAGTGAAGGGCCCGACCGGTGACAGCCGGGCAACGGATTATTCTTACCGCGACACGGGCCCCGTGTTGCGCCCCGTCGATCCAGCAATCCAACTGGGCGACGGAGGCTGGGGAGTCGTTCTGAGCCTTCAGACCTTTAGGAAGATCTTCCAAGGAACGACGGCTTACCTGCAAGGTTCATACCTGGTCAATCCACGCGAGATGAATGGCACACCGACTGTGTTTGCCGACTTGGTGCCACCCAATGAGGACATCGGCTACCGCGTCAACTCGGTCCCGGACCAGTACTTTGCCCGCGGCGGCGTGGAATACGAGCTTTGGCCAAAGCAAGGCCTGGCTGTCAGTCTCGGAGCGCGGATCGATGGCGTGCCAGTACATGATCTCATCGGCGGAAGCGAGGGCTGGCGGATTCCTGGCTACGCCATCGCCATCGAGCCTGGCTTATCCCTCTCACGCGGCAGGAACCTCCTTCGGCTGACCGCCCCGGTCGCCGTGGAGCGCCATGGCGACGTGAGCATGAGCGACCGCCGGACGAACCATCCTTTAGGCGGCTATGCGGCCTTCGCGGATTTTGTGATCTTCGCCAGTTACTCGCGGCGGTTTTGACTGGCAGGCAATTTAACGGGAGGTCGCGCCTCCGATCAACGGGCCAGCTTTGGCCACTCTTTTTTGCGCCTCTTCCAATCCTTTTCCTGCTCCTTGAGGAACTCGCGAAACTCGGAATTGTCCCGGAGATTGTTCAAGTTCGGATCCTTCTCGAACAAGGTGTAGCAGGGAAAGCCGGTCTCCGCCGCCTTCTTCAGCGCATCCAGTGCCTCGCGCGGCTTGCCGAGGCGGGTGTAAGCGCACGCGATGAAGTAAGCCGTGTGGTGGAATTCGCCATAGCGGGTCTCCTTGCTTAACGCATTTCGGATCTCATCTTCTGCCCTCGTCATGTCGCCTGCGGCGGCCAGCATCAGAGCGTTCACCCCAGCCAGCTCTCCGGTATCATCCTCCGGGAAGGCCTTCCGAAACTCCTCCAGGATGGCTCTGGCGTCGTTGGTTCTTTGCAGGGCGAAGAGCGTCCAAACGTTGTGCGATCCGACAAAGAACTTTCCGCCCTCCCCCCGCGGGATTTTTGCCCACAGGGGCAGTGCTGGTTCGTAGTCGCCTTTCCAAATATGCACCGACGCCTCGTCTCCGATCGGGGTCGTGGCCGACGGATCGAGGGCTAACGACGTTCGCAAAGCCGCCACGGCTTCGTCCAACAGACCGGTATGGCCATAAACAACGCCAAGCAAATAATGCGCTTCAAACAATTTTGAATTCAGTTCGAGCGCGCGCTGGAGATCGGCGACGGCCTCTTCATGCAGGAAGTTTCTCACTGGCGACCAAAGAATCTTGGCGCGGGCCACGTATGCCTCGGCCGACGCCGGATCGATTTCCAGGGCTTGCTTCACCTTCAACCAGGCCTGCGGTTCCCATGTCCTATACTCTTGCGGCGCGTAATTGTAGAGCCGATCGACGTAGGCTGCGGCCAGAGCGGCGTAGGCCGAAGCGAATTCCTTGTCGAGCGCCACGGCGCGTTCGAGCAACTCAATCGCCTTCAGGTTGTCCGCGTCGTTCCAATTGCTGTTATGGATTTTGCCCAGCAGGTAACTCTCATACGCCTCCGGGTTGACGGGTCGCGCCTTGGACAAACGCCTCTGCTCTTCGGGCGTCAACACGACGCGAATGGCCTGGGCTATGGCCAGAGCGACGTCGTTCTGAAGACGGACGATGTCGGCGGTCTCCCGGTTGTAGGTATCACTCCAGATGTGCCGGTCGCTAGCGGCCTCGATCAACTGCACCTTGATGCTGACATGCGTGCCGTTGACCACGACAGAGCCCTGCACCACGGCGTCCACCTTCAACTCCCGGCCTATCGTCGGGATCGACTTCTTGCTGCCTCGGTAAGGCATCACGGTTTTCCGTGAGATCACCTTTTTCAAGGCGCTCATCTGCGCCAGTTTTCCGATCAGTTCGTCGGTTAGTCCGTCGGCAAAGTAATTCTTGTTCGTGTCGCCGGAGAAATTGTCAAAAGGAAGGACGGCCAGAGATTCTATCGAGCCAGGGACTACGACCGCCAATGGTGCGGCGGTCCTGCCGCCGGGATCCCTCACCGTTGTCACCGCATACTTGTGGACCGCGAACCAAGTCCCGCCGCCGATCAGCAGGATCGCCAGAGCCACCATTGCCATTAACGGCATTCGCTTGGAAGGCCTGGATGAAGGCGGTTGTTCGATGCGATCCGTCGATGAGTAACCTTTAAGCCTTTGATTCGCATCGTCGGGCAGGGTCAAGGCAGGCCGCGGTGTCAGCTTGGTTTCCTCTTCCAACTCTTTCAGTTCATTCCGGACATCGAGGACGCTCTGGTAACGGTCATCCGGATCTTTCTGCAAACAACGCCGGACGATCCGGCCCAGATGCTCCGGCAAGCCCGGCTTGAGTCCGGTCAGCGGCGGGGGCGCATCCTTCAGAATCGACGACATGATGGCCATCGAGGAGTCTCCTTTGAAAGGCCGTTGAGCCGTTGCCATCTCGCACAACAGAATGCCAAGCGAAAAGATGTCGGTGCGATGATCCACTTTCCGACCTTCGATCTGCTCGGGCGACATGTATGCCGGCGTGCCCAGGACCTTCCCCTCCACCGTCTGATGGACGGTGGGTGCCTCGACATCCAAAGCAACGGCTTCGGGCTGGAACAATTTGGCCAGACCGAAGTCGATGACCTTCACGCGGCCCTGGTCGTTGACCATGACGTTGGACGGCTTGAGATCGCGGTGACCGATGCCCCGCGCGTGCGCTGCAGCCAGCGCATCGGTCAGCGGAATCCCCAGCGCGAGAAGTTTTTCCACAGTGAAGCCGCCCCTGGGAATCAACTCGCTCAGAGGGCGTCCTTCCACCAATTCCATGCTCAGGAAATGAGTCGAGTCAGACTGTTCGACCGAGTGGATGGTGACGATGTTAGGGTGGTTCAGAGCGGCCAGGGCGCGTGCTTCCCGCTTGAAGCGATCGAGAGTCTCGGGCTTCGAGGCGAGTTCTTGCGGCAAAATCTTCAATGCGACCTTGCGATGCAGGTCGGTGTCTTCCGCTTCAAACACCTCGCCCATGCCCCCGGCACCGAGCCGTCGCAGGATGCGATAATGCAAAATAGTCTGCCCGATCATAATTCTTTCCCGATGTCTGCCGCAGTCTTGACCCTGATCCTCTTCAAACTCAAGTGCAACCACCAGCCCGTGTGATCAACCCGTGAATCCACAGTTGTCGGTGAACTTGGCTGGCAGCCTGGAGCGCGGTCGTGTGCGCAGCACCAGCCGCAGCAGGTTTGGCGTGAGGGCGAGCCATCGGAACTGCTGCGACTGGCTTTCAGCACAGTGGCGCTCCACCGACTTGTGGATGCACCGGTGATCAACATGACTCGTTTGCCCGGCAAGCGGAGGACAGGCGACATGATGGATCGAGTCATTCGTTACTGAGGAGACCGTGGGATAGGCTGCAAATCTTGACGGCGGCGCAGACGCACCTGCTTCGTCGCTCACTTGGTCGGAGGCCGCTGCGGGCATCCTCCCGCGTTCGCGCCTCGCATCTGCATCTGTGGCGCTCGCCATCATTCGTAGCCTATCCCACGGT
>SXGR01265979.1_pt1 | contig 23805 bp, 20 predicted proteins | sample 3174711 | NCBI WGS metagenome assembly SXGR01 (sample SAMN11356860, study PRJNA531348) | freshwater metagenome | isolation source: freshwater sample F1-60 | place: China: Fuxian Lake, Yuxi | collected 2017-12-25 | reverse complement strand
GCATCAAATGCTCATCTAGCGCCGCAAACATCACCCCGCCCGCACTGCTGATGGCTTCATCCAACGGGCGCGCTGCAATCAAAGGCACGGGCAGCTGCTTGATGTAGTACGCCAGCCGCGCCGCATTCGCAATCTCCGCCTGCGGCACGAACTCGCGCAGCAACCCCGCCTGCACGCCCTGCATCCCCACAGTGCGCTGCCAATGGCTCGCCAGCGAGCGTGAGCCACGCGGACGGTCCAGCTGTTCCAGCAACTGTGCTTCCGTTTTATCAGGCGCGAGATCCAGCCGCACCACAGCCTTTGCACCGCCAAGAATTTCCTCGCGCAGCATGGCCGCGGCAGCATCACCGTGGGCATCGGGCACGGTATGCCCGCCTGGATGCGCCAGATTGGCGCGTGGCCTGCCAGCCCGCTGACACTGCTGGAAGAAACACTGCTTGGCACGCGCGCCCTGCTGCGTGGCGAACGCCTCAGCGCACATGGCCGCCATGTGCAGCTCGATGCTGTCATTCTGGAGCGGCCGCCCGCCATCGAGCCGCTCATCATCGCCGGCGTGCGCAGCCCCAAATCTCTGGCTGTATCCGGCCGCTGCGAAGACGGCACCATTCTGGCTGAGCCCGTCACACCCGAGTACCTCTCCGTTGCGCGGGCGCAGATTGGTGCGCGCAATGCACACCACATCGTTGCCTACACCTTTGCCGCCATTGATGCGGATGTGCACCTAGCGCGCGCCAGCGTGCGCCCCGCCCTGCTATGGGTTGGCGAGCCGGACAGCCTGCCGCACATCGCACCGCTGCCCTTCGCCGCCGAACTTGCCGCCCTGCGCACGCGCTGCACCACCCCGCAAGAATTTGCCGCAGCCCTGCCGGATGCCTTGGTGGACCAGCTGGCTGTGATCAGCACGCCCGCAGCTGCCCGCGTGCGCATCGCACAGTTGCACACCGCTGGCGCCAACAGCGTTGTGCAGATCCCCGTTGGCCCGCACCCAATCTCTGCCCTCAACTCCCTCGCCCTGCTTCTCCCCGCTGCCTAAAGCCGGAGCGCAATCGCAGCAGTCCCGACCTGCACATTTTCACCGCGCTGCGGTCCGTTCTGGCTGACGGGATTGTTACACCGCGGCGGGCTGCACTCCGCAACGAGAGACAGCGATCGCCCCCGGCATCCCAGAGCGCACCTCCAAATCAAGACCCAACTGAAATTCCAGCAACTTAGCGAAACCTTCGGAAACCACAACCGTCTCCGCTACGACGGTAGCGCGCACCTGGATCAACGGCGAGTACAGTCCACAAAGGAAATCTAATTTACCCCGTTCCTAAATTACTCGTGCTAGCCCTTTCTAAACTCGGAAGGCATAGCAATAACAAACTCTCAATAAGATACTTCTATGTTGAGAAGTAACCATACTATATAGTCAAATCGCTTTTTTTCGGAAAACTGAGAAGCTACAACTTGATTTACATACTTACCGTTAAGATACTACATCCCAAACAAAGCTTCATTGCTTACTAGATCGCAGCATATTTTTTTATTTACATTTAGCGCAGCCATATTTGAGCGCAAATTTTGATTCTTGTTTTTTGCGTTGAACACCAGAAACGTCAGATACTACCCAATCATCACGAACGCGCCACTTTCAGCCACGTACTCCTCGACAAACTGAAGCCGGTGACGAACAACTTTTAACAGAGAGCTCACCACTGCAGAAACAAGAACGTGGTCGCGCCGATATCACTAAATATAATTAGGTGGAAATCCTGAAGAACAGCAAGCTCGGTTGGGAAGTCTTTGTTCGCAGAGTGGGCGGGAAAGTGTGCGACTTCGATGTTGGCGCCTTCGAAATCGCACCGAACCCACTCGAACCTTTCGCCGTAGCCGAACTGCGCGTAAGCATTGAAGCCCTTGGTGTGATTTGTTTCGGTAATCCAAGACTCACGCACAAATAGACAATTACCCGCGCCATCAATTGCCGCAATAAGTTGGTGGTTTTTGTTGCCAGCAATTACTTCCAGAGTTAGTGGTATCTACTCAGACCTTGACCAAGTGACCTTCGTCAACAACCCATTCCAAATGACTCTCAAGCAATGCCTCGTAGGATGGCACCCCTGATTTATCCCAACCCATCATCGAATAATAGGTCTGAATGGACTTGTCGAATTTAACTTTATCGATGCTGTGGTTCTGCCAACGTCCAACTGTGATTGTGTCTGTGAAGAATCGCTCAGGTAAAGTATCGGTCTCAGGTAGCATACCTTCGCGCACGTTGTAGGCCTTGGTCAAGTGGATTCGGCGCTCACCAAAAGCCATGGCCTCAAAACTCGAAGTTTCCCAACCGGTGATAGCGCCGAGAAGTACGCCCATGTCTTCAAGGGTCATCGCACGCGTTGGCGGCGCAGCAAATATGCAGACACACAAGGCATCAGTTGCAGACCAGCAAATCGAGAGGGCTTTGTAGTTGCGCACCTTTTTGGGGCCCAAATAATCCATCGGGATACGCTCGAGAAGACCTAACGTGTTCGAGCCTTGCATGGTGTGTGGCCAGCCGAGTTCAGTGTCATAATCCCAATCGTGCTCGCAAATGTTATAACGCGGTCCAATTGGTGCAGTGGCATAACCGAGTGCGAGGTTAGTCTGGGTGCGAGGCTCTGCCACACACATCTCGAGGCCTTTGATCTGCATTGCATAGTGCTCGCTCTTAGGCCCTAGCGTCTCACTCATGCGCTTCACACCCTCCGCCAGTAAGTCACCAGCACCTTGACGGTACGCGATGTCGTTGATTAGGATGCGAATCTCGGAAGTACCCCCCCACGTCAGGTCGGTACCGAGGCCGTCAATTAACACTCCGTTCTCAAGACATTCCATCGCCATTGCGATTACATAGCCAAGCGAAGTTGGGTCAAGCCCCAGCTGATTGCACAAGATGTTCGCTTCGAATAGAAAATCAATATCGGCGTTGCCGATGTTGGCACCCATTGAGGCAGTGATCTCTTGGTGCATTGCACTCGCGCGCACACTGCGCTCGGCGACTCCACCCATAATCGCTTCCGCTCCGTCCAACGGACCGGGGGTGAAGTATTTGAAGCAATCGTTAGGGCACCCAGGGCATGGGGCATTACCTTGGAAGCGCTTCAAAAATTCCTCAGGGGTGAAGTTGGCAACTCCAGCAAAAGAACTTTCGCGAAAATTCTTGGTGCACAGAGCTGCATCAAGCCCATGAGTGTGAACCCAAGCAGCGAAACCCGGTGGCTGGTGTTGCCAATTAGCTAGTGGGTTTTTTGGAATGCGCGCGCGATAGAGATCGGTTACTTGTTGAGCCAACTGCGGGTCAGCCACTTCTGGGCGTTGACCTTTAGCGATAACGAGCGCCTTTAAGTTCTTCGAACCCATCACTGCGCCCATGCCCATTCGCGCAGCTTGGAAACTTCGGTTGGTAACGACGGACGCGAACCTCACTTTATTCTCACCAGCTGGCCCAATCACCGCAGTGGCAACACCAACGCCGAATCGCCGATCTAACTCGTCAACCGTCATATCAACGGTCAACCCCCATAGTTCTGGAGTATCGATAATTTCGGTTTTGCCACTGTCTATATATATGGTGACAGGCTTCGCAGCTACGCCTTTGATGACGATCGCATCGAAGCCTGATTCTTTGAACGACGCGCTGAAAGGGCCTTCGACATGTGATTCACCCATACCGTTTGTCAGCGGGCTCTTCGCGCAAACTGCAAGTGAAGCTAAGCCGATATAAGGCTGCCCAGCCATTACCGACGAAGCGAAGATCAAAGCATTATCTGGCCCCAGTGGGTCCGCAGCTTCGGGAGTCTCGCGCAACAATCGCTCTGCCGCAAGCAAACCGCCACCACCAAAAGTTCGCCAATAGAGCTCTGGCGGGTCTTCGATGATGACCGATTTTCTCGACAAATCGACTGTGAGAATCCGCCCGTTATAGCCCTTTGGCTTGGTCGCGCTGGCTAAGTTCGTCGCCGTAGTCGGAACCGTGTTAGTAGGGGTCATGGTCTAGAGGAGGGCAGTCAATCGCGGCGGTGATTCTATTGCACTCTATAGCTTCAGTGGCGCTGCCATCAAGCAAAACCCATAGACCTTTCCCCGTACCATCTCTCCCATGAAGATGTTTTCAACCAGCCTAATACCATGCTTGGCAAGCATCTCTACGAAAAGGAAATTCAAGTCCATTGCCACCCCTGCATAATAGTTTATACACCTTTCCTAGCACACTTGTCAAGTGACAATTCCGCCCATTACCACCCTACCATTGTCTAAGAGACAAAGACCACATTTACTCACCGCACCCTGCAATCGTCTGAACCACGCCCTCCCACACTCCGCCACATGTGCCATTTACCTACCACAGCTTTGCAACCCAGCAGTCCACTCTGGCCGCCGGCGTTGATACACTGCGGCGCGCTTCACTATGCAACTAGGGACGGCGATGGCCGCCGGCATGCCAGCGGCACTGCCGTTCAGGGCGATTCCAAACGGCCCCTCACAGCGTGTCTCGCCGATACCGCAGGTGAGCAGACTCTTGGCCCCGGCGGTATAGCGATCCAGACCAACATACGGGCGACCAGTTACCACACTAGAGGTGATAATGAGGAGAGTATCCGGATCAAAGACATCGATACTTAGTGGATACTCACGCGGAAAGAAATAGGTAGCCAGAAGTTCACCGCCGCCATAAATCCGCCAGAATGAACTATCAGGTTCTTCGATCCAGATTTTGTATGTATTAAAGTTGATGCGCAGACTCTTGCCATGGTAGCAAAATCAATCTGTTATTTGTCTCCCGTCAGAATATGACCAGAACCAATAGAGGATCGAGCCGATCAATTGTAACATTGTCCCTATATGGTTCTGATGGGTACTTGTCATGCTGGCCGGCATTAGTTCCCCTCTAAGTTTGTATGAAGATTTATCAAAGCCCGCATGGAACTCCATAGGAGCACAAAATACGTGGATCTTACCCACTTGAAGCTGTATTAACGGGCCGGATCCCAAGTTTTGTACCGCATTAGGTGTCTACAAGCAAGCCCAAGTACTGCCTATATTCTCGACAGTTTACCAACTAGTGTTTTACGGGGAAGATTCTGACCTAATGCCACTCATTGGTGGGAAAGAAGATAAGTTTCTTATACAGTGTACGCCGTGGCTGACGCAACAGAAATTCGATCAGTTCAGCCACTTCTTCAGGCTTCATCACTTCGTCAAGGTTACCAGGATAAAGGTTCTCTCCTGAACGCCACAAAGGGGTGTCAATGCCGCCTGGACAAAGGGTCGTCACCAGAATACCCTTGGGTAGTAATTCCTGCCCTAAAGCATCGGCAAACCCTACGATTCCGTGCTTGCAGGCACAGTAGGCTGCCTGTTGGGCGATGCCCCGAGTTCCTGCGACAGAAGCAATGTTAAATATGCGACCCGATCTTCGTTGGAGCAGATAGGGTAATAAAAAACGGGTACAGTAAAGTGTCCCCTTCAGATTGGTATCAATGATGCGATCAATCATCTCTAGGTCCTGTGTCACATAGTCACACATCTGGAAAGTCGCTGCATTATTAATGAGAACCTCAATTGGACCATAATCTGCCTCAATATGGGCGTAAGCAGTTTCAATTTGCTCAGCAACGGTAATGTCAATAGCCATGGGTACTATATTACCGTTGCTTTTGGCCAGCAACGCGTCTAGCTTGTTCTGGTTTCTGGCCCAGGCAAATACTTTCATCCCAGTCGACGACAGCCGCAAAGCAATTGACTCACCTACACCACTACTTGCTCCGGTGATGACGACATTTTTCAACTTGGCACGATCCTATATCTTACTACAAGAACTCGCTATCATCGAGCCAATTTGTACCAGGTCTCACTGAGGGCCAAAAAGGCAGTGCTATGTAGCTGGTTCCCGATCTGATCGGGGAAGACTTGACCAGCCGCAACTCTACCGTTGATTACAACTTCAGCATGTCTAGCCGGGTACAAGATTGTATTGATCTCACACGGGATACTAGCTACAGCCCCAACAGGTACGCGTAAATTGAACGGAGCTTGGATCTGGAACCAAGTCAAACGAATTTCCCCGTCGTCGGTGGAAACAAGCTCGGTCCAACTAGAAAGCGTGTTGCCCATCGAGGCAAACCGGCCTATTTTGATTGGGATCTTACTCAAGTCGTGGTTCTTAAACTCTGGTAAGGTTCCAATAGTGGTCGCACGAATCCATTCTGCAATCTCTATCCGATCGGTGTAACATGCGAAGACTCGATCTTCGCTTTTACCCATCCCACCCAAATCGCTAATAACAAAGGCAGCGTGACCACTACCAGCTGGTGAGAAATCGACCCGAAAGAAGCCTGCCGCCGTGGTCTCCATAACATCTGCCGCCGGTTTGAGTACAATAATTGGATTCTCACCTGACCAAAGCACATCATTCCGTACCTCAACTTCTGAAATACTCATATAAATCTCCCCCTTATAAAATCATGATTAGGCTTATACAGAAAAAACAGCAAATACTTGTTGATTGGCGTAGTGCTAAGCCTCTACATTCGAACAAGGTGAATATTTGTGAGACACCCATTGTCAACCCCGATTGTCGCTCGTCGATAGTGAGACAAACACCCGCTTACTACTAGAAAAATGGCTATATGAAAGCCAAACCTTGCTCCAGACAGCGCCGGTTGCGTAGGAATGCTCATACATTCACTGTATCAGAGCCTCAACCTATCCGGATTCCATGCTATAGATCCAATTGATAGTCATTAGATAAGAATTTGCGCGATATCTAAACCAAAGCCAACAATCGTATAGGCGAGCCAGTACCCCCTTTAAGCTTCAGCGGCGCCCCAATGATACAGAACTCGTAGATCTTATCCCGAACTATCTCTTCCATATAAATGTTTTCGATCAACCTGATGCCGCTTTTTGTGAGCATTGCAATATGCATGGGTAAAGCTTCGCCTTCAAGCTCAAAGGGAATCGGATCGGTGGCAAACTGATCAACGCCCCAGCTTACTATATTCATATCCACAGCCCAATCGGCGCACGCCTTGCCCAGCCCTGGCTCACCTAAAAGAATTTTTGCGGTATCGTGCCAATGCCTTCCCCAACCTGTATTAACAAGAACCGTATCTCCTTCACGAACTACAACATTTTGGCTCAGCAACGTATCGTCCAGTTCTTGGGGTGAAATGGAATAACCTATCGGCAAATAATCAACGCCTTTATAGCCAGCAACATCAATCAATACTCCGCGTCCAATCAGAGGCGGCATATGTTCTATACCTAGTTTTTTGGTGCCAAAAGTATCGATAATGTCGAGATTTCGAATCCCATTGTATACCAAAAACTCGCCGTTCTCCTGTAGTTCTCCAACGTGGTTTAACTGATCAATGTGCGTGCCAGAATGATCACTCATCGAAAGACGTATATTTTGTGCAGAATAACCATTATTCATTTTTCCAATAAACCGGTCATGCCACTCCACTCCATTTTCCAAGGTATATTGCGTATTGGCGAAATATGAGCCGTGAAAACCAGGTACAGGCATGTCCTGATCCAACACGTGTGATAGGTCATATACTTTGCCCTGCTTGACTAAAGCTAGAGCTTTCAAAATAGCCGCCGGTGTAATTAAATTCATCGCACCTATGACGTCATCAGCGCCCCAACGTGATGGATACCATTTCTTTTTCATTGTATTATCTCCACTAAGTTCCCTAATATAAAAACACAACAAATTACATTCAAACACCTATGACGCCATCAGCGCCCCAACGTGATAGATACCATTTGTCTTTCATTGTAGTGCCGCCTTTAGTTCCCTACTATAACAAAACGAATTACCTTCAACCTTGACTCCGCGGCACCCATTGCGTCCACCTATTTGAGATGAGCACAAAGAACTGATCTGTAATCAGAGCCACGATAGTCACATAAACTATACCGATGATAATAATATCCAATCCTTGCGCCACAAGCATCATGCTAAATATCTTGCCAATTCCCAATGGCGCGCCCAATAGTTCAGTTACAACAGCGATGCCCCAAGATATAGCGATTCCCACCCGAACCGCTCCTACGAGTTCTGGTACGATCGCGGGGAGGATTATAGTCCTATAGATTTGGCCCCTTGAAGCGCCTAGTGTTTGGGCATATTGGATTTGAACCGGAGGTACGTTCTTGATGGCTTCAATGGTACTAATAACAAGGACCAAGCATGTGTAACCGATAAGCATTATAAATTGAGTGGTGGTTGTCGGCCCAAACCAAATGAGCAGGAACGGGGCCAGGGCCAGAGGCGGTATAGCTCGGAGGATTTCGATGGGTGGCTCTAACAAGTCATTAATATTTTTGTTCCATCCCATCAGTAACCCAACCGCTGCACCCAGGCAAATTCCCACCGTGCCTCCCACAAATACCCGGATGATGCTGGCAACAAGATGTGGTCCTATTCCCGACGACCCACCGCCTTGGGCAGCGATCTCGGGAGAATGACTTAAAACCTTTACAAATCGCGCTGCGACTGCTTGGGGAGACGGAAGTCTAGCCTGACCAAGCTGTCGAGCTAACAGCCACCACGCTATAACAACGATAACAAAACCCAGTGCTTGTCGTAAATTGAAATCATTCCGATCAACACGGATGGTGGGCACCATATTTACTTGCAACTCCGCTCCTCGGTAGAGACCCGGTTAACCCCACACTAACCGGGTCTCTACTATTACTACTCAGCGCAAAAGCAATGCGATCTATAGACCCTTCTCAAATTCAGCCCATTCGATGGCTGCTTCCGCAAAGCGCTCAGCATCCAAAAAGTCATAGATTTCGGTGAAGAATTTCGCTTTGTCTAGGAGTTCTTTAGCCCGCGGTGTATTATCTGATACGAGCCCCTCTGCTTTCTTGATAAGTTGGGCCGAATTAGCTTCGCGTGCCTTGAATTCCGACCAAAGTTCGAGAGAAAACGAAGCATTCTCACACGACCAGGCGCCCGGTTTTAGAACTCCGTTCTCTTCCCATAACTTAATGTGGGAACCAGTTACATTACAATAATGCAGTGGATTTGACTTTCGAAATTCATCCTCATACCATGACCCTTGGTCTTCATATTTAACAAATGGATCCAACTCGTCATAGATTATCTTAACATCCTCGGCGGTCAAGGTAGCCCCAGCGATGCTGTTGTAGAAATCTACGTGATCCGGGATCGTTTCTTCCGGGGTATCGACCATCGCCCGTAGGGTTCGATATATCATACTCATAAAGCGAAATACCGTCTCCCGATTGCTCTCCCAATACTGCGGCGTGGTAGCCCAGCCATCGTGGAAAACCGCACGCAGTTCTTTGGAGTCGGGTGAAGCTTCGGCAAATTTACTTATGTGAAGAGAAGTTAAAACCGGTACGAAACCCTCGAGCGTCATCGAAATTCTCCCAGGGGCAGACCCGACGGCAAAATCTGCACGGCCTGATATCATCTCGGCGATGATCTTGGAGTCGGTATCAAACTTTTGAACTTCGATTTCGTCGATGCTCATCCCAGCTGACTCGACCGCGATATTAATAAAGCCCAAAATACCGCCCTCATTGAGCGTGGACAACTTCTTGCCACGAAATTGTTCCGCAGTCGCCTTGATAGCATCTTTCGGCTGCTTTCCTTCGGAAATAAAATCCTCGACGCTTTTGTAACCTGCCTTAGGGTCTACCATGAAACCGAAACCTTGGAATATATCTCCATGACCGAAATCCCGGTAACCATCGTTCTTATCGTAGCCGGCCAAAGCAAAGACAGTCGATCCACTGGCGATATCAACCGAACCCGAGGTCAGGCCAGATACAATCTTATCTGCGCCTACGCTACTCCCGAAAGGCTCCGGTAAAATGGTAATTCCCACATCCTTGTTCCAACCACGCTTAAGTGGAATAACAATGTGAGTGTGATCAATTGCATGGAGACTATAGTAACGGATCGCCACCTCTGGAACTGTGGGAATGGGCGGAGCTACCACCACCTTGACGACTGGTTCGCCTGCCACTTCAACGATCCGAGTTACCTCGACTTCGACTTCGACGGGGGCCGCAGGTGCGGCGGGAGCTGCCGGGGCGCAAGCCGCCAGCATTATCAGACCAAATCCTAGTACTCGAAAAATCCGATTGTGTAGATTATTTAACAGTATCATAATTATTTTTCCTCTTCAAAGTCACTAAATGTGGGTCTGCACTGACCCACCATACCTGTACTATTTCTCCGAGACTTAAAAACCAAATGAAACTGAATGCCCAAACACCTCCTTCAATATGCTAAACCCTACTGCCCAACTTGTCAACTACGGAACGCCTGCGATTTTATTTATTTGGAACCCAATTATGTTAAATTAGGTGTTCTCGTTTTTACTTGATTAATTGTGACCTGTCAACATCAGCAAATATCCCTCCGGAAGGCCTAACCACGTGGCATCCAGCGAGTTAAGAAACCTGAAAATCGCAGGAAAATAGAGTTCAAAATTAACGAAAAGAGGACAAATAGTACAACTATCACCACCATGCGACCGGTCATTAAAAACCGTTCAGATAGTATCATCAGCCAGCCCAACCCAGAATCGGTGGCCAAAAACTCACCGGCCAATGCAATGGCCCAGGAAATACCAATGACAACTCGGATTCCGCCCGTCAGAGCCGGAACGATAGCCGGCATTACAATGGTCCGATAAATCTGCCAGCGCGTGGCCCCCATACAACGCGCATAGTCGTGGTAAATGGATGGTAGATTGCGAATCGCTTCCAAGGTATTTACAATCACTATGGAAAATATGGCAAATGTGATATAAATCAGTATACCAATCTCTTGCGCTCCAAACCAAAACATAAATAAAGGTATTAGAGCCAAGATGGGTATCGTTCGCAATAGAAGAACCGGAGGCAAAATTACATCACGCGCCTGGCGACTCCACCCGATCAGTAGGCCAACACCAACCCCTAGGCCAACCCCTGCCACGATACCAATTACGACGCGCCGGACTGTAACTAGGGAATTTTCAAACAAGACCACCAACGCAAACCAAGCATTTGACCGAAAACCCAATAAACCTTGCTCAAAACCGTAATAAGTGGCAAATTCTGGAAAAGATGTCGTTATGATGTATTCAATCCTAGGAAACATCTTGTTGGCTCGCCGTGGATTGTCAAAATGAACATACCAGGCAAAAGCCTCCCAAAGCACAAAGAATAGCAGAACGCCCATCACCTGCCAACGGTTAGGTCGAGGCAAACGTAGCCCACGCATCCAAACCATCGCCCGATTCTTGCTCAGAGATGTTATTGTCTGCTCGATAGTGCGTTCCATTACATTTTGTCTCCTGACCTATCAGCCAGATGCTGCCAAAGTTGTGCCAGCAGATCACGAAATTCTGGGTAAGTCCGAATCTCATGCGTACGGGGCCGATCAAAAGGCACCTTAATAACCTGGTCAATTTTGCCTTTTTGCATAACAAAGATTCGGTCCGCCAAGAAAATCGACTCCTCGACATCATGGGTAACAAAGATTGTCGTCTTTTGTTCGGCTGTCCAGATCTTCAGAAGAGCCTCTTGAAGAGACACTTTTGTTGGATAATCTAAGGAGCCAAAAGGCTCGTCCATCAGGAGAACTTCGGGATTATTGGCAAACACCGCTGCAATTTGGACACGCTTCTTCATTCCTCCCGAAAGCTCTTTGGGAAAGAAGTTGGAGAACCGTTCAAGACCGACCATTGCCAGATGTTCCATAGCAATGCGTTTACGTTCTTGTATTGCCACATTACGCAATTCCAGTCCATACTCCACATTAGCCAAGACTTTTCGCCACATTAAGATCGCATCTTGCTGAAATACCATGCCTCGTTCACGCCCCGGTCCCGTCACCTCTCGGCCATCAAGTAGGACGCGTCCTACAGTCGGTTCTAACAAACCAGCCACAACGTTAAGAAGTGTGGTCTTACCACAGCCAGACGGGCCGGTCAGAACAACAAACTCCTTATCCAGGATTCCCCCTGAGATCCCGCGCAGTACTTCTAGTTTTCCACCCCCTTGAGTTTGGAAAGTCTTGCGAACATCTTCGAATACAATCTTTTCATTTCTATTCATAGCAATTTCATCTTTTTGCGAAATATTGTCGGTAATCACCTGTTCATTCATAAACCTATGCTCCTTAGTCAGTCTGTTACTTAGACTTGGTCATTGTCCTTTTAGATTCGGTATCCCTAAAATTCGAGCCAAATTACCCCCCAATATAAGGGCACGCTCTTCAGGATCTTCGGTCAGATCATAGACAATATTTCGGGCCACATAGTGACCGACAAAGGGACCATCTGTGCCTACGCAAAATTTTTCAGCTCCGAAGCGCCGATAAGACTCAATGACAACGCTCTTTTGGGAACAAGTGGTCAGGTCTAACAAGACATTGTCTTGCTTGGCTGAATGATCAGCAACGTTGAAACCACCCCAAATAAATCCAGCATGAGCATGCAAAAACAAGAGGTCAGGGAAATGGGCTGCCAAATCGCCTATGGCTTCGGGAGAATTAAATAATGACTCCCCGCCCCCGTGGATTAGGATCATTAGCTTTCGCTTTACCTGTCGCTGGAGGTAGACAAGCAGTTCCATCATTGGCCAAATTAAAGGTCGGAAGTTAACGGGATAGCCGTGCAAATGGGGATGCATCTTCAGACCGAAGAGGCCTAAGTCTACAATACACCTTTCAAGCTCTTCCAGAGTCTCGTTTCGTACAAGTTTATCGAAAATTTGCCCTTCTTTGGCAGAAGGCCAGTGATACTGCACGGGAGCTTGCTGGTATGGGTTAACGGTTGCCAATCCTCGGATGCGCTGGGGATACATCTGCTGGACTTTGGACACATAATCATTTCCAATGAAAGGATTCCAATCAGGAGTCTTGTGGGTGAAACCCTCGTTATTTTGGCAAACATATTGCAAATCTGTTTCCGCCCGATCCATCCAGGGAATCAACTCTTCTTCACCCAGAAAAGTCACGATACCATTAACGCCAATATGAAAGTGACAATCTATAACTGGCCAGCTTTGTGACATAAGGTCTTGCCTCCAATATTTATACCTCAGACGCGTGTTTCCAAAATAACAAATACATCGTCATCGGATGACACAATACCCATTTCGGCCTGAGTAATACCACACGACCAAAACACGATTATCCGCGGCCGCAGAACCACCTCGGCCGGCCCACTTTCATAAGTTTTACCTATCCGCTCAATTAGAAGTCGTGAAGACTATCTAACCATTGGGGAGGCGGGTTGAATCACGACCGTCAGAAGGGGACTAACTCGAGGAGCACGGCTCTACATCGTGAAAACACACCCGTACGACGTTATCCAGCACCTTCAACCCGCGACGCCTGAGAGCCAGCAGGGCACCAATCAACATGAAGTTACTAGCGGCAAAAATTATCGCTAAACTCAAGGCTGATAATAGGACATTCAAGACCCTCTTCAACGCCACGTTATACACCTTAGCCTCCAGCCTATCAAAAAAATGTTCGACAATTCTCCCAACCATAGTCTTGGCGGCATCAAATACGCAATACAACACTTATCTGGGCATAATGTGTTGCCACGGGAGCAAAATACAAACACTTGAGCTGTGAAGAACGCACGCTGATCCAGTTGAGCCTTGAGCAGGGCTCCACGCTGCGGCGAATTGCGCGCAGCCTGCAGCGGGCGCCGAGTTCGATCAGTTGTGAGCTGAAACGCAACGGCTGGACCAACCCGACAACGACTCCCCGGAAGCGCGTGCCCCTGTCATGGCCTAGTCGATGAAATAATCCGGCCTAAGCTTGCTTAGGATTTCGAAGCCGTTGTCCGTTATGACCATGCATTCTTCCAAGCGGCAACCGCCCACGCCCGGAACATAGATACCCGGTTCGAAGGTGAACACCATGTTCTTTTCGATCACCAGTTCGCTGTGTGGGCCGATGGGAAGGTCTTCTTCGGAAGAATCAATCCCCAGACCGTGACCAAAGTTGTGCAAAATGTACTCACCGTAACCACGTTTTTTAATTACCCCACGCACGGCGTTCTCTACGTCTTTCATAAAAGTACCCGGCTTGACAAGCGCAAGCCCGGCTTCGCGTGCTTCAAGCGCTGTTTCTAATATTCCGCGCTTAAAAGAATCTGTAACATGATAGGCGATGCAAAGTGTGGTGTCGGCCGTATAGCCTTCGTACATCGTACCAAAGTCGAGCATTGCAAGATCGCCGCGCTGAAGCATCATATCGGATGGCCGCTTCATGGCGACGCCAGAGTTCACTCCGATATTCACCGTGGGAATGAACGCTAGTTCGCCGCCCTGACGGGCGATGGATGAGGTGCCAATGGAGAAAAGCGAATGTTCGGTCACCCCATCGTGAACGGCGGCAATGACCTCGTTAAGGGCGGTGTCGTTGATGACAAATGCGCGCTTAATCGCTTCGATTTCTTCCGGAAGTTTGACCCAGCGTTCACGGCAGAGCATTAGGTCACAATCCACAATTTCGGTCTTTTTGGCGCAGCGCTCGATGGCACGATAAACGCTGTGCAGAATTATTGGGGTGCCGACTAGCCCTAGCTTAACCGGCGGATGTTTGGCAAAATGGGCGATTAGCACTTCCTCAAAGCGAGTAGAAGGCTCAATGTTGGCTTCAATTTTAAGCTGGAGCTTAGCACAGCCTGTTTCTTCGAAGCCCGTAAAGATGGTGGGCGTGCCGGTAAGCGGCAATAAAAGCGCAGTCCACGATTGCCCGACCCCGCCGCCGCCTTGGCGGTAGTCCGTAAGATAGGCCACGTTGTTTGTGCGCCAAATATCTGAATACACAACGGCGCAGTCCACGCCGCTTTGTGCAATGCGTTCGCGAAGGCGCTTTACACGACCTGAAAAGATGCCACGATTTAATACACTCACAAATTAAACCTCCTGATAGAACATACAGGAAATTCAAGCTCTCTACCCTGACATATTATATCCTAACCCCCTTTTGTCAAAGCCCATTTCCGCTAATCCCCACCCAACCATTGTCGTAGCGACAGAGACTATGTTTATTCAATCTAGGACTGGTTCGACCGGCCTAACACGCAGGAATTGCACAACTTCCACACGCCGGCATCGGCAGGCTACAACGCTCTTCGCACTCTGCGAGACCCCGAACTATACCCCACCGTGCTCCGCCGCATGTGCAATTACTAAAGCGCGGGACTACGAGCCTGCAGTCCTTTCTAGCCGCCGACCTTGATACACCGCGACGCGCTTCACTCCGCAACTACAGACGGCGATCGCCCCCGGCATAACAGCGGCGCTGCTCATAATCAAGGCACAATAACTCCTCTATTATCGCAACCAACACAATCGGCAAAGGGTATTTGGCTTTTCCTGCTTATCGATCAACCCTATGGAAAACTGATCTACGCCAATGTTATGTGCTCGTACAACAACCTCAAAGCAGTTTCCACCAGATCGTTCAGACTCTGGGACTAGAGCCCCGTTTCACAGGGGCACATACCCCTCTCCAATTTCTTTCGATCAAACAAAGGCTTCGTTGCACAGAATTTCCTCATGGCCACTCGAAAGCTCGGCCGGACTTGTGAAAGACTATCAGCAGGAAATTCGTAATTGTGTGAGGGCAGGCTTTTATCAATGTATCTGTGATTAAGGAGGGAATGGGGAAACCGTGCGTGCTCGTATTCCGAGGATGTGGCTGGAGATAAGCAAAGTTGAATTCAACCCACATTGGCTTCGACTGCGCTTCGCTCAAGTTCTACGACTTCGATCTCTATCGCATCGAACCCAAGTCGGTGCGCAATGTCGGCGGCTTAGCTCAGGCGTTCAATTTGACAATGGCATTCTAGGGGGCGGGAAGCTGCGGAAAAATAGCGCGGTACGTTCGAGCTCTTCTATTTTTCGATTCGTATCTCTTGCAGCACAACCAAATCTCCTACAGGGTTATTCTTAGGCGTAGAGATTCGAACATGCGTTTTCGTATCTGAGTCATACATCCCGAAGCGCACAATATAACGGCCCACCTTGGCGGTGATAGGGATAGTGAGCATATGCCGATCACGATTGAACTGCATATCACCTCCCCAAGTAAAGGTGGGATGATAGCCATTGTCTGTAGGTTCATACTTTCCTACGAGTAACTCTCCTGTTTCCACTGAAATCACGTAAACAAAAACAATATAGTCTGCCTTTACACGTTCGGTAGACATAACAATAAAACATCAGCTCCAGATCGTCGCCGGGCATAAAGAATTCTTTGTTGAGGTCGTAGCCGCGAAAGGAGGTAGCGGGGCTGAATCAGGCATATTGTTCGTGCTGCGGCAAGTGGTCGATCTTGAACCTAAGAATGCTGGGCCGTAAGTTTCGCGCACCGAACCTCCTTTGCACCCTGATCCGCAAGGCTTTGCTTACGCACCTCTAAGTCAGCCAGCAAATCAGGGGGTGTGCTTTTAAGGCTGTTCCACATCAAGTACTCATACCATCGCAGGCATGGCTACGATCACCGCGCTGCGGTCGCACAATATGAGGCTGCTTCGGTTTGATTTCATACTGAACCGGGATAAGGACTAAACGTGCGGCCTCACGGCGATTCGTGGAACCCTGTTAACTGCCGGCAGTGTCCTTTTGGCCAGCGCTGCGAGCACCCCGCAGCCGCTCGGTCGCCGGAAGATCGACCTGTCCGTCCGCATCAAGAATCACACAATACACATCTTCGGCCCTCTGCCGCGAGATCCGTCTCTCGAGCACATCTTCCCTGACTTTCTGGGTGGGTCGGTCGAGGGGAGAGCCGTAGCCCCCGCCGCCAGGCGTGTAGGATCTGATCGTCTCGCCGTCATTGAGGGTCAGGTGCTCACAGTTGGATAGCTCCTCGGGCTCTTCGCCGGGGCGCCGACGCTGGTTCCGGCTCTTCGCACCATCGCCTCCACCGCGCACTCCCTTGGCGTTGTTCACACTTCCGTCGGCAATGAAGGACACGGAAAGCGACCCTCCCCGTGCGGGGCCATACTCGCAGTAGCCTGCTGGAGCTCCCGTGGTTCGTCCGGAGCCCTCCGTGTCCGGCAAGATACGGCGCGAACGGATAACGATGGGGAAGTGCAATTCGTCGAGCTCGACGCTGTCCAGCAGGCACATTCCGGCGTTGCCGGCATGGACGAAATTGAGCCAGCCATCCGCCCGCGGGCTTGCCGGTCCTGAGGTGCTCAAAAGGAATATCTGGTTCATGAAGGGCGTATCGCGGCGCCGATGGTCGGCGCCGGAAATGACCCCGAGCGAAGCTGGAAAAAAAGCTCCGGCCTCCGCCATTCCGATGCCGTCCCTGATCTTGGCGAAAGCGCGCATGACGGGGCAGGTGACGCGATCCGCAAGGTTGGTGGTCGCAACCGACATACTGGTTGGATGCTTTCCGCCGCCGATGATACAGCCGTCGCGCAAGTGGACGCGAATGCGTCGAAACGCACCTGCATTAGTGGGGACCGCATCCTCGAGGGAGTAGAACACGCCCATCATGGCGGAAGTCCGGGCGCAGGCTTCGCTCAGATTTAGCCCGCAGGCCATGACATCCGGATTCTCGCGTAGATCGACGTCGACCATCGCGTTCTCGGCGTCGATCGTGACCGTTGTCTTGATCGTGATACCGCCGGCGGGAGCGCCCGGAACGTGGTCGTGGGTGCTCGACGCGGAAGCGGAACCGCTCGGCGCCTTCCTAATCGCGGCCACCATTGCCCTTTCACTGTAGTCCAGCCATTGCCGGCTGAAAGCGTGCAGCGCATCCCATCCATATTCGTCGGCCATCGTAAGGATTTCGCGCTCGCCGATCCGGGCGGCGCCGACCGAGGCCAGATAATCGCCGCGCCATTGCTCAGGGACGCGGATACGCATCTCGCACATGCGGATCACGTCCACTATATCCCGGAAGTCCTGCTGGACCTTCACAGCTGGGAATATTAGCGCCCCTTCCTCGTAGACATCACGCGCATGCGACATATAGGTGGTCGGCAAGGCATTACCGCAATCGGCTTGGTGACCCTTAACCCAGATCGTGAAGTGATGCACCCCATTATCGTCAATGACGGGCACCAGGATGGTGTGATCGGCAGCGTGGGAACAGCCATGATAGGGCGAGTTGTGAAGGAAAGCGTCGCCTTTTCTTAGGTCGGGATGGATCTCCGCCATCGCCTTCGCCATCAGGTCGGCGCCGCTCAACGTGTGGATTGGAAGCGCCTCCGCCCCGGTCAGCAGTTCTCCGTCCCGCGTGACGATGCTAGTAGAAAAGTCGCGCGCCTGATTCAGCACCCCGGACCGCGCAGTGCGGAGCAGCGTATTTGCCATTTTCGTCGTGACTGAATCGAATCGCTTGCTGAGGACCGCGACACTGATCGGGTCGAGCTCGCGGAAGATGCTGGTCGTCTTGTTCACTTCGGTCCCCAGTTCTTCTTCGGCGGATGTTCTATCATGGCGAGATGACAATACTGCCGCTTTCGAATCTCACGCACTCCGCTCCAGGATCGATGACGACGGTGGTAAAGGGCGACTCGACTATAGCGGGGCCGACTACAGAGAAGCCCGGCTCGAACGATTCTAAGCTCAGCACCATTGTAGGAATGCTGCCGACTCCAGGAAAAAAGCAATCACGAACCGCCTTCGACTGGTGGGGAGACCGAACGGTTTTCAGTCGACCTACGCGCTTCTCTGACAATCGAGATCTTGCGGTAGCTCTCCAGCCTATGAACTGCACAGGGGACTGTCCATCGTAATAGCCAAAGAGCTCTTCGTGAACCCGATCAAATTTCTCCCGGACCTCTGATAGTTGATGCTCCGTTTGCGGTATCCTGGTAAACGGAACATCGATTTCCCAGATTTGCGCCCGGTATCGGGCTTCAACGACATACTCGATCGACTGCTCAATCGAGCCTGACCCTGGTCCGGCTAGGAACTCTTTGCATCTTTGCGTGAGACCATCGGTGACCCGCTTAACGCCGGCAAAATCAAAATCGGTGGTCTCGGTAAAGAAAAGAGCCCTGTAGTCGGCATGGAGGTCCGAAATCAGCGCGCCGACCGCCGAAAGTGCGGCGCCGGCTTCAGGGATAAGGACCTTCGAGCACCCTAGGCGTCGCGCTATGGAGACGGAGTTCAGGCCGGCGGCGCCGCCGCCGCCGACGAGAACGCTGCCGCGCGGGTCGACGCCCTGATGGATCGTGATTTGCTCGATGGCATTCACCATGTTCTCCGTGGCTAGCGCGAGAATTGCGGAAGCTGCTTCAAGCAGGCTCATGCCGAGTGGCTGCGCGACATCGTGCTCGATAGCGTTTTCGGCCCGGCCGCGGTCGAGCTTAATCGTGCCGCCGAGAAAAAAATCCGGATCGATATGCCCGAGGACCAGGGAGGCATCGGTCACTGTGGCGTGGGCGCCGCCCTTCCCGTAGCAGGCCGGTCCGGGGAGTGCGCCGGCACTGTGCGGGCCTACCTGAAGCAGCCCGCCTTCATCGACTCGGGCTATGCTTCCGCCACCGGCGCCGATGCTTTTCACATCTACCGACGGGAAGCCGATCAAGTGCCCGGTCGTCCTGGTGCCGATCCACGTGTCCGGCGTCATCGGGATGACACCGCGGCGGACCAAGCTTACGTCGTACGTCGTGCCGCCAGTATCGGCAACAATCGCGGTCGAGGCGCCGGTATCTTTGTCCGCGTAATAGTGACCGGCAATCGGCCCCATGGACGGGCCTGAATTGAGCGCGTGTATCGGGGCCTGCGCCACTTCCTCGGCGTCCATCACCCCGCCTTTCGAGGTCAGCATCAGCAGCCGGCCGGTGAACCCGGCTTGCTTCAGCCGATCGGACAAGCCGCCGACATAGGCGGACATCAGTGGCTTCAACGATGCATCGATTGCCGTTGACGATGCCCGCCGGTATTCGCGCAAGATCGGGTTAAGCCGATGCGACAGCGTGAAGGGAACTTCAGGCATGTGCTCGCTTAGAAGGGCACCAACTCTCTCTTCGTGCGCCGGGTTGACGGTCGACCAGAGCAAACTGACGGCGACCGCCTCAACCGATTGTTGCTTCAGGCTTCCGATTGTTTCGATAAGCCCGCCTTCATCAAGGGGCTTGAGTATCGCGCCGTCAGAAGCGACCCTTTCCGTAACTTCAAACGTTAAGGATTTGGGGACATAGGGCTTTGGATAGGGAATGCTCGTGTTAAACGGGTCTTTGCGTCCACCCTCGCGGAAAACCAGAATATCGGGGTGACCGCCCGTCGTCAGAAAGGCCGTCCTCGCGGTCTTCCCGGTGATGATCGCATTGATCGCATGGGTCGTCCCGTGGACGAATGTCCGGCATGGGGCCAGCAGTTCGCCAACAGAAAGGGACAGATAATCGGCAGCCATTCTCACGACATCGAGAATGCCATCGACAGGATCGCGCGGTGTGGTGGGAGCCTTGAATATGAGGACATCGCCAGAGTCCGTGTGGATCACGAGATCCGTGAAGGTCCCGCCAGTATCGCAAGCGAATCTCATGCTGGATCACCCCAACTCCGCAGATAAACGTATATGAGCTGAACGTTCGGCCTAGCGCCTCGGACTGTCGACGGCGGCAAGGCGGCCCTCACAACACTTCCGGCCTTCCTACTAGTCTCGTTTCTGTGGCACCCTAGCAGCTTTGTCCCGGTGCGACACCAACCATCGTCGGCATCCGCATCGCGCGATTTCCGGATCCAGAACACGTCAAATACTGCCAGATACCACCATTCGATATTGCCAAACCGAGAAGCAAGCAGAGGCAAGGGCAGCGGCATCGGTCAAGCAGGCGGCGCGGTGCGGAATCCGCCTTGGCCTTGCTTCCAAAATATGGTAAACACTGGCTGATTTTGATCTTGCATAGAAAGCGTCTTTGACATAGTGTTCTCGAAATCCAAACTATGGCGACAAAGCCTTGATCCCAGATGGGGAAAAAGAGGGAAGGACCGAGATGAAATCTCCGTTGGGATAATGGACGGTACATCTTCTCGTCGGGGCGAAACGCCTCGTATCCAGAGTGGCGGCGCTGGCGCAGGGGAGCGGATCGCCGGAAATCCCCGAGAAGGGGGTGAAGTTTACGCGCGCGCCAGTTATCGATACATAAGCTGGTTTCATCGGCATGGAGAAGGGGTGGTTCCGGGAGATCGGCTTGGTCATCGACGATCCCACGCTCTTCACGCCAACCGAAAATGCAGCGTCCCTCATCGCGACCGGATCTGCCGATGTAGTGGATGCCGGATTAGTGCAGATCCTACCAAGCATGAACACGATTCCCGATGTGAGGGTGTTCACGCTTCATTAACATCTTCGAGGGGCAGGACATCATGGGCCAGAGACAGTAAAAAAGTGTGGGCGATTTAGTCGCCGAGGGAATGGCGCTCTCTGCGACGATCACGCCGGATAGGAAATTCAAGTCCCATGTCACCTCCACATTATACACTTGGCCCCGGCAAACTGTAAATTGGAACCCTGCACTAACCCCCACCCAACCGGTGTCTGGGAGGCAGAGACTACGTTTACTAAATCTCAGAAGCAGCCAGCATCGGTTCATACTCCCGCGCGCTGCTTAATGCTCTACAGCCGGCGCACCGAAATTCATCAAAGGCTTCATCACTCTTAAGCTGATAGATGCTCACCCCACAGCAGGGCCCGCCAGCAACTGCGCTCAAACATAGCGCGCGCCTTGCCCGGCCGCGTGACGCCGGCACCATCCCAATCCCGATCAACAATAACAGTTCAGGACGGCAGCAGTCCGCCCGGGCTTGCAGCCGGTAAAGCATCCAGCCACTGCAGCGCGCCCAAGCCCGCCCGTCTTCCACTTGCAAAACACGCCGTCAATAGGTAGCCGCCGGTTGGCGCCTCCCAGCCCAGCATCTCGCCTGCGCAAAACACACCCGGCAGGTCGCGCAGTATCAAATGCTCATCTAGCGCCGCAAACATCACCCCACCCGCACTGCTGATGGCTTCATCCAACGGGCGCGCTGCAATCAAAGGCACGGGCAGCTGCTTGATGTAGTACGCCAGCCGCGCCGCATTCGCAATCTCCGCCTGCGACACAAACTAGCGCAGCAACCCCGCCTGCACGCCCTGCATCCCCACAGTGCGCTGCCAATGGCTCGCCAGCGAGCGTGAGCCACGCGGCCGGTCCAGCTGTGCCAGCAACTGTGCTTCCGTTTTATCAGGCGCGAGATCCAGCCGCACCACAGCCTTTGCACCGCCAAGAATTACCTCGCGCAGCATGGCCGCGGCAGCGTACACCAAGCTTCCCTGCACGCCATATTTGGTGACAATAAACTCGCCCTGCTGCCGAAAACTCCCAAATGCCAACACCACCGGCTTGACCGGTTGGCCTTAAAATTTCTGCTTGAACACCGGACTCCACGCAACATCGAAGCCGCAGTTGGCGGGCTTCAGCGCACCTACTTGCACGCCAGCCTGCTGCAGCCAATTGACCCACGCGCCGTCTGAGCCCAGCCTTGCCCAACTGCCGCCGCCTAACGCCAATATCACCGCATCGGCCGCAACGGATTTGCTCCCATCCGGCGCTTCAAACTCCACGCCCGGTGCGCGGCTGCTGGCGCTGCGCCCCGCTCTATCTCCGGACGCCGCGCCACTCTGTGCAAATCCTCCATTCCACAAATGGCGCCGGTGAAAACTAACGCCGCCATCATGCAGCCGCTGCAGCCACTTCCGCAGCAGCGGGCTGGCTTTCATTCCCAGCGGAAACACGCGCCCAGAGCTGCCCACAAATGTCTCCACTCCAAGCGCATGCGCCCAAGCGCGCACATCCTGCGGTGCAAATTCCTGCAGCCAAGAATCAACCTGTGCCTGCCGACTACCGTAGCGGGCAGCGAAAGTTTTGCGACTCTCTGTGTGCGTCAGGTTCAGCCCGCCCCGCCCAGCCAGTAAAAACTTCCGGCCGAAGGTTGCCATGTCATCATACACATCCACTTTCACGCCTGGCTGCGCCAGCACTTCTGCCGCCATCAGCCCCGCCGGCCCGCCGCCAATGATTATTACTGAACGGTGCAAAACAGCCTCGCCAGACACGCATTACTCCCGCGAGCCGGCTTCCGGCAGCCAAGCCGCGCGTTCAGCTGCGCAGCAATAGCCACAGCCAGCGCCCGGCGCACAATCTTCTGCCATGCCGCAACTCTAAACCAACGAGCCTGTGGTCAGCCTCTCGCTGCAGCCCTGCGCAGACTCTCACGCAGCGCTGGCAATTGATTCGCGAATCACATTGGCCCGGTGGTGGGGCTGAGAAAGCATGGGCAAGAAAACGACAGATAGGAAATTCCCTCCTGCACCTGCAAGTGTTAAGCGCTGGCCCTGCAGAGGTCAAGTTCCACCCTGCACTACTTCCACTACAGCGATGGCTGAAAGGCAATCAATCACTTTAGTTAGATATTCCGAAAAATAGGAGCCGCGTAACATACGCAGTTTACACATTGTCTTCAATCCAGCATCGGCAGTCCTAAACATTCAGTGCACTCTGCCAGCAGCCGCACCACGCCTACTCACGCTGCGCCGCGTGTGCCATTCCTGCAGCGCAGAATTACCAACCCATCGTCTGATCAAACTCCAGCTCCGGGACCGATTCTGCATCCACACCCGCACCTGCATCAGCCTCCAACCTATCATGCCCGGCTTCCGCTGTAAGGTTTGCCGTCTGGTCAAACTCAAGCTCGGGGATTGCCTCTACTGCTTCTGGAGCAATCAGCTGCTGTGCATTCACCTCCACCGGTGGTGAGCGCGCTGGT
>SXGR01019901.1_pt1 | contig 23819 bp, 19 predicted proteins | sample 3174711 | NCBI WGS metagenome assembly SXGR01 (sample SAMN11356860, study PRJNA531348) | freshwater metagenome | isolation source: freshwater sample F1-60 | place: China: Fuxian Lake, Yuxi | collected 2017-12-25 | reverse complement strand
TACGACCCCGACGATGTTCTGGCGCGCGGTGAAGTAGGAAAAGTTGGCGTGCCTGTCGTGCACCTAGAACACATGCGGGCTCTGATGCGCGATATTCCGCCCGGGTCGATGAACACGTCAATGACCATCAACTCCACCGCAGCCTGGCTACTGGCTTTGTACGTGGCCAACGCGGCCGAGAATGGCGTTGACAGCAGTCAATTGCGGGGCACCACCCAAAACGACGTGCTCAAAGAGTATTTGTCACGTGGAACGTTTATTTTTCCACCACTGGCCTCGCGGCGAATCATTGTTGACATGATCACTTGGGCAAACGTGCATGCGCCGAAGTGGAACCCGATGAATGTGTGTTCGTATCATCTGCAAGAAGTCGGTGCAACACCAGTGCAGGAAGTGGCATTCGCTTTGGCGAATGCTGTCGATGTATTGGATGCCGTACTGGCCAGCGGTCAGGTTGCCAAAGATGCGTTTCCGTCCGTGTTTTCTTCGATGTCGTTTTTTGTCAATGCGGGTATTCGCTTCGTCGAAGAGACGTGCAAGTTACGGGCAATGAGCCAACTGTGGGCCCAGATCGGACGCGACCGATATGGCATTACCGACGAAAAATCTCTGCGCTTTCGGTACGGGGTGCAAGTCAACTCATTGGGCCTCACCGAAGCCCAGCCCGAGAACAACGTGCAGCGCATCATGCTGGAGATGCTCGGCGTGACGTTGTCCAAGCAGGCTCGAGCCCGCAGTGTGCAGCTTCCGGCATGGAATGAAGCACTCGGTTTGCCCCGCCCATGGGATCAACAGTGGTCGCTGCGAATGCAACAGGTCTTGGCATTTGAAACTGACTTGCTCGAGTATGAAGATATTTTTGATGGCTCACACGTCATTGAACGTCTCACGACCGAAATTCGAGATGCGGCACAAGCCGAATTGAACGACATTTTGTCGCTGGGCGGCGCATATGCCGCAGTTGACGAATTGAAGAGTCGTCTTGTTGCCTCAATGGCCCAGCGCACCCGACACATCGAAAGTGGCGAACAAACGGTGATTGGTGTCAACTCGTTCACTGAAACTGCCGTGTCACCCCTGGGTGGCAATGACAACATCATGCGGGTTGACCCGAAAGTAGAAACCGCGCATATCGACGATGTGCAGCGATGGCGTACGTCGCGTGACTCGCAGGCAGTCGCTGCGGCGTTGGATGATTTACGGGCGGCTGCTGCAAGTGACCGTAACATCATGGATGCCTCGATCGCTTTGGCTCGGGCTGGCGGCACGACAGGTGAATGGGCATCCACCCTGCGTGAGGTATTCGGCGAATATCGCGCCCCAACCGGTGTCGGAGGTGTCGCTGTGCCACGCGGTGAACAACTTGCAGCGGTCGCGCAACGCTCGAGCACACTGACTGGCGGGCCACCCCGATTGTTGGTCGCCAAGCCAGGCCTTGATGGCCACTCGAGTGGTGCCGAACAAATTGCCATCGCAGCGCGCGATGCAGGGATGGAAGTGGTGTACGGCGGCATCCGCCTGACACCCAAGCAGATTGCCGAGTCAGCACGCGACGAAGACCCCGATGTGGTGGGTTTGTCGATTCTTTCTGGCTCGCACCAGGCCCTGGTGCCTGACGTGATTCATGAATTGAATGCACTTGGTGTTGATGTGCCCGTAGTGGTTGGCGGCATCATCCCCGACCAAGATCGTGTGTTGCTCATGGCGGCAGGTGTTGCTGCGGTGTACACACCCAAGGACTACGCCATCGCCCAAATCATGTCGGACATCGTCGACATTGTCGAGCGGCATCGCGCCGCACAGAATTAACACAGCACTAATTCAGAACTAGCGCACCGCTCAGGCGTTGTTCGTGTACTAGGGCAGCATCGTCGTTGACGGTGCAATTGCAACGAATCCTGTTGCTGGTGGCATGGTCAATTCGGCGCCTGCTTCAACGCGGTCAGGATTCGTGATGCCATTGAGTGTCATGAGCGCTTGCATATCGACCTGAAAATTTTCAGCAATTGCAAACAGTGTGTCGCCGCGCTGCACCACATAGGTGATCGGAGGTTGATACACCGTGGTGGTGGTACTGGTGGTGGTAACCACGGTCGTGGGTGTGGTTTCTATTCCCGAGTCGTTGCGTTGTGCGAAAAATAAGGCGAGTGTCCCACTTACGACGGTTACTGCCAGTAGCCCCCACTGCAGTCGGCCACGAAGAAACATCGCTCTCATGCTAGGAGTGCTAGCCGCACCCGGTTGTAACGCGAGACAATGATGCAGGGGATGTTCACCACTACACCGATCATGATGGTGAACAGCATCCACCAGCCACGACTCCACAACATGGTGACGGGAACCATGAGCAACAACGTGAGGTGCACCCGTTCGGCGCGCAACGATTCGGCAGCAAATCGTGTCCGACCGCCATTGGCCATCGTCGGTAAGTGCCGTTTACTGACACCGCCAAACCATGTTCCGGCTTCAGGCAGACGGTCCTTCCAGCTACGAACCAACAGCAGTCGTTCGTATCGTTCTTTGGTTTCCCATCGGCGCAACCGAGTGATGGCTCCCGTCACCAGAAACGTCTTCCAGTCACGTCGGGAAAATGACCAACCCACTACAACTCCAGCAGTACCCCACGTGGCAAGTAAGACAACGAGCGTGCCCATTGCAGCGCCAGCAAAGTGTCGCAACTAGCGACGCGCGTCCATGAACATGCCGCGCAACGCCTGATAATTCTCGATGCAGTGACCCGCACCGAGCACGACTGCTTCTAGCGGTTGGGGTGACAACTGCACGGGCACCTTGGTTTCGTACTGCAATCGTTCGGGCAAGCCACGCAGCAAGGCACCACCACCTACCAGGTAAATACCCCTGGTTAATAAATCCTGCGCCAACTCGGGTGGTGTTTCGCCGAGACACTCTTTTACCGAATCAATCATGCGTGTAACCACTTCGTCGAGGGCCTCACGAATTTCGACTGCTGTCAACACCACTGTCTTCGGTAAGCCCGTGACCAAGTCACGGCCCTTCACTTCCGCATCGCGATCAGTCGGCAGCGGCTGGGCACTACCGATTTGTTTCTTGATCTCCTCTGCGGTGCGTTCGCCGATGGCCAAACCGTGTTCCTTGCGCACCCAACCCTGAATCGCTTCGTCCATGGTGAAACCGCCAACTCGCTCGGCACGCAGAGTAACGATGCCGCCCAGGCTGATCACTGCTGTTTCAGTGGTTCCACCGCCGATATCCACCACCATGTTGCCGACTGCCTCCTCGATAGGCAGGTCAGCACCGATTGCTGCAGCCATCGGTTGTTCCAACAATTGTGCGTCAGCAGCACCAGCGCGACGGGTGGCTTCAGTGACGGCGCGGCGCTCCACTTCGGTGATTGCCGATGGCACACAAATCAACACCTTCGGGCGGGCAAACCGTGAAACACCGGCCCGCTTCAACAGCAGTCGAATCATTTGTTCGGTGGTCTCAAAGTCGGTGATGGCCCCACCTCGCAATGGGCGAACTGCCACGATGAAACTCGGGGTGCGTCCGATCATGTCCCATGCCTCGTGCCCAGTAGCCAACACCTCGTTGGTGCGACGGTTCTTGGCGATCACGGTTGGCTCATTCATGATGATGCCTTCGCCTTGTTTGTATACGAGCGTGTTGGCGGTACCGAGGTCAATTGCTAGGTCACGTGCCATGGTTAGCCACCTTGCCGTTGTTCACGAGCAATCTTGATTTGCTCTCGCAAGTGTTCGCGCGAGTCATCTGAAAGTGCAGCAATGTGCCGGCGAAAAGCAGCAGCACCATCAACAGGTTTTGCCCGCCTGCCATCAGTCGCGACCAGATACGCCAGTGTCGCGGCCGACGCTACCGAAATGGCGGCAAACACCAGACTTGCTACTGACGTCGCCGCGATCACGATTCAACCGTGCTCTGATTCGCAACAGCTGAGGCTGGCACCAAGGGCATCGCCCGAGTGCCCCACTCACTGGCTGTGCCTCTAGGTGTGTCACTGCTCGTGCTATCCAATGACGACCACTGTTCTTTTTTCCAAATCGGCACGCTTTGCTTTACGGCGTCAATGCAGTAGCGCGCCGCAGCAAAAGCTTCAGGGCGGTGTGGTGCCGACACCACGACCACTACTGCCGAGTCAGTGAGTTCCAGCTCACCGACTCGGTGCACCAACGCCACGCGACCGATTATCGGAAAGCGGCGACGAGCTTCATCCACGACATCTTGCATTTTGTGAATTGCGACATCACGGTACGCCTCGTAGGTGAGCGACGTCACCCCACTGCGGCCGTCGGCATGGTCGCGCACGGTTCCAGAAAAGACAACGACTGCACCACATTCCGGAGCCACTGCCCATTCATACAAAGCACCAACAGCGAGTGGTGTGTCACTCACCTCTACACGATCTTGCGTCATCGTTGTTCAGCGTAGTTCGCATCGTCATAGGCTCTACCGCGTGGCCGAAGACGAAGCGCCGAACCCGTTCGACAATCCATTGTTCGCCCAGTTTCAGCGCGCAATGTCGGCGCAGGGCCCACTGCAGTGGGATGTTGCTCGGCAAACCGCACTCATGGCGGCAACCGAGGGCGTTACTGAACACAATGTAGACCCACAGCGCAGAATCGCTGTGGAGAGCTTGGCGAACGTGGCCCGAATGCACGTTGCCGAAATGACAGGTTTAGCCACTCCGGCAGCGGTACGCCTCGACGTGGTTGGGCGCGCCACGTGGGCGAATCTCACCCTGCAGGCCTGGAAGCCATACTTTGATGCACTGGCTCAGGCCATCGGTGGCACAGCAACCAGCACTGCAGACAACACAGCAGAAAACACCGCCGCGTCTGAAGCCGACGTGAGCGACCCGATGCTGGCGATGCTGGCAAATATGAGCAAACTCATCGCACCATCAATGTTGGGGATGTCGGTTGGCACGCTCGTCGGCCGACTGGCCACGAATACTTTTGGTCAATTCGATCTACCGCTGCCCCGCGACCCACACGATCGTGTGGTCATCGTGATCAGCAACGTTGACGGCTTTGCCGACGAGTGGTCGATTCCGCGCGACGACATGACTATGTGGGCCCTCACCCACGAACTCATCAGTCACGGCGTTTTTGGTGTCGCCCATGTTCGCCAGACTGTGCAGCAACTGGTAGGCCAATTCGCTGGCGGCTTTCGCCCAAACCCAGGTGTGTTGTCCGAAAGCATCAGCTCACTCGACATTTCTTCTGGCGATCCGATGAAACTGCTCAACTCTCTGCTCTCTGATCCAACGGTGTTACTAGGTGCCCAGCGATCTGCAGCCCAAGAACGTGTCGCCCCAATTCTTGATGCGGCAATCGCCGGCATCGTTGGGTACATCGACCACTATGTCGACCGCGTCACTGCCCGAATCTTGGGCCAAGCTTCACCAATTGGTGAGGCCGTACGTCGCCGTCGTGTTGCTCAATCTGGTGATCGAGTCTTCGTTGAACGCCTGCTGGGAGTCGATCTGACCAGCGAACAGGTGGAGCGCGCCCAGCAATTCACTGCTGGGGTGCTTGAGCGCGCAGGCGACGAGGGCGTCGCCCTGTTGCTCGCCAAGCACGGCAACTTACCGACTCCATCAGAAATCGTTGCACCTGGCCTGTGGCTGGCGCGCCTAGAAACCAGTAACTAACTGGACTTTTCGAACTTGTAGCCCAACCCACGAATAGTCAAAATAGATGTGGGGCTACTTGGTGCGACTTCAACTTTGGAGCGAAGCCGCTTGATGTGCACGTCAAGTGTCTTGGTATCGCCGTAGTAATCGCTACCCCAGACGCGATCGATAAGCGTGTCACGCGTCATCACACGACCAGCATTCGCCATGAGCACATAAAGCAATTCGAACTCCTTCAACGGCAGTTTCGTCAATTGCCCGCGGACAGTCACCAAATGTTGCTCGGTATTGATCGTTATATCTCCAACGCTCACCGAAGTACTGGAATCAAATACTTCACTGCCCGAGCCGGAACTTCGACGCAACGCAGCGCGCACGCGAGCAACAAGTTCACGAATGCGATAGGGCTTAACGATGTAGTCATCTGCCCCCACCTCAAGACCAACAACGGTGTCAATCTCGGTTCCTTTTGCCGACACCATGATGATTGGCACTTGGCTCTTCTTGCGAATCTCGCGGCACACGTCGGTTCCTGAAACCTTGGGCAGCATCACATCGAGTAACACGATGTCAGGATTGAACTTGTCGAAGTTTGACAAGGCCTCGGCACCATCTCGGGCAACTTCAACAGCAAAGCCCTCGCGTTGCAGCCCCACTACGAGAGCATCGATGAACGCTTCTTCATCTTCAACGACCATGACTGTTTGTTTCGAACTTGTGCTCATTGGGCAAGACTCCTTGTATTGGAAACATCTGAAATTTCTGCTTGCTGTTCTGTTGCATCAACGACGCCAAGATCAGACGGCAAAACCATCGTGAAGGTTGACCCGCGGCCCTCCTCTGACACCAACGACACGGTGCCACCATGATTTGACACCACGTGGCGCACTATCGAAAGACCCAAGCCTGAGCCACCGGTGCTGCGCGATCGGGCGCGATCCACGCGATAAAAACGTTCAAAGATTCGTTGATGATCCTTAGCACCGATACCAATTCCTTGATCAATGACGGCGATGCTCACGAACTCTGACGTTGCCTGCACCTCAACCGAAACGGTTTTGCCATCCCCGCTGTACTTCACGGCATTGGAAACGAGATTCTCTAGTGCCGATACCAGCTGCATGCGATCGCCAAGCACACGGGTTCCTGCCACGTTCTTTGCCTCAACCACGACACCGGCCCGCATTGCCTCGTGATGCATCCGCGCGACTACTTCGTTCACCACGTCAGCAACCGAGACTGGCTCCCAGTCATCAGCGCCACCAAACTCGATCCGCGATAGGTCAAGCAGGTCATCCACGATGTGCGACAGTCGATATGACTCATCGGCGATTCGGGACGACAAGCGCTCAATTACCTGAGGGTCTGTCTCGCCAATCATGGTGTCGGCCAATGCCGCAATGCCTCCGATTGGGGTCTTCAATTCGTGACTCAAATTAGCGACGAAGTCAGTGCGCACCGTGTCGACTCGCGCCTGTTCTGTTACGTCCTCGACTGTTGCAACAATGCGACCGTCGGATAAATGTTTGGTGCGAAGGTCGAACGATCGTGAGGCAGAGCCCGATGTCTCGAATCGACGATGCTGCGCCTCTGAGTTCATGGTTGTTTTGATGAGCGCAACAACGGCTTCCTCAACCAGCACATCGACATGTCGCACACCACTAATTGCTTTCGCGGCTGCATTTTTGTACAAAACGGTGGCATCCGCTTCGGCAATTACGACGCCGCTTGGCAGTGCATCAAAGGCCAAAGACAACAACTCGTTTGACCGCAACATGACGACTGGCGCTTCCCTATCAGCCGACAGTGCTGCGTGCAATCGGCGACGAGCAACTGACAGCCCAAGTGCGCAGCCAACGAGAAAAGTGACGATTGCGAGGGTATAGCTCATCGCATTGCCCAGTATTATCCCTGTGTCATAGGGAACTCGCCGGTGGCGTCTCGCTGACGCTGGCGTTCAATGGCACGCAGTTCAGGTTTCCAACCAGTCAAAGCAAACTGCACTCGTTCACCAACGTTCACTGCATGATCGCCAATACGTTCATAAAAGCGCGCGACAATCGCCAACTGTACGGCAAGTTGCAGATCCATTCGCTCACGGGCGTGGGTTTCGAAAATTGCCTGAACGAACTGGCGATGCAATGCGTCGAGGAACGAATCCATGTCTTCGATTGCCGCTGCCGTGGCGGCATCGTTTTCGGCAAACGAATTGATGGCCGATTGGTACAGCTGCTCGGCTTGCTCGCTCATCTTGGAGATGAGCCCACGCAAAACTGGGTCTATTTCCTTGCCATAAATGCGACGTGCTGCCTTGCAAATATTGACTGCCAAATCTGCCGAGCGCTCAAGATCGCTCGTAATTTTCAGAATCGACACCAATTGGCGAAGCTCACCAGCAACTGGGGCCTGCAATGCCAGAATCTCAAAAGTGCGACCCTCAATCTCGTGGGCGCGTGCGTCAATTTCGTCGTCAGACTGAACCAAATAGTCAGCCCCTTCGAGGTCACCGCCGAGTAGCACGTTCGTTGCCCGCGGCACCACCTCAATGACCGAAGCCCCCAGACGCACGACCATGGCGCGCAACTCCTCTAAGTCAGAGTGATACGACTTTCGTGTCTCTTCCATGGGTTCTACGGTAGGCACGCTACGCCCCTGCGACCGTTCTGTTCGGGCGGATTGGTAAACGGGTATTTACCAACGGCTGAATACTGTGTAAACAGGCTTATCTTGACTGAGTTGCCACAACCCATTCAAAAAGTTGACGCTGGGCATCGTTTGGTGTGTGGTGCTCGCCAACCTGGGTCCATGAGTTGTCGGGACTCAGGCGATAGTGCACATTGGCATCGTCCAGCAAAAAGCCGAGTGCCGTATCCAGCCAGGCCCGGTGCTTGGGGTGCGTAAGACGCACCAATGTTTCAACACGGCCCGCCAGATTTCGAATCATGAGGTCGGCCGAACCGATGAGGTGCAACGGCTCGCTGCCTTCGTAACCGTGGGCAAACCGATAAATGCGTGAATGCTCGAGATACCGCCCCAACACGGAACGCACGGTGATGTTTTCAGACATGCCAGGCACGCCCGCCCGAACGCAACAAATTCCCCGCACCACGAGATCAATTTTTACGCCCGCCGAACTGGCGGCGTAGAGCGCTTCGATGACCTGTGGGTCTTGCACTGCATTGAGTTTCAAGGTGATACGACCCTCGGTGCCAAACGTTGCTTCATTTTCAATGAGTCGAATGATCTCGGTCTTGAGCTGATGCGGCGCAACGAGCAGATGCTCGTACTTGGGCTCGCGACCATAACCCGTGAGGTAGTTGAAAAGTTGTGTCGCGTCACGACCGACGGCTTCTTCACAGGTGAAAAAGCCGATGTCTTCGTAGGAACGGGCAGTGACTGAGTTGTAGTTTCCGGTCGCCAAGTGCACGTATCTACGAATCGTCCCAGCTTCTTCGCGCACCACCAGAATGCATTTGGCATGGGTCTTTAAACCCACGAGCCCATAGTTGACATGAACGCCCGCCAATTCAAGCTCGCGTGCCCAGCTCACGTTGCGGGCTTCATCAAAGCGTGCCTTCAATTCCATCACCACGGCAACCTGCTTGCCTGCCTCGGCGGCACGAATCAAATGTCGCGCAATCTGGCTGTCGCCTGAGGTGCGATACAACGTCATTTTGATAGACAACACTTTCGGGTCACGTGCTGCTTGTTCGACAAACGTCTCCGTCGAGGATGCAAACGATTCATAGGGGTGGTGCACCAACAATTGACGAGATCGAATCACGTCAAACATTGACTTTCCCGCCTCTTGCGCCGCGGCGAGACGACCTGCCGTCACTGGTGTCCATGGTTTGAAGCGAAGCTTGGGTTTATCCAGATTTGCCAACTGCATCAGGGCAGAAAACTCGATGAAGTGATCGTGACGAATCACATCAACGGGATCCAATTCAAGTTCGGTGCACATCATGTTGAGGTCGGCCTTACTGATGTTGGATTGCACTTCAAGCCGCACCGCGCGACCAAAACGGCGCCGGCGAAGCTCCATTTCCACTGCGGCAAGAAGATCCTCGGCATCCTCGTCGTCCAGCGACAAGTCGGCGTTACGGGTTACCCGAAATCGTGATGTACTCACGATTTCCATACCGGGAAACAGGCGATCGAGGTGCGCTTCGATGAGGTCTTCTAGCAAGATGAAATCGTCCGAGTCGGGCACGGGAATACAGCGTGGGAAGTTGCGCGGCACTTTGACCCGTGCAAATCGTTGATCGCCAGTATCTGTATCGCGGACGGTGACAGCCAAGTTCAATGCCAAGTTGGATATATACGGAAACGGATGCGACGGATCGACTGCCAGAGGCGTCAGAATCGGAAAAATACGACTTTCGTAGTCAGCCGTCAGCGCCTCGCGAGCCTTCTTGCCGAGTTTGGTCCAGCGCACAACGCGCACACCATTGGCCGCCAACGCAGGCAACAAATCGGTAGTCAACAGCCGTTCCTGCTGCGTTGCAAATTTCTGTACCCGTCCGGCAATCTCGCGTAGCTGTTGCAGTGGGGTCCTGCCGTCGATACTCGTCTCAGAAACCTCAGCAGCAATCTGGTCATGGAGCGCCGCCACTCGTACCTGATAAAACTCGTCCAAGTTCGACGAACTAATGGCCAAGAATTTGACCCGTTCGAGCAGGGGTAACTCGGCGCCCGTTGCCAGCGACAACACCCGATCGTTGAAGTCGAGCCAACTCAACTCTCGATTGATGAACCGTGCGTCGATAAAAGCACCGTAACCTGCGACATCGTCAGCAGGAGCCCAGCCCTGATGATTTCGCTGTTTGGTCATTGACGATTTACTCGATGTTCACCGCGCCGCCGCAGCACACGGGCAACTACATCAACTAGTTATTGACTTCTTCGGGGAACCACTCGACACTCACGCCTTCGTTCTCAGCGTCTTTGTTTACGCGCTCACGATTGCGGCGAAACTGGCTGTCTTTCATCGGCACATACAACAGGCGCATGTAGGCACGGCGGGCAAACTCGTCAATCAGGTCGGGGTCACCGTAGTCACCGACGATTTCCCAGTGTGGATAGATCGGGCCGGTGTAGGTGATACGGATATGGGCTCGTGGTGGTTCTTTGGTTACGTCAGACATCGGGGCTCCTCTGGGCTTCAGACGCTATCGTCGGAACGAATGAGCGACCTCGTGGCGGCGTTGGATATCGGAACCAACAGCTTCCACCTCGTAGTCGCCAAGCCCGTGCCTGGTGGCTTTGAAGTCGTAACACGCGAAAAAGATGTGGTGCGCATGGGTCACGGGGGCGGCGATATGAAAGAGCTTTCCGATGACGCCATTGATCGCGGGGTGAAGAGCCTGACCCGCATGGCAAAGATTGCAAAATCACACGATGCCAAACTTCGTGCCGTTGCGACGAGCGCCGTGCGTGAGGCCAAAAATCGTTCCGAATTCATCAAGCGAGTACGCAAGGAAACTGGAATTGACATCGAAGTGGTCTCGGGTGTCGAAGAGGCACGACTCATTCACCTCGGTGTGCTGAATGCAATCGGGATCCATGACCGCCCGATGTTCGTCTGTGATATCGGTGGCGGTTCAACCGAAGTCGTGGTCGGAATCGACGACGAGGTCATGTTCGCACGAAGTTTCAAGTTGGGTGCAGTCCGACTCACCGATCGATTCTTCTCGAGCACCACACTGCACCCAAGCGCCATTCCGAGTTGTAGATCGTTCATTCGTTCGTCATTATCGGTGGTGGCTCCCGAAGTGCTCGAGCTTGGTTTTGAAATCGTCGCGACATCCTCGGGTACTGCCGAAACGATTGCCCGGCTCATTTTGCACAACCGAGGTATTCCTGAACCAAAGACGTTGAACCGATTTGAGTTCACGAGTGATGAGATTCATTCTGTGGTCACGCAGTTGCAGTCGGAACCAACCATCGAGGATCGGGCACGACGATTCGGGCTCGACCCCAATCGGGCCGACATCATTTTGGCTGGGGCACTTATCATGGAGGGGTTGGTTGATGTTTTTGAATTGAAGTCACTGATGTTCTCGGACTATGCCCTGCGCGAAGGATTGCTACTTGACACACTCCGTCGTGAAGGCCTCATCGAAGTTGATAAAGACCACGATGCAGCACGGCGCAGTGTGCAACAACTTGCCGATCGCTGTGACGATCGCCCCGAACATTCACAACACGTAGCCGAGCTTGCTGTCGGGTTGTTTGACGATCTCGAAAAAGCACTAAAGCTTCAACCCGACTGGCGGCGATACCTAGAGTTTGCTGCCATCTTGGCCAACGTCGGTGTGGTGGTGGCACATGCCAAACACCACCTGCATGCGTACTACCTCATTCGCAACTCCGAACTTATGGGGCTCACCGATCGTGAAGTGGAAATTATTGCGCAGGTGGCCCGCTACCACCGCAAGGGTGCGCCGAAGAGCGAACATGCCGAATTCGCAGCTCTTTCCACTGCTGACCAGCGCATCGTGCGCAGCTTGGCAGGGCTGCTTCGCGTAGCAATTGGGCTGGATCGCACCTACGACGCGCGCGTGAAGTCGGTGTCGACGAAACTCACTGCCGACGAACTGATTATCGCTATCAAGCCGCGAGGCAAGAAGGCCGATATATCACTCAATATCTATGCCGCAAACGAACGTAAGGGCCTACTGTCTGAGGTCCTGCAACGCAAAGTGAAATTCATCGACGCAACGAGCGTCTAACAGGGCCTAGGCCTGCGGAGCGGCGTTGCCTTCGGGCTTGTCGTCTTTGCTGACGGCAGCGTTACCTTCCGACAAACCCTTCTTCAGTTCGCCTTGAGCGCGACCGAGGTTACGAGCGATTTTCGGCAGCCGCGAGCCACCGAACAGAACCACTGCAAGAGCGATAATGATCCAAATTTCTGGTCCACCGGGCATGTTCGCACCCTACCAGCAGTGCTGTCGCACAGCCAAGGCTCGTTTAGGCAGTGGCCGTGCTGCGGTTGGCCTGGGCGCGCTGACGACGCAGGCGACGGCGCTCACGCTCAGAGAGCCCGCCCCAGATACCGAACTTTTCACCATTGGCGAGGGCGTAATCCAGACACTGTTGACGCACTTCGCAGCCACGACACACTTCTTTGGCCTCACGAGTCGACGCACCGCGCTCAGGAAAAAACAGGTCGGGGTCAACTCCTAAGCAGTTTGCTTGGTCTTGCCATGCGCGGTCGTCACCTTCCGACGCTTCAATTCGTTGACTCACGGACCCCTTCTTCCTGGCCATGCCTAAATAACAGCGTTGTCATTATGGCAGATAAGGGGGTGTCTGCGCAAGTCAGAGCCCCCTTCGGTCAACTTGTTCGGTCAACTTGCCCGACGACGACCACTTGATCGCAAGAGTCGCTTGTGTTCCAAAAAGTCGACGAGCACATATTCACCCAACGTTTCTGGCGTGGTGAAGAATGCCCGACCTTTGTTGATCTCGGTCAGTTGCTCAATGAAACTGCGCAAAGCACCAGTGGCGTCGAGCATGAACGTGTTGATACGAATGTCGTCGCGAGTGCAGCGCATCACCTCGCGCAGTGTGGCCTCGATCGTGGCATAGGCCGGCGGATAGCTGAAGTACACCTCACCATCAGGGCGGATATGAGCAGTGGGTTCCCCGTCAGTGATCATGATGATCTGCTTGGTGCCGCTCTGGCGAGCCAACATCCGACGAGCCAAGGCAAATCCGTGCTGCATATTGGTGCCATAAACGAAGTCCCATGACACCTCCGGCAGCTGCTCGGGGCGCAGTTCCCGAGCCGTTTCGCTGAACCCCACCAGACCCAGATAATCACGGGGAAATTGCGAGGTAATCAGGGAGTGCAACGCGGTCGCAACTTTTTTGGCAGGCAAAAAGTTGTCGCGCATAGGCATAGAGAGCGACAGGTCGACCATCAGCACCGTCGACGATCGCGTGACCTGTTCGGTTTGGTCAATTTCAAAGTCGTCTGGCGACAGACGAAGCGGCAGCCCGCCACCTTGTCGTCGCAACGTGTTGCGCAACGTTTGCTGGAGGTCCAAGTTGAACGGGTCGCCATACTCGTACGCCTTGGTCTCGTGGGCGCGCTCATGTCCGGTGCCAATTCGTTCAATTCGGTGCTGGCCGAGAGCGTCACGTTCGAGTTTGCCAAACAAGTCGCGCAGGGCCTGTTTACCGATACTGCGCAACCCACGGGGGGTCAGCTCGAGTCGGCCTTCTTTCTGATCAATCAATCCGGCTTCGCGCAGGGTTTCAGTGAGCCGCGCTAGCCGCTCAAGCGACTCTGCAGACACGTCCCCCAGCAACTGACGAACCTTGTCCAAATCGACTTCTTGCAGGGCGGCCGGCGATGTGGCACTCGACAAAAACCGCTCAAGGTCGTCAAGGTCGCTGAGCTCTTGCATGCTTTGCATTGCTTCAGCAAACGGCATTGGCTGATCGCCACCAAATTGTTGAGAGTCTCCCCAACCCATCTCTGGAAACATCTGTTGCAGGTTGGCGGCAAGTTGCGCCATGTGTTGGCCCAACTCATTGTCACCGAGCATCTGGGCAGAGAGCTCTTGCAGCTCGGCGCGCTGCTCGGGCGTCATCGAGTTGAGAATGGCCTGGGCGGCTGCCATGCGTTTGGCGATGAGCGCAAGCAATTCATCAAGGGTCGTGGGGTTCTCTGGGAAAAAATCGCCGAACTTCTTCATGAAGTCGTCGAATTGTGGATCCTCGCCTCGTTGCCGGCGCTCAATCATCTCGTTGAGCGCTTTCATCATTTCATTCATCTGCGCTAAACCTTCAGGAGTCATGTTTTGCATGGCGCTAGAGATTTGTTCAAACTGTCGTTGGGCCAACTGTTCTTGCAGACGTGTAGCAAGTTGCTCGAAGCGTTGTTGGGCTTCAGGTGATTGAAAGTCGTAGTGCGACAGCGCCTCAATTTTTCGGGCTAAGTCATCAGGTAACAGATCGAGTCGCAAGCGACGCTCACTCGCGGACTCCCGCGCCACTTCGGCGCGGCGCGTGTCGCCAGAGTCGTTGGCTGCCCGCTCGTCCGAGTCGACGGCGAGTCGCTCTTCATCCACGATGTCGGCAAGTTCACGCGCCACATCATCAAACTCGTGTCCCAAATTGCCTCGCTCGCGTATTTCTTGGCGCTTGGCACGTAGACGCTCCAGGGTCTCGCGCAGGCCTTCCACATTGCGACCATTGCGGTCTTGCATGCCCTGTTGCATGAGGCGACGCAGCGCAGCATTGGCATCGCCATGGTGGATGAGCTCGTCAGATATTTCGGCCATTAAGGCATCAGCGTCGAGGTCAAAGCCGCGTTGCGTGCCATCCCAGCGTGAATACTGAAAACGAAGAGCCATGAGCGAACCGTAGCATTGAGGGCACGATGCGTTACCCACGCACGATCATTTTCGTCGACCTTTCTGGCTTCACGTCGTTTATTCAGCGCACAGACGACGAGCAGGCCAAAGCGATGCTCAAAGACTTCCGTGAGGTCTCCCGCGACCTTGCGTCCGAGGTGGGTGTGCGAATCGACAAGTTTCTTGGGGACGGCTTTATGGCGATTGCCGTTGACCAGAATGCGGGAGTGATTTTTTCGCTCGAATTGCAGCGGCGCTTTGCCGAGCGTCTCGGTGAATTGCGCCTACGTATTGGCATCACCTCGGGCGACATCATCTTGTTTGAAGGTGAGGACTACATCGGTGATGCTCCGAATATGGCATCAAGGTTGTGCGACGAAGCAGCCAACTACGGCATTCTCTTGCCCACCGAACAAGCAGTGCACCTGCCCGAAGGAATCACTGCAGAACCAATCGGTTATTTCCCTCTCCGCGGGTTTGACCAACCCGTGCATGCTTCACGGTTGGTAGGTATCGCGCCAACTACCTATCGCAATGACACCGACGAACACTGGACTCGCACGCCCTTCGCCGTCTAAGCCGATTATCTATAAAGACCGCGTCACACAGCAGTGGTGCGCGAACGATAGGTGGCTCGAGCGCCAGCCGAGTCTTTGTTTAATCGCTTGGCAAGGTGAAGGCCTTCCAACACGAATTCCACGGCACTTGCCACGGATGATGGCGACTCATTGCCATCCAACAACGACAGTGCAAGCTGTTGCAACTCAGGCACCTTCTGGGCAAAGCCGAACAACTCACTAGACGACACGTCTTCGCCCGTGCTCACCACCGTGCCGGATTCGAATGCGGTAATGAGTTCCTTGGTCTTGTCCCCTGAAACCCGGCGCTTGTACACCTGCAGCACGGCCCCACGCAGAATTTGTTCGAATACTGCTCCCTCGCGACCGTCGTCAACGCTCTCTATCTCGATCTTGCCGGCGGTTGAGGCCACGAGCGCCTCAAGATCACTTACGCGCGGCGCCACCGTAGTTTCACCAGCTCGCAGGCCCCGTCGCACGGCATTGGCAGCCAGCAACTCGTGGTTGCTCACTGACACTCGCACGCTCACACCGCTGCGCTGACTCACATTGGCATTCGCGCGAGCCAAGTGACTTATCTGCGCCACGATTTCTTCCATGAATGCGGGATAATGCACCCGCACGTCGCCGATTGTGGCCGGGCGTGCCTCTTGGCGAACAATCTGCATCTCGGTGGCCACATCAAGTGGATAGTGGGTGCGAATTTGGCTTCCGAAGCGGTCTTTTAGCGGTGTGATGATGCGACCACGATTGGTGTAGTCCTCCGGGTTTGCCGATGCAACCAGCAACACATCAAGCGGTAGACGAATCTTGTAGCCACGCACCTGCACGTCACGTTCTTCGAGCACATTAAGCAGACCTACCTGAATTCGTTCAGAGAGGTCAGGCAATTCGTTGATGGCAAAAATGCCACGGTTGGTGCGCGGCACCAACCCGTAATGCAGGGTGAGCTCGTCGCTCAAATATCTGCCCTCGGCCACTTTGATTGGGTCGACTTCGCCAATCAGATCAGCAATCGATGTGTCAGGCGTGGCAAGTTTTTCACCGTACCGATCATCACGATGCACCCAGGCGATTGGTGTGGTGTCACCCTGCTCGGCAATCAGGTCACGGGCATGACGTGAAACTGGTGCAAACGGGTCGTCATTGATTTCACTTCCAGCAACTATCGGCATCCACTCGTCGAGCAGACCAGTAAGCGAACGAATGATTCGTGTTTTACCTTGGCCGCGCTCACCAAGAAAGACGATGTCGTGGCCGGCAAGCAGTGCATTTTGCAACTGTGGCATGACCGTGTCGTCGTAGCCAAGAATGCTGGCCGTAAGCGGCTCGTTGGCACGAATGCGCTGCACGGCGTTGCTGCGAATTTCTTCTTTGACTGAGCGCGAGACCCAGCCTGAAGCTTTCAGTTGGCCAAGTGTGGTGATTGGTGGTTTCATCGTCTCTCACCGTAGACCCTGCGACATCAGCCGTCGGAGTCGTGCCAAAAATACACGCCAGATTGGCTACTTGGTCTTTACGTTGTCATTCGTGGAGCGCAGGGCTGCTTTGGCTTTCGCTGCTTTGGCTTTCGCTGCTTGGGCTTTCGAGTCTGGCTTCGCGTTGGGACCAGTTGCTGTTGTGCTGGTGGGCGCAGGTGACGCCGATACTTCGCCAGTTCGAGTAACTACGACAAATTGCATTTCGCTCACGGCAGCACCATTTGCAACCATCGTCAGATTTTTTGCTTGTTCAGCAGTCACCGACCGTACAAGTGCGCCATTGTGATACACGTGCACGAGTGCACCCGTTGGTGCGGTCAGAGCCACACGCATGGTGCTACCGACCAATCGGACCAATGGCACGAACTCACGCACACTCGCAGGCAATCTCGGTATCGCACTACCGACTGCTGGGCGAACGCCTGGAGCCGGCATTTGCGAACGGGTTGGCGACACGGTTGTGGGCACAGTCGTCGGCACGGTCGTCGGCACGGTTGTCGGCACGGTTGTCGGCACAGTCGTCGGCACAGTCGTCGGCACAGTCGGTGCCGGACCACTGTCGCCACCATCATCATCGGATGGCGGAGTTGTTGTAGGCGGAGTTGTTGTAGGCGGAGTTGTTGTAGGCGGAGTCACGTCCTCGGCACTTGGCACCGGTGTCAGCAGCGAGTACACCAGTCGATTGAGAGAACCCTCGCCAGGGTTCGTGACCGCATTGCGGGTCGACGACGTCGCAATTGCTGCCGCAACACCAGCAGGGGTCAGGGCTGGGTCCTGCCCGAGCGCCAGTGCAGCCACACCCGCCACATGCGGAGCAGCCATGGATGTGCCCGAGAGCGTGCGCGTCGCGCTGTCGTTGGTGTTACCAGCCGAAACGATATTCGATCCGGGCGCAAACACATCCAAGCAGGTTCCAAAGTTGGAAAACGACGAACGCTCATCCGTTGATGTGATGGAGCCGACCGTGATGGCCAACGGCTCACCGGCTGGCGACACCTGACATGCATTCAGGTTGGAGTTGCCGGCAGCAACCACGAACGACACGCCGTCTGCCACACCGCGCGCAACAGCCAGATCGAGGGCCGCAGAACGCGATCCACCCAGGCTCATGTTGGCCACGGCAGGTACACCGGCTTGATGGTGGGTAATAATCCAGTCGATGCCCGCGATGATGTCAGAGGTGCTGGCAGAACCACTGCAACTCAAGACCCGAACCGGCACGATGAGCGCCGCAGGAGCAACGCCATAATTGGTACCAGCGACAGTTCCAGCCACATGCGTGCCGTGACCGTGACAATCTTGCGACCCGTTTCCATCACTGATGGTCGAGAACCCTGTGGCAACGCGACCCACCAGTTCGCTATGGGTTGAACGCACACCGGTGTCGATCACGTACACGGATACACCAGCACCAGATTGTGTTCGGGTGTACCGAAGATCTAGTGGCAAGTTCCGCTGGTCGATGCGATCAAGGCCCCACGAAAGCGTGGTGACACCCTCAGTGGGCTCACTGCGCGGCGTGACGGGGTCAGATGCTGACGAAGGGTCACCTGTGCCTGCGCTATTCGTAGCCGCAACCACGAAGGTGTAAGCAGTTCCGTTGGTGAGCCCAGTGATCTCGCAAGTGAGGGCACCCGTAGTGATGCAGGTGCGGCCACCTGGCGAGGCTGTGGCGGTATAGGCCGTAATTGCAGCACCGCCATTACTTTCTGGCGTCGACCAATACACCGTGGCACGAGTGTTACCAGCAACGGCGCGCACGTTGCGCGGTGCATCTGGTTTTGTAGCGGGTGCTGCTTCGGAAAAGCGCCAGTTCAACACGGTGCTACCCGTGCGACCGCCGTAGCCGTCTACGGCGACCCAGTACGTGGTGCCGACCACTGGTGCCAATTCGACTCGGCTCCAGTTGCCGCCACTGGCGTCATCGTTGGCAATCACAGTGGTGAGCGCATTGACGACCGACCCGGTGTACACACCGAGCAACGTGTCGAAATTGCTGCCTTGAGTGTCGATTACCACGGTGCCCGTACGAGCGAGTCTGAATGAATACCAAAGAGAAGCAGTGCCTCCGTAGCCCCCGTGGCTCGGCTCACCAGGTTCACGCGTGGCCGATCGTGTCGAGCTTGTCGCCCGCACCAAAGCGCCTGCCAGACACTCGCTTTCGCACACGATTGGTATTGCACCGCTGAAAGCGTCGTTGACCAACGCAGCCATTGGCACGACCCCACCAGACACGGTTGACGGTGCGCTGCGACCCGCTGAGTTGACCGCACTGACACGGAAGATGTGAGTGACACCAGCTGCAAGCCCGCGCAGGTTGGCAAAGGTCGCGGTGCTCGTTCCGTCGGCAAAAATGGTCCACGAAGCAGCCCCGTCGGTGGAATACTCCACGACGTAGTCAGTGATCGGTGCCCCACCATCACTGGCTGGGCCATCCCAGTCGAGCTCGACGACAGCAGGTGTCGCCGTGCCCACCACATTGGTGGGTTGGCCCGCGACAGCAGGTGTAAGAGGCGTGAGTGGGTCTGTTGCTTCAGAGGCCGGACCAGTACCAACGGAGTTATACGCCCTCACGCGGAAGATATGTGGCAGTCCGTCGGTCAGATCAGTAACCGTGCGCGACATGTATTGACATACGCAACCCTCAACACCCGTGTTCAGCGGCCATGTTGTCCATGAGGTGCCAGCATCGACCGAATACTCGATGGTGTATCCCCGAATGGCATTGCCACCGTCAGAGAGCGGTCTCTCCCAGCGCAACATGATGCTGCGTGTACGTGCTTCAACGGCCCGCACATCTTCGGGCTCACTCGCAATTCCCGGGGCTCGTGGCGACGTGATATTCGATGGTTCGGAGTTGCCAGCGGAATTCGTAGCGCGAACACGGAAGCGGTACTCGGCCCCTGACACCAGGTCGTATGCCGTGGCAAACCATACGCCCCCGGCTCGCCCACCAAGGCCGGTAAGGCGTGCTGTTGACCAAACAACACCGTCAGATGACTGTTCCACTACATAACCAGTGATGAAGCCGCCGCCATCCGTGGTGGGAATCCGCCACTCAAGCGCAATCGACGTCGCCATGACTGTCGTGATGATGAGTTCTCGAGGAGAACTTGGCGCATTGACTTGCCACGGCACCGCTGCGGTCGAGCTCGATGCTCCGCTAGTGCCAACGGCATTGAGCGCACTTACCCGAAACGTGTGTGTAACTCCGTTCGCAAGCCCCGTGACCGTGGCAGTCAATGCAGTGGACACACCGTCGTCGAAGGTTGACCAGTCAGTGCCGCTATCGGTGGAAAATTCCACGATGTAATCAGTGATCGCCGAGCCACCGTTGGCGGTCGGCGCGGTCCAGCGCAAGGTAACTTGCGCAGCACCAGCAGTGGCCACCAAGCCCGTCGGCGCCGTTGGCACACCAACGACTGCCCGCGCAACCTCGCTGGCTGGGCTGTTGCCGGTGGCATTGACCGCAGTTATGCGAAATGAATAAGTAACTCCATTGGTCAGGCTCGTCACCACCGCTGTGGTGGCGGTCGTGACCCCGTCGGCGAACGTGGCCCAAGACGAGCCGTTGGTGGAAGAAAACTCGATGAGATAGTCGGTGATGCTCCCGGAGCCCGTTTGGGTTGGCGCGACCCACGAGAGAGTTGCCTGACCGACACCTCCAACTGCGACTAGTGACTGCGGAGCACTCGGTGCCTCGGGTGTTGGGGGCGTCCAGCGAGCGTGGGTATACAGCAAACGATTAACCGAACCCACACCCGGGTTGGTCACCAGGTCGGGGGTGGCATATGCAGCGAGTTCTTCCGTCACTTGGGCGGGTGTGCGCGCTGGATTTTCTTCAAGTAGCAGCGCTGCGGCGCCAGCCACATGCGGAGCCGCCATTGAGGTGCCCGACAGCGAGCGGGCCTCGGTTGACGAGCGGTGAAACGCCGAGGTGATCCCCGAGCCGGGGGCAAAAATGTCAAGTAGTGGCCCGAAGTTTGAATACGAGGCGCGACCATCGGTGGACATCGTGGCGCCAACCGTGATGACCAATGGCTCGGATGCTGGAGAAAATGTTGAAGCATCACGGTTGCTATTGCCAGCGGCGACCACGACGGTTATGCCATCGCGCACGGCATTGGCGACTGCTTGGTTGACGGAACTGTTTCGACCGCCACCAAGACTGAGATTGGCAACCGCAGGAACGCCCACAAGATGATGCTCAATCATCCAGTCGATGCCGGTGATGACATTGAACATGCTGCCGCGACCGGTGCACCCAAGCACACGAATCGGCACGATTTGCGCCGCCTTGGCGACTCCGTAGGTTTGCCCTGCAACTGTGCCGGCCACATGGGTGCCGTGGCCGTTGCAGTCTTCGCTGCCTCGCCCGTCGCTGACCCGCGTGGTTCCCGCCACGACGCGCCCGCCAAAATCGCGATGGTCGCTACGTACGCCTGTGTCGATGATGTAGGCGTTGACGCCTGCACCTGTGTAGTTGTAGGAATAGTTCTGGTTGAGAGTTCGTGAGCGCTGATCAATGCGATCCAAACCCCACGACGGAGGGTTGGCCTGATCGCCCGTGATACCCACCACGGTGTTTTCTTCGATGTATTCCACGTTCGGGTCGCTCGCCAGCGACGCAAGTTGTGCCTTATCAAGTCGGGCACCAAAACCGTTGATTGCCGAAGCAACGATGCCGAGAATGTCGGCACCTCCGTCGGCCTGAGCCGCAGCAAATGCCGTGGCGCCCACGCCGTTGTTCAAGGTCACGATGTATTCGTTGGGAATCGCATTACCGACTTCTAGATCGTCTAGCGATTGCGCCGGTGCGATAGTGCTCGTCGTGCTGCTCGGAGCAGAAGTGGTAGACGAAGACGTAGTAGACGACGACGTAGTAGACGGCTCTTGAGTGTCGATGATGCTCATCACTGAGTTGGGCTCAACGATGAGCACTTGCGGATCACTCTTCAGTCGCCGCACATCGGCTGGGTCAAGTTCAGCGACGAAGCCTTTGACCTTGCTGGCGAACACATCATTGACGTCGTTGCCGAGGGATGCTTCTTTGTTCACCTTTGCAGCGACGCTGGCCGAATCTTTCAAAATAACGATGTACTCGCCACTCGGTGCCGTCGACGCTTGCAGAGCGCCGCCATTGGCCCCGGCTGACGACACCGGCACCAGAACCACCAGCAATACCGAGCAAAGCAGCGCGCCCAAGACCCGTCTAGAAGCCACAAACATCTAACGGCAGGATACGCCGTACCTGTAACGAGATCCTGAACAAGTTTTCGGGCAAGCCTTAGATACCGTCAAACAAGTACCGTTTAGCCCGTGGGCGCTCAAACAGCAGTGGTGACCGGTGCTAATTCGGGCATCGGGCGCGCCACCACACTGGCTTTTGCCCAAGCGGGATACCACGTCTTTGGCACGGTTCGCGGGCTGGAAAAAGCCGACAAGCTCCTGGCCAAAGCAACCAGCCTGAGCCTGGCTGATCGCATCACTCTGGTGGAAATGGATGTTGCCGACTCTGCCTCGGTGACCAAGGGTTTTGCCCAAATTTATGCAGCCACCAACCAAGTCAATGTGCTCGTCAACAATGCCGGTGTCGGCGGCAATGCCGTAACCGAAGAGTGTCCGGTTGACACCTACACCGAAGTCTTCAACATCAACCACAACGGCTCGGTGCGTTGCATCCAAGCAGTGCTGCCGCAGATGCGCAAGCGCGGCAGCGGTGCGATCGTCAACGTGTCGTCGGTGGTCGGCAAAATCACCGCCATTGCTCAATCGCCGTATTACGTTTCGAAATGGGCAGTAGAAGGCATGAGCGAAGGCCTTGCCCACGAAGTAGCGCCGTTCGGCATTCGTGTGGCGATTGTTGAGCCGGGCATCACGCGTAGTTCGATTTTTTCTAAAAACATCGACGCGCCAAACCAATCGGGGGCCTACGACGCGCATTACCGCCGCCTGTTTTCTTTCTACGCCGCTGGCATCACCAATGCCACACCAGCCGAAGAGGCCGCTGCCACCATTTTGGAGGCAGCGACTACTTCCTCACCGCGACTGCGTTGGCATTGCTCGTGGGGTGCTAGCGAGCTGTTGGCCGCGCGCGCAGCAATGACCGATGAAGAGTGGGTGTCATTCGGGCGTCATCTCGATGACGAGGCGTACTACGACGAGTTCGTCGCGCGCTTCAATCTCGATATTCGTCCGCAGCAATAGCCTGAAGGCGTGACCACACTTCCTGCACCATCACTCACCAACTCTTTGAACATTGCGGCGCGTGCCGTCGGGGCCAGCAAGATCTACGGTTCGGGCGACAGCGAAGTTCGTGCCCTCGACAGTGTTGACGTAAGTTTCGAAAAAGGCAAGTTCACCGCAATCATGGGCCCAAGTGGCTCGGGCAAGTCCACACTCATGCACTGCGTAGCCGGGCTCGATTCGCTCACCACGGGCAATGTGTTCATCAGCGACACTGATCTTTCGTCGCTGAACGACAAACAGCTCACCGAGTTGCGCCGCAAAAAAGTTGGTTTCATTTTTCAGGCGTTCAACCTGATTCCCACACTCAGTGCCGAAGAAAACATCATGTTGCCACTCACCCTCGGGCGCAGCAAGGGCGACCGCACCTGGATTGACGGTGTGATTGAGACCATCTCGCTACGTGATCGCCTGAAGCACCGGCCCAGCGAACTTTCTGGTGGGCAACAACAGCGTGTGGCCATCGCCCGAGCGCTGGCCAGCCAACCCGACATTATTTTTGCCGACGAAC